>WNFC01031290.1_pt1 | contig 10703 bp, 9 predicted proteins | sample 5400541 | NCBI WGS metagenome assembly WNFC01 (sample SAMN13153342, study PRJNA577476) | soil metagenome | isolation source: 120 cm saprolite under Douglas fir tree site 2 hole 2 replicate 1 | place: USA:California | collected 2015-04-18
CGGGGCTGTGGGCCCCGCAGACACGGGCGCTGACCGCGGGGCTCGTCCTGAGCGTTACCTTCGTTGCGTCGGAGGCGCTGGCGGTCGTGACCGTCATGCCCGTTGTCGCCCGTGATCTTGGCGGGCTCCGCCTGTACGGGTGGGTGTTCAGCGCGTTCATGCTGGGCAGTGTGGTCGGCATCGTGGCGGCCGGCCGCGAGGCCGACCGGCGCGGGCCCGCGATACCGTTCGTCGCCGGGCTGGTGCTGTTCGGATCCGGGTTGGCCGCCGCTGGCCTGGCCCCCTCGATGGAGGTGCTGGTCGCGGGCCGCGCGTTGCAGGGCCTCGGCGCTGGCGCGGTGCCGGCCGTGGCCTACGCCTCGATCGGCCGCAGCCTCCCCGGTCCGCTTCAGGCCCGGATGATGGCGGTGCTGTCCACGGCCTGGGTCGCGCCGGGGGTGGTCGGGCCGGCCCTCAGCGCCGAGGTGGCGCACGTGTTCGGCTGGCGTTGGGTGTTCCTGGGGCTGCTGCCGGTGGTCGCCGTCACCGGGTCGATTGCCGTGCCGGCCCTGATCCGTCTGGGCCCGCCGGGCTCCCCGCGTGCGGAGGAGCACCGGCTGATCGACGGCATCGCTGCGGCGGCCGGCGCCGCGATGATCCTGGCCGGCCTCACGCTCGCGGCCAGTTCGGGCGCAGTCCTGGCCGGCGTCGGCCTGATCGCGGCGGGCGGGTTGGCCGGGCTGCCCCCGCTGCGCCGGCTGGTTCCGCCCGGCACCCTGACCGGGCGCCGCGGGCTGCCGGCCACGATCCTCAGCCGCGGCATGCTGACGTTCGCGTTCTTCGGTGCGGACGCCTATGTGACCCTCTCGATCATCGCGGTGCGTCACCGCAGCCCGGTGGTGGCCGGCCTGGCCCTGACCGGCGCCACGCTGGCCTGGACCGCCGGTGCCTGGGTGCAGGCCCGGGTCAGCCAGACGTGGGACGGGCGCCGGCTGGTGCGCGCCGGGCTGGTGATCATCCTGGCCGGCATCGCCGGGATGGTCCTGCTGCTGCAGCCGGGCGTGCCGGTGGCCGTGGGCCTGGCCGCCTGGACCGTCGCGGGCCTGGGCATGGGGCTGGCGTACTCGCCAATCACGCTGATGATGCTGCGGGAGGCGCCGCCCGGCCGGGAAGGGTGGGCGTCAGCGTCACTGAACCTGGCCGACGTGCTCGGCACCGCGATCGGCGTCGGCGTGGGCGGCGCGGCGGTGGCCGCGGGCGCGGGCCGGAACCTGCCACTGGGCATCACGGCCGCATTCGCCGTCGCGGCGGTGATGGCACTCGGTGCACTGGCGCTCACCCGTCGGCTCCCGGCCGGCCCCACCGGGGCATCCCCGCCAGCCGTTGCGGAACGCGCCTCGGTGTGATCGACCTGTGTGAGCGACCCGCGGAGTGACCCTGTGTGAGTGATCCTGGCGTGGGCGCCGGCGCTGGGGAAGCAGTAGAGCCGCAAAAGCGTTAGGGCAGCTTGGTCTTTCCTGACCATCCTTGTTGAGTACGCCGGTGCGCTGCCATGGAGATTGCTACCTTGACCCCCTCGCTCGCTACGCTGCGAGCCCGCCTGCCTGGGCTGATGCTGCACGATCAGCGTCGGCTCGGCCGGCGCGCCGAGAGGGCCGCCGCGCTGCGTGACACCGGGGCGCGCGAGCACGCGCTCGGCCAGGTCCTCGCGGAACTGGAGGCGGCATCGGCCCGGGTCGAGGCGCGCAGGGGCGCCGTGCCTGCAATCTCCTACCCGCCCGAGCTTCCGGTCAGCCAGCTGAAGGACAAGATCGCCGAGGTCATCCGCGACCACCAAGTGGTGATCATCGCAGGGGAGACGGGTTCCGGCAAGACCACGCAGCTGCCGAAGATCTGCCTCGAGCTCGGCCGCGGCGTGACCGGCCAGATCGGCCACACCCAGCCCCGGCGGATCGCGGCCCGCGCCGTGGCGGAGCGGATCGCCCAGGAACTCGGGACCGAGCTCGGCACGTCAGTCGGATACAAGGTGCGCTTCGCCGACACGTCCAGCGACGACACGATGGTCAAGGTGATGACCGACGGCATCCTGCTGGCCGAGATGCAGCGCGACGGGCAACTGCTGCGCTACGACACCCTCATCATCGATGAGGCCCACGAGCGCAGCCTGAATATCGACTTCATCCTCGGCTACCTGAAGCGGCTGCTGCCGAGCCGGCCCGACCTCAAGGTCATCATCACCTCGGCCACGATCGACCCCGATCGCTTCAGCACGCATTTTGCCGGAGCCGAATCAGGCCAGCAGAGCGCTGACGCGCCGGTGATCGAAGTCTCAGGGCGCACGTACCCGGTCGACGTGCGCTACCGGCCCCTGGCCGACCCGGACCGCCCGGCTGACGAACCAAGAGATCAGGTGCAGGCCATCTTGGACGCCGTGCAGGAGTTGCGCGCGGAAGGGCCCGGCGACATCCTCGTCTTCCTTAGCGGCGAGCGGGAGATCAGGGACACGGCCGACGCTCTGGCCGGCTGGGAGGACCTGGAGGTGCTGCCGCTCTTTGCCCGGCTGTCCGCGGCCGAGCAGCACCGCGTTTTTGCCGGAGGCGAAACAAGCAAGCGGGGCCAGCCCCACGGGGGGCGGCGCGTGGTCCTGGCCACCAACGTCGCGGAGACCTCGCTGACCATCCCGGGCATCAAGTACGTGATCGACCCGGGCAGCGCACGGATCTCCAGGTACAGCCTCCGGACCAAGGTCCAGCGGCTGCCGATCGAGCCGGTCTCCCAAGCGTCGGCGAACCAGCGCACGGGCCGGTGCGGCCGCACGTCTGACGGCGTGTGCATCCGGCTTTACAGCGAGGAGGACTTCGCCTCGCGCCCGGAATTCACCGACCCGGAGATCCTGCGCACCAACCTGGCGTCGGTGATTCTGCAGATGGCAGCGCTCGACCTCGGTGAGGTGGCGGACTTCCCGTTCGTCGACCCGCCGGATTCCCGGAACATCGCGGACGGCGTGCGCCTGCTGGAAGAACTCGGCGCCTTCTCGCCCGGCCGCGGTCGGCCCCGGCTGACCGACCTGGGACGGAAACTTGCCCGGCTCCCGGTGGACCCGCGCCTCGGCCGGATGATCCTGGAGGCCGGCCGCAACGGGTGTGTCAACGAAGTGCTGATCATCACCGCGGCGCTGTCCATCCAGGATCCCAGGGAACGGCCGACGGACTCCCGCGAGGCAGCGGACGCCATGCACGCACGCTTCGCCGAGCCAGGGTCTGATTTCCTGGCCTTCCTCACTCTCTGGGACTACCTGCGCGACCAGCAGCGTGAGCTGTCGACATCCGCGTTCCGCCGCATGTGCCGCCGCGAGTACCTGCATTACCTGCGGGTGCGGGAGTGGCAGGACGTCTACGGCCAGCTCCGGCAGGCGGCGCGGGACCTGGGCGTCGTCGCCGGAAATGACCACACTTCCGATACCTCACGAGGGATCCCCGTTCCGCCCGCAAGTACGGCGCCGGCGCCTGACACGGGAGCGCGAGAGCCCCGCTTCCCGGCGGATGTCGCGGACCGGGTGCACATGTCGCTGCTGGCCGGCCTGCTCTCACACATCGGGATGAAGGCTCTCGACCAGCGGGATGGCGACCAGCGGGATGGCGGCAAGAAGGACGGCGACCAGAAGCCGCGCGGAAAGAGACGTGCGCTGACCGAGTTCGCGGGGGCACGCGGCGCCCGCTTCGCCATCTTCCCGGACTCCGCGCTGGCCAGGAAGCCACCGCCGTGGGTAGTCGCGGCCGAACTGGTCGAGACGTCCCGGCTGTGGGCCAGGACCACCGCGCGCATCGAGCCCGAATGGGCGGAGCCGCTGGCCGCGCACCTGGTCAGGCGCAGCTACAGCGACCCGCATTGGGATGCCCGGCGCGGCGCGGTGATGGCCGCCGAGAAGGTCACCTTGTACGGGTTGCCGATCGTGACGGCGCGGCAGGTCAACTACGGACGCATCGACCCGGCGGCGGCGCGGGAGCTGTTCATCACCCGCGCCCTGGTGGAAGGCGACTGGCAGACCCATCTCCGGTTCTTCGCCCACAACCGCCGCATGCTCGAGGAAGCCGAGGACCTGGAGCGCAAGGCGAGGCGGCGCGGCATCGTGGCCGACGACGCAGCCCTGTTCGCCTTCTACGACCGGCGGATACCTGCCGACGTGACATCGGCCCGGCATTTCGACACCTGGTGGAAGAATGCGCGGGCAGCTGACCCCGACCTGCTGAACTTCTCTCTCGCCGATCTGGTCGGGGCCTCCGCTGACGAGATCGGCCCCGCCGACTATCCCGGCCGCTGGGGCGGGCTTCCGCTGTCGTATGAGTTCGCTCCCGGCGAGCCGGATGACGGGGTAACCGTCGATATCCCCCTGGCGTCGTTCAACCAGGTGAACGGCGAGGAGTTCGGCTGGCAGGTACCCGGCCTGCGCGAGGAGCTGGTGACGGAGCTGATCCGGTCGCTGCCCAAGCGGTTGCGCACGGCCTTCGTGCCGGCTCCGGACACGGCCCGCGCGGTGCTGGCCCGGCTGGGTCCCGTGCACGGCGACCTGCTGGACGTCCTCGCGGCCGAACTCGGCCGCCTCGGCGGAGTGAAGATCCCGCGTGAGGCGTGGGATCTGTCCCGGTTGCCCGCCTACCTGATGATCACGTTCCGCGTGGTCGACTCCGGCCGCGTGCTCGCGACCGGCAAGGACCTGGGCGTGCTCCGCCAGCAGTTGCGGCCCCTACTGCAGGCGGCGCTCACCGAGGCGGCCCGCGGTATCACCCGCTCCGGCCTCCGGAACTGGGACATCGGCTCGCTGCCCCGGGTATTCACCGCCGGGCAGGTCCGCGCGTACCCAGCGCTCGCGGACGCGGGCGACGCGGTCGACGTCCGGCTGTTCGACACCGAGGCCGAGGCCACCGAGGCCATGTGGCGGGGTACCCGCCGCCTGCTCCTGCTCCAGGTTCCTTCGGGCGTAGCCTCCATCGCCAGCCGGCTGCCAGTCAACGCGAAACTGGCCATGAGCCGGCACCCGTACCCGGGCGCCGGCGCGCTACTCGATGACTGCGCGGCGTGCGCGGCAGACCAGGTGATCGCGGAAGCGGGCGGCCCGGCCTGGGACGCAGAGGGCTTCGCCCACCTCCTGGCGGCGGGACGGTCAGCGCTGCCCGCCGTCACGGCCGCCGTGGTCGAGGCCGTGGCGCGGGTTCTCGCGGAGGCCCACCAGGTCGAGGTCAGGCTGGGCCGCGCCGCCAGCCCGGCCCTTGCGTCGGCGCTCGCCGACATCCGCTCCCAGTTCGCCGCGCTGATATATCCGGGGTTCGTGGCCGAGACCGGGTCGCGACGCCTGCCCGACCTGGTCCGCTACCTGGAGGCCATCACCCGGCGGCTGGAGAAGATGCCGGAGGCTCCGTGGCGTGACGCCGAGCGGATGGCGGTCGTACTCCGGGTGACAGAGGCTTACCAGCAAGCCATCGGTGAGCATGCATCCGGGCGCCGCAGCGCGGATGCCCGGACGGTGCGCTGGATGATCGAAGAACTACGGGTCAGCCTCTTCGCCCAGACGCTGGGCACTCCCATCCCCGTGTCGGAGAAGAGGATCCAGACGGCACTGGACCGCCTGGGGCGTGTCCCATAGATCTTGGCCGTCGCGCAGCAGGCTGAAGATCTGCGGGACACGCCCTGGCCTCCTACTAAGGCGAACCCCGGCGCCCACCGAGGGGTGCGGTGGCGCGGCAGAGGATGAAGGCGGCGACGAGCAGCACGCCAGCGATGGAAAGGCCGTGCAAGACGCCGATGTGGTCGCCGAGGAACCCGACGACCGGTGGCCCGGCCAGGAAGGCCACATAACCGATCGAGGCGGCGGTGCTCACCCGGCCGGCCGCGTACCGGGAATCGTCGGCAGCGGCGCTGAGGCCGACCGGGAATCCAAGTGATGCCCCGAGCCCCAGCAGAAGTCATCGCGGCGAGGAAGATGGCGAACGTGAGGGTGCCGAGGACAGGTGTCGTGTGGTAGCCGTCGATGACCGCGAGGCTGAGCCAGTCGTTACCGGACCCCTCGGTGAAGGCCATGCAGAATACGAACAGGCCGATGAGCAGGGTCCGCCTCTCGGTCCACGCCGCGAGCGGATTGCGGCGGACTGTCGGCTTGTCCTGGTGCGCTGGGCGGTCCTGGTGCGCTGGGCCGCGGGTGCCGGGCAGGAATCCGCGGGCTGTGGTAGGCACGGCGATGGCGACACAGAGCGCGACCGCGAGCAGGTGAACGGTGACCGGCACCCCGGCGGCGACCATGGCCGCCCCGACGGCCGCCCCGGTCACCGTGCCGATGCTCCACCCGGCGTGGAACCTGGGCAGGATCGCGCGCCCCAGCGCTTGCTCGACGGCAGCACCCTGCACGTTCATGGCCACATCCCAGGCGCCGCTGCCGAAGCCGAACATGAACAGCCCGGCCGCCACCGGGGGAATGCCCATTCGGTAGCCAACCGCGACGATGGCCATGCCGGCGGCCGCGATCAGTGACATAACGACCACGGTGCGGGTTTCCCCGAGCCAGCTGATGACCAGCCCCGACAGCGGCGTCGCGACGGTCGAGCCCACCGCTATGCACAACAGGATGAGCCCGAGCACTCCGGGTGTCACCCGAAGTTCCGCGCGGACCTGCGGGATGCGAGAAGCCCAGCTCGCGAACAGGAAGCCATTGCCGATGAAGACCGCGTAGACGGCGTTCCTGGCCTTGCGGGTATGTGCGGATTCCCGCTGGGTCGCTAGAGGTTGGATTTGATGTTGCCCCCATCGACCTGATAGGCGGCGCCGGTGATGTAGGAGGCCTGCTGCGAGGCCAGGAACGCTACGAGGTTACCGAGCTCGATCGGCTCCCCGAGGCGGCCCAGGGGGATCGTCGCGGCGAGGGGTGCGAGCTGCGCCAGGAGCCTCTTGTCAGCCTCCGGGCTGCGCCCCGCGCCAGGGCTGATGCGGGAGGTGAGGAACGTGCCCGGGAGCACGAGGTTGATCGTGATGCCATCCTTCGCCAGCTCAGGCATGATCGCCTTCATCAGCCCGGCGATGCCCGGGCGGATCCCGTTCGACAGGTCGATGCCCTCGACCGGCTGCTTCACCGAAGTCGACTGGATCCCGACGATGCGCCCCCACCGCTTCTCGCGCATGTACGGCACGGTCTCGCGGACGAAGCGGACGAAGTTCAGCGTGACAACCTCGAACGCTTGCCGCCAGTCGTCGTCGGTGAAGTCCGCGAACCGGCCCAACGCCGGGCCGCCGGAGTTGTTGACCAGGATATCGAGGCCGCCGAAACGCCCGGCCGTCGCGGCAACAACGTTCTTGATGCCTTCTGCGTTCGTCAGGTCGGCCTGGACGGCGAGTACCTCGGCGCCCGTCTCACGCCGGATCTCTTCAGCAGCGGCTTCGAGATCCGCCTCGGTCCGCGCGCAGATCGTGACCCGCGCGCCCTCGCGCGCCAGTGCAAGCGCCGACGCCTTGCCCAGACCCTTGCTTGATGCGGCAACGAGCGCGACCTTGCCCGTCAGCCCTAGATCCACGCATCTCTCCACGTTCGATTCTGCGCAGCGTCCGGGGACGCGCTCGCCGCCGATGCGTCAGGTGATGACCCTGACGTTTTCCGCCTGGGGTCCCTTCTGGCCCTGCGTGATGTCGAACTCGACCTTCTGGCCTTCCTCGAGGCTGCGGTAGCCGCTACCGGTGATCGCGCTGAAGTGCACGAACACGTCCGGGCCGCCCTCCACCTCGATGAAGCCGTAGCCCTTATCGCCGTTGAACCACTTCACCGTGCCTTGCGCCATCTTGACCTTCTCCGTTGCGGATGCGGCGCCGCCGCCATGGCGGTCGAGGTCCGCTTCCCACGATTGCTCTGGCTAGCCTGTCATGCAACGCGCGGGGGGTGTAGACCGGCACCCTGATCGCAGGTCACGGCGCGCACGGTTCGTGGGTCGGCTCGTTAGCAGGCACCGTTGGCGAGTTTACCGGCGTGATCGGCGATAGACGCCTATCAGGTGACCTGCTACGGTTTAGCCGGCCGGTGGCCGGCTGTTTCTTTCTGCCGCTGCAGGTACCTCATATGACAGGAGCTGGTCGTCGTGGGCCTGCGTTTTAACCCGCCGCCTGGATGGCCGGCCGCTCCCGAGGGTTTCACCCCGGAGCCAGGCTGGCAACCTGACCCTTCATGGCCGCCGCCGCCGCCGGGATGGCAGCTATGGGTCCTCGACGATCAGCCGCCGGGTCAGGCCTGGATGCCGCCGGGCCAGGCCTGGATGCCGCCGGGTCAGGCCGGGCCTTCAGCGGTGACGATGCCGCCGGGCCAGGGCTGGCCTTCAGCAGCGACGACGCCGCCGGGCCAGGGCTGGCCTTCAGCAGCGACGACGCCGCCGGGCCCGTCCGGCTGGCAGGCTCTGCCCGGTTACGGCACGGGCTGTCCTGATGTCGGCGCGGGCCAGCCCGCAGGTACCAGCGGGTGGGCGATCGCCTCGTTCGTGGTGGGCCTGCTCAGTGTGGCCCTCCTCGGCCTTGCGACCCTTCTCAGCATTATTTTCGGCATTATCGCGCTGAAGAGAATCCGGAGGCTTGGGCAGAAGGGCCGGGGCCTGGCGATCGCCGGCCTGGTCCTGTCCGCTGCCTGGCTGGTCGTCGCGATCGTTGTTGTCATCGCGATCGGCGCCGGCGGGGCCACCCGGTCCGCGTCCACCGGGAAGATCGTCAGCCGGGGACATCTGCCGGCCTTCTCGCTCGCGACCGGGGACTGCTTCAATAACCCGGCCGGTGCGCGGAGCGTCTCCTCGGTTACCGCGATTCCCTGCACGCAGCCGCATAACGCGCAGGTGTACGCCGAGTTCAAGCTCACCGGTTCTGACTTCAGCTATCCAGGAGAAACCGCTGTCGTGCGCCTGGCCAGCGAAGGATGCAACGCTCGCACCGGAAGCGTCAACAAGGCGAAGACGACCAGCGCTATGACGACCCGCGTCCTTTATCCGCGCGAGAATTCCTGGTTTGTTGGACGGCGGACCGTGAGCTGCCTGGTCGTCAATCCAACGGCGGACCTGACATCCTCGCTGCTGAATTCTCAGCCAGCCGGCTGAGCAGCGGGTTCGATTCCCGTCTGGGGCACCATCTTCCGGCCACCAACGACGAGTTCCCCCGCGTCACGTGTCATTCCCCGGCGCTCAGGAGCGGGCCCGGAGAATGTCGTCCAGTTGCTCGGCGATGCGAGTCCACCCCTGCTGGTGACCGCCGATGAGTTCGGGCGGAAGCAGGGCGTGGTGGATGGTCATGAGCGTGTGCCTGTCGTCCTGTGGTTCGAGCGTGACCGTCACCACGCTGTCCTGATCCGACGGCGCCCAGGTGGAGCATTTCCAGGTGAAGGCCAGCCGGTGCGGGCGGTCCAGGTCGACGTACCGGCCCGTGACGTAGAGCATGAACCCGCCGTCGTCGATGTCGATGCGGAGGCGTCCGCCGATCCTCGGGTCGAGTTCGATCTTCGTCGCCCGGGCCGGGCGCGGGCACATCCACTCGGCGAATGCGTCGGCATCCAGCCACTCGTCGTAGACCACGTCCGGTGAAGCGGGGAGCACGCGCCGGACGACCGCCGCCGGCGGCTCGCTGTGGCTCACGGCTGGCGATTCCTTCGCTCGAGACGGGCCGCGAGCGCGTCGGCGCGGGTGGACCAGAACGCGGTCTGCTCTCTGATCCAGGTTTCGGCGAGCTGCAGCCCGTCAGGCCGGACGGACAGCCAGTGCTCCCGGCCGCGTACCTCGCGCCGGACCAGGCCGGCTGCCTCCAGCACGCCGACGTGACGCGACACCCCGGCAAACGACATCGGCAGCGGACCAGCGAGATCGCTGATCCGGGCATCACCACTGCGCAACGCGACAAGCAGAGCCCGCCGGGTGGGATCGGCCAGCGCGGGCTGGACTTTCCCGTGGTTTTCGTCGTCTGACACCGGCTTCAATTACGACTACTACGCGTCGTTCACGCCCGAAGAGATGGCCAACGGCACGGCCTTCTTCAACTACCATCCGCAGAACCCCGGCTTCACCGACAGGGAAGGAGCGAGCGTCTTCTACCAGGATGAGGACGGGCAGGTGTTTCACACCTATTCGACGTACGCACGCGGCATCGACATGCTGAACGGCGCCTATCACTACCTCGACCTGGTCCCGAAAGGGCGCGACGAGGCTGGTCATGACGGTCCCCAGTTCTGGGTACGCCGCCACGACGAGTACGGAAGCTGACCGTGAGCGGCTAGCGTGGGGCCTCATCCCATAGGCTCGCTGTTGTGGCAGATCATGAGTCAGCGGTTCCACAATTGCTGGGACCTCAGGGCGGCGTTCAGGTCATCGCGCGGGTTGGCCAGGTTGTCCGCGCGCTCAACGGTGAGCCGAAGGGGCTCAGCCTCGCCCATCATGGAACCGTGGTGGCTGCCTGTCCCAGTTGGGGGTCTTCGTGCACGATGTCATCGTCATCGGCGCGGGGCTGGTCGGGCTCTCGACCGCGATGGCGTTGCTCGGGGAGCGGCCTGCGCTGCGGGTTGCCGTCCTTGAGAAAGAGCAGGCGGTCGGGATACATCAGAGCGGCCACAATTCCGGCGTCATTCACGCGGGCCTCTACTACAAGCCCGGGAGCCTGAAGGCACGGTTCTGCCGCGAAGGAAGGCAGGCGCTGACCGAATTCGCGGAAGCCCGCCAGATTCCCTACCG
>WNFC01009630.1_pt1 | contig 10702 bp, 6 predicted proteins | sample 5400541 | NCBI WGS metagenome assembly WNFC01 (sample SAMN13153342, study PRJNA577476) | soil metagenome | isolation source: 120 cm saprolite under Douglas fir tree site 2 hole 2 replicate 1 | place: USA:California | collected 2015-04-18
ATCAGACGCTGCTCGCGGTCAGTCACCGTGTTGCGTAAGTTGTAGGCACGGGTCAGGTGCTCGAGTTCCTTCTCACGGTTTCCCACGGAATAATAGAGACGTGCCAAGCGCCGATGGGCCATAGCAAAGTCCGAATCCAACTCCAAAGCACTTTGCAATAGCGCCTGCGCTTTATCCGCATCCCCTTGCGCCATAGCATCAGTGGCGCGCGAATATAGCTGCAGAGCTTCCAGGGAGCGCGTGGTCACTTTTGCCAAAGGCAAGCTGTTATTATTGATACCAGTGAGAGATTCTCCCAGATCCTTGCGGACCCGCCTGGCCAGGACATCGACCCGATCAAAGAGGTCTTCCTTCCGTGTAAATTGCTCGCTTTCGACGAACAGCAAGTCATCAGTAGCTGGATCTAGCGCACGAACTGTGATTTGAAACCTACCCCCGCTGCCGCGGATGCTGCTAGCTAGCAAGACCTGCACGTTCTCCCGCTGACAGATTTCACGGCCCAGAGCTTCGTCGACGCGCGTCACATCTTTCCTCTTCATGCGGAATAGGGTTTCAAAAAGGCGCGCTTGCGGAAAGACATTTAGGTAACGCGATTGCTGCAGTGCGATAGTTAATCCTTCACGCAGCGTTTTGTCGAAAAACTCTTGTTCTGTGAGGTTTTCGGGATCGGCGATCAGTAGCCAGCCGTGGTTGGCAAATATCCGCGGAGCGCGCGGGCGGCCGAGGAGCCGGTCGCGCCAACCACCGGCGTTCATCGCCGTCAGCCCCACCGCAAGAACCAGCAGCCCAGCCGCGCCGTAACCGATCATCCTGGCAACCCCGCCCCAAACCGGGGATGGGGGAGACGGCAGGGTGTACCTGGAAGAGGATGGCTCGAGCCTGCGTAGGTCCACGAGAAGTTCCGTCGCGGATTGGTAGCGCCGATCAGGATCTTTGTCCAAACACTTCAGGATGATGGTCTCGAGTTCTGTGGATATGCGCGAGTTCAGGGCGCGCGGGGCGACCGGCGGTTGGTGGAGGATTGCATCGATGAGCCGCGAAGTTTGTTCTTCCGGAAATGCCCTCCGGCCAGTGGCCATCTCGTAGACCACAGCGCCGATCGTATAGATGTCCGTGCGCGCATCCACCGGCTCACCTCTGAGCTGCTCCGGAGGCATATACGGAAGTGTGCCTGCTGCCCCTTGCGGGTCGGTTAAGGTCAGGGTCGTTCCTTCCTCCACCGGCCGCAGCAGCTTCGCCAGGCCAAAGTCCAGTATCTTCGCTCGTCCCTTCTCAGTGATGGCGATATTTGCCGGTTTCAGATCTCGATGCACGATGCCGCGCTCGTGCGCCTCTTCCAACGCCGCGGCAATCTGCATTCCGAGTGCGACCACTTCTTTCTCCGGAAGCGTCCCTCCCCTTAGCCGGTCCGCAAGCGTTTTGCCCGGGACGTACTCCATCACAAGAAAATCCGTCCCGTCCTGCGTATCGAACTCATAGACCGTTTCAATATTGGGATGGTTCAGCTTGGCCAGCGCCAGGGCTTCATTGCGGAAGTGTCTGCGGGAAGCATCGTTGCTGAGGGTACCAGACGGCAGGACCTTGAGCGCCACATCACGCTCAAGTTGCTCATCGCGAGCGCGATAGACCACGCCCATTCCACCGGAGCCCACCTTTTCTAGGATGCGGTAATGGCCGAGTGTTTGGCCAATCATGCGGAGGGAACCTACCCTTGGGGGCATCTTAGGTTGCGCAGGCGACGAAGTCAACGCTGCGAAGCCGATCTCCTCACGCAATTCCAGAGTATTATGGAGGACCAGGAACCTTACATGGAATTGTGGCAAGAGGCGAGGAAGCGAGAGACGGCGGCTCCAGCGGTGGCTGGATGAACTCCTCGGCAGGTCAGGCGAGTCCACATATTATTCCGAACATTTTTACGATTCGTGAGGCGCAAAGATTTCTGGCAAAGTATTTCGCGCCGACGCGGCTGATTGCTGTGCCATTCCTCAGTCAAACTACGGGCAGAAGCGTTTATTTGAAATTGGAAACGGAGCTGCCGACGGGATCGTTCAAGGTGCGGGGCGCGTTTTGGGCACTGGCGCAGAGATTGGATGGCGGGCCGATTCAGGAAGTTGTGGCTTGCAGCACCGGGAATCACGGAGCGGCGGTGGCTTATGCGGCCAAACAGTTTGGTATCAAGGCTAGGATTTTTTTGCCAGCGAACTGCAATCCGGTCAAGCGTGGCCGCATTTCGGGGCTCGGCGCGGCGATTGTGGAGAGCGGAGGGGGCGATCTGGCGTCGGCGTTCGCGCTGGCGGCGGAGTATGCCAAGCAGCAGGGGGTGCATTTTCTGAACGACGCGACCGACGCGGATTTGCCTGCCGGTCCCGCAACGATTGGCTGCGAAATCCTGGAGCAGCTTCCCGAGACCAGTGCGATCGTTGTGCCGATGGGGGATACGGCGCTGATTCGCGGGATCGCGGCGGCGGCGAAGCAGATCGCGCCGCAAGTGAAGATCATCGGCGTGCAGGCGGAGCGCGCTCCGGCGTACTACCTGTCCTGGATGGAAGGCAAAGTCGTGGGCACCGAGACGTGCGACACGATTGCGGATGGGCTGGCGACACGAACGCCGGAGGCGGCGAACGTGCGCGACGTTAAGAACCTCGTCGACGACGTGGTCCTGGTGAGTGAAGAGCAATTGCTACGCGCGATTGAGACGCTACTTCTGGAAGAACACGTGTTGGCGGAGCCGGCTGGGGCGGCGAGCACGGCGGCGCTAGCGCAATCCGGCGTGCGCTGCGGCGATCACGTGGTGCTAGTGGTAAGCGGAGCCAATATATCGCGAGAAGTGCTCAAGCGGGCCATCGGCAGCAGCTAGCCGCTCGAGATGGCGATCAGCGATGGGGTGTTGCTGGTCGAAGATGCGGCGGCAGGGTACCCTTGCCGAGGAAATCGTACGGATTCGTTGCCTGGCGACGACTAGGAGGCTTGCAATAGGGTATTTACCTGAGGGCACTTTGCTGTATTTCCCCTCTATTTTTTTCTTCGGTTCTCCCCCCATTTAGCTAGGAAAGGCCGGACGACTGGCTATTGGTTGGGCGTGCCTCCCTCAGAGGCAGGGCTGGAGCCGGTCTTTCCGCGAAATGCTGGATCCGCATTGTTCGGATCTAAGGGGACGGGGCTTGGGAGTGGGAAAACGTCCAGAGATATGAAGGATGCCCTCCGGGACGCAAAGGGAAAGTCCTCGATGGGGGCAGATTGCGCGAGGCAAGGAGTGGCGCTGAGGCGTAGGTGCGGATTGGAAAGGAACGCCAAGCCATGAAGCGTAGAATGTGTCTTGCTGGCGCGCTAGTGGCGCTGCTATGGGCCACGCCCGCACGGGCGGATAACCGCATCATCTTGCGCACGACTCTTAGCCTGCAGGCGCTTAATACGGCATGCAATCCTCTGTTACTAGCCCCAATCTGCACGGTGGTCGGCTGGTTGGGTGATCCTCTAGGGCAGGTCTACCTAATCACAAGTCCACTCGACGTAAGCGGACTGCTAAATCTCCTCGGCAATCCGCTGGGGATTATCGATGCCGAGTTGGAACAGCTGCTTAATTTGGTGGGTGGCCTGAACATTCTTCCCACGCCGATTCCAGCCACAGTGATGTCGAACAGAACCTTGGTGCCATACCCTGCAACTTCCACAACCCCCAATGCATGGGACGGCTACGTCAATCAACCTGCGGCATCGATTGTGGGAGTCCAGGATACGCAAAAGGCGTTCAATGTGTTGGGGACGGGAATTGTCGCGGATATTGACACGGGAGTGGATCCCACTCACCCCGCCCTACAAGGTGTTCTATTGCCGGGCTGCGACTTTACGCGCAATCAGCCAGATGGTTCATGTCAACCCGGTGGTTCAGAACTAACAGATATTTCTTTTTCGCCGCCTCCCCCTTGCCCGAATTGCTCGCCAGCTAAGGTGAATCAGTCTACGGCGGCAGTGCTGGACCAGTCCACGGCGGCGGTGTTGGATTGCAACGGCGCCACGCCATGTCAATACGCGGCCTTCGGCCATGGAACCATGGCGATGGGCGTGATTCACCTGGTCGCCCCGACGGCGCAGCTCTTGCCCTTGAAGGCGTTCCATTCGGATGGGACAGCTTCGCTCTCCGACATTCTGCGCGCGATCTATTACGCCGTACAGAACGGCGCCAACGTGATCAACATGAGCTTCGACATCAAGACGAGTTCGCTGGAGCTGCAGAAGGCGCTCGTCTACGCCAACCAGCAGGGGCTTATCAGCGCGGCGTCGGCGGGGAACGATGGAATACAGGAGATTGTTTACCCGGCGGCACAGCAAACCGATGTGATGGGCGTGGCGTCAACGACCAATCAGGACGCGCGCTCGTCGTTCTCGAACTTTGGGAACATGATCGTATGGGTGGCGGCTCCTGGCGAAGCGATTGTGAGTACCTACCCGTACAACACGTATGCGGCGGGATGGGGAACTTCGTTTAGCGCGCCGTTTGTGTCGGGAGGGGCGGCGTTGCTGCACAGCGTAAATGCCGCCATTAGCCAGTCCAGTGGCGCTATGGCAGTATCCCATGCAGTCCCGCTTGCGGACGCCGGCATGGGCTACGGGCGGCTGGATCTTTGTGCGACTCTCGCGTCAGTGGCTGCGGCGAGTTGTTTGCCGGATTTCAGCGTTTCTGCGGCACCACCCAGCGCGATAATTACTGCGGGACAGCAGGCAAACTTCACCGTCTCCGCTACACCGCTGCACGGTTCCACTCAGACTGTGACGTGGAGTTGCACGGGTGCGCCGGCGGCAGCCACGTGCACGGTTTCGCCGTCGTCTGTGACGCTTAATGGGTCGACCATGGCGACGGCGACGGTGACTTTGACGACGATGGCACGAGTCCTGGTGCCGCCATTGGTCTTGCCGCGATATGCGCCCCCGATGCCTACATGGGTGATGTTGGCTGCATGTTTCGCCGGGCTTGCGGTTTTGCTGTTGTTTTGCACTTTGAGCCGCGCTCTTCCCAAACGGCCTGGTCTCGCTGCGGCAGCCGGACTGCTCGCACTTTCACTTTTCAGCTACGCTTGCGGCGGCGGCTACAGCGGCCCACCGGGCTCCCCAACACTCTCCTCGATAGCGCTGAACCCAATGAGCGTGACTGGCGGGTCACCTTCAACCGGCACGGTGACGCTGAGCGGGCCAGCTCCCAGCGGCGGCGCAGCAGTCTCTCTTTCGAGTGCCAACACCGCGGCCGCGACGGTACCTGCTAGCGTTACGGTTGCCTACGGAGCGACCAGCGCGACCTTTACAGTCAGCACCAGCACCGTCACGGCCTCAACGCCCGTCACCATTACCGCGTCCTATAGTGGCGGGACCAAGACGGCCTCGCTCACTGTAACGCCGCCGGGTTCCGCCACGCTTTCCGCGGTAGCGCTCAACCCAACGAGCGTGACTGGCGGGTCTCCATCAACCGGCACGGTGACTCTCAGCGGGCCAGCTCCCAGCGGCGGCGCCGCCGTCTCCCTTTCGAGTGACAACACCGCGGCCGCGACGGTCCCGGCGAGCGTGATTGTCGCAGCTGGAGCTAGCAGCGCGACATTCACGGTGAGTACCAGCGCTGTTACCGCGTCCACTCCGGTCACGATCTCCGCATCGTATGCTGGCGGGACCAAAACGGCCTCACTCACCGTGCTGCCTCAAGCCCCTCCAACCCTCTCTTCGCTGACGCTGAATCCCGCGAGTGTGACTGGCGGTGCGCAATCCTCCACTGGCACGGTGACGCTGAGCGGGCCAGCACTCACTGGCGGTGCGGCGGTCTCCCTCTCCAGCAGCAGCACGTCCACGGCAACGGTCCCGGCGAGCGTGACTGTCGCTGCGGGAGCCAGCAGCGCGACATTCATGGTGAGCACAAGCGCCGTCACCACGTCCACTCCAGTCACGATCTCCGCATCGTATGCTGGCGTGACCAAAACGGCCTCACTCACCGTCGTGTCTCAAGCCCTGCCGAATCTCTCCTCGCTGACGCTGAGTCCCACGAGTGTGACCGGCGGCGTGCAATCCTCCACTGGCACGGTGACGCTGAGCGGGCCAGCACTCACTGGCGGCGCACAGGTAATGCTTTCCAGCAACAGCGGGGCGGCCAGCGTGCCTTCCAGCGTAACCGTTACGGCGGGAGCCAGCAGCGCGACATTCACGGTAAGTACCGGCACCGTGACCGTCTCTGCATCAGTCACGATCTCCGCGTCCTACGCTGGGGTGACCAAAACAGCCTCACTCACCGTGCTGCCTCAAGCCCTTCCAACTCTCTCTTCGCTAACGTTGAATCCCACGAGTGTGACCGGCGGATCTCCTTCAACCGGCACGGTGACGCTGAGCGGGCCAGCTCCCGCTGGCGGCGCGACAGTCTCCCTCTCCAGCAGCAGCACATCCACGGCGACGGTCCCGGCCAGCGTGACTGTCGCTGCGGGAGCCAGCAGCGCGACATTCACGGTGAGCACCAGCGCCGTCACCACGTCCACTCCAGTCACCATCTCAGCGTCCTACACCGGCACGACCAAAACAGCTTCACTCACCGTAGCGCCTCCAGGCACTCCTGCTGGAACTTACACGCTTACAATCACGGGAACGTCGGGCACCCTCAGCCACTCCACAACGGTGCTAGTTACGGTGAACTAAAAGGAACTTCGAGCACCTAACCCATTTCTGGAATTCAGGCAGAAAAAAACATCTGTCTTCGACTGCTAGCCTCGACTGGCCATAAGGCCAATTACGCTCAGAGCAAGTTCCATTGCCACTCCCCAGTCCTAAATGGATCCTAAGAGAAAGGGAAACTATCCCCGTGCAACTGCCAAGGACGAATGAGCGATGGGCAAGTCGAATACTGAGTTCAACTGGAGAGTGGCGCGCAGTTTTGCGCTCGCGGCATGCCTGGCAGGCAGTTGCATGGCTGCGGGCTCGCAAGCACAGGCACAGGCTGCATCTGCATCACAGGGATCGGGGTCGAATTCCCGATTGTTGAGTGCGAAGGAAGGGCGGGCGATCGTGGATGCCGCTCGGGATGAGGACCAGCCGGTGCGCGGCGCTCAAGACTGTTCTCACCTTGTTCATGAGACGTATCTCAGCGCGGGTTTTGAGTACCCGTACGCGAGCTCGTTCGAACTCTACGCGGGGAACGAGAATTTTGAGCGGGTGAGAAAGCCACAGCCGGGAGATTTGATCGTGTGGCCGGGCCATGCCGGTATTGTCGTGGATCCGCTACAGCACAGTTTTTACAGCTTGGTGAGTACGGGCTTGGAGGCGCAGGATTACGAAGGGTCATACTGGAAGTCCCGCGGAAGACCGCGCTTCTATCGGTACAAAGTTGAAAACGCGGAGATGCTGACGGCAATTAAGGCCCCGGCGTCCGCTCGAGCTTCAAATTCCAAGAGGCCGCGCGAAACTGCGCCGGCGATCGAAGAGCGATCCCCTGTCGCGGCTTCCGCTTCCAATAGGCCGCCAAAGGCAGCTTCGGAACGGACAAAGGTCGTGCATGGTCTGCCGGCTCGGCGTGAACCAGCCGTTGCACCCACTACGTTTGAAGTTCCGCAGAGCATAATCATCGCGGGGGGAATCAAGCCGCCAACGAGCAGCCAAGTTGCTGAAGGCATCTCTGAATTGAGCAACGCCTCGGGAAATGTCTTGCGCGCGGATGACCCCACAAAATTGGCGCTGCCGGTGGTCATCTTCGAGCGGCTCCACGTGGAGCGCTTGGAAATCAAACGGGAGCACGGATGGGCGCATCTGCAGATTGATTCTCGAGCGACCATAGCGGGTGGAGAAACGGACTATAAACGGCGACGCGAAAAAGTTCGCTGGGAGCTTCGCCGCACAAAATCGGGCTGGGAGGCGATCACACCGGAGGATCGAGCGTATGTGCCAAACGATGTGGCCGTGCGCAATCTGGCGGCGCAGCTCGCGCGGCTGACCGAAAGGGACAGCGCTGAGGCAGATCAGGAGACAGTTCGGCGCCAGGAGTCACAGCTCGCCAATCTGCTAAGTGCGCTGCTGAAAAACAAGTAGGCCACTTATCGGGCAGTCAAAGGCTCTGGAAACGCAGACGGGTTGCCAGCGGCGGAGAGGAATCGGAAAAGTCTGCCAAGAGTGGCCGACCTGAACTTGGTTCCTGGAACTAATGCTTCTGCCCTGGGATGGGAGTTGTGTTCGGTGATTCCTGAGGCAGAGCAAAGGCGACGTAGACGCCGCCCGAGTGCGACTTGGGATCTTTGCCGCCGCCTGCGGCGATAACGACGAATTGTCGGCCGTTCACTTCGTAGGTGGCGGGAGTGGCGTTGCCGGAGAAGGGAAGAGTCACTTCCCAAAGCAGCTCACCTGTGGATTTATCGAAGGCGCGGAATTTTTTGTCGAAGTTGGTTGCCCCGATGAATACCAGCCCTCCTGCGGTAATGATTGGGCCGCCGTAATTTTCCGTGCCCGTGTTTTTTTGTCCCTTCGACGCGAGTTCCGGGTATTCACCCAGCGGAATTTTCCAGACATACTCACCGGTGTTCAGATTGATAGCGTTCAGAGTGCCCCACGGGGGAGCAACGCCGGGATATCCTTCCGGGTCGAGAAATTTGTGGTAGCCGGTGAAGCGATAAGGCATGGACGCTGGAGGCGGTGCGGAGCTTGCGAGCTCTTTGCTTTCGCCACTCATCAAAAAGCTGACCAGCGCGGAGATTTGATCCTCGGTCAGATTCGGAAAGCCTGGCATTCGTCCTTTTCCGTTCTTGATGGCCGTGGCAATCTGCACGGGAGTCAGCCGCTCACCCACTCCGATCAGGGAAGGCATGGCGGGAGGCGAGCCCGTCGTGTTTTCTCCGTGGCAGATGCTGCACTGGCTCATGTAGATGGCGCGGGGGCTATTTTCGCCGGTGTTCGGGGCGAGCGCGCCGGTCCACGCCATCTCATTCGAATTGATGTAGATGACTCCGGCCTCTGCATCCACCGCGGGGCCGCCCCACTCGCCGCCACCGTCGAAGCCCGGAAAAATCACCGTATCTTTTCCGACGCCGAACGGAATGAACTGCCCTTCACTGCGGAATCGATTGAATTGTTCCAGCGCCCACTGATGGGCTTCCGGCGTGCGCACGGTCAGAAGATTCTCGGTGAGAAGCTGGCGTGCAAAGGGCGCGGGGCGGGCGGGAAGCGGCTGTTCAGAAGCAGCAACTTCGCCGGGCATAGTGCTCGGAGGATACTTTCGGGACTCGATGGAAAAAAGAGGCTTTCCTTTGGCGCGGTCGAAGAGATAGACGAAACCTTGTTTTGTTGTTTGCGCTACCGCATCAATCTGTTTTCCATCGCGCATCACGGTGAGGAGCGCGGGCGGTGAAGGGAAGTCCCGGTCCCAGAGATCGTGGCGAACTCCCTGAAAATGCCAGATTCTCCTGCCCGTCCGTGCATTCAAGGCAATCAGACAATTAGCGAAGAGATCGTCGCCGATGCGATCGGCGCCGTAGAAATCAAACGCGGCGGAGCCTGTTGGGACATAGACAATGCCGCGCCGGGAATCGAGCGCCATTCCGGCCCAATTGTTCGCGGCCCCGCTGGTCTTCCACGCATCCTTCGGCCAAGTGTCATAGCCAAATTCACCGGGATGCGGGATGGTGTGGAACGACCAGCGCAGCCCACCGGTTCGAGCGTCGTAGGCGCGAATGTCGCCGGGAGGCGCAGGGAGAGTCTCGGGGTTGCGGCCGCCGAATATTATGAGGTCCTTGTAAACGATGCCTGGGCTGGTCAGATCAACAGACTGAGAGCTGGCAGGTTCGCGGCCCAGATTTTCGCGGAGATCGATTCGGCCGCCGTTTCCAAAAGATGGAATCGGTTTGCCCGTGGCGGCATCCAGGGCGTAAACGAAGTTCATCACGCCGACCAGAATGCGCTTGTCTTTGCGATTAGCCCAGTAGGCGAGCCCGCGATCCGGTTGCGTTCCACGAATTCCAGAGTCGAACTTCCACAAGAGCCTGCCTGTCAAGGCATCCAAGGCGAAAACTTTTTGCGTTGGAGTGATTCCGTAGAGCACGCCCTCGACGATGATGGGGCTCGTCTGAAGACCACCTTCCTCCTGCGTATCAAAGCTCCATAGAACGGCGAGGCGCTTGACGTTGCTGCGATTGATTTGCGCTAGCTTGGAATAATGATTGTTCTCCGGCGTGCCGCCGTAGGCCGGCCAGTCTTGATGTTCCTGGCCGGGTTCATTGTTTTGTGTCGGTGTGTTTGCCGCGCGGGCGATCGACCCGGCCGTGGTGACGATCAAAGACGGAACCAGAATTAATGTGCAAATCGAGAGGGTTTTCGCTGTGCGTTTCTTTTTCATGGCAGCACGAGGAAAGAGGATAGCACTCCTACAAAGCAAGGCGAGACGCAGATAAAGAGAGGGGTCGTTGCATTTACTCTTCTATTTCCAAATGCAGCGCAGCGAAGAAGGCATTACCGTCTTACGTGGCGCAGCTCGGGCTCTCCTCCTCTCCCTTCGTTTCATTGGGAGTAATTCTATGCAACCCCGCAGAAACCGCAGGGCTCACCGTGGTCTTGCGGACCCGGGGAGTTGGCGCAGCCCCATCACGCGCATGAGGGTTTCCTGGACGTGGACCAGTTCGCGCTGACGTTCGTGTTCTTCCATGGTGCGGTCGGTGAGAGCTTCTTTCAACAGAATCAAGTTGCGACGGAATTCGAGCTG
>WNFC01011036.1_pt1 | contig 10702 bp, 10 predicted proteins | sample 5400541 | NCBI WGS metagenome assembly WNFC01 (sample SAMN13153342, study PRJNA577476) | soil metagenome | isolation source: 120 cm saprolite under Douglas fir tree site 2 hole 2 replicate 1 | place: USA:California | collected 2015-04-18
CCACCTTGGGCCGCAATGTCGGTCCGTGGCGGGTTTTCTGGGTGCGCACCTCCACCGAGGCGATTCATCGCAGCCTTCCCGGTGGAGCCGTCGCCGCCGAAGCGATGAAGCCCTATCTGTTGCGGGAGAGCGCCGGGGTGCCGATCAGCGAGACCACCGCCAGTCTGGCGATGTCGAAGGTGCTGACCGTGGCTACCCAGAGCCTCTATATCGCCTTCGCCTCGGCGATCGCCTTTGCGCGGTTGGGAAGCAGCCCGCTCGCCTGGATTTCACTGTTGACCGCGCTGTTTTTGGCCGCGGTGACGGTGGCGGGAGCGTTTTTGATGGGGCATGGAGCGGTGGCCGAAAAACTGTATCGGGTCATTCATCGCATTCCTCTGCCTCGACTGCGCAGCTGGATTGAAGAGAAGGAGCGCGCGTTTCTCGACACCGATCAGCACTCGACCGAGCTGTTCCGGGCCCGCAAGCGCCAATTGGCCAAGTGTGCCGTTCTCTTCCTCGCCGCTTGGTTGGCCGAGAGCCTGGATAGCTGGATCAGCTTGCGCCTTCTGGGAGTCCGCGTCTCCTACGCGAATGTCCTCTCGTTCGACTCCCTGGTGTCTCTGATCCGTTCACTGGCATTTTTCCTGCCCGGAGCGCTCGGGGTTCAGGACCTCAGCTACATGGCATTTTTGAGAGCGTTTGGTATCGCCGATGACACAAACCTGGTCATGGCGTTTGTGCTGCTGAAGCGAGCCAAGGAAGTTTTCTGGATTCTGACGGGGTTGATGTTTTCTGGATTCTGACGGGGTTGATCGCGTTGGTGACGATCCAGAATTTGCGCAGGTCACCGGCTGCACGAATCGAGGCGTCGGGAGAGATCCCCAATCCAAAATGCTAGCTGAGGGGCTCAACGAAAACATTCGCCGAGGGTTACGGACGAGCGCCGTTGCGAAGGACGCATAACGTTGCGAAGCAAGCGATCGTGAGCGACGATGTAATAGGCAACGCATGCCGCGATAACCCGGAGCGACTATGAACCGAAGAGAGGCTCTATTACGTGGGGTGGGTGCCACGGTCCTGGCGGTCAGCGCGAAAGCACTTGGCGCAGCACCGTCGGCCACTCCAAAAGCAAGCGGCTCCTCGGGGAAGCCGAACCAAGCACTGATCGACGCCGCGTATACGTGCGAGAAAGATGGAGAGATCTGTCTCGAGCACTGCCTCGATCGACTGGCGGAGAAAGACAATACCCTTGCGGAGTGCGCGAGGTCCGTGCAGGACATGCTCGTTGCATGCCGCGCGATCTCCAGCCTGGCAATCCAGAAATCGCCGCGGGTTAAAGAAATGGCGAGCCTCTGCGCGAAGATCTGCCGGGACTGCGAAGCCGCTTGCCACAAGCACGCCAGCCATCACGAGGACTGCCGGCGCTGCGAAGCGTCGTGCAAGGCGTGCGCAGCGGAATGCGACAAAGCGACCTGATTCACGCGCAGCCCTGCGAGCCGTTGTTTCTTCCCGCGGCGCTCCCGTGGTTGGAACATCGCCGAGGAGCGGAGGCGTCGCCAGTCGCCGATTTAAAGATCGGAAGCGCGACTGTCGCAAATCTGGTCTTGACGGGGTGAAGTCGATTGGTTATTCAACCATCCGGTTGAGTATTCCATGACCAACGACTCACTCGATCTCGCCTTCGGAGCTCTCGCGGATAGCACCCGCCGCGCGATCGTCCGGCGGCTCTCAACGGGCACGGCGCGCGTGACCGACCTGGCCAAGCCGTTCTCAATGTCGTTCAACGCCGTTTCGAAGCACGTGAAGGTGCTGGAAAGTGCGGGCCTGGTCCGGCGGGTCAAGAGCGGCCGCGAACACCGTTTGAGTCTAAACCCGCGGCCTCTTCGCGAAGTGAATCGCTGGGTTGCGCACTACCAGCGGTTCTGGAGCGACCGTCTCGACAGCTTGGAGCTGTTCCTGAAGTCCAACCCCAACCAAGAGGAGTAAGGCATGTCCACCGACTCACCCGAAGCGACGTTTGATCTCACCGTCTCCCGTTCGATCAATGCATCCCCACAGGCGGTGTTCCGCGCCTGGACCGATCCGCAGCAGTTTCGGCGTTGGTTCGAACCCACGCAGGTGATCATGCACCCGGAAAAGAACGACCTCTACTTCATCGAAGTGCAATGGGAGGGAAGGTCCTGGGCACACTACGGTCGTTACCTGCAGATCGATGCCCCGCGGCTGCTGAAGTTCACCTGGATGTCGGAGGGGACACAGGGGAAAGACACGGTGGTCACGGTGGAGCTGTCGTCGCGGGACGGGAAGCGGACCGATCTGCGACTGACCCACGTCGGAATCCCCGATAACCAGCTCGGCCGCGGGCACGAAGAGGGCTGGAAACAAGGCTTGGCGAGTCTAGCCAAGAGCGTGGAATAGCGCTTCTGGCTCGAGTTAGAGCGACTCCTCGACCGAACGCCCGTGAGCGCGAGCGGGCGCCAGCGCCACCGCCACCAGCCTCATCAATCCGGGCAAAAGCACGAGAGCGCAGGCGATCGACGTGACTTCGCCGATCATCGCGTACCATCCAAATGAGCGGAGCGCGCGGTTTACCGAGAACAACAGCGACGCATATCCAATGAACGAGGTCCAAGAGCAGAGCGCTACAGCCGGACCTACTTCCGTCAGAGCGCCGAGCACGTCGCCGCCGCGCTCGCGCATCCGCGCCACCACGTTCGCGCCGTAGTCCACGGCGATTCCGAAAGTGATCGGAAAGACGATGAAGTTGAAGAAGTTGATCTTCAGATCGAGGAGCGCGGCCGCCCCAGCCATCAGAATGACTCCGGAGATCAATGTTCCAATCACCAGCAGCCTTTCGCGAGCAGTGCGGAAGGCTACGACCACCAACGCGCATACACCAAACAGTGAAAAGAGCGTCGTTCGCGGCCCCTCTGTTTCGATGTCCCGGAGCAGGTCCGCCAGCACGATGTCAGCGCCCGCGGCGTCGTAGGTTTTACCCGCAACCGGAACGCCTCGCACCGCCTGGGTAAATGCTTCCAGGTTGGGCGCCAGCTCGAGCTGGGCGTTCGGACGGGCGGTCACGATCGCAATTCGCCCCAGCGTCCCGTCCCGCTCACGGAAGCGATCGACGAGCGTTGACGGAGCGTCGTCCGCCGTCACCTGCCGCTGCATCGAGAAGTCCTCGCGCACCTGCCGCAAGCGATCGGCCAGTTTCGGTTCCAATTTTTCGAGCACCGCATCCGAAAGTCGGCGACGGATCTCCGCGATCAATGCCAGCTTCTGCTCCTGGTCCGCCGGGATCACCGAGTGGACGTTTTCGCAGCCGTCGATCAGAGGCGCATACTGCGGTTGTGCCTGGCGGTCGCGGATCACAGCGCAGAACTGATCGGATCCCTCCGGCGTGGGCAGCAGGGCGATTGCCCCAGCAATGGACTTGCCCAGTGATTGCTGAGCTCGTTGGTTGTCTCGGAAAATCCGGTTCGTCGAACTTAGCTCATTGGTCACATGGTCCAGGTTGTGTTCCATCGCACGAGGAATGAAGAGCACGAAGAAAACAATCGAGACGGCGATCAGCAAGCCAAAGACACCCACGATCCCGGCCGGAATTTGGCCCAGCCGTTCGAGGAACGCCGGAGTATGCCGACGGGGAGAGAGGCTGGGACGTAGCGGACGGATCCGCTCGAACACCGAGAGCAGGGCCGGCAGCAAAGCGAAGGTGGCCACCCAGGACAACAGCATCCCGGTTCCGCCGATAATCCCGAAGTGTCGAAAGCCGCGATTTGCGGCGACCACCAGCACTCCAAAGGAAATCGCGGATGCCGCCGAAGCGAGCAGGGTGGCCGAGGCGGCGGTCTGAGCGCTCTCCACAACCGCCTGGTTGAACGGAGTCCCTGCGCGCCGAAGTTGCCGCAGCCGCGCCAGATAAATCAATCCATAGTTGATTCCGTTGCCGACAACGATCGCCCAAAGGAAGGCGGTTTGAGTGTTGAGATAGCCGATTGTCAGGCGCGCCAGCGCAAAGGTGACCGCGACCGCGACCGTCATCGCCAAGCCGAGAGCCAAGGTGGAGCGCAGATCTCGGAAGAAAAGAAACAGCGAGACCAAGACCAACGACACCACGAGCAGCACGGTCGATCCAATGCTGTGAATGATTGCGTCGTATTCGGCTACGAGAATCGGGAAAGTGCCGCCGAAACCCACCTGCAGGTGATGGGCGCGAAGCTCGTCGGCATGGCCATCGACGATGTGTCGCATCCGCGCCAGCAGCTGGGAAGCCTCCTGAACTCCCAAAGCCGTGCCGGCCGGCCGCACGACCAGCGTGACCGAGCGCCCGTCGGGATGAACGTAGAAACCCTGGGGATAGCTGCGAAATCGCGAAGCAACCTGGTCTCGAGGAAGTGGGGTGTTGGTATCTGCCCAGGCACCGAGGTCGTTGGCGTTCGGCGTTTCCGATTCCTCATCGTCCAGATGCAGCGAAAGAAGATCGGCCTTGGCTTTGGAGATTCTCTTTCGCAGGGCGTCATTCGCCTTTTGCAGATCTTCGAGGTTCGAGAAAAGCGGCCAATGGTCCGCGTACCACCGCTCTACCGGCTCAACGTTGTATTCGACTGAGCGGATCGCGGAACGTCCGAGCCCCAAATACTCGTCCGCCACTTCGCGAGCGAGCGCCTTCGCGTGGGAAAGGTCATCCCGAGGCTCAAGCGACTCGATCGTCACCAGGACCGTTCCATCGCCGCCGACGCGCCGGACCAACTCCTTGATCCGCACCACGCTCGACATGTCGGGGGGCAACAGCTCTTCGAAGGACGAGCGAATTTGCAGGCCCGACGCGAGCCACAGCGACACAGCGGTCAGGACGACGGCGATCCCTAAGAAGAGCCAGGGATGCGACAACGCGAGCTTGGTGATGCGTTTGACAGTTTTTTGAAACTTTGTTTCCACCGTTATTAGATGCGAAACGACGTCGATCGCGACGGCCGGCGGTGGGCAACATACGGTTGCGATAGCGGCAACGATATGGACTCGTTAACTATAGGTAGGAGCCCGGAATGCGGCTTTCCGCTCGGACACGGGTGCGGCGGCTACCCTCTTGCTTGTCAATTTCGGGCAAGGGGCCACTGACTGCCGGTGTCCCGGGAGGCGTGATCCCAACAATAAGGATGCAACATGGACGCCAGTACGAGAAATCCCGTCCTAGCAGGCTGAAGGCACCATAACGGCGCCATAGAGCATTTGCATCGCGGCGTGGAGAATCGAGTGCGCAGGCCCGAACCAGTGGTAGTTCGAGGTCTACTCAGTTGGTGCGTTAGCTCACCTCTTCGCGCCGGGCACTAGCGCGCAAACCTTCCTGCCCGAACGCCCCTTAACGCAGCCGCAATGGTTGTATCCGCAATCGACCGTCCCGCCGCGGCATTCCATCGTGCAAGGTATGTCCGCAATCTTGTGCGGGGCTCGCGCGCAGGTGCTGGCGTGACATGGCGCCGCGGGCACGCAGTCTGCGTCAGTCTGGCATTCATCCTTCGACGAGATGGGCGCAGCGCCGGGGGTTGGTGATCCGGGCGGACTCGATGGCTTCTTAGCCTTGGGCTGCGCGACTTGCGGTTTCTTTGTCGGCTTCTCCTCGTCCGTCGGCGCTGAAGCCAGGAGTGCCAGGCTCAACGATGCGACGGCGGTGACATGCAGGCGGGCACGTACGTTCGTCATCAGTTCTCCTCGAATTCAGGATACAACGAAACCAACACTTGGCAGGTGTCGTGGCAGCCACCGTCCCCACGCACGGGGTGACTCGTGACGAGGTTCGAGTCGACGGGCTTCGCCTTTGCGAAGCCGTGCATCAGCCTGCGCTGTGCATCCCGCGACATGAGCACGATCTGCTCAAGGTCTGCATCTTGCTCGCTGGATCGTACGCGGAGCGCGAGGGTCCCACCCTTCATTCGATGCGGCCGAGGGATGTCGTGGTCCGGGCGTCGCGGAGAAGTCATGCCAATCAATACGGGGCCACCGGAGCGCGCTCGCTGCTGCTGGAGATTCCGCCGGATCATACCACTGCCGCTACTCTGGAACACATCGATGCCAGCCGGCTCGCGTCAGGGCAGGTGATGCGCGCGGCTGCGCGGTTGGTGCGCGCCTTTTACGATCGGAGCTGCAATCGGCTCATCTTCACCCACAACGCGACCAATTCGCTGCTTGAAGCGATCGTGCGGAATGCGCGGATGGGCCAGCGGCCCCCTTGGTTGGATGCAGCGCGTGAACGTCTCAGCCAAGGCTTCGCCGATCGCTTTGTCCTCGATCAGCTGGCCACTCAGGTTCGTGTGCACCCCGTCTATTTGTCACACTCGTTCCATTTCCACTTCGGACAAACGATCAGCGAATATCTGCGGGCGCTCAGAGTCTTTCGTGCCACCGAGCTCTTGAACTCTGACGCGGACATCTCGACCATCGCGATTGATTGCGGGTTTTATGATCAGAGCCATTTCACCCGAGCGTTTCATCGCGAGCGAGGAAGCCCTCCAGGCCAGTACCGGAGGACGATGGGAGCCCTCACCCACGCCCCTTAAGCCGGTACAAGACAGCGTGAGCGAAAGTGGCTCACGGTCTCGCCCGTGCTGGCCCGATTTGCACTGACAATCACATTCGTGATGCTTGGACTCGGGTGCTCCTCCTCGAGACTCGGGCCTGGGGGAGGGCCTCAGCGCAACTCTACGCCCGATCCTCTGCGCTTTGACCTGAGCGGAATCGATCGCTCCGCGGATCCGTGCCTCGACTTCTACGCCTACGCATGTGGGGGCTGGAGGGCGACACACCCGATACCACCGGACAAGTTCCGGATCAGTCGCTACAACGAAATGATCGATCGAAATGAAGCCTGGACGCGCGAGCTGATCGAAAACGCCTCGAGCGAGTCGCGGGTCCGCACGCTGCTCGAACGGCAAGTAGGCGATGAGTATGCCTCCTGCCTCGATCAAGCGGGCATCGACGCGCGAGGGCAGGGGCCACAGCGGCAGGACATTGACGGGATCGATCGCGCGCTCGACGCGGGAGACTGGACTGAGCTCTTCGCTCGGCTTCATGCTCAGGACGTTCCTGCGCCATTTTCCAGTTACGCGCTCGAGGACATCCGCTCGCCCGACCGGATGCTGATCCAAATCGATGTCGGCGGGATGGGCCTGCGCAGCCGAGACGACTACTTTCGCGAGGACGAGCACTCTAAAGCTTTGCGCACCGCGTACCAGTTGTATCTGCAACGACTCTTCGCGCTAGGGGGTGAAAGCGCGTCGACGGCGGAGGCGCTGGCCTCTCGAGTGCTGGCGATGGAGACCTCGCTCGCCAGGGCAGCGCCGGATCCGCTCACCCGCCGCAGTTGCGAGGCGCTCTACCACCCGATGGCGATCCAGCAACTTGAAGAGCACGCGCCGAGCATCCGCTGGCGAGACTACTTTCAAAAATTGGGCGCACGAGAGGACACTCTACGAGTCAATGTGACCGCCCCGGCGTTCCTGACCGCGGTCGAGTCGCTGATCCATTCAGCGGATCGGCCCGCTTGGCGCGCGCTCTTACTCGCTCATCTGATCGGCCGCTCGATCGATACGTTGCCTTCGCAGTTCGTATCGGCCCACTTCGATTTTTATGGCAGGACCGTTCGCGGCTTGCGAGAGCTGCCACCTCGCTGGAAGCGATGCGTCCGGCTTGTCAATGAGCACCTTGGTGAGGCAGTCGGTCAGCTCTTCGTGCGCGAGCACTTTTCGCCGCAGGCGCGGGCCCGCGTGCTCGAGGTGATTCAAGCTGTGCGCCGGGCACTCCGAGAACGCATCGGGGAGAGCTCTTGGATGAGCGAGCCTACGCGTCGGGAGGCCCTGCTCAAAGTGGATGCGATCACCGTGAAGATCGGCCATCCGGACCGATGGCGAGACTACTCAGGGTTGGAGATTGTTCGCGGGGATGCGTACGGGAACGGACGACGGGCGCGTCTGTTCGAAATGCGCCGGCAAATTTCAAAACTCGATCGGCCGACGGATCGATCCGAGTGGGCTTCGCTGCCTCAGGAGCTCGACGGGTATTCGACCAAGGTCCTGAATGAAATTGCGTTTACCGCTGGAATTCTTCAGCGCCCGTTTTTTGATCCAGCCGCGGATGCGCCGCTTCAATTCGGGGGATTGGGAGCGGTCGCCGGCCATGAGCTGATCCACTTGTTCGATGACCAGGGCAGAAAGTTCGACGCGCATCGGGCGCTGCGCGATTGGTGGGCGCCACAGGACGCGCGACGATATGCGGAGCTCGCCCAATGCTTCGTCGATCAGTACGGACGCGACGTCGGGTTGGGTGAGCTCCATGTCAACGGCCAGCTCACGCTCGGAGAGAATTTGGCGGACAACGGGGGGCTCCGTCTGGCCCATCGGGCATTGAAGCCCGATCCGAATGGCCCAACCATCGAGGGCTTTACGCCGCTTCAGCGTTTCTTCCTCGCGTGGGCTCAAATCCGCTGCGAGAACACAACCGACGCCGCGCTCAGACAACAACTCCAATCGGATGGCCATTCGCCCGGAAGGCAGCGCGTGAATGTGGTGGTGTCGAACATGACGGATTTCGCGTCCGCATTCGGCTGCCATGCGAGCGCGCCGATGGCGCCCGAGGATCGGTGCGCTCTGTGGTGACGTGCAGGCATGGGCGCGGCCCGTTTGGTTGAGGTCGAAACCCACTCCACGTCGCAAAAAGACTCACCTTGCCCTGACGTCGTATCCGCAAGGCCACAATCGCTCTGCTCCTTTGGAGGAACCGACCGCCAGGCGTCGCGCTTGCATCAAGGAGAGGCGGAGGATACGTGTACACACTTTCCCAGCTGCGCGACAGCGACTTGGAGTTGCCGATCGGTTTTGCCCTGATTGTCGGCGGATATTTGATCAACCTGACGTACCTGTTGCTCAAAGTTCTGTAGGCACCGCGAAAAGCGAAGCTCGCTTGGGCGAAGGGGGACGCTCCAGCACTGTGCTTCGATCCTCCTAACATCCCGATTCCGTCAGAGATTGGCGCGAAGCATGCGCGAGCCAAGCGGTCTTGCGGCTCCCGCCCAGACGCTACGGGCACGAGAATCATACGCTCTGGCGAGTTCACTGATCATCGACCCGCGGTCGCCGGTGACGTCCTGCCACGTGTATCGCAGCACCATCCACCCTAGGCCAAACAGGGCGCGATCCCGAGCGCGGTCGCGCGCGAACGCGGTGCGAGAGCCGTGGTGCATCCAGCCATCAAGCTCGACGCAGAGCCTGACCTCTGGCCACGCGAGGTCAACTTCCGCGATCAGCTGCGCACCGTGGAGAATCGTCCAGTGCAGCTTCGGCTTGTGCCCGATCGCCGCGGCCAGCTCCATCGCAAATGACTCGAGCACACTGTCTGGCACTTCGTCTCCCCGTTCATAGTCAGCGAGCAGCGTCCGGAGGCGATCCGCGCCTCGTCGACCGCGTCCATGCTTTTGGAGAGCCTGAGAGATCCAGGCGAGATTCGTTTTCTTCTGCCGAAGTGCCGAGTCCATCGCCGCTCGGAGCCAAGCATCATCCAGGACGGACGCGAGATCGATCATCGTTCGAGCCAGATGGGTGAGCCGAAAGGGCCCGCGCCGGGTGACATCGGCCTCGGTAAAGTCCCGCGATCGCCATAACTGTACGCCGGTGAGCGTCGAGATCTTTCGTGAGGCGGGAATCGTGATCTGCACCAAACGCTTACGTGGGACATCCAGCCCTAATCTTCTTGCAGCGCTCATATGGGACAGGGCCGCTCTCTCACCAGCAGCAAGCATTGCGGCCATTTCCAGCTCGTCGAGAGTCGGTTGACTTGCACCGAGCTTGAAGACTCCGCGATGCACTCGAACCCACTCGCCCGTTTGGATGCGGCGGCCGAGCCACTTCCGGGACACCTGACATGCGGCGAGGTCTTGCGCGCTGACGACCCCGAACTGCTTTGCTGCCAATTGGACCAGCCGCTTCTCGCTCGTCCTTCCCATCCAACCTTCCCCAGCCCCGAGGCATTCATACTACGAGCAGCGCTTCGAGCGAAGTGTGGGCGGGTTTCGTTCCCCGCGGCACGTAACTCACCACAGTTCGCCTAGGCCGCGGGTGGGCGAGCGAAGTGTGGGCGGATTTCGTTCCCTGCGGCACGTAACTCACCACAGTTCGCCTAAGGCGCCGGAGCCCGCGCGCATGTGGGCTTTTCACGTCGGTGCTTGCCGCCGGGACCGCTCTGAGGGAGGCTGCGCCGCCGCGGAGGGACCGATGAAGTGTCGGTTGGGACGACTGTTGAGCGTGGTTCTTGCCGTTCTTGGCGCGACGACGTCGCGATCGGCGGAGCCGGAAGTGAAGATCGGCGCAATCTACCCGCTGACCGGGCCTGCCGCTTCGACTGGCCTGGAGATCAAGAACGCGCTGGAGCTCGCGGCGGAGATGATCAACAACGGCGCCAGGGGGCTGAATCTCCCTCTCGCGGACCATGCCGGGCTGCCCAATCTCAAGGGCGCGAAAATCAGGCTCGTGTTCGGCGATCATCAGAACAATCCTCAGGTGGGCGCGACCGAGGCCGAGCGCTTGATCACTCAAGAAAAAGTGGTGGCGCTGATCGGCTGTTACGTGAGCAACGTCACCGCCACCGCGAGCCAAGTGGCAGAGCGCTACAAGGTGCCCTTTCTTACGCCGGAATCATCCTCGGCGACGCTCACCAAACGAAACTTCAAATG
>WNFC01009634.1_pt1 | contig 10700 bp, 10 predicted proteins | sample 5400541 | NCBI WGS metagenome assembly WNFC01 (sample SAMN13153342, study PRJNA577476) | soil metagenome | isolation source: 120 cm saprolite under Douglas fir tree site 2 hole 2 replicate 1 | place: USA:California | collected 2015-04-18
CTCATCGACCTCGGCCTGGCGGGCCTCGGGGATCCGCAGGACGACCTGGCGGCCGGAGTGTGGACGCTGCAGTACAACTTCGGCCCCGGACTCGCGCGCGTGTTCCTGGACGCGTATGGCTGGCCGCCGATGAGCGACAAGGCGATCGAGCGCCTGCGGCGTAGATACAGCCGCTAGCTGCTTACGAGCGTTTCCGCGCTTTTGGCGCCAAACGTGCGCCTCGTGGTGTTGGTTTCCGCGCTTTTGGCGCCAAACGGGCGCTTTCGAGTTTCACGGGCAGGACCGTGTCGACGACGCGCCAGCAGTACCAGGCGGCGATGGTCCGGTAGGGACGGAACTTCTCCCCCTCGGCCTGAAGATCGCGCGGCTTGATCGTGTCCTTGAGCCGGTGCGCGGTCGACCAGCCTTTGCGCACTCCGTAGTCCTCCACCGGCCACACGTCGAACCGGCGCAGCTGGAACATCAGGAACATCTGCGCGGTCCACGGACCGATGCCGCGCACCTGCACCAGGCGCGCGATCAGGTCGTCGTCGGTGAGCGATTCGACGTCCGCAAACGGGACCGTTCCCTCCTCTACCTTCCGCGCCAGGTCGGTGACGGCGGCCGCCTTCGAGCCGCTCAAACCGGCCGTCCGCATCGCGCCATCGGGTAGAGCCAAGACGCCCGCCGGCGAAAGGCCGTCCGCGAACAGCTTGAGGAATCGGGCATGGATCGCGGTGGCCGCGGCACCCGCCAGCTGCTGATACATGATCGAGCGGACAAGGGCAGCAAATGGATCCTCCGATGGCCCGCGCAGCGACACGGGGCCGACAGCTTTGATCAGCCGCGCCATCACCGGGTCGCGCCTCGCGACCAGCCTGCTCCCCTTCGCCAGCTCGGCTTTGCCCCACGAACTCGGAGGCAAAGCCTTGAGTTCGCGGGGACCCCTCAAGGGGGTGGGCGGAACGGCGGCCTTGCCCGTCAGGCGAATTCGGACATGAACTGGGCGAACTCGTCACGCGTGAGCCGCAGCTGGTCCTCGCCCAGGTCCACCAGCGGGCTGTCTGGGATCCGCTCGGTGGTGGCGAAGTCGACCGAGGCCGGGTCGAGGTAGAGCAGCCCGGTCACAAGGTGGCCGGCCGAGCGGCCCTCTTCGATCACCTTCATCGCGGCGCGGCGGTCGGTGGGGTCGTGGTCTTCGCCCAGCTTCTTGAGCAGGATGTGCGACCCGTCGTGGAGCTCCACGTCACGTACGGTCCCCGGCTCGTAATCGACGTGGACCTCTTCGAAGAACGGGATGAACGAGACGTCTGCGATCGACTCTTCGTGGTCCTTGACCCAGCTGTAGCTTTTCGTCGAGCCGTCGTGGTCGTTGAAGGTGACGCAGGGCGAGACGATGTCGAGGACCGCGGTGCCGCGGTGGGCGATGGCCGCCTTGATGAGCGGCACCACCTGCTTGCCGTCGCCGCTGAAAGACCGCGCGACGAAGGTGCAGCCGAGAGTCAGCGCCACCGCGCAGGGGTCGATGGGCTGGAAGGTGTTGACGGCACCCTTCTTCTGCACCGAGCCGAGGTCCGCTGTGGCCGAGAACTGGCCCTTGGTGAGGCCATATGTGCCGTTGTCTTCGATGATGTAGGTGCAGTCGATGTTGCGGCGGATCATGTGCATGAACTGGCCAAGTCCGATCGAGGCGGTATCACCGTCGCCTGAAACGCCGAGCATGATCAGCTGTCGGTTGGCGAGCTGAGCGCCCGTGGTCAGGGCAGGCATGCGCCCGTGGACCCCGTTGAAGCCGTGAGCGGATTCGACGAAGTACGCCGGCGTCTTGGAAGAGCAGCCGATGCCAGACATCTTCGCGAGGCGGTGCGGTTCCACCCCCAGCTCGTGCAGAGCCTTGATCATGTGGTTGGTGATCGAGTTGTGGCCGCACCCGGCGCACAGCGTGGTGGCCGCGCCCTTATACGCGTCGCGTGTCAGGCCGACTCGGTTCAGGGTCGTGCTCATGCCGGCACGGCCTCCGATTCGAGAAGCGGTTCGGTGATGGCGTCGGCCGGGATGGGCTGGCCGTCGTAGTGGCGGATGGAACGGAGGCGATCCACAAGTGCGGGAGGCAGGGCGAGGCGGAGGAGGTCGTAGACCTGGCCGTCGCGGTTCTGCTCGATCACGTACACGCGCTCATGTCGCGAGACGAAGTCGACGACCTGCGCGGACAGCGGTAGGGCCCGGATGCGAAGGTAATCGACGGGCAACTTCGCCGCCGCGAGCGCCGACCGCGACTCAAGAATGGCAGCGTGGGTGGAGCCAAACGCGATGAGCCCGATCTTGGATCCGGTCGATTCGTCGATCACGGGCGCCGGCAGCGCGGTGCGCGCGGTCTCGAACTTGCGTGACAGCCGATCCATGTTGGCCGCGTATGCATCAGCGCTCTCGGTGTAGCGGGCATTCTCGTCGTGACCGGATCCGCGAGTGAAGTAGCCGGCCGCGGGGTGATCTGTGCCTGGGAGCGTGCGGAACGGCACGCCGTCTCCGTCGACGTCGCGATACCTCGCCCACTCGCCGGCCAGGCGCTCGAGGTCGGCTTTTGAGAGCACCTTCCCGCGGTCGAACGGTTTGTCCGGGTACTTGAACTCGGGCGTCATCCACAGATTCATGCCGAGGTCGAGGTCCGAAAGGACGAACACTGGGGTCTGGAATCGGTCGGCGTAGTCGAACGCGTCGCGAGCGAACTCGTAGCACTCCTCGACCGTGCCCGGCAGCAGGACCAGATGCTTGGTGTCGCCGTGGGACAACGTATAGGCAAACCCGACGTCGGCCTGCGAAGTGCGCGTGGGGAGTCCTGTCGACGGTCCGATCCGCTGGATGTCGAAGATGACCACCGGCACTTCGGCGTAATACCCGAGGCCGGCAAACTCCGCCATCAAGGAGATGCCGGGCCCGGAGGTCGAGGTCATCGCGCGCGCCCCTGCCCATCCAGCCCCAATCGCCATCCCCACGGCAGCGAGCTCGTCTTCGGCCTGCACGACCGCGATTCGTTTCTCGCCGGTCTCCGGGTCGGTGCGGAATCGCTCGGCGTAGGCGATGAGGTTCTCGCACAGCGACGACGAGGGGGTGATCGGGTACCAGGCGGCCACGGTCACGCCGCCCATGAGGGCGCCCAGCGCCGCGGCCTGGTTGCCTTCGACGAGCACTTTGGAGTCCACGACCCCGCTCATCGCCTCCAGGCGATACGGGTCCTTCTTGGAGAAGTTGTCCTGCCAGTAGTCGAAGCCCACCTTGATCGCGTCGAGGTTGAGCGGCACCGCCTTGGGCTTGGACAGGAACTGCCGGGTGACCGCATGCTCGAGGGCGTCCCACGGGATACCGAGCAGCCCTGAAACGACGCCGACGTAAATCATGTTCGCCAGCTGCTTCCGCAAGGTGTCGTTCTGGATCTTCGCCTTGGCGAGCTTGGAGAACGGCACCGGGTAGTAGGTGAGGTCGGTGCGCGCGTCGGCGGTCGAGAAAACCTCCTCGTGCACCACGACGCCACCCGGCCGCACCGTCCGCAGGTCCTGGTGCCAGGTCGCAGGGTTGAAGGCGATCAGGACGTCGACCTGGTCCCGGCGCGCCATGTGGCCCTGAGGTGTGACGCGGAGCTGATACCACGTCGGCAGGCCCTCGATGTTGGACGGAAAGACGTTCTTGGGGGCGACCGGGATGCCCATGTGGAAGATCGCCCGGGTCAGGATCAGGTTCGCCGTTTGGCTCCCCGAGCCGTTGACGGTGGCGGCCTGGATGGTGAGGTCGTTGATGATCTGGTTGGTCACTTGGTCATGTGCAGCGGATTGTGAATTTTACGCGTACGTGCGAGCCGAACTAGGTGTTCGAGCCGCCGATTGGGTAGAGTCCACAACTTGTGAAGGTCGGCACCCCCAAGGAAACCGCGCCCGACGAACGCCGGGTGGCGATCGTCCCCGACTCCGCGACCAGGCTTGCCGCCGCTGCCCTCGAGGTCAACGTCGAGTCGGGCGCCGGGTCAGCGGCATACATCACGGACGAGGCCTACCAGCAGGCCGGAGCCAAGATCGTCAAGGGTGCCGCCACCCTGATGGGGGAGGCGGACGCGGTGCTCAAGGTCCAGGCCCCTTCGGCGGCCGAGGTCGAGCTCATCAAGAAAGGCGCAGTTCTGATCAGCTTCTTGCAGCCCGCCACCCAGGGGGACATCGTGCGGGCTCTCGCCAAGCGAGGAGTGACCGCCTTCAGCCTGGAGCTGGTGCCCCGTATCTCACGGGCTCAGTCGATGGACGGCTTGTCCTCCCAGGCGTCGGCGGCGGGTTACAAGGCGGTCCTGATGGCGGCCGGGCGCCTCGGCAAATTCTTCCCGATGATGATGACCGCGGCAGGCACGATTCCCCCAGCGCGGGTGCTGGTCATGGGCGCAGGGGTGGCCGGCCTGCAAGCGATCGCTACGGCGCGCCGGCTCGGCGCGGTGGTCTCCGCTTACGACGTGCGCCCGGCCGTCAAGGAAGAGGTGCAGTCCCTCGGCGCGACGTTCATAGAGCTTGCCCTGGAGACTCAGGAGGGCGAGGGCGGCTACGCCAAGGAGCAGTCCGAGGAGTTCCTGCGCAAGCAGCGCGAGCTGATTGGTGAGCACGTCGCCAAGTCAGACGTCGTCATCACCACTGCCGCCGTGCCCGGCCGGCGGGCGCCGTTGCTGGTCACGGCTGAGATGGTGAAAGGCATGCGACCGGGGTCGGTGATCGTCGACCTCGCGGCCGAGACCGGCGGCAACGTGGAGCTGACCAAGGCGGGCGTGGACGTCGAGGTCGGAGGCGTGACCATCATCGGCACGCGGAACGTGCCGTCGACCATGCCCCTGCACGCGAGCCAGCTCTACGCGCGCAACGTCGCCAACCTGCTGCTGCACCTCGTCAAAGATGGGGCGATCGTGCTGGACTTCGACGATGAGATCACCAAGGGCAGCTGCGTGACCCACGACGGAGAGATCGTCAACGAGCGCGCCAAGCAGGTGGCTGCAGCGCCGACCAAATGAACAGCGAGCTGCTGAACGAGTTCACGTTTTTCGTGCTGGCGGTTTTTGTCGGCATCGAGGTCATCTCCAAGGTGCCGACGATGCTCCACACGCCTTTGATGTCGGGCACCAACGCGATCCACGGCATCATCCTGGTGGGCGCGCTGGTGATCGCGGCGGGAGCCAGCTCGCCGGTCACGATCGTCCTCGGATTGCTGGCCGTCGTCCTCGCCACGACCAATGTTGTCGGCGGCTTCGTCGTGACCGACCGGATGCTGGAGATGTTCAAGGGTCGCGAGACCACCAGGACTCAAGAACCGGTCAAACCCAAGTGACAGTCGTTTACGCGCTCGCTTATTTGCTGGCGGCGGTGCTGTTCATCCTCGGCCTCAGGCAACTGAGCTCGCCCAAGACCGCCCGCAACGGCAACTTCACCGCCGCGGCCGGCATGGTCATCGCGTTGGGCGTGACCGTGCCGCAGCTCCACTTCACGGCTGGGGGCGCGATCATCATCTTGATTGGAGTCGTCATCGGGACGGCGGTCGGGACGTTCGGCGCGCGCCAGGTCAAGATGACCCAGATCCCGCAAATGGTGGCGCTGTTCAACGGCGCCGGCGGTGGCGCCGCAGCGCTCGTGGCGGTGGCGGAGCTCGTCAAGTTCGGTCCCCACCCGTCGTTGACCGAGGCGCTGCCCAGCGTATTCAGCATCGTCATCGGCTCGGTTTCCTTCGCGGGCAGCCTGGTCGCTTTCGCGAAGCTCCAGGAGCTGATGACCGGGACGCCGATCACCTACCCGGGACAGCAGCTGGTCAACGGCCTCCTCGCCGCCGCGATCTTCGGCTTCGTGATCGCGGTCCTGGCGATCGCATCGATTCCCTTCTCGTTCCTGGCCCTGATGCTTCTAGCCCTGATACTCGGTGTCGCCTTCGTGCTGCCCATCGGCGGCGCCGACATGCCGGTCGTGATCTCGCTGCTCAACGCCTTCACCGGGCTGGCTGTCGCCGCCAGTGGCTTCACGCTCAACAACTTCGCGCTGATCGTCGCGGGGACCCTGGTCGGCGCCTCCGGCAGCCTTCTGACCAAGCTGATGAGCGACGCGATGGGCCGCTCGCTCGGAAACGTCCTGTTCGGTGCGTTCGGCAAGGTGCAAACGGCGGCCGGCGCGGTGGCGGGGAAGGAGGGTCGCACCGTGCGGACCGGTTCGGTCGAAGACCTCGCGACCCTGCTCGCATACTCGCGACGCGTGATCATTGTCCCCGGGTACGGGCTCGCCGTCGCGCAGGCACAGCACGCGGTCCGCGAGCTGGCTGACCTGCTCGAAAAGAGAGGCGTGGAGGTGAACTACGCGATTCATCCCGTCGCCGGCCGGATGCCCGGGCACATGAACGTCCTCCTCGCGGAGGCCAACGTGCCCTACGAGCAGCTCAAGGAGATGGACGAGATCAACGACGAGTTCAAGAACGCCGACGTCGTGCTCGTGGTGGGCGCCAACGACGTCGTCAATCCCGCCGCGCGCAACACGCCCGGCAGCCCGATCTACGGGATGCCCATCCTCAACGCCGATCAGGCCAAGAACATCGTGTTCATGAAGCGCTCGATGCGGCCGGGCTTTGCGGGCATCGACAACGAGCTTCTCTACGACCCCAAGACGATCATGTTGTTCGGCGACGCGAAGGACTCGCTGACCAAGCTGGTGAACGCGGTCAAAGCTGCCTAACTCCCGTAACTGATGCCAAGTGGGGCCTAAGGCCGGGTTTATCCCGGCCGTCCCCAGGCATGCACATACCAATCGCCTGTGGACAAAGTGCCACTCCAACCCAGCCGGCAGGCCTGCCTGCCGGCTGAAATGACACGAGCCCCCGACCGGTGATGGACGGAGGCTCGCGCCGCGAAGAGGGTGTGGTGCCTCGAATCCTAGGCATTGGGCGCCGGATCGGTTAGTGCGCAACCTACAAATCGGGTCCTGTTTCGTTGTGGCGCGAGGCAGGGCCCCTACAATCCTCGGCGGTGGACGGCCGTGAGATCGTGTTGCTGGTCACGGTCGCCCTGCTTGTGCTGTATGTGATCGCAATCGGCGGCGCGACGGCGACCGCGATCCGCATCAACGAGGCCTGGCGCCGGCGCCCGGTGAAGGCGACCACCATCGGGCCGAGGGATGAAGGCGAAGTCGTCCTGCAGGCGCCCGCACTGCCCATAGCGGCGCGCCGGATCCGCCTGGTCGGTTGGGTCGCGTTTCCCATCGCGCTGGTGCTGGCGGTCTTCGCGAACCGCAGCTTTCCATGGATTGCGCCCGTCGCGGTCTTGGTCATGGTCGGATTGAACGCGTTTTATTTCACCGCGATGCAGGGATTGGGCGAGCCGCTCACGCTGACGAAGGACGGGTTCCGATGGGGAGTGCGAGGAAAGGAACGCTCCGTGCGCTGGATCCACGTGACCGACCTCGTCGGCGCGCGGCTGGGCGCCTTCAGCGGTATGAGAATGTCCGAGGCCGGCGAGTGGCAGGATCCGAAGCTGCGGCCCAATGTCATTTTCTTTCGGCTCAATCGCGCGCTCGTGCATGCACCCAAGTCGCTGCTTCAGCGCATTCGAGGCTTCTCGTATTACGACGGCGCCATCCGCAACGCGTTCGGCGTGCCCACCGAGCAGCTACTGCAGGCGATGCGCGAGTGGCAGCGTCTGGCGATCGATGCCGAATCGCCGCCCTTTCGGCGTCCCCGTCCGGGCGAGCAAGCCGGGCGCGGGAGGCCGGGCGCCGGCTAGGAGCGCGACTCCTTCAGCACTCGCTCGAGCGTTTTGGTGTCGAACGGGTAAGCCAGCCGTAGCACAAAGTGTTGAAGACCGGCGGCGAGCCACTCCTTGACGTCTCCCGGCGTCCTCACGTGCACGTTCGCCGTGCGCTCGATCTCCTTCGGGTCACGCCCGATGCGGTGGCACCACTCGTCGAGGATCCCCGATTTGCGCGCGTATTCGTCTGGGTCTCCGAGCGCGTTCCACATCTGCGCGTGCTCGGCAACCAGCCGAAGGGTCACCTTCTCGCCCCCGCCGCCGATGAGGATCGGCATCGGTCCCGCGGGCCCCGGCTTCAATTTCTTGATGCGCTCCTTAATTCGCGGCAGAGCGTCCTTCAGGGTGCGCAGCCTGTCTTTCGCCTCGCCGAACGTGAACCCGTATTCCTCATAGTCGCGCTCGAACCAGCCCGCGCCGAGGCCGAGCACGAACCGGCCGCCCGAGAGCTGGTCGATCGTGCCGGCCTGATACGCGATGAGATCGGGATTGCGATACCCGATCGCGCTGACCATAGGGCCGATCTGCGGGACCTTGGTGTCGATCGCCGCGGCCGCCAGCAGCGACCAGCACTCGAACTGGTTGCCGTTGGGGTCGCCGTAGAGTGGAAAGAAGTGATCCCAGAACCAGATGCTGTCCACGCCAAGCTCGTCGGCGTGGCGCCATGCGTCGCGCAGCTGCGCGATCGTGCACTGCTGCGGATGAATCGTGACCCCAACCTTGAAGCGCCTGGTTTCGGACATCGGTCAGGGATTATCCTCTCCCTCTCATGACAAATCGCTGGACGCCGGTCGAGGTCGACCCGACCGCTGCAGGCCCGGATTTCTGGGCGCGCTATCACGCGTATCGCCGGTTGCGGCATGCCGAGACGCGTCCCGACGACCCGATCAGGCCCGACCGCGTAATCGAGGACGGAATGAAGCGCAACGATCCGTTCGAGATCCACTATCGCCATGAGATTTCCGACGGGGGAAAGATGTTGAGCTGGTTCAGCGCCGAGGCGACCAGGCCCGGGGCGCCTGGCTACGACACCAACAAACATCTGCTGTGGACCGAGGGCTCGGTGCATCGCGACCACCGGCGCCGCGGCATCGGCCGGAGTTGGATTCCACTCGTCCTGGACATCATGAACCGGCATTCGTACACGACCGTCGGTGTTGAATGCGAAGAGGAGTCCGGTCACGCATTCCTGAAATGGATCGGTGCGGAAGCCAAGCTCACGGGTGCGGAGAACCGCCTCAAGCTGGGGGACGTCGACTGGGCGATGATGCGCCGCTGGGTCGAAGAAGGGCGCACACGCTCGCCCGAAACCAAATTCGAGTCATACGACGGACGCCTGCCAGAATCGATGCTCGAGGACTACGCCCCGCAGATCTCGAGCATGTTGAACACGATGCCGTTCGAAGACCTCGACCATGGCGAGATCGTCGAGACGCCGGCAATGATCAAAGAGTGGTTCGCCCGCATGGACATGTCGGGCGAGGCGGGGCACTGGATGCTGACGCGTGAACCCGATGGGGTCATCTCCGGAATCACCGACATGTACTACGCTCCTTACAGCCCGACCATCGTTCATCAGGGCTTCACGGGTGTGCGGCCAGACGCGCGCGGGCGGGGTCTGGGCAAGTGGCTGAAGGCCGCGATGGCGATCCACCTGCACGAGCTCTATCCCAAGGCGGAGTGGTTCGTCACGGAGAACGCGGGCTCAAACGCGCCGATGCTGGGCATCAACATCAAGATGGGTTTCAAGCAGTACCGGGTCGGCACCGAATACCAGATCACACGCGACCGCCTGGCCGCGCGATTCCAGGAGCTCGCCCGAGCCCTGTAGCGGTTAAGCCTGGCGGCTGCGCTGGATGCTGCGGGCGAGCAGGACGAGACCGACCACGATGAGGAGCCCTGGCAGCGCGGCCTTGCCGAACCATCCGTAATCCATGTCGCTGATCCTGAAGATCGTGGCGAAGATCACGAAGCCGATCATGAATATGATCGCGGCCACGAACATGAGCACCCGGCCCTGCCGGAGCAGGTGTGAATCGCGGTTGCGTACGCCTTGCAGAAATAGACCCAGGCCGACCCCGCCCGGGGCGACCAGCGGCCACGCGAACGCCCAGGATGGCCAGTCGCCGGTGCTGCTCTGGTAAGCGAGGATCAGCCCGATCACGGTCAGGATCGCGCCCGGTATGAGTGCGCCGGTGCCAAGGCTTATGTAGCCGACGACAAGAAGCGTCAAGCCTGGGATGACCACGAACAGGGGCCAGCTCTGGCCGGCATCGAATCCCGTGAACTGGATCAACAAAGCGAAGAGACCCAAGACAACCAGCACGACGCCGAATGCAACGCTCGATCCAGCCCGCCTGGTAGTCGGCATCGGCGCCACGTATGGAGGGGGCCGCGGTTGGTACGTAGGAGGCGGAGGTGGGGTCACCGCGGTCTCGGTGGCGGCCTCATCAGCGACTGACGCCGCTGCCTCATCTTCGGTTGCAGCCGGGGCCTCTGCGCTCATCGCGGGCGATTCCTCGCTCGCGGGCTCCGATTCAGCCGCGGGCGCTGCCTCCGTTGAAGCCACGTCTGAGCTTTCGACCGGCTTGTCCTTACCGGGCGCCCAGATGTCCGGGCTGCCGGAAAGCATGTCCGAGCTGACGTGGACGGTGGGTGAGCCTTCGCTGCCCTCAGAAGGTGTGGCCGGGGGTGTTTCTTTCGACGTGGAGCGCTTGCGCTTGGTCATTGTTGAGATTCCTTATACAGCAAGCCGGGCCTGTCGCTGGTGGTCACGATTGCCGCCACGGAGCCGGCAAGAGGTGGGCCAGGATCCGGTAAACCTCTGGATTCAAAGCCAGCCCGACGTGGCTGCCTCTGACCTCGATCGCGTTTACATCCCGGCGCAGGCAAGCGCGCCAGTTCACGACGCCGTCGGACCGCGAGT
>WNFC01009635.1_pt1 | contig 10700 bp, 10 predicted proteins | sample 5400541 | NCBI WGS metagenome assembly WNFC01 (sample SAMN13153342, study PRJNA577476) | soil metagenome | isolation source: 120 cm saprolite under Douglas fir tree site 2 hole 2 replicate 1 | place: USA:California | collected 2015-04-18
GAGCTCGCGCACATGGCCCGGGTCATGAGCCTCGGCGCGTTGACGGCATCGATCGCGCACGAAGTCAACCAACCGCTGTCGGGCATCATCACCAACTCCAACACGTCGCTGCGGATGCTGGCCGCCTGTCCTCCGAACGTCGCCGGCGCGCGCGAGACCGCGCTTCGCACGATCCGCGACGCCAACCGCGCATCCGACGTGATCAGGCGATTGCGCGCCCTCTTCGGCAAGAAGGACAACACGATCGAGCTGGTCGACCTCAACGAGGCGGCACGCGAGGTGATCGCGCTGTCTTTGACGGAGCTGCAGACAAACCGCGTCCTGCTCCGGTCGGAACTTGTCGACGACCTCCCGCAAGTCGCCGGGGACCGTGTCCAGCTTCAGCAGGTCATCCTGAACCTGGTGCGAAACGCCACGGACGCGATGGCCCGTGTCGAGGATCGCCCCCGGTACCTGGTGATCAGGACCGAACGCGACGAGGACGATTGCGTGCGCCTGACCGTGCAGGACGCGGGTGTCGGGTTTGATCCTCAAGAGGCGAACCGACTGTTCGACGCGTTCTACTCGACGAAAAGCGATGGCATGGGCATCGGCCTGTCGGTCAGCCGCTCCATCATCGAGAGTCATCACGGTCGTCTGTGGGCCGCGCGCAATGACGGTCCGGGTGCCACCTTCGCCTTCTCTATCCCGCGGCAAGCCGACCGTGCCGCGGGCAGTCCCGTTCTTGGCTCGGACCGCACGCGCGCCGCGACGACGATGGGCCACATCTTGAGGAACACATGACGGACACGCCACCACTCGTCTCGGTCGTTGACGACGACGAATCGGTACGCGAGTCCCTGCCCGATCTGCTGAAGGAATTCGGCTACCGGGTTCGGGCCTTCCCGTCGGCTGAGGACTTCCTGGCGTCTGATTGCGTCACCGAGACGAGATGCCTCATCCTCGATGTTGCCATGCCCGGCATGTCAGGGCCCGACCTGGAACGCGAACTGGCGTGCCAGCAACACAAGATTCCGATCATCTTCATCACCGCGCTCGGTGAAGAGACGGTCCGTCAGCTGCTGCTACACGGCGCCATTGCGTGTCTGACCAAACCCTTCAGCGATGCTGCTCTTTATGAGGCGCTCGATGCCGCACTGCGCGCGCGTTGAGCCCCTGCGCTTGCACCCCGGCGACAAGGGAGGGTATGGATGAGCTTCAAGACCGCGGTCGACCATGTTACGAGGCCATCGTTCATGGTGCCCAACATGCCAATCGTATTCGTTGTCGACGACGATGTGTCGGTGCGCGAGGCGCTGGAAGCGCTCATCGACTTCGAAGGATGGCAGGTCGAGACCTTTTCCTCCGCGGAGGAATTTCTGTCCCGCCAACGGTTCCACGGGCCGAGCTGCCTGGTGCTCGACGTGAGCCTCCCCGACCTCAATGGGCTCGATCTACAGACGCGCATCGCCGCCGACCGCACCGACATGCCGATCATCTTCATCACCGGTCACGGCGACGTCCCGATGTCGGTCCGAGCCATGAAGGCTGGCGCCGTCGAGTTCCTGACCAAACCCTTCAGCAACGAGGAGCTGGTGGGCGCAATCCGGAACGCCATCGACCGTAGCGAGGTCGCGCTCGATCACGCGGCGGAAATCAATTCGCTCCGCGACCGCTACGCCTCGCTGAGCCGCCGCGAGCAGCAGGTCATGGCCCTTGTTGTTACCGGCTTGATGAACAAGCAAGTGGGCGGCGAACTCGGCATCAGCGAGATCACCGTGAAGGCGCACCGCGGCAGGGTGATGCAGAAAATGAAGGCCGGCTCGCTCGCCGACCTCGTGAACATGGCCGCGCGCCTCGGCATCCCGCGCTAGCGCCGGCAGTTCGAAGCCGAATTTAGCGCCATCTTCCAGTTCGCCTTGCCTCCGGCACCGAAGACGCGCCGCACCAAAATATCCACGATACCATCGTCCAATAGATACGCCTCGGCGTTGTGCACACTTCCCTGAAGCATGCCTCAGACGGGGGCGGGATTGAGTGCTGTCCTCGATCCCTCCAGGGGAGCGCGTTTACTAGCCGAGCGACGCCCGAACAACTTACGCGATGGTATAAGCGATACCATCGTCCAATGGATTCTCTCCTAGCTCGGTCGTAACTCCATCGTTAGGTCGACCAGTTTCGCGCATTGTGCGCGCCCGCAGCGGGGGTAGTTGTCATGGCCTTCAAGATCAAAGTGAACGGAAATCCTCATGGCGTCGATGTCGACGGCGACACGCCGCTGCTTTGGGTCCTGCGCGACGTGCTCGGCATGACCGGAACGAAATTTGGTTGCGGCATGGCGCTGTGCGGCGCCTGCACCGTCCATATCGACGGCGTCGCCACGCGTTCCTGCATCACAACGATCGACAGCATTGGCAAGTCGCAGATCACGACGATCGAGGCGATCGGCGCGACGGCGGCAGGCTCCAAGATTCAGAAGGCCTGGCTTGACCATGAAGTCGTCCAGTGCGGCTACTGCCAGTCCGGACAGATCATGTCGGCCGCGGCGTTGCTGGCAAGCAACCCGCATCCGACCGATGTCGACATCGACGACGCCATGAGCGGCAATATTTGCCGCTGCGGGACCTACGTGCGCATCCGCGAGGCGATCAAGCTCGCCGCACAAATGAACGAAAAAGGCGGCTGACCATGATCCTCGATCGCATCGCCTCCCGTGCGCCCGATCCCAACCTTTCGCGGCGCAGTTTTCTCGCCACAAGTGCGGCCGTCGGTGGCGGACTGATAGTGAGCTTGAGCCTGCCTCTCGGCCGAAGCGAAGCCGCCAATTCCGACGGCTTCGCGCCAAACGCCTTCATCCGCATCGGCAGCGACGGCCAAGTCGTCTTGACCATCCCCTATGTCGAGATGGGCCAGGGTACCTACACTTCAATCCCGATGCTGATCGCAGAGGAGCTCGATGTGGGCTTGGAGCAGGTACGTCTCGAGCATGCGCCGCCGAACGAAAAGCTCTACGCCAACCCGATGCTGGGCGTGCAGGCGACCGGCAATTCAAACGCGATACGCGGTGCATGGAAGCCGTTGCGCGAGGCCGGCGCCGCCGCGAGGATCATGCTGGTCGCCGCCGCGGCCAAGCGTTGGAGCGTTGATACAGCATCATGCCGCGCGCAGGACGGCGAGGTTCTCCACGTGCCGACCGGGCGGCGCCTGAAATATGGCGAGCTGGCCGCCGAGGCAGCTATGATGCCCGTCCCTGAAAACGTTACGCTGAAATCACCGGCGGAGTTCAAACTGATCGGCACGTCGGCCAAGCGGCTCGATGCACCTGCTAAGGTCAACGGAACCGCGATCTATGGTATCGACGCCAGGCCACCAGGTGTGAAATTTGCAGCGCTTGCGCAGTCGCCAGTCTTCGGTGGGCGGGTGAAGAGCCTGGATGATGCGGCTGGGAAAGCGGTCAAGGGCGTGCGTCAGATCGTTCGGCTTGACGACGCGGTTGCGGTGGTGGCGGATCACATGGGAGCTGCGAAGAAGGGCTTGGCCGCGCTAAAGATCGAATGGGACGACGGCCCGCATGCCACGCTCACGACGGCGGACGTCGCACACGACCTCGAACAGGCGACGCTTGGTTCGGGCGCGGTGGCGCAGAACATCGGCGACGCCGACAAGGCCATGGCGAGCGCCGCGACCAAGCTCGATGCCATCTATCAGGTTCCATTCCTGGCCCACGCGGCGATGGAGCCGATGAATTGCACGGTGCACGTTCGTAAAGACGCGTGCGAGATCTGGATCGGCAGCCAGGCGATGGCGCGAGTTCAGGCGATGGCCGCGAAAGCGGCTGGCCTGCCGCCAGAGAAGGTCATCGTCCACAATCATCTGATCGGTGGCGGCTTCGGCCGGCGGCTGGAAGCCGACGGCGCGATCCGTGCCGTCGAGATTGCCACGCATGTCGATGGTCCGGTGAAGGTTGTCTGGACGCGCGAGGAGGATATCCAGCACGACATGTACCGTCCCTATTGGTTCGACCGCATCTCCGCGGGCCTGGACACGCAGGGCAGGCCGGTAGCCTGGAAGCACCGTTTTGCGGGCTCTTCGGTGATTGCGCGATGGCTGCCGCCGGGCTTCAAGGATGGCCTTGACCCCGATTCGACGGAAGGCGCGATCGATTTGGTCTACGACCTGCCGAACTTCCATGTTGAATATCTGCGCGTCGAACCTCCGGGCATTCCGACGGGGTTCTGGCGCAGCGTTGGCCCCTCGCACAATGTTTTCGTCACCGAAAGCTTTATCGATGAAATGGCGGCGGCGGCGAAGCAGGATGCGGTCGCTTATCGACGATCCCTGCTGGACAAGTCGCCGCGCGCAAAAGCGGTTCTCGATCTTGCCGCGGAAAAGTCTGGGTGGGGACAGACCCTGCCCAAAGGAATCGGACGCGGTGTCTCGCTGCAGTTCGTCTTCGGCAGCTATCTTGCGCAGGTCGCGGAAGTCGAAGTGTCGAAGGAAGGGGTAGTTCGTCTTCGCCGCGTCGTATGTGCGGTCGATTGCGGCACCATCGTCAATCCGGACACGGTGCAGGCGCAGATCCAGAGCGGCATCATCTTTGGCGCCACAGCCGCGCTCCGTGGCGAGATCACGCTCAAGAACGGCCGTGTCGAGCAGACCAACTTCGATACCTATCAGATGCTGCGCATGAATGAGGCGCCCGCCATTGAGGTGCACATCGTCAAAAGCGCGGAGCCGCCGGGTGGCATGGGCGAGACCGGGACATCGGCGATCGTTCCTGCCATCGCCAACGCGATCTTTGCCGCAACCGGTAAGCGCCTGCGCAAGATGCCGGTAGATGGCAGCGCGCTGAAACAACCGGTGTGAGTCGGTCGCCGCCTGTAACGCCGCAGATGACGAAAAGGGTGACTGACATGACCCGCCGGCATCAGCCCGGCCAGGCGGTTTTCAAATCGATCCTGCCTGAAGATATCGACTGGCAAGCTTTTCTGGCCTTTCCGCCCGCAGTGCCGCACCGGCACCCGGAGGATCGTATCTACACGGTCATGTCGGGCGTCTTCTATATCGGCTTGGGCGATGCGTTCGATGAAACGAAACTCGTGGCCTATCCGCCCGGCAGCGTGATCGTCCTGCCCGGCGATACGCCCCACTTCCACTGGGCAAAATCGGGCGAATACGTCACGCAAGTAACCGCGATCGGTCCGCTTGGCCTTGAATACATGAGCTTGAAGGACGTTCCGCGGAACTAGAGCCTCTAGACGAAGCCAAGCACCGCCGTGAGGTTCGGAACCTACGATGATCATTGCCCGGATTGAAACCTTTCCAATACGCATTCCAGTCAAACCGGGCAACAAATCTGCTGGCGCCCTTTGGAGTGACAAGGACCTGCCCGCGGCGGACTCGTTTCGTCAACGTCACGACGGATCAAGGCGGAACGCGGTCGGATCAAGGTGCCATAAGGTTAGGGTTTGGGCATCGAACCCGACCGTGATGTCATTCGCGAACATCGAGTGAATTAGGTCTGTCATCCGCCCGATACCAAGGTATCGACGACACTATTGTCCAATAGGTTCAAGACAGGCCGGCTCATATATTTGATGAGAGCCGACGAGCTCGAATCCAGAGCATCGCCGACGACCGCGGTCGGATCGGCCTTCCGGCACCATTACCTCACCTCGAGGAGACACAACAATGCGCGAGGACGGCCCATCCGAAAAAATCAGCGAGCCTCGGCGCCGCTTTTTCGGTGCTGGCGTAGCGGCCGTGGTTGCCGCACAGTTGGGCACGATCCGTTCCGGCAACGCCCAGGACGGCAAGACCCAGACGACGATCCCAGGAGCGAACGTATCGTTTCGGTCCATAAAGCAAATCGACGCCGGCCTCCTCAACGTCGGCTATGCCGAGGACGGCCCCGCTGATGGGCCCGCGGTGATCCTTCTGCACGGATGGCCCTACGACATCCACAGCTTCGTCGATGTTGCCCCTCTATTGGCGTCGGCTGGCTACCGGGTGATTGTCCCCTACGTGCGGGGTTACGGCGCGACGCGCTTTCTTGCGAGCGACACGGTCCGCAACGGTCAGCAATCGGCGGTTGCTCTCGACACAATCGCCTTGATGGATGCGCTCAAAATTCATTCGGCCATCATCGCCGGGTTCGATTGGGGCGCGCGAACCGCCAACATCGTCGCGGCGCTCTGGCCCGAGCGCTGCAAGGCTCTGGTATCGGTGAGCGGCTACCTGATCGGCAGCCAAGCCGCCGGCAAACTGCCGTTGCCGCCAAAGGCCGAGCTCCAATGGTGGTACCAATACTATTTGGCCACCGAACGTGGCCGGGCCGGCTACGAGAAATACACACACGACTTTGCAAAGCTCATCTGGCAGCTCGCGTCGCCGAAGTGGTCGTTCGATGACGCCACGTTCAATCGCAGTGCCGTGGCCTTCCACAATCCAGATCATGTCGCCATCGTCGTGCACAATTACCGCTGGCGGCTCGGTCTCGCCGAGGGGGAGCAGGAATATGACGATGTGGAAAAGCGCCTTGCCCAGTTTCCGGTGATCGGGGTGCCCGCCATCACGCTGGAGGGTGATGCCAACGGCGCACCTCATCCGGAGCCCAATTCCTACGCCAAAATGTTCGCGGGCAAATACGCGCACCGGACCATCGAGGGTGGCATAGGGCACAATCTGCCCCAGGAAGCTCCAAACGCCTTTGCCAAAGCTGTCCTCGAGGTCGGCAACGCTTCCTGATCCTCATCTCCATCGCTGACCAATCCGCCGGACGACGAGGCTACCAATGAACTTCGATCGAACTGCGCCAAAGGCTGCCCACTCCAGCCGATCACGGGCATCGGAGAACGGCGTGTACCGACGCGACGCCCTTACGCTTGCTGCTGCCGGACTTGCCGCGCCACTGCTGCCGGCAGTCGCATTCGCCGAAACCAGAAAGGAGCCCAATCCCATGAGCTACATCAAAGTCGGGCAAGAAAACTCGCAACCCGTCGAGATTTACTACGAGGACCACGGCTCCGGATCGCCAGTCGTGCTCATTCATGGCTGGCCGTTGAACGGCGACGCGTGGGAGAAGCAGACCGCCGCGCTGCTCGCAGCCGGCCATCGCGTGATCACGTATGACCGCCGCGGCTTCGGTCGATCGAGCAAGCCCGGCGTCGGGTACAATTACGATACGTTCGCGGCCGATCTCAATGCTCTGTTGAGCGCATTGGATCTGACCGGCGTCTCGCTGGTCGGACACTCCATGGGCACCGGGGAAATCACGCGATACATCGGCAAATACGGCACGAAGCGGCTCCGCAAAGCCGTGCTGATCGGCACGCTCGGACCCTATCTGGTCAAGGCACCCGACAATCCCGAAGGCGTCGACCCGAAAGTGTTCGACGACACCAAAGCCGGCCTCAAAGCCGACCGGCCGGTCGCATTGATGGAGTTTCTGAAGAACTTCTACAGCGTCGGTGGGGCTGACGGAAAGCGGGTCAGCGAGCGCGTCATTGACGCCAATTGGGCGGTCGCAATCGGCGCGTCGCCAATCGGCACAGTGGCCTGCGTCGACGCCTGGATCGAGGACTTTCGCAAGGACATCACCCGCAACGATCTTCCGACCATGATCATCCACGGCGACGACGACCGCATCCTGCCCGCAGATGTCACGTCCAGACGACAAGCGAAGTTGATCAAGAACGTCAAGTACGTGGAGATCAAAGGCGGTTCTCACGGCATAACCTGGACGCGCGCCGAGGAGATCAACGCCGAACTTGTGCCTTTCCTGGCCTAGGACACGACCACATCGTTCACGAAGCGATCGACCCCAGGGGCAGCGGTCGGAGACTCGCAGTCGCGATTTTGGAGGTACGCATGAGTAAAGCTAAAAATAACGGACAGATCCGTCTCGAGCGGCGGACGTCATCGTATTGGCGAGTGACGTTTGACCACCCGCCTCTGAATATCTTTGGGCCCGAGACCATCCCGCAATTGAACGAGATCGTCACGACGCTGGAAACCGACAGTGATGTAAAGGTTGTTGTCTTCGACAGCGCAATCGACGGTTTTTTTCTGACGCACTACAATTTTCTCGCAAAGCTCGAAGACACCACAAATTTGTTGCCCGGCGCTACGGGACTGTCGCCGCTTCCTGACATGCTGGTACGCCTCAGCCGCGCTCCAGTCGTGTCGATTGCCTCGATCCGCGGGCGCGCGACCGGCGTCGGAAGCGAGCTTGCGCTCGCATGCGATATGCGCTTTGCCAGTCTCGAAAGGGCTATCCTGTCGCAATTTGAAGTTGGTGCTGGCCTGGTGCCAGGTGGCGGACCGATGGCCCGATTACCTCGCCTCATCGGCCGAGGACGGGCCTTGGAAGTGCTGCTTGGCGCCGACGACATTCCTGGCGATCTCGCTGAGCGTTATGGCTACGTCAATCGTGCTCTACCGGACGCGGAACTCGATGCTTTTGTCGAGGCGCTGGCCATGCGCATTGCTTCGTTCGACAAACAGGCCATCGTTGAGACGAAGAATTTCGTCAATATTGCAAGCCTACCCCCTGATGCAGAAATTGTGCCCGAGTGGGACGCAAGTATTGCTTCTATTCAGCGTCCCGCCGGCCAGAAAAGAATCAACACATTGTTGGAGCGTGGCTTGCACAAGCCGGGCGACGTCGAAAATCGGTTGGGATACCACGTGGGTCAACTCCGCACCTAAGTACGTCTCCCGGAAAAGCCCGCCTTAGGGGCATCGACACCAGAGTTTTCGTCACTCAGAAGAATGAAGGAGACGAGTGTGAGCAGCGAAAGGAAAGTTGCCGTCATCACCGGCGCATCGCAGGGGATCGGCGCAGCGCTCGTCGAGGCGTATCGCGGTCGCGGCTACCGGATCGTCGCGATTGCGCGCTCGATCAGGAGATCCGACGACACGGACATCCTGGCCGTTCCTGGCGACATCGCTGACCGGAGGACGGCGGAGCGATCAATCGCCGAAGGCGTGGCCCACTTCGGGCGTATCGACACGCTCATCAACAACGCCGGCCTCTTCATCGCGAAGCCTTTCACGCAGTACAGCGAGGCCGATTACGCGGCGATCCTCGGCGTCAACCTGGCGGGATTCTTCCACATGACGCAGCTCGCGATCGCCGAGATGGAGAAGCGCGGCAGCGGCCACATCGTCCAGATCACGACAAGCCTCATAGATCACGCGAACTCTCAGGTCCCCTCCGTGCTCGCTTCCCTGACCAAGGGAGGCCTCGATGCCGCCACGAGGTCGCTGGCGATCGAATACGCGAAGCGCGGCATCCGGGTGAACGCGGTCGCTCCCGGCATCATCAAGACGGCGATGCATCCCGTTGAGACGTATCAGGCGCTCGGCGGCCTCCACCCGCTCGGCCGAATGGGCGAGATCGCCGACATCACGGACGCCATCCTCTATCTCGAATCGGCCACCTTCGTGACCGGAGAGACCCTCCACGTCGATGGCGGGCAGAGCGCGGGCCATTGAACCTCCGTTGGCGGAGCCGCGCTCGAAGCGCCCGTCCGAGGGCCGCTGCGGAAAGGCGTGCTGCAGCGATACGAGAGTCAGGGAATTTTTGCACCCAAGCTTGGCGCCGCGTTCAGACGCCGACGACGAAGGCAGAGGAGTGAATCATTCATGTCTCACCATTACTCCGGTCCCGACTTTGGATTCCCGCGCGGAGACGCTCGCCTCGACCTCACCGATCTATATGCCTTCCCGAAGCCAGGGGATGCGGGCAAGTCGATCCTGATCATGAACGTGCACCCGTCCGCCGTCGTGGACCCGCCGGGACCCACCACCGCCGAGCCATTTTCGCCCGAGGCGCTGTACCAGCTTAGGATTGACACGGACGGCGATGGGGTCGCCGACATCACCTACGGGGTGCGCTTCTCCTCCCGCGAGGACGGGTCGCAAACCGCGACGCTGAGCCGCGTCGAGGGTGCGCAGGCTGCTGGGACGGACGACAGTGGTCAGGTTATCGTCGAAGCAGCACCCGTCTCGACCGGTCGGGTCGCACGGGTGACGGAGGTGGGCGACTACCGCTTCTTCGCGGGCTGGCGCAGCGATCCCTTCTTCTTCGACGTGCGGGGTATCCTGAATAACCTGCAGTTCACTGGCAACGATTTCTTCGCCGACAAGGACGTGTGCAGCATCGTGTTGGAACTTCCAAACTCTGTACTTGGGCCCAAACGGATTGGCCTGTGGGCCCGCACGCTAGACGGTGCGGCCGGGCGCTGGGTTCAGGCGGACCGCGGCGCGCTCCCTGCGCAAGCTGTCTTCCTTGTGGGCTCGGAGAGAGAGGCGTACCTCGCGGGTGAGCCAGCGGATGATGCCCGTTTCGTTCCCGTCTTCGCACACGCGCTGGAGCACGCGGGTGGGTATACGCCGGAGGAAGCAGGTCGGGTCGCCAGGACACTACTGCCGGAAATCTTGTCCTACGACCCCACGCGCCCGGCATCCTTCCCCGGCAACGGCCGGACGCTCACCGACGATGCCGGTGGTGCCTTCTTGGCCATCCTCACAAACGGCAAGGTGACGGAAGCCCATGTAAGCGCCCACGGCGATCTGCTTGCCGAGTTCCCCTATTTGGGACCGCCGCACAATACCTGAGCGCGAGTCGAGAGCATCTCTGTGTCGAGCCATGCAGCTTCGCCTATCGCAACCGAGCTTCGCGCGTCATTCACGCGTCTGGGCTCTTCATGAAGGAG
>WNFC01025725.1_pt1 | contig 10700 bp, 9 predicted proteins | sample 5400541 | NCBI WGS metagenome assembly WNFC01 (sample SAMN13153342, study PRJNA577476) | soil metagenome | isolation source: 120 cm saprolite under Douglas fir tree site 2 hole 2 replicate 1 | place: USA:California | collected 2015-04-18
GTCGCCGATGAGCAGCTCATCGGATACCTGCCGCCGCAGATCGCGCACCTGATCGCGCAGCTTGCGATCGGAGAGCGCGTGATTGATGGTCAGCACCACGCGTTCGAGCGACAGCGGCTTTTCCAGAAAATCGTAGGCGCCAAGGCGGGTGGCGCGCACGGCGGTGTCGATGTTGCCGTGGCCCGAGATGACGATCACCGGCGGCGCGCCGGCGGCGCGGAATCGCTCCAGCAGCGTCATGCCGTCCACCCCGGGCAGCCAGAGATCGAGGATGATCAGATCGAATTCGTCGCGCGCGAATTGCGCCAGCGCTTCTTCGCCCGAATCGCAGAGCGCCGTGCGGTGACCCTCGTCTTCGAGAATCTTCCCGAGTGTGGTGCGAATCGATTGTTCGTCGTCGACGATCAGAATCTTTGCCATCAGGCCGGCAGCTCGATCTCGAATCGAGTTCCTCTCGGATAGTTGTCGTGCACCGAAATGCGTCCGTCGTGATCGTTCACGATGCGATGGACGATCGCCAGCCCCAGTCCCGTGCCGCGGCCTTTGGTGGAAAAGTACGGCAGAAACAATTTCTCCTTGTCGCTGTCCGGGACTCCGCGACCGGGATCGGCCACTTCGATGACCACGCGATGCGGCTCCCGCCTGGCGGTCACGCGAACTTCTCCCCGCTCGGTGGCATCGACGGCATTGTTGAGCAGATTTCCCACCGCGCGACGAATCTGCTCCGGATCCATCAGCAGCTCGATCTCCGGATCGACCGATACCGAAACGCTCACGCCCGGCTTCACATCGCGATAGAGGCTGGCCGCCTGCTGCAGGATGTCGGCGAGCTGCGCGTGCCGCAGATGGACGGCCGGCATGCGCGCGAATCGCGAGAACTCGTCCACCATCCTCTTGAGCTGCCGCACCTCGGACACGATGGTCTTCGTCCCTTCGTCGATCGCCTGCGATGCGTCGTCTTCGTGATTCTGAAACTTCTTCGCGATGCGTTCGGCCGAGAGCTGAATGGGCGTAAGCGGATTCTTGATCTCGTGCGCGATTCGGCGGGCGGCCTCGTTCCAGGCCGCCAGCTTCTGCGCCTGCACGAGCTGCGTCGAGTCTTCCATGCCCAGGACCCAGCCCTCCTCGGCCCCTCCGCTGAGGCGCGCCAGGGAAAGCTCGAGGTAGCGCAGCTCGCCGGCGCGAATGAGCGTGACCTCGCGCGTTCGGGTGGCGCGATCGGTCAGCTCATGGATCGCGGCATTCAGCACTGCCAGATCGCCCGACAAGACTTCGGACAGCGGCGTGCGCGGCTGCGGCTCGTCGATCTGCAACATCGCGAGCGCAGCCCGATTGATGCTGAGCAGCCGAAAGTCGTCGCTGAACGCGATGATTCCGGCGGAAACACTCTCCAGAACGGTCGACAGGTACTGATTCGCCTGCGTAAGCGCCTGCCGCTGCTCGTCGAGCTGCAGCGACATCTGATTGAACGACTCGATGAGCCGGCCCACTTCGTCGGTGGCCACGACGTCGACGCGCGAGCCATATCCTCCCTCCGCCAGCCGCCCGGTCGCTTCCGCGAGGGCCTTGATCGGCACTGTGATGCGGCGTGAGGCGTAGATCGAAAGCCAGAGCGCGAAGAGGAGAATCGCGAGCGTGACCGCGAGAAAGAGCGAAGTCTGTGAGGCCTTCAGCGTGGGGCGCTGGGCGTCGAGCGCTTCGAAGTTTTTGTGCAGGATGATGTTCTCGTCGATCAGGCGATTCATCGTCGACGGAATGAAAACACCGGCGATGGCGGCATAGGGCGTGTTGCCGATGCGCGTGGCGGAGCGGATCCATTTGCCGCTGGCGCCGAGATCGATCTTCACTCCGCTGCCGTGCGCGGCCACATCCTCGAAGAATTTCCTGGGCGGCTCGGAAACCTCCTGGATCGGCGCGCGAGGATTGGCGACGATCTTGACCATCGCGCCGTCGCGATACACGCCCGCCATGTCGATCGTATGAAACTGCTGCACGCGATTGAGCACGTCGTCGACGCGCGCGAGGTCGGTTGCGCCCGGCGTGGCGGCGATCTCACGCGCCGCGGCGGCGGCGTTGGCAGCCGCCTGATCCTGCGCCATCTGCGCGATGGCCTCTCCGTTCTGCAGAATCTTGCGCACCGGAGTGTTGAACCACCGATCGATCGAGACGCGCAGGAGATCGGTCGCCACGAAGAACAGCAGCCCAACCGGCACCAGCGACATCAGCATGTACGTCACGACCAGCTTGGTCCGGAATCGCGAACCGATGATGCCGCGCTGCCGTTCCAGAACCAGTTTCGCGAGACCGCGCAGCAGCACGAACACGATGCCGAGGATCAGGAGAACGTTGATGTTGGCTAGGACAAAGAGCAGCACCTGGCTGCTGAGCGCTTCCGGCGAGAGCTCTTTCGCTTTTTGAATGGCGTAGTAAATCAGGCTCGTGACCACCAGGATCAGCAGCGGAACCGTCACGATGAAGCGCGGATCTTTTCGATATCGATCGACGAATTCCCGCGGCTTCACGGTCTGGCCTCCGCGTCAACCACCTTCACATCACGCCAGCGCGTCGAAACGTCCCACGGAATGAAGTACAGAAGCCAGCCACGCATCAGATCGGCCTTTGCGCGGAGGCGCAGCTTGTACGGACGCCGCTTCCCGATGTCGAACAGGTCGGTCTCGTCGATGGTGGTCATCCGGCGCTCGAGCGTCGGCAGATCATTGAATGTTTCCGATCGCACCAGCCTGCGATCGCGCCGATAGTTCATCAAGTACTCGCGCGTCACGGAGTTGAAGGTGGCGATCACTTCGATCCGCGAACGGTTGATCCCCTCATCGAACCAGTTCGGACGATCGCGATAAATCTCGACGATGTACGTGAACCCGGTCGGAACGCCGCTCTGCAGCCCCTGGACGATCTGGGGCCGGTCGAAAGCATTCAGAAGATTGAGATGGACCGTGACCTTGCCACCAGCAGCCGTGGCCGTGAGGTTTTCAATCTGGGGATCGGCGCCGAAAGCGCCCGCCGCGACGAGACATAGAAGGATAGATAGGGCTTGAACCCGCACTGTGTGGCTTTTTTACCACACTTATGGGCGATCAGGCGAAAACGCTCTCGGAGGATGCGCTTTCGCCAATGGTGTCATCAGCCCGCGCCGCGGCCTCGAGAACTTTGGCGACGAAGCGCGAATGCAGCGCGTGTCCGGCACGATGGGCCGTGATTTCGCCCGCGATCGGACGTCCGATCAGGGCGAGATCGCCGAGGAGATCGAGGATTTTGTGGCGAACGAATTCATCACGGAAGCGCAGCGGTCCGTTGATGACTTCCTTCTCATCCAGGACCACGCAGTTTTCCACCGAGCCGCCGCGAGCCAGACCGGCGGCGCGGAGCTTCTCGACGTCTCGCACGAATCCAAACGTCCGCGCCGGCGCGATTTTCCTGAGGAAATTGTCGTGTTGGTAATCGAAATGGAACGTCTGTTTCCCGATGGCGGGGTGATTGAAATCAATCTTGTACTTCAACACCAGGCGGTTGGAAGGCACCATGCGGATGCTCTTGCCGTCCTCGACGACCTCGATCGGCTCGCGAAGCCGAAGCAACGGCACTTCGGCGCCGAGCGCGCGAACGCCGGCCGCATCGATCAGATGCATGAACGGCAGCGCGCTTCCGTCGACGATGGGAACTTCCGGGCCGTCGATGTGGATGTCGAGATCGGTCAGTTCGCAGGCCATGATCGCGGAGAGAATGTGCTCGACCGTTCCGACCGCCACGTCATCTTTGCCGACTGTGGTGGCGTGATCGAGAGCGGTGGTCGATGCCTGCAGCGCCGGAATGCGCAGGCCGTCGAGATCGGCGCGTACGAATGTCAACCCGCTGCCTGCCGGAGCAGGCCGTAGCTCGAGAGTGGTGTAGATGCCGGAGTGAAGGCCGATGCCGCTGATGCTGACGTTGGTGCTGATCGTCTTGCGTTGCGCACTCATATCCACGCCCGCCTTGAGCATGCGGGGTGCCACAGGCTTCGGAATGCCCGTGTTAGGCGCAAATCACTGAAGCAGCGTCAATTATGGAAATTATGCTGTGACGGCAAAGAGCGCAATTCGTGGTGGAAGTAGGTCACGACTGTGGCGGCGCAACCACAGTTAGGATGTTGGGATGTTAAGACGTTGGGATGTCTCAGCCTCCCAACGTCCCAACATCCTAACGTCCCAACTACCTCTTCATGGCCGCTTCGGCCTCGCGATCCAATTCCCGCCGCTTCTCGGTCTCGCGCTTGTCATACAACTTCTTGCCGCGCACCACGGCGATTTCCGCCTTGACGCGTCCACCTTTGAAATAGAGGCGAAGCGGGACGATGGTGAGACCTTTCTCGACCACCTGTCCTTGCAATCGATCGATCTCGCGCCGATGCAGGAGCAACTTTCTCTTTCTCTCGGGATCGTGATTCTGAATGTTTCCGTGGCTGTAGGGCGAAATGTGGGCAGCGATGAGGAATGCCTCGCCATGATCGAAGCCGATATAGCTGTCCTTCAGATTCACCCGCCCCTCGCGCAGCGACTTGACCTCCGTGCCGGTGAGCGCGATTCCTGCCTCCACTTTTTGCAGGACGAAGTAGTCGTGAAACGCCTTGCGATTGGTGGCGATCACCTTCTCGGAGGCTTCGGGCTTGGTCGCCATAGGGGGCGGCGATTGTACTGCTACAATCCGCCGCCGGACGGAGCATGACTGCGAAGAAAACGATCGTGCATGTCGTCGGAACCGGGACCATCGGCGAGCCGCTGATCGGGTTGTTCAATCAATTCAAGGATCGGTGGGGCATCGACGAGGTCACATTCCACAAACGCACGCCTAGCGCCAACGACCGCGCCAAAGTGAATCAACTGATCGAGCATGGGGCGCGCCTGGCCACCGACGAAGAAGCCCGCGATGACTTCGCCGCCCTCGGCCATCGCGTTTCGTACACCGCCGAGGAGGCGATCGAGCGCGCGACGGTGGTGGTGGATTGCACACCGGCCGGCAATGAGAACAAGTCGAAGTACTACGAGGGCTGCCGGGGACCGAAAGGATTCCTGGCGCAGGGATCGGAATTCGGCTTCGGCCGGCCGTACGCCCGCGGAATCAACGACGAGGTCTGCGGTCCCGATCAGCGCTTTCTGCAGATCGTCTCCTGCAACACCCACAACATTTCGGTGCTGCTGAAGACTGTCGGCTGGCAGAACGGAAGAGCCAACGTCGTGGCCGGGCGCTTCGTCTGCATGCGGCGGGCGAACGATGTCTCCGATTCCAAAGACTTCATCGCCTCGCCGGAAGCCGGAAAACACGACGATCCGGAATTCGGCACGCATCACGCCCGCGACGCCTACCATCTCTTTCAAACCCTCGGCGAGAAGCTCAATCTTTTCTCCTCCGCCATAAAAATTAATACACAATATATGCACACTTTATGGTTTGATTTGGAGCTGGGCTTCGACATCACGGCCGAAGAGGTGAGGTTGGCGTTCCGCAACAACACCCGCGTGGCTGTCACGCAGCGCCGCTCCGTCAATCAGATCTTTTCGTTCGGACGCGATCACGGCTACTTCGGCCGGATCTTTTCGCAGACCGTCATACCGCTCTCGACGGTCTCCGTTCCGCATCCGCGCAAGGTGGTGGGTTTCTGCTACACGCCGCAGGATGGCAACTCGCTGTTGTCATCCGTGGCGGCCACACTGCGCTTTCTCGATCCGAGCAAGCTCGAGGATCGGCTCGACGCTCTCCGCCCCTACATTTTTCGCGAGATCTGATCGATGGCATGGTTCCGCAAAGAGAAGAAGCCGAAGGAACCGACTGAAAAGCAGGTCACGATCCCCGAGGGTCTGTGGATCAAGTGCGACGACTGCAAGGAGATCGTCTACCGCAAGGAAGTGGAGCAGAACCTCAGCGTCTGCACCAAGTGCGGCTACCACTTCCGCCTGAGCGCCCGCGAGCGATTCGAAGTTCTGTTCGACGATAAGTCCTACAAGGAATTCGCCACCAACATTCGCTCCAGCGATCCGCTTGAATTCCGCGACACCAAACGCTATCGCGATCGCCTGAAAGTCTACGAGCAGCGCGTCGGCAAGGGAGACGCGGTGCTGTGCGCGGAGGGAAAGCTCGACGGCATGAGCGTCGTGATCTGCGCCATGGAATACAACTTCATGGGCGGGTCGATGGGCTCGGTGGTCGGCGAGAAAATCACGCAGGCCGTCGAGCGCGCGATCGACAAGAAGCAGCCTCTGATCATCGTCTCCTGCTCCGGCGGCGCCCGGATGCAGGAGGGCATCCTGTCGCTGATGCAGATGGCTAAAATCTCGGCGGGTCTGGCAAGGCTGGCCACTGCGGGCCTGCCATTCATCTCGGTCCTGACCGATCCGACCACCGGCGGCGTGACCGCCTCCTACGCGATGTTGGGGGACCTCAACATCGCGGAACCGAAGGCCCTGATCGGATTCGCCGGGCCGCGCGTCATCGAGCAGACCATCCGTCAGATTCTTCCGGAGGGCTTCCAGCGCGCCGAGTTTCTGGTGGACCACGGCATGGTCGATGTGATCACTCCGCGGGCCGCGATGAAACCGACGCTCGGGGAATCCGCCCCGGGCTGGGCCGGATGCGCGCGATTCTGCGCGCGCTGCGCCATCCCGAGCGCGCTTATCGCTCCATCATCGTCGCCGGCACGAACGGCAAAGGCTCGACCTCGGCCACGCTGGCGTCGATCCTGACCGCCGCCGGACATCCGACCGGTCTCTACACCTCGCCGCACCTGGTCGACATCCGCGAACGCTGGATGATCAACAGCCGGATGATCGACAAGGCGCTGTTCGAGCGCTGCATCGATCTGCTGCGCCGCACGTCGCAGAAGGTCGGAATTCTGCCGACCTACTTCGAGGCGCTGACGTTGATCGCCTTCGTCGCGTTTCGCGACGCCGGCTGCGAACTGGCGGTGCTGGAGGTCGGGATGGGCGGGCGGCTCGACGCCACGAACGTGGTGCGGCCGATTGCGGCACTCATCACTCCCATCGGCTTCGATCACACCGAATTCCTCGGCACCACGCTGCGGAAGATCGCGGCTGAGAAGGCGGGGATCATTCATCGCGGCGCGATGGTGCTCACGACGAACGAAGCGCCGCCGGTGGTGGAAGTTCTGCGGCGGCGAGCAGAAAAATTCGGCAATCGGCTCATCGTCGTGAACGAAGAGCACGCCACGCCGCTGCCAGGGGATTTTCAGCGCCGCAATGTTGCCCTGGCCGTTCGGACGGCGCGCGAGCTGGGCATCGACGAAGAGTCGATTGCTCGCGGCGTGGCGCAGACGCAATGGCGCGGACGTCTCGAGCGCATCGATTTTGGCGGGAAGACGTTCTGGGTGGATGGGTTCCACAACGCGCATGCAGCGTCGGCCATCGTCCCTTTCATCGAGGAGAATCTGCCGCCGCCGCGGCTGCTGGTCTTCGGCATGATGCGCGACAAAGCCATCGACGCCGTTGCGCGTACGCTCTTTCCACTTTTTGAATGCATCATCGCGACCGAGCCCTATCCGCCGCGCTCCGCCGACGCAGACGATCTGGCAGCGGTTGCGCGCGCGATGAACATCGAGTCGAAAGCCGAGCGGCAGCCGTCGCGCGCGCTCACTCTTGCGATGCGGTCACCTTTCCCCAGCATTTTCGTCGGAGGATCGCTTTACCTCGCCGGAGCGGCGGTCGAATATTTCGATGCGAAGCGCAAGCAGGCCCGCCAGAATCAGTACCGATGACGCCAGCCACGCCATGACGACGGCGGTGCGGTGGCGTCCGAACGTCAGCGCGATCTGATGCTCGCCGGGCGGCACGATGACGCCGAGGCGATCGATGTTGAGCGGAAGCGTGGTGAGCTCACGCTCCCCCGCGCGCGCGCTCCAGGCCCGAAAAAAACTCTGATTGATCAGCAGGAGCGCCGGAGCGGGCGTGGCAACCGAAACAGTGATGTCCTGCAACCCTTCGGCATAGCTCGTGATTTTCGCAGTGGCCGGTGACGTCAGCGATGCAAAGTTCGCTGGTGCGAGCGCCGCGGCATGTTCGTCGAAACGGCCGCTTTCGATCAGATCGACCTCTTCGTTGACGGTGCGTGTTCCAATCACGCGCGGAACGATCCATGCGGGCGGCAGCGCGCCTTCGACCGCGCATCCGGCCATCCGCTGGTAGTGCAACCGAATCTGCGGCGGAGTGGATGACGCGCGCTCGACGACGATGCGGCTCATCAGCGAATGCATGTTTTCAGGCGAGCGGTCGAGCGCGTATCGCAGTCCGCCCACCGCGCCGAAGATCGGCGGCATCGTTCGCGCCGCTCGGCGATATTCCTCCCGGGCCGGCCGCGTGCCGTAGTCGATGTACTCCGTTCCGCAGATGCGCACCGGCGGCAACGGTCCGACGCGGTAAGGCGCGAACCAGTCGATCGGCGCTCCGTGCCACAAACAAAGCGCCAGAGGCACAAACGTGATGAAGCTCCACGCGATGCGCCACTTCGCATCGAGTCGATCGAAAAAATTTGCGACGACCACGACCAGCGCGACGATGAGCGCCATCGTGAACTTCTCCGGATACCGCCCAATCCGGATCGCGGGCATCGATTCGACGATCGTCTTCACGATCGGGTTGTAGCGTCCGAGGGCCAGGAAGAGCATCGCCGCCACGAGGACGAGGTAGCGCACCGCGAGCCTTCGTCGAATCGCAAGCGCAAGCGCCGGGATCACGATGATGCCGAGAAACACCGTCGAGAAGAGGCGGCCGCGAAACTCGGGGTGTCCGGGATCGGTGAGAAATCCGACGATCGGGCCGATCGCGATCTCCGCCACCCGCCGCGGAAAGAGCGACGCATTGAGCGTGGTTCCCGCGGAGAATCCGCGCACGCGTTCGACTTCACTTGCGATCTCGCCGTACGCGATCAACTGCGGCGCGACGATCGCAGCGGCAATCGCGAGCGCGGCCGCAACCACGATCGATTGCCGCATTCTGATCCTGCCGATCGCGATGATGAGAGCAGCGATCGCTACTGAGAGCACGGTCACCGGCTCGCCGATGAGACCGATGAGACCGAAGCGAATGTCGCGCCGCGTGCAGATGCGCCGGCTTGACGGCACAGCGCCCGCATCGCGAACCACGCGACGGCCAGATGCAGCAGAAAATGAAGATTGAACGCCACCTGCGGCGGTAAAAAAAGATAAAGAAAATTGTCAGGATAAAACGTCAATGAATTCGGATTGGCCGCCAGCGGCTGGCCGCCGTCGTCGTAGACGTTCCACCACGGAATCTGTCCGGCGCGGAAGATGCGCGCCGAGATCACTTTGATCGGGTAGTGCGTCGCGAAATTGTCGCGGAAGTAGAAGAAGCCGAAGACCGCGATGGCGGCCGCGGCGATCGCGAGCAAAACGGCCGGAACGACGCGGCGGGCGGTCATCGCTGCGACGATTATCGAGTAAGATCCGCCGTAGGAGAATCTCGATGGCGCTACTTCAAGAAACCGCAGCAACCGGCCACGATTTTCTGCAGCGCGCGCTCGACGAAGTCGACCCCGAGATCGCCGATGCCATCAAGCTCGAGACGCAGCGCCAGAACGACACGCTGGAGCTGATCGCGTCGGAGAATCACGTCTCGCGCGCCGTTCTCACGGCCATGGGTTCGGTCTTCACCAACAAGTACGCCGAGGGGTATCCGGGGAAGAGGTACTACGGAGGATGCGGGCCCACGGACATCGTCGAGACCATCGCCATCGACCGCGCGAAGAAGCTCTTCGGCGCGGAGCACGCCAACGTGCAGCCGCATTCCGGCTCGCAGGCCAACATGGCGGTCTACTTCGCGGTGCTCAAGCCGGGCGACACCATCATGGGAATGGACCTCTCGCACGGCGGCCATCTCACGCACGGGCATCCGCTCTCCTACAGCGGCCGCGATTTCAAAGTGGTCGCGTATCACGTGCGCAAGGAAGACGAGCGCATCGATTACGACGAGATGGACCGATTGGCGCAGGAGCACAAGCCGCGCCTCATCATCTGCGGCGCGTCGGCGTATTCGCGCGTAATCGATTTCAAACGCATTCGCGAAATCTGCGATCGCAGCGGCGCGCTGATGATGGCCGACATCGCGCACATCGCCGGCCTGATCGTCACCGGCAATCATCCCTCCCCCATTTCGTACGCCGACTTCGTGACCACCACCACCCACAAGACGTTGCGCGGGCCGCGCGCCGGACTGGTGCTCTGCAAAGAGAAATTCGCCAAAGATCTCGATCGTGCGCTCTTTCCGGGCGTGCAGGGGGGGCCGCTGGTGCATATCGTGGCGGCCAAAGCGGTCAGCCTCAAGGAAGCGATGTCGCCGGACTTCAAGGAATATCAGACCCAGATCGTGCGCAACGCTAAAGCGCTGGCGCAGGCGGTGGGCGACACCGGATTCCGGATCGTCTCCGGTGGCACCGACAATCACCTCTTCATGACCGACGTTTTCTCGAAGGGCATCACCGGAAAAGACGGTCAGAACATGCTCGAGGCGGCCAACATCACCGTCAACAAGAACACCATTCCGTTCGACACTCAGAAGCCGATGGTGGCATCGGGACTGCGCATCGGCACGCCGGCGGTCACGACCCGCGGCCTGCGCGAGCCGGAGATGAAGACCATGGCACAGCTCATCGCGCGGGTGCTCGATTCCAAGGGCGACACCGGC
>WNFC01009636.1_pt1 | contig 10699 bp, 9 predicted proteins | sample 5400541 | NCBI WGS metagenome assembly WNFC01 (sample SAMN13153342, study PRJNA577476) | soil metagenome | isolation source: 120 cm saprolite under Douglas fir tree site 2 hole 2 replicate 1 | place: USA:California | collected 2015-04-18
GCTGCTGCAGTCTCGCTCATGGCTTGCAATATCATTTTGAGAGCCGCCGTCTTACCCTTCGCGGCGGACACAAACAAACTTCGTATCGCCGCCCGTATCGCAGTTATTCTCTCAATCTTGTCGCCTTCTCTCAACATGAGCTTTCGGTTTGCTTCCTGCCTGAGCAGTCGCCAGCCGCGCTCGCTTTGCGCATAGCGGCGCCGGCCGGCCGGGTTTCCTGATCGCCCCTTCTTGAAGCGGCTGTGTTCAGGAGGGCGGCCATAGCCCACCGCATAGTCCGGATTTCTCACTTTCGCGGTCATCAACTCTTTCCATCGGCGTCTGCGCCCTGTCCAAGGATCGTCAGCTGCTCTGAGAGCTGCTCGAAGGTCGTCCCAGTTCTGGCAAAATTTGTCCGCTTGCCTGTGAGCTTTTTGTATCGCTTAGACGATCCGATTCGGCAGAGTGAGAAAACTCGCCTTCGGACGCCCACGTGAGTTGCCGGATTGGCCGGGCCTGAAGCGCGTACGCGTGAGGGCTCGCTGATCCCCAACCCGGTCAGTCGCGCCATCGTTCTCACAGCGGGCATTTGATTTGATGGTCTTCATACTGGCTCCCCCCGACCGGGAAGGTCATTCGGCTGGTGACGGCGACTGCGGAAGTCGCTCCATGGCGGTTTCTTCGAAGCATCGGCCGCTCTCGGCATGGCGCGCCGCTCTGCGGGTCAATTTCTGCCAGCGACGGATGCAAACATCCACGTAAGCAGGGTCGATCTCGATCGCCCGTGCGCGCCTCCCCGATTTTTCGGCAGCTACGAGCGTGGTGCCCGAACCCGCAAATGGATCAAGGACGATCTCGCCACGGCGCGAACAGTCTTTGATCGCATCACAGACCAGCGCCACCGGTTTGACGGTCGGATGCATCGCCAATTGGTCGAGGCGCTGAGTACGGAACGTGTTCACTCCAGCATAGTCCCACACGTTGGTGCGGTAGCGCCCACCGTGGCCGAGTTCCACCGTGTTCACGTGCGGCGCCCGCCCGACTTTGAAGACGAACACAAGCTCATGCTTCGAGCGGTAAAAGGAGCCCATCCCGCCATTCGTCTTGTTCCAGACGCACAGGTTCTTGAGTTCCGTATAAGGCCCTTGGCCCGCCGCCATCACCTCCGCCATATGCCGCCAATCCATGCAGACGAAGTGGATGGCGCCGTCGAGGCTGACCTTGGCCATGTTTCGAAAGATCGTCTCCAGAAACAGCGTGAATTGGGCTTTCGTCATCTCGCCAGACGCCATGGCGAATTCGCGATGCCGGATCGTTCCGAGCCCGCCCACATGACCATCAATGCGCACATTGTAGGGCGGGTCGGTGAACACGAGCCTCGCCTGGTCGGCCGCCAGGAGCCGGGAAAAAGCATCCGGATCGCGGGCATCGCCACAGAGCAGCCGGTGGTCCCCAAGGACCCAAAGGTCGCCGGTCAGGCTCACCGCACTGCTTTCGACCGGCGGCGCCCAATCAGCGGGGTCGCTTTTCTGCGGCTTTGCCGTTCCATCGAGCAAGATGTCGATCTCGGCGGTCTCAAACCCCGTAATCTCGAGATCGAAGGAGATCTCCAGGCTTGCCAGGTTCTGCAGCTCGATTGTCAGTATCTCGGGATCCCAGCCCGCGTTGAGCGCCAGCTTGTTATCGGCGATCACATAGGCGCGCTTTTGATCGTCGCTCAGATGCTCGACCCGAATGACCGGAACCGTATCGAGACCGAGCAATTTGGCTGCAGCAACGCGCCCATGGCCCGCGATGATCTGGCCGTGCTGGTCGGCCAGCACCGGGTTGGTGAAGCCGAACTCGCGGATCGAAGCGGCGATCTGATGGATCTGCTTGTCCGAATGGGTGCGCGGGTTTCGGGGATACGGTAGGAGCCGATCGATCGCGCATTGCTCGACGCGCGGGTGAGGAAACCGGTTCCGAAATGCCGATCTGCTGAGGTCGTTCATCGGCAAGCTCCCCAATGCGGAGCCCAGGAGGAAAAGCAATTTGGCATGGCTACGAGACTCCCGGGTTTTCGCCGCGAACACCGCGGACCCGGGAGTAGCATGATCGAAAAAACAGGGGCGGAGCGGGAGTTTTAAGGCTCGACCGGGCGGGGCTTATTCCTCCCGATTCCGCCGGCGAGCCGCGCTGATGGCCGTTGCCAGGGCGGCATCGGAGTTGGCCAGACGGCGGAATTGGCGTGGAAGCGCCAACTGCAATTCGTGGACAAGCACGACGAAGCGAGAGGGTCGGTCAGTCTTCTGTTTATCCACGTCTTTGCTCACGCCGGCAGGGAGCCGATGCGCGCGAACAATGGACGTTAACCTCTGTATCCACTGTTTCCAGCGGGTTCCAGGTCGATGACCGTGGTTTTCCGGATCGTTGAGGTCGTCCAGGGCCGCATGACACGCATCGTCGAAGGACGTCAGGATGCTTGAAAGATATTGACTCGCTTCCACGCGCCGTCTCCGTCCATGAGGCTGAACGAAATGTCGCCCGATCAGGCGGATCGCATAATGGCCGGCATCGTCGATCCTGCTGGCGTTCAAAGATTCAGCTAACCCGGCAGTGGCCTCTCGCAGGCGTGCAACGGCCTTTCGAGACTGCGCAACTGGGGCAGCTGCCAACTCGAACCCGGTAGACCGGACATAGTCTTCGGTCGCCTCGTGCAATTGATCCCTCACGACGGGAGATAGTTTGCAGCCATAGGTTCGTTCAATCCGTCGCCAACGCTCATCATCGATAGTCACCCCCTCGAAAGTGGCGGTTGCATCGACGATTTTCGGGATGATTCTTGCCATCGAGGGCTCCCGCCCGTTGCGAGAAAATCGGCCTGCAAATTCCCTGCTTCGCCCAGCAAAATTCCCTGCTCGGAGCTAAAAATTCCCTGCTCCGTTGAGCAGGGAATTTGCTTATAAGTAATTGATGCTGCGCGCCTTTTGAAGCCTGAATCGCCCTCGGAGACCCTTTTTCAAAAAATTCCCTGCTAAATTCCCTGCTAGCAGGGAATTTAGGGGTGGAGACCGGTTCGATCGGGACTGCGTCCACCACCATTCGTTATAGTTGTGTGTCTCTCATATGCTTGCTCGCAGAAACATACGATATATCAAAGGCTTAGTAGAGATTTTTTGGAACATCTCGGTCTCGGCGGACGGCATTTTGGCGGCAATAATTGAATTCGGGGCGCACGTCTCTGGCCCTGAAATTTTCCGTTCCTGGCGGTCACGTAGCGATTGATGGAATACAGAGTGATGCCCGCGCTGAATTTGATTTCAAACTGAGGAATCTTGTGAGCTTCCGCGATGAGAGAATGGTTCGACATGTGCGTGCGCACGCAGTTTGAGTTGGCGAACGGCATTGAGTTGGATATTGCTCGTCGTCGACAGCGACGAACATGAGGATGCCTGCTATTGTTTATGGTCGGAATTACGTCTCCGACGAGCACAAAGTTTGCTTAAACCAGCTGTTGATGGAATCTCGGCATATCAAGTGTGGGAGCGCATGGCGGCAGACGAGGCCCCTGGCGAGGAATTCGCAGATCTCCAAAAACGGCTCGCCGAACTTGATCGAGAGCGAGCAAGCATTCTCATTGCGCTTGAGCAATTGGAGCGAGGACTCAAGGCTCCGATGCAGCCCGCGCCGCGGTCGGAAACGGCAGGGGACGTTGCGACCCCGACAGTAATGTCAAATGCCGAGAAGGTCGCCCTGTTTCGTTCGCTCTTCAGAGGCCGCGACGACATCTTTCCCCCCGCAGGTGGGAAAATTCAAACACCGGTAAGGTCGGCTACGCGCCTGCGTGCCGCAACGAATGGGTTCGCGGCATCTGCGAGAAGCCGCGGATCAAGTGCAGCGACTGCCCGAACCAGGCATTCGTGCCTGTTAGTGACGAAGTCGTGATAAGCCATCTCCAGGGAAGGGACCACGCCACCACGAAACGGGCAGAGCCATTCGTAGCAGGCGTCTATCCGCTCATGACGGACGAGACTTGCTGGTTCTTGGCCGCCGATTTCGACAAGCAGTCTTGGCAGCGCGATGCGCTGGCGTTCGTTGCAACCTGCCGCGAAAAGGGCGTGCCTGCGGCTCTTGAACGCTCCCGGTCAGGCAACGGCGGTCATGTCTGGATCTTCTTCTCGGAACCGGCGGCGGGAGTTCAGATTCCAGGTAAAGTAGTGACCGCAACCGCGACGCGGGTGAAATTTTCAGACGTTGCTGCGGCATACAGCGTTGCGGCGAGTTGTGAGCCCTCCGGAACGAACCGCTGTCGACGCAGAAAGCGATGCCCGACGCGCTGCACGCGCCGCGATCAGTTCGCAAGCTGGATCTGGGAACATCAATTACCGACATCGCTCTTATTGTTTTCGCAGCGCGAGCAGGCCGTTATCATAAGGCCCATCCGAAGGTACCCGAGCGTGCCTGACTTGAAAGCCCCTACCTTCGAAGAAGCTCACGAGTTCGCCAAGCTCATAACGGCGCACTCGCGCGAAAGGGATCTTTTTAGCGTAGAGCGTCAGGATCACCGTCCCTTTAATCGGCTTATTGGTGTTCTTCACTTTGACACTTATCAAGCTTTCGAAGCGATTTATTACATCATGCGCTGAAATCCCCAGACGGCGCGCCGCGCCGTGGGCAAAAAACATTTTCATGCCCTCTCCCCACGCGGACGGATCAATCGGGCTCTGTTGCCCAACACCATCCTTAAGCGCAGCCACGTCCAGGAGAAGCTCGTCGCCACTCTGCAAAGCATTTAGGAATGTGTCGATGAACGTGTACTCGCTCTTGTCGAGATTACCAAAGGTATTGCCGAGCAGGCCATAGAGGTACGGGCGCTTTCCGTGTTTCCACACGCGATGGACGACGAAGTTCAGGTTTTCCTCGAAGTCTGCAAGCAGGCCGACCGGCACGCGAATGACGGAAGAGAGAATTCGGCTCGCCTCCCACAAGCAGGCCGTCGCTCAAATCGACGGGAATGCATTGCGCGGTTGGTTCCCGCTTCAAGAGATTCAGAGCGACGGCTTTGTCCAGCTCGGCATCCCCGGGACCAAGCGAAACGAAGGTTCTGAACGCAGACTGCGAGGTTTTCAGCAATTCGACAATCTCTTGCTGCAGTTGAGTGCGACTCGCATCATCCTGGTAATAGGGATCCTTTGCGATCCTCAGCCAGGCGCGTGCGCCCTCGGTGCCCAGATACATGGCTCGCATGAGCCAGTCCGGGGGCAGCTCCTTCGAAATCTGATAGGAGGCCAGTTGGGGATCACAAATCACTTTCAGCGAAGTCGACCCGCTGCTCCATTGGTCTTGCTTGAACTCATTGACGAAATGCGTCCCAACGGCTTCTGCGATTTTTTCGATTTCGGTTTCAAACAGCTCGTAGGTTATGCCGCGGAGGTCGGACGGCAGTTTGACCTCGACTTCGGCGAGGATGAGACTGCGGCGCAAGCCCAGTCGTGCGGCGAACGGACCGAACTCTAGGATCACATTGTCTCGCGGCGCCGCGCTTTCCGTGTTTCGATACCATATCTTGTCGTCTTTCGTCGCGATGAATATGGCACCATCAACCGACTGTGCGTGCTGATTGAGCTGGTCGAATGTGTATGTGCCTAATCCGAAGGAGTCCCACCACGGAATCGGCAGTAGATTTTTCGCCGAAAGCACCTTAACGAGGCGCTCGGCCTTTTCTTTCGCTTCCTGACTGACTCGCGATAAAAATGCTTTTACGGGCTTCCATTTGTGTGCTTGGTCTCTTAAAGCTCTCTACGTCACGGTAGAGGTCTTCCCTGCGCCTTCCCGAATGATTGTACCGAAAAACGAATTGTGTGAAGGTAGCATAGTAGGGGTAGCGTGTTTTTTTGGACAAACCGCAGGGAAGCTGGTGGCCAGGGGGTCTTCAATAAGGGGTAACGCTCGTCCGACTCGGGCCGAAGCCACGAGGCGATCGCAGGGTACGACGAGGTCCCCATGCGTTGTGGCAGATCCGCGAGGTTGTCGATGCGGCGCTGCGCGAGTTGTCGCCGACGTTCTGCCGCTTACTCATGGGATCGGCGCGCCAGGCGGCTGATCGGTGAAGGATTCGGGATCAAGTTTGTCGGTGAGGCGGAAGACGCCCTCGTGGACCACGCGCCGCAACACGATGTCGACAAGCGTGGTCTCGTCGGCCCTCATAAACTCTTGCAGGACATCCCTCGACACCTTGAGAAAAGCGGGGACGTAATGCACAAAGCCTGTGTCTGGGCGTGCCACTATCTCGAGACCAAGGCCGTCAGCACCAGGGAGTTCCTCCCGCAGTAACTTTTTTCGATTCCTAGGATTCGAAATTGCGGGCAGGCCGGTCATCGCGTCGTAGGAAAAATAATAGGTGAGTACGCCTGATTCGCGGCTATTCTTTTGTCGATCGACGAAGAATCCCTTTGGCAAGAAATCTGGACCAGACCTTCTCTTTATTTTGCCATGCAGCGTCAGATCAAAATCACCAATTGCATAGCCGCGATCGTCGCAGACTTGGAAAATGATCATTGCGTGAGTATCGTGAAAATATACCGCGTTCGGAATGAACGAGCGGGTGATAATCTCCACCCGCTCAGTTTCGCGCACCGTTCGATTTTGGGTCGCGAATTCGTCGCAGAGGGAGAGGTATTCATCTCGATTTGACACAAGCAGGCAGCTCAGCACTGCATCTACAGTCGGATGGCGCCTGCTATCATCTCTGACACTCCTGATAATGCCCATGTCATCACCTGAATGGGATCGGCCTTGGATCAGTGCAAAAGCCGTTCGCGGTGCTCGCTTGGAGGATTTCATCTCCAGTGCGGTCCGTGCAAGGAGCTGCGTGTTGTCGACATCGACCTTGGGAGACTTCTGCTCCAGAAGAACATATGTGGCGTTGAGATTGGCGGCCGCCGTGCGCACTACCCCGTCCGACCCGGATTCATCCGTGTAAGAATTGAGGTGGTCATAGAGATGACGATCGATGCTTTGGCCTGTGAGTACGAATTGAAAAACTGGCGGATCGTCATCTATCGCATCCGGCATGTTGATCCATTTGTGGTTCAACTCGCAGGATTCGGAACTCCCCAACTCCAGCCAGTCTAGAATGCCGGTTCCCGGTTGAACGCCATCGAACCAGGTCTTGAGCCGCGCGCCGGGGCCCTTGCCCACTTGGGCAAGGGCGGAACCAAAATTGGCCGGCGCCAGCATAATTAAATGGCTCATGGGGCAGAGACCTGCCTGCACCGGTTCACGGAAGAAACGGTTCCACCAGTCGCGCACAACTGGACCGCCGGTAGAATGGGTGATGCAGACAAACCGTTTGCCCGCATTGATCTCGGTTTGCAGCTCTTGTTCAATCGCGCGTTGGAAGGCTCGCGAAACGTCCTCTAGCCGCACTTCGTTGTGGAAGCTAATGTATTTGCCAAGCAAGATGTGATGGACGTCGAGCCGAAGATCGCCCCGCACTTCGGCCTCGTGCGCGAGCCGTCGAGGCAGCGCACCATACGTGTCGGTATTCTGGACGCTCCAACCGTGGACGAAAACCACCATTCTATTATTGTCGGCCATTGCTCTCACCCAAGATCGACGCGTGCGGCCCGTGGCCCTGATGTCCAGGATTCCACAAAAATCCTTTGCGATCAAAACGGCGTGCCTGATACCCGGAAAGGCAGTGTTTGGGCTCGACTCGGTCCTAACGAGTCGGATGCTGGCTTACCCGATCATCAAAGTAAGGCCGGTCAAGTGTGAGTCTAAATCGACTCGGTCATTATGGCCGAGACCGGGCACGTCGTACGTTCGAGTTCTCCCGGGCCGACCGCTGATTTCAATGTTGCGGAGTGCGTCGGCGAGCAGCATGCATTACAGCGGCGATAACCGATTGCACGGGCTGCCAAACGCCAATGGACGCTTTTGCGAACGGGGAACGGACAAAACGGGCCGGGAGCGAGCGCCGTCCCCGCCGGTCCGCTCGCTCGGAGCGAAAATGCGAATTTACGGAGATTTCATTTGGCCCCGGTTCCCGTGGAGCGCATATTGAATTGCTGGGGCGGCCTCTTTCGGAGGCACCAATGGTTTTCGTGTGGGCGCGATTGCTCGTTCTCGGCAGCGGCTGGGTCGCCGCCGCGGCTGCGGCGCTGATCGCAAATTCCCTGCTTGGCGTGCCCGAGCTGCCCACATTCCTAGCGAGCGGCGCGCTGTGGACTTGTCTATTGCTGCTGCAATGAACGGATGAAAGCGCTTCGCGGCGGCCGGCGGTGTGGCCACGGAGATGCGCGATGCGCGGTCTATTGTGACGACGGCGCGACTAATTTTGGAGCATGTTCGCTTGGTGAGTCCCCCCTCACCCCAACCCTCTCCCCGCAAGCGGGGAGAGGGAGCGCACCGAGCTTGCCGCTCCAGCTGATCCTACGTCACCGCCGTGCTGATCCCCCGCCGCCGGTGCTTCCCGCTATTGCGGAGCGCGTCCCATTGGTGACAATGGGCGGCACGATATTCGTTGCAATTGGAGCCGCTCGATGAAGGCGAATGACCGCGCCGTACGACGATACGCAATCGCGCTCGTTTGGCTGTTGTCGCTTTGGGCTGTGCCGGCGCACGCGCAGCAGCCGTCAGCGCCGGAGCTGCCGCGGCCGCCGGCGGAAATTCCCGGGATCACGCCCGAAGTGCTGGTGCGAACCGAAGTGCCGGGAGCGCCCGGAAAGCTGGCGATTGCGACACGGGTCACGTACCAGCCGGGCGCGCGCAACCGCAAGCACTACCACACCAGCCAGGTCATCTTTTATGTTCTCGAAGGAGCGATGGCGGTGCAGGACGACGGCAAGGATCCGGTGACGCTGAAGGCCGGCGATGCGCTGCTCGTCAAGCCGGGAACAGTGCACACGCATTGGAACGCGAGCACCACCGCGAAGCTCGTATTCACCGAGTTCGTCCTGGTCGACGAGGGACAGAAGAGCACCGTCCCCGTGGAGCCATGAATCGGCGATGACGCGGGACCGGCTGTCCGCCGCTACTGCACGACCACGGTCGCGCCGATCCGCACCCGGCTGTAGAGATCGATCACGTCGTTGTTGGTCATGCGGATGCAGCCGGCCGACGCCGCCGTGCCGATGGTGTGCGGCTCGTTCGAGCCATGGATGCGGTAATTGGTGCCGCCGAGATAGAGCGCGCGCGCGCCGAGCGGGTTCGCCGGGCCGCCGGCCATGTGATGCGGCAGGTCGGGCCGCCGCCGGAGCATCTCGGGGGGCGGCGTCCAATCCGGCCATTCACGCTTGTCGGTGACGGTCTCGATCCCGTGCCAAGTGAAGCCATCGCGGCCGACGCCGATGCCGTATCGCAATGCCTCGCCCTTGGCGGTCACCAGGTAGAGGCGCCGCTCCGCGGTCCTGACGATGACTGTTCCCGGCGGATAATTGGTGGGGAAGCTCACCATCTGGCGCGGGATCGCCGTGAAGAAGGCGAGGAAATTCGAGAACGGATTGATGCCCGGGTCGGCATTGGCGCAGGTCGCGCTCAAAAGGCCCACAGCGCATATCGCCACGGTGAGGAAACGCGAAATCATCGCACACCTCGCATCATTGCTGCGCGCGATCGATACTCGACCGAGATCGAACCGGCATGAAGCCGCGATCCCTGCCGGCCCGACAGCGATCTCATCCGCGCGCGGGCGCAGAGTCGATCGCGGGACCAACGTTATCAACCCTGCGCGCGGCGGCAACGATCAATCGAGGTATTTCGCCGACGCGGATCAAGAGAGTCGCGCGATGTTGCTTTTGCGCAACATCGAACGTGAGGAAACGTACACTGAAGGGCCGTCGAACGAATTGATCGGGCCCTTCTAGGCGGCAAACACGGTCGCGGCCGCCGCGGCTTTGCGCTCGTCCGGCTCGCGCTCCGGCCGAGGGGCGCCTCGCGTTCGCTGCGGGCTCAACAGCCGGGCCTTATCCTTACCGATCGACAGCGCGTCTATTTCACGGCCGCTGCCGCCGTTTCGGCCGTCCCTGCCGCGTCGAGCCGTCCCCGGCAATCTCGCTGATCGGCGAAGCGGCGCTCCCCGCAAGCGGGCAGAATCGACCCCGGCATCGACTGAAAAAATTGTTAACGCATGCGCGGTATTCCCGGGTGACGGGGAATTGCGCTGGAGCCGTCGACCGATGCCAGCCCTGGTGCCCGATGCCGATTCGGCGACGATCGAGCGACGACGCGAGCTTCGCATCGTCGTCAGCCTGCCGGGACGGTATTCGCTCTGGAACCGCCGAGCCGCGGGGGTCGAGCCCTGGCAATTCGCCTGCCGCGCCGTCAACATATCCCCCGGCGCCTTGGCACTGGTGGCGCCGGTGCCGGGCTCCGCCGGCGAGTGGGTGAGCGCGGAGATCGAGCATTTCGGCAAGCTCGAAGGCACGCGGTTTCCTCATGCGCATCGCGGCAAGCCCGGAGGAGCGCAGCAAGCTCGCGGACAAGATCGCGTGGTTCGAGAAATACAAGAATCTCGAGGTGGCCGAGCAGCGCGCGCAGGCGCGCTGCATGCCGCAGTATCCGTTCTCGACGCTCATCCTGGCCGACGGCACGGTCAAGGCTGTTTCGTTCTCGACCTGTCGGCTTGCGGCGCCGCGGTGGCGGCGGACGTGACCGCGGAGCTCGGAACGGTGCTCGCGGTCGGCAAGGTCGTCGGGCGCGTGGTTCGGCAATTCCCCGGGGGATTTGCGGTCAAGTT
>WNFC01037294.1_pt1 | contig 10699 bp, 9 predicted proteins | sample 5400541 | NCBI WGS metagenome assembly WNFC01 (sample SAMN13153342, study PRJNA577476) | soil metagenome | isolation source: 120 cm saprolite under Douglas fir tree site 2 hole 2 replicate 1 | place: USA:California | collected 2015-04-18
GAAACAATCCAGCCGGACATCTTCGCACCATATGCCCATTGATAAGCATCCCCAAGCCAGGGAACCCAAAATCCCCTCAATGCATGGTACTGCATATTCGCCCAGAAAGTACATTGGCCATAGGCGAAGCGATAGAGCCCGCCACCTCCAGGCTCCGTTATTACCCCCGATCCTGAATTAGGATCGCATCCGTCCTGCCGGTTGCATGCTGTTGCCGTCGCCTGCGCCTGCTGCGTAATCAAACTTGGGTTGTTACTGCCATTGTGAACTAAATTAGCCACTAACTGTATTGGATTGATGAAATGACCATTCTCACTGCCAAGGGGTGATACAGCAAATGCTGTCCCGAGTGTAATCACTAGCAGCAAGGCTATAGCGGAGACGCTGATAACCCACTTGCGCGCTTTCGGCGGATGATGGTTCGCCTGAGTCTTTTTCTTGCCACTACCGCGAATCACTATGGGTTGACGTAGCGCTGTAGTTGTACTCCCTGCTGGTGGAAAAGATAACGCACCTGTATTGATATCAGGCAGAATACGTGTTATGTGTGGAGACATAGCGTACTCAGAAAAATCTATTGTCGTACCTGCAGAGGATATAGGCTCCAGGGCTCCCGTAAGATCGGGAGAACTATCATACTCCAATTGATGGGTCGTTCTTCCAGGAAAAGGAGTGCTCTCAGGAAATGGCAACTGTTCCACCAGGGAATGTCGGTTATCCAACCTTGGCAATTGCAATCCATTAGTAACGCTACTTTGACGATCATCAAAATACGACATACATATGTCCCCAATCCGTTAGGGTTATATCAGGAAAACAATTCCCTGACGCTAGCGTTGTACACGCTGTAAATAAAACTGTACTCACTGTGAAAATTACAGTCAATCCACGCGAGGATAGATGTAGGACCATGGTACTGACAAAAAGTAGCGACCTTAACCTCAACAGGAACTCCGGTATCCAGCATTCGCTGAAATCACCACAGAAAGGTTATAGCCAAATTGTCATTTTTGTCGTATCATAAACAGGATGCTAAAAAGGAAGATTAAGAAATACATATGCATACATCTCGACGTTTACTTGCGCTTCTAGCAACATTGCTACTACTCTCTGCCTGTTCTCCTTACAATCCAGGAGTAACAACAGCAACGCCCACTGTACCCGCTCAGTCACCAACGAGTACCGCAATTGCCATCTGTCCTGCTCAGCTTGGACCTGGCTCATGCCGTACACCATATGACCTGCGCGTGGCTTACGGTGTACAATCCCTCATACAGCGAGGTTTTACGGGAAAAGGTCAGACGATTGTTGATATCGTCTCCTATGGCAGCCCCACTTTGCAGCAAGACATGAATGTTTTCGATAAACAATTTGGTTTACCCCCAGTCAATATCAAAGTCATGTCGCCTATAGGCACGGTCCCTCTTAATCCACCTCCTAAAGATCTGACTGGCTGGGAGGGAGAAACAGAACTAGACGTGCAAGTTATTCATGCCATCGCCCCGGACGCGAGAATTGTGGTTTTGACCAGCCCGGTTGACGAAACCGAGGGTACTATTGGATTGCCTCAATTTCGACAGCTCGAGCAGTATGCCCTGACAAATCATCTTGGCAACATCATTTCACAAAGTTTCGGAGCATCCGAGGTGACACTGAAAGATGCGGCGGGGCAACAAGAGATACAGAAATGGGATGCTTTCTTCAAACAAGCTACAACGCAACACGGAATTACCTTCTTCGCCTCCTCTGGCGATAACGGTGCCACCGATTATGCCGATTTAGACGCAACAAAGCTCTCACCAACACCAACCACCAGCTTTCCTACTGATGATCCCTGGGTCACCAGTGTAGGCGGTACATCTTTGAAGAGCATTAGTCCGACAGTTAATGAACCTGCCTGGAACATGAGTGGAGGAGGATTTAGTTCATTCTTCTCTACGCCATCTTATCAACAGACCTTGCCAGCTTCGGTGCAGAACCTGCTCAAACACCGGCGCGGTGTTCCTGACGTAGCCGGTGACGCGGATCCAAATACTGGACTTGCTATATACATTTCTGGCGTATGGGGACTTGGAGGCGGTACGAGCGCCAGCGCTCCGCTGTGGGCGGCGTTCATGGCAATTGCCGATCAAATGGCCGGACACCCCCTGGGTTTCATCAATCCGGCGCTCTACAAGTTGGCTGCTTCCAGCGCCTACACACGAGACTTCCGTGATGTCACAGTTGGCAATAACACCGTCAATAAGCCTGGTCTGTATGTTCCAGGCTATCCAGCCACGCGGGGCTGGGATCCCGTCACCGGCCTCGGTACCCCCATAGCCGACAAGTTACTGCCAGATCTAATTACCACTATAAATGGATAGAAGCCTTATCTATCATAGTAGATAAGGCTTTCTTTTCACCTGGCTCTGGATATCCGTTGCACATATTGCTGCTCCTGCAATATGGTTCAACTACCGCTCATTTTGCGCGGTAATATTTTGGGCTGCTTGCTTGCTTTATTTTCCTGTAAAACAGTGACTTCCCAACCGTCTCTATCTTCGAAATGCTAAGGGTACCTTTGCTGCTGGTACTGGTAATTTCCATAATATGGCTGGCCGAACATCACGCGCCGCCGCCGCTGGCCAAAGACAAGGTATAGGAACGAACCCAGGAAAGGTATCAGCCAGATCGCTGCTAACCACAACACTGTGCCTGCGAGCGAGTGATCATCTTCGAACACCATAATAGTCGCAATGACATGGCCAAGCAAGGGTACAAAGACAATCACCAGAAACAGTATCGAGTTGAAGAAACAACCACGGTTTCCCGACATTGAAAATTTCTCCTCATAGATCAGAGGTAACTATTCAGGTCTCCCCGCTGCTTGACTCCTCACTGCCTCTGGCAGTTCGCCAGGGGTCTGGAGGGTGCGGGCAGTGCCGCCTGCGGCGGCACTGCCCGCACCCTCCAGACCTGAGTGAGCCGCCGCAGGCGGCGAGAAGTCCTGAAGAGTTACGGTCAGAGTTCGTCTAACTCCACTTGAATTGAAGCGAACTTCAACAATATCGATGAGACTAAAGCCAACATGCTCTTATCAGTATTCCAAGTGTATATACGAGTCTGGGACTAACCGTGTTGCAACATATTAGATCGGCCTAAACCAACCCCGCCAGCATTGGTACTCTCGCCTCCAGGGTGTTCTTCGCCGCTCGCCCTCCTTTCAGAACCAGCTTCACATTTGCAGGATCAGCAATCCTCCTGATATCGCTTGATACCTCGCCATCCACAACAATGACATCAGCCACCTTGCCCTCCTCAAGTGTACCTACCATCCCATCCAAATGCAGCAGTTGCGCAGCATTCGCTGTACTCGCCACAATAGCCTGCATTGGGGTCATCCCATTTTCGACCATCAACTGTAATTCACGACCGTTCTCTCCGTGTCTCCCCACCCCCGAATCGGTTCCCATCGCCACCTTGACTCCGGCCTCAACTGCCCGGCGGAAGCTCTTCTGGTGGGCTTCGATTACTCCTTTTGCCTTCGCCGCCATCATCGGCGGGAGGATATCAGGATGCTCCCTTGCGAATTCCACAACGGCCAATGGTGCTACGAGTGTCGGCACAAGGTATATATCTTTCTCGAGCATCAAATCGATTAGTTCATCGTTCAGATAAACGCCGTGCTCGATAGAGGCAACTCCACCCAGCAGCGCATTTTTAATGCCTTGTGAGCCTTGCGCGTGCGCCATACAACGCTTCTCCTGCGCAGCAGCCTCATATACCGCCGTGGCAATTTCCTCTACAGTCAATTGAGATGAGGTAGGAGCATCCGAAGTCGAGAGCACCCCACCAGTCGTCGCCAGTTTGATCCAATCAGCGCCTGCTCGCAATATTTCACGTGCAACTTTGCGTACCTCGTCAACACCATCGGCTACCCCGCTAGGTACATCGTAGAAGCGCATACCGAAGAAGCCAAGATCGACGCAACAGGGATAGAAACCATCACCGTGGCCTCCAGTTTGCGTAATCATCGAAACGGCAATCTGCATACGTGGCCCGGCAACAATGCCACGCTCAACAGCAACCTTTAAGCCGGCTGGAGACCCTCCTGCGTCGCGTACAGTGGTGATCCCTGCCTCCATCGTTGCCCGCATCCTCGGAATAGCCTGCAATAGACGCAGGGAGGGCTGTGTAATCAATCCACGCATAATATCGGGATACTCCAATAGAAAATGAACATGGCTATCAATCAAGCCGGGTAAGATGCTGCCACCCATTGCATCTACCACTGTCGCATCGCGCGGAACGGTCACTTGATCTTGGCGACCTAAGGCGGTGATGCGTTCGCCTTCAATGAGTATTGTTCCCATCAGAGGATCGCCACCACGACCATCTATAATGACGCCGTTTGTGATTGCCAACATCATCGTAAGTACTTCTCCTATTCGTTCAAGAATTGTTACTTTTGCTTGTTCTTAGTGTGAGTATAAGCCAGGACTGCTTACAAGTGCAACGGAGATTTGTGACAACTCCCCATGCGTAAACGCAAGGGCTAAAGCCAGGGGCCCTCTGGCCGCTTTTCTGGTAGGAATTAGAACAAAATTAGAACTTTAGTACTAATCTGACCCCCAAAAAGCTTGAACTTTTCTGCTTTCATCAGGTATAATTAGAACATAAATTCTATTACTGCGTAGTTGAAGCAATTTGGCCCTATTTTGAGAGAGGCTGGTGACAATGTGGATCACAGTCGCATACAACAGCACAATCGACGACTACCTGCGCAACAAGTAAGAATTACAGATGAAGATATGTTGAACGAGGGTGAGTATGATGATGTCTGGCCGGCACGTATGCCTACCAGCACCCGCCGTTATCAAAGTATCCCCGATGTTCGAGCGGAAATAGGACGCAAGCAAGTCGACGCTCAGCCAGTCTCCGTACAGAGACAGCATATTGCTAGTAATACCCATGAACGCCGCACGACCATTCCTCCTCGTCGTACCTCGACCCAATCAAATTTGCCTGTTGTACAGGGTAATCGGCAGCGTAACGTTTACACTGACGACGTTCTCCCCTATAGTGAAGTTGGAGGTTTAAGAAGCAGGCAGAGATCACACTTCCACTGGCTTGTATTTGTCGGGCTGGCTATATTTATCATGATTATTGGCTGGATTGCCTTTAGTGCTCTGGGAAATTGGTGGCAAGTAACCCAGGACGATTTGCATTATAGCCGCCCGCGCACGTTCCAAACCGACGCTGTTGTTGGTCACAAAGACTCGCCGAGCAACCCAAGTCACTTCATTGCTATTAATCTGAATCACCATATCATCATCATCGAGCTTCCTGGGGGGGACCCCTCGAAAGCGAGAATATACAATGGACCGATACTCATCGGGCAGGGACAGGATCTTACACCGGTCGTACCGCTTGCATTTACTCTTACATATTGTAATGGTGTTTGTTGTAACTGTGCCTGTTTAGGCTGAACCGGGATAACTGGAAAAGACTTAGATGGCCGACGCAAGTCTTCCCACTCAGCTTTCCTGGTAAGAAATGTACGCAGAGCTAAGAGAGTAAAAGTGATGAACCAGGTCAGAAGCAGCCCAAGAAGTGTCCAGGCTAGGATCATCTGGGTGGGCGAAAATGTGGAGGTAGTTACATCCATGGACACGTCCTCATTAATGATAGCTAGTAACTCTTCAGGTCTCCCCGCTGCTTGACTCCTCACTGCCTACGGCAGTTCGCCAGGTGTTTTGCGTGGGTGCGGGCGATGCCGCCGCAGGCGGCACCGCCCGCACCCACGCAAAACCCGGGTGAGCCGCCGCAGGCGGCGAGCAGTCCTGAAGAGTTACAATAGCTATTTTATTCCCCCTTCGCCACAAGTTAACCCGGAGGCGTTGGAAGAAAGGATTTGAATGTTAGAAAAATGAATGATCGATGAAAGGTCATCATTATACTACAACGAAGTGAAAAGAGGTTATTAACTCTAACCCTCGTTATCATCAGGAAACTGGTCTCATCTATGCTTCCCCCAGCAGGTTTGAGCAATAACAGGTTCCTCTAACAAAATGACGTAAAAACGCCGCGAAAAGTTTCACAGTATCACAACCATTTCTGCTATTTGATACGTTTCTTCGTTACAGAAGGTCACTGGAAGAACATAATGTTACGGCTTGCGATTTTGGTCGTTACCTGCCACAATAGCTAGAGAGACAGTATAACGTGATAAACATGAGGCAAAACCGGATGGAACGAGTGAACTGGCAGCGAGTGCGCGATATCCTCATCAGTGTCATTTGTATTGGCATACTATTGTGGGCGGCCTTTACAGTCATGGGCATAGTCGTACATGCCATCGTGTTGCTCTTGCTTGCTATGGCAGTAGCGTTTTTGGTTACCCCGCTAGTGAACGTCCTGAATAAATACCTGCCACGTCTGCTGGCTGCCTTGATTGTCTACATTCTTGTCTTAGCCGGGTTGAGTGCTCTTTGCTACGCGCTCGTTTTCTCGCTAATCGAGCAGGTAAATTACTTCTCCACACATTTACCGGGATATGTCCAAAATCTGCCAACCACCTATGCTACAATCCAGAATTGGTTGATAAAGCAAGGCATCCCAGAAACCTCAATTAACAAAGCCATCAGCACTATTGAAGATCAAGCAAATGCCCTCGCAGTATCAATTGCGACCAACCTCGTATCTATTGTGCTGATAGTAACGGATGTGATAGTTAACATCCTCTTAGTGGTTGTGTTGAGTTTCTACCTCGCACTCGATGGTAAGCGTATACGTAATGCCCTGATCAGTATCGCCCCAAAACGCTCGATGCCCCATGTACTCTTGTTTGAGGATGCGCTTAACCGCGTGGTTGGTAACTATATTCGTGGACAACTGACCCTGGCTGCCATTATTGGTATCCTGGCTGGAGTAGGATGTTACTTCCTGGGATTGAGCAACTTTGCGTTGATCATTGGTGTACTGGCCTTTCTTTTTGAGACAATCCCTATGGTAGGACCTGCCCTTGCTTCCATTCCAGCAATCCTGATCTCTCTACTCTTGCCGGATCCTGTTCCTCGCACTTACGCGATCTTCATATACTTCGTCATCATTCAAATGGTTGAAAGCAATATCCTGGGACCTCGTATTGTCGGACATGCGGTTGGCCTGCACCCTGTCGCTTCTATTCTTGCATTAATTATTGGCGCGCAACTGTTTGGCCCCTTTGGTGCTTTATTAGCAACACCCATCGTTGCTGCCGTTTGGGTTGTGATTGCAAGCCTCTATAGATCCTTGCGAGGTGAAAGTGCAGACCAGATGCTTGCTAACAGACGTTCCTCCTGGCTTCGACGCTCTCCGCATCAAAGCCATCTTAGGATTCGCGGAGAGGGCCTTATGGATAACAATTCAGGTAAGGAGAAAATAGGTGCAGGACGGTCTCAAGGGACTTCGCCCCCCACTACTGGTATACCAAACTACCAGGATAATGGTCTCTCGGCATCGGGCAAGATTGAACATAATGACTCCTTGCGTCCATCTCCACAGCAAGAGCAGAAAACAAGCCCTTCCTCAGGACACCTTTCCGAGTATGGAGACGAGGACTAGTTACTAGTCCATCGTCCCGAACGCTCTACGCAATTCTTCTTCACCCTCGCGATTGACCAGCGCAAACACGTCATCACTCGCCTGAATCTGAGTGTCAGCAGTGGGAGTAATATACTGTTTATCTCGAATGACTAAGGCCAGGTTGCTGTTACGCGGTAAATTGATATCCCGTAGCAGCTTGCCCACAACCGGCGATTCCGCCGGAATGCGCATCTCAATGATCTCCAACCCTGCATTCTTCAGCGTCATCAGTGCGACAAAACGCGAGCCTGGCAAATCTGCCTCGATCAGTGCAAGAATTGATCTGGTGGGGCTAACGGTTAAATCAATCCCCAGCTTCTGAAAGATTTCGGTGTGCTTGGGGTTGTTCAAGCGGGCGATAGTGCGCCCTACCTTGTAACGCTTTTTCGCCATCTGGCAAATCACCAGGTTATCTTCGTCATCGCCTGTCACTGCGATAACGACGTCGGCACGACTTGCCCCTACTTCTTCCATAGTTCTCGCCTCACAGGCATCACCCCGCACGACCGCTGGTCCCAACTCCTCGCTGAGAGTCTGGTAACGTGCAGAACCTTTCTCGAGCAGGAGAACTTCATGCCCCTGGCTTAATAAGCTCTTAGTGAGGTAGTAGCCAATGTCACCACCACCTCCGATAATAATATACATTATTGTTCCCCTCTTTCTTCAAGGGTTTCCAGCCCTCAATGGCTTCCCTTCCGCAGATGTATATCCTTGAGCCTGAGATTACTCGATCCTACGTCTTTTGGTGTACTACTTCCCCTTAAGAAGAGCGTCAAAGAACATTTGCGCTCCAATTATAGTAGGAGAGACTGTCTCCAGACCCAGTTCGTGGTACGTTTGCTCGCGGATAGGATCATAAATACGACACATGACCTTTTTTACTTTGAAGATTTCTTTTGCGATTTGACTCGCCATAATATTGCGGTTATCACCATTGGTGACGGCTACAAACGCATCGGCATCTTTGATGCCAGCTCGTATCAGTATATCTTCGTCAACTCCATTTCCTACGAAAGTTTCACCACCAAAATCAGGATTCAGGCGCTGGAACGCCTCACTGCTCTGGTCAATAACCGATACCGAATGTCCTGCACGGTCCAGCATGGTTGCCAGTGTTGCGCCAACACGGCCACATCCAAGCACCACAATTTTCACGAATAGCCTCCTGTTTGTCACTGAGAGATGGCTCCTACGTTAAAACCAGTAAGTATTGTATCATAGGAGTCACTCTCATGTCGCATCGTTATGAGCTACATTCAGTCCTCGTTGAGCAACAGAATCAATGGGATGCGTTTGTCTCAGAAAGCCCCTCAGGACACCTTCTGCAAAGTTGGGGCTGGGGAGAACTGAAAGCAAGTGTAGGCTGGCATCCACTTCGACTCGCACTCTGGGATACAGAACATCAGGGGATAGTAGTAGCCGCTCAAGTTCTGCGTCGTACTATTGCTCATTTTCCTCTACAATTTGGTTATCTTGCCTACATTCCCAAAGGTCCGGTAATGAACTGCTCTCAGCAAGCTGGGGCAAGCATTGTCCATGCATTTTTCTCCCAGTTGCACCTATATTTACGCCAACAAGGTGCGCTCGCTCTCCAGGTAGAGTTAGCATACGAGGTCGACAGACAAGAGAGTAACAAGATCGCTCAGTATATGGATGCCACGCGCTTTCAGCCCGTTCAGGCTATCCAGCCTTTACGAACGATTCTACTTGATCTCGTGCCATGTGAGGATACCTTGCTTGCACACATGAAGGAGAAATGGCGCTATAACATCCGCCTCGCTGGACGCAGAGGCGTGCAGGTGTATACGGCTCAGACCATTGAAGATGTGCGGAATTGGTATGGTTTATTGCAAACGACCAGCATGCGTGATAACTTTGGTATCCACACCCTTGAGTATTATCTGCGTGCATGGCAGATCTTCTCACCGCGCAACCAGGCCCGATTGTTCCTGGCAGACTACAATGGACAGCTTTTGGCAGGCATCTTTGTTGGGTTGATGGCAAAACAGGCTATCTACCTTTATGGTGCATCAAGCAATGAACATCGTCAGCTCATGCCCAACTATCTCTTGCAATGGGAAGCTATCCAATGGGCTAAACGCGAGGGTGCGACGACTTATGATTTCTGGGGTATTCCTGAAACGGATGATCAGCGCGAGGCTCTGGCTGGCGTCTATCGCTTTAAAAGTGGCTGGGGGGGTAGGGTCGCGCGTTTCCTTGGCAACTATGAAGATGTGTATCGTCCCCTGGCCATGCAAATTGTGAGAAAAGTCTTATTGCGACCTCGACCCTCAATCTGACTTACAACCTTACCCCCACCAACATCCTCAAATATAACAGTCCACAGAAATGCTCCTCCACTATCTCCCGTTGCATCTCCGAAAAGATTTCCTCAAACTCTGCCTCAGTCGTTACTCCCATTTTCAACAAAAACGTACGTATTTGCTCACCAGAAAATCTCCATTGGCGTATAAATGCATCATTCCCTTTCGACCCTGCCGAGATATCAATTGCATAAGCCAGGTTTTGCGTGATGCGGCAACCTGCATCATCCAGCCAGCGACCCATACTCATCGTCACGCCCAGTGAGTTACCTGGTGAAAATGCACGTCCCGAAGCCTGCAGCCCACTTTGCAGTAACTTACATAGATGCTGGCATGCGAGGCTCGTGGTAATGGGCATTTCCGTCTCTGTCCAAATAAACAAACCACCAGGTCTGCATATACGTCCCAGCGACTGCATCAGCGGGGCAAACTCCCGTACCATGACATCACCCGCCAGAAAGCGCAGGTAGATCAAATCAAACCATGCAGGGGGAAAAACCTTGTCATCAAAAGAGTGTATATCATTAGCAAAAATGCTCACATTGTCCAACCCTCTTACCAGGATTTTACTCTTTTGAAGAACAGATGCATTCGTTTCTATTCCGGTAATATGCAGCGATGGGTATCTCCATGCCATTTCATATACCAACCCTCCGACACCCCAACCCACATCCAGCACTCGATTGCCCCTCGACTGTTCGAGCGAGGCAGGCATGATACCACCCATCAGTGCGCTCAATTGCTTGTGTTGCGCCCGCAGCAGTTGAGCC
>WNFC01009637.1_pt1 | contig 10698 bp, 8 predicted proteins | sample 5400541 | NCBI WGS metagenome assembly WNFC01 (sample SAMN13153342, study PRJNA577476) | soil metagenome | isolation source: 120 cm saprolite under Douglas fir tree site 2 hole 2 replicate 1 | place: USA:California | collected 2015-04-18
CTGGCTGACTAATCCAATCTGCTGTGCTTTGGTGGTGTTGAAGCTGCGCCCCGTAAGCAGCAGATCGCGCACCACGGCATTTCCCAGATCGCGCTTGAGTCGTGGAATACCACCAAACCCCGGAATCAGTCCCAGTCGCAGTTCGGGGAAACAAAAACGCGCTGTCTTATCAGCAATGATCAGATCGCAAGTCAAGGCCAGTTCCAACCCACCACCAAAAACAATCCCGTGAACCGCGGCAATCGTAGTCAGTGGAGAAGCATCGAGCACATTCATCACATGGTGAATGCGCTGGTGAAACTCCCTGATACCGGCAAGTGCGGCCTGCCTTTCCGTTTCTTCTATCCGGCGATGCAGCTCGCGCAAGTCGCCGCCAGCGGAGAACCCCGGAGTCATTTTGCTATAGATAATCAGCGCATCCGCAGCCTCTTCCAGCGCCGGCAGCGCAGAGGCAAGCTGCTCCAGTTCTTCCAGCGACTGGGTCCCGATCTCGTTACAGGGTTCGCGGCGCAGCGCCACTTCAATGACGCCGTCCTTCAGGTCCCAGGAGATCGCTTTTCCGTGAAATTGCTTCATGGTCTAAGAACCGGATGCACACGGGGACGGCCGAGGGGCTGTCCTGTCATTTAAACCACCTGCTTCACCGCGTACATCTCCTCAATCTCTGACTTGAATCGCTGCGCAATCAGATCTCGCTTCAGCTTGCCATTGGCGGTCAGCAGGCCATTTTCAATTGTAAAGGCTTCCAGGATGATCCTGAAGCTACGCACTTGTTTGTAGTGCGGTAAGTCTGCGTTCACCGCGTCCACTGCAGCCTGAACTTCGTCCGGGCCAACGCCTCCCGCAACCAGCGCAGAAAGATAGCTACGTCCATTACCCACTAACACAACCTGTTGACCACCGGGAAGCCGCTCGAGAATCTGATCTTCGATCGGCTCAGGAGCAATGTTGTGGCCGGAATTGAGAATGATAAGGTTCTTGATGCGGCCAACAATTCTCCAGTTCCCGGCCGCATTCACTTCTCCCTGATCGCCGGTATGGAACCAGCCGTCGCGCAACACTTTGGCGGTTTCTTCCGGACGGTTCCAGTATCCAGGGAAAATATTTGGCCCGCGAACGACGATCTCTTGATTCTCACCCAGCTTCATTTCGATACCCGTGATTGCCGGCCCTACTCGTCCCGGCTCAACGTGGCGCGGATCGTCCAGCGTGCAAATTCCCGTGGTCTCGGTCAACCCGTACACCTGCAACACAGAGATGCCGAGCATCATGAAATAGAGTTGCGTATCGAGGCTGAGTGGAGCGGAGCCGCAGATCAGGGCTTTGAGATTCGCGCCAATCATCTTCTTCCGGATCGCGGGAAAAACCATCGCATTCGCCAGAGCCAGCCAAAGGGAATCCACGAAGGTTGCGCAACCTTCCTGCTGACGCATATAGGCGGACTTGGCCCGAGAATAGATCGCGCGTATCATACCGCCGGTTTTCCAAAGCTGCCCGTCCACGGCTCGGCGCACACGCTCCAGCAATGCTGGGACATTCACGAAGTAGTCCGGCGCAACGGAGCGAAGCTCGCTTGCGAGTTTCGAGAGATCGGTGTTCATCGAGACGGAACTGCCGCGCATCAAGCTAGTGAGAACTGTGATCCAGGCGGCGGCGAAATTCAGCGGGGCCCATTGATAGACGCGCTCCTGCCCGGGCCGATTGTTCATCAGCAAGGCGAGCTGCGCCGACGTGCATTTCAGGATGTGTCCAACATTACCCGCCGTGAGCATGACGCCTTTGGCCTCCCCTGAGGTGCCAGAGGTATAGATGATGGCAACCACGTCGGAATCTTCGTGTGGAGCGGACCAGCCCTGAGCGAAGTCGAACGGGGACCCCGCCTGCCTACTCTGACTCTCATCGTCATCTTTAGGGGTCTTTTTGTCAAATATCTCGCTGAACAGAACTTGCTCTGGCGCCTCGGGCCATTCCTTGACGATGGCCTCCCGCAGCGCCGCATCGCCACAGCAGATCAGCGACGGTGAGCAGTCTTTCATCATGCTGACCAGTTCGGCGGCCGCCTGACGAGAGTAGAGAGGAACGACGATCAGACCTTCGGCCATGATGGCAAGATCCATCGCGACCCAGTGAATGCCGTTGGCAGCAAGAAGGGCGCAGCGATCGCCTTTGCGCAATCCGCGAGACGCGAGGAAGGCGCGGGCTTGCACGATCAGCTGGCTAAGTCCCCGCCCGGTTGCCGAAATGGGGCCAGATTCGCGAAGTTCGGTCAACAGCGGCTTGTCGGCTGCGGCTTCGAGGCGCGTGAAAATATCTTCCAGAAAACTCATTGTCGCCAATCAATACCGAAGGGCGGGGGCATCATCCACAGAGCCAAACAACGCTCAGCCTAAGAGGTGAGCGAACACTCTTCCAGACGAGGGCGGCTGGCCCTACATAAATTTCAACTGTACATTCCGACCAGCCGCCGCAACCCTGCGTCCATGGGAGGCAAGTAGTCCTCCCAGCCCCACTGACCTTTGCGGGTTGGGAAATCAGGATAGCGGCGCTGCAACTCCTCTTCGAAGTAAACGCCCATGCGCGCCATCAGTTTCAGGTTCTTGACCACGGTGCGGCCAATTCCGTCCGCGATTTTTTCACCGTCGGTTGCCAGCTTCTCCAGCGCCTCAACGAGCTTCGGTTCGAGATCAGGGTCATCCACATTCATCAGCAAGTCTTCATGACCGCGTTCGCGCATCAGGTTGCGGATGCGTTCATCCATGGTGATTCCCGCCGAGGGCAACAGCGCCGGCATCGAAGTCACAATGCCGTGGAAGCGTGACGAAGCCATCAAATTGCCCACGCGCAAGATGCTCACCATTTGATACATGTCGTGCTCTTCAGAAGTGAAGACAGGGATCGCGCCGCCAAGTTTTTCGGAAATTCGCCGACAGGCGCGGACATCCAGTGCCTCGGTGGCGACCAAGATGGGGAACACTCGGTGTCGCTGACGAAATGCGTCCACAGCTCTCGCAACTGCCGTCAAATAACGCACAAAGGCGGCGTCAACCTCGTGGCCGGACTTGTGAAAGTAAACCGTGCGGTAACGATTGTCCGTGTACGCACCGGTCACCGCGTGTGCGGCATACTTAACCAGCGAGGGCTTCACCGGCCACCAGAACGGATTAATTGGGCAGACGATCAGAACCGGCATCTTCCCATCCCATCCCGCGCCGGTCAAGGCTTTGCGGCCATACTCGGGAGGAAGCGGCTCGAATGTCCAGGCAGTATCGGTTCCGAGTTCTGTCGGGACTCCAAGTTTGCGCAGCACAGTGCGCGATTCTTCGTTGCGAGTGATGATCAGAGAATTCTTGCAATAGCGGCCGCACATTTTTGCCACCAGCGGATCCATGTGTCCCGCCTCCGACCCATAGCCGACCGCCAGCTTGTTCTGTGCCGCCGCCATTCCCAGCGATCCAACAATCATGGTTGTTAACGCATTGGCGAACTTGCTTTTGAAGGCCGACCCTTCAACCACGACTACTCCGTGGTGCTTGGGAACTTCACGCGACAAAAACGGCGGAAAGACATCTGGAAGATGCACCTGCTCGGCCCCCGCGAAGTATCCGCGAGTGAGATCAAAATTCTGCGACATGGCACTGAACTCGACATTGTCCGCGCCCAGAATATGTCGGAGTTGGCGCAGCGTTTCCTCGGGGCGCACGTCGGATCCGGTGTTGCGCGTGCCGTTGTATCCAGCAAAAAGCAGTTTGAGCTTTTTCCCAGGGTACCAACGTTCGCCTTTGCCGAGGATCCATCCGGCCTTGGCGCGCTCAACATTAGCGCCCACCCAAGCCTCGAGGACAAAATCCATCATGCGGCGGAACCTCCGACTTTGGCAGGCCACTCTCGGTACGGATAAGTGAAGTTGGTTTCGCGGCTGAATTTCAGTAAGGGATAGCTGTACTGCGAGAAGGGCACCGGCTTGCACCCCAGTTCTGTAATCACGCGAGTGTTATCGAATACCGTGTTGAAAGTGAGATATGGCATAAACACCTTCATCAGCGCGGCGCCGCGTCCGATGGAACTCTTTCGATTTGAGAAAGCGTTCACCGACGACGTGAACGGGGTTTGCAGAAAAGGTAGAAAAATGGGACCACGCTTGTCCTGCGCCGCCGCCAGCGATTCGGTTAACTGCCTGAAGCTCTGCGCTTCGCGCCCTGAGGAAAGATGGTAGGTGTCGAATTGGGTCTTTTCTTTCACGTGAAGGGTGGCAATAGCGTCGGCGACGAAATCCGCGTTGACAATGTCCACGCGGTCTTTGGAGCGCAGCGGAAGCACCGGCAACCCCGCCAGGAACACGAACGCGCGAACCATGTCGAACTGGGTGGTCTCAGCCCGGCGGCTGTCGCCTAGCACAATGCTGGGACGAAAGATTGTCTTCGGAACGTCCGGCAGAAGCTGGCGGATCATGTGCTCGCAGAATTTCTTGGTGCGAGCGTAGGGATCGTAATCCGAACGCTCCCAGTCGATGGAATTGTCTTCGGTGACAACCTCGTCCTGCCGCTTTCCGGCGACCGCAACTGTACTGACGTGACTGAAGCGGCGCAGTCCGTGGTAATGGTCTACCTGCATGCCCAGCTTAAGGACTTCGAGCGTCCCCCGCAGATTCACATTCAGGCAGCTTTTTTCGGACTTGCGGTTTAGCGAGGCGGCACAGTGAATTATGGAATCCGTGGTATGGACCAAGCGATCATACTCGTCCGTCGAAAGACCAAAACGCTCAGTGGTCAGATCACCGCGAAAGATGCGAATTCGAGTCTGCAGGTATTCGTAAAAGCCTGGAAATTCCAGATGCAGCTGCAGACCGCGCCAAAGGCGGTCCTCGGCCTCTCTCGCGTCACGCGCGCGTACCAAAAGGTTCAGCGACGCGCCGTGCTCAGTCAGCAGGTTGACAGCGACGTGAGCGCCGATGTAGCCGGTAGATCCGGTCAGGAATATCGCCACGTTGCTCCATTCGTTCCGGTCTTCACCGTTTCTGTGTCTTCGCTATTCAGGGGAAGCAAGTTGCGGGGAGAACGCGCCTCCAACGGACGCCCTTCGATCAGCGGATAAGTCCACCGGCGCAAGGCAGGAATGTGAATATTGATCCAGTAATCCCACCAGTCGAGTGCCCAGGCGTTGTAGCTGAAGAGTTCTTGTTCTTCCGGAACCAACGCGTAGGAAAGCTTTTCCACATTCTCCGCAACAAAATCGTGCTCATTGTGCAGGATGAAAGGCTCGAACAGCTCAATGAGTTTTTCTACCCGCTCCAAATTACGATCGGCGCGAGAAAAGGGCATCTTCTTGAGCGGCAAAGGCGCGGCAATCCGCTGAATAGATTTAATAATGGCGCGTTGCGCGGGGGCCGACATACGCTCATAGCGCTCTTTAGAAACCGGAATGGCGTCGAACCGCAGCCGCAGCCAGTATTCCATTCCCTCCTGGGCGCGGTAGTGCTTGCGGTGCGCCAGAGATGTCAATTCGATGGAACGGCGCATGTCGCAGGGATTCGTCACTGAGGTGGCAAGCTGATAGACCAGATCATTCCGCCGCTCCATGATCGCTGCCGCAATCAACGTCATACCACGGCACACAGTATCCACGGGGACCACATCCAACCGCTTGCGTTCATTGGTCGGCAACTGTCGGAAGAATGTTCCCAGCAGATAGGACAGTGATGCCGAAGTATTGATGCCCTCGTTCCATCCCCGAAAGGGCTGGGCAGTCGAGCTTTCAACGATTGCCGGACGAACAATTGCAATGGGAAATCCGGAGCCGTTTCTGGCGAGTAGCGATTCGGCTAGGCTCTTGGTCAAAGTGTACGTGTTGGGCCATCCGAGTTCGCGGGCCCGTCTCTTCCCTGCCTCGGTCAGTTCATTTCGCAACCAGCGTACTCGGTTTTTCCGAATCTGATTTTCCAGCGCAACACCGTGAAGGCCCTTGGCAGCATGCTCTTTGGCCAGTGCCTGGCGCCGAAGTTCTTCGGTGACCTCCGGCCCTTCGGCTCGACGCTCGGTTTCTTCGACCAAGCGATGCAGCGCCTTCCATTCCCGCTCCGCGTCGAAATCGGGCGCGTCAATCGGCGTATAGTCCAACCGCGCAGTTTCGCTCACCCGCCCATCACGGGCGCCAGCAACATAGCAAGTAGAGAGATGGAGCAATCCGGCGTGATCGGACTGGCGAATAAAATCGAGCACATTCAGCGCAGCGTCAACGTTCGTGCTCAGGGCATCGCGGAGATCGGGATTAAAGTCGGTCAGCCCCGAACTGTTGACGATCAGGTCAAGCTTTGGCCGCAGAGCCTGGGAAACCTCGGGATCCAAACCCAGGCCCGGCTGGGTGACGTCTCCCTCAACAACTCGAACTCGTTGGTTGACGAACTGCAGGAGATTCCTGCCGTGTCGCTCGTAAAGCGGGTCGAACACAGGTGACTCCTCCACCAGCTTTTCGAAGCGTTTCTGAGCCGGATTAAATTTCTGCCGCCGGATGAGGAGATAGATACACCCGATGGCTGGCAAATCCATGAGTGTATTCGCCAGCCAAACTTTGCCGATGAACCCGGTGACTCCGATTAGCAGGACCTGCTTACCGCGAAATGCAGCCTGAACTGACAGCGGCGCATTTTGCCGGTTGCCGTCAAAGTCCACAATCGCTCGCTCTGCTCTGGTGACAGTGCGTTCAGCCGAAACGACCGCTTTCTCCAGAATCTCCGGGTTAGAGATGCCCAGATCATGGGCGAGCTTTTGCGCTGAGCGAACCCCGTCCGGCCCTGAGGCGCGGATCCTGGCGAATATGCCCCGTGGGCGGATCACCGGATCGAGCAAGCGTCCAGTGGATATCCCGTCGCGAAAATCCATGCGATTGGCGATAATCCGTTGCACTCCTAAATGCTGGGCCAGCGGACGCATCACGTGGTCTAATCCCTGACTCACCAGCACAACCTCGGCGCCGGAGCGGACCAGTTTCTGGAGCTGTTCGACGCCATCCAACTTCAAGTTGGGCTTCAGCTTGTATTGGAAGTATTCCTCACCCAGTAGGTCGAGACGGTCCCGGCTTATCCCTCGCAGGATGGAGTGCACCAAGCGGGTGGCAAGATTACGGTTGGCGGTGTAGAGAAATGGCCGCAGCGCCGCCATCAGCAGCACCGAACCCCGGCGCAGCCAACGGGCTGCGAAGGTCTGAGCGTTCCAGGTAAAGAAAGCCACCGACCGGACGGTGGTCAGCTCCAGCAGGCTGCCTTCCACGCGCCAGTACACATATCGAGAAATTGATTCAGATTGGCCCAAGTGTTATCTCGAAAAACGACACTTCGAAAACGACTGTTTCGAAAGGCGCACAGCCGAGCCTCCGAAAAGGACGCGAAGTTCCTTATTGTAAAGGATTAGGGCGGCCGGGCGCAGGCCGTTCCCGCGAGGGTTGAACCAGTGCTGCCAAAAGTCCGGCCAGGGCCAGGAAAGCTGCAATCACCAGCATGCCTCCACGAAACCCTCCCCCCGAGCTTCGCTTCACTCCGATGATGTAGGGGCCGAAAAAACCGCCGAGGTTGCCCACCGAATTGATTAACGCGATGCCGGCCGCGGCGGCAGTCCCGCTCATCAGCGAAGTGGCGGCCGCCCAAAATGGCCCTAGCATGGAGAATGTTGCCATCATTCCGAGGCTGACCGCCGCCAGAGCCGGCCCTATGGAATGGGTATACGCCGCCAGCGTCAACGCGAAGGCCGCTATGAGGGCTGAAACGGCCAGATGCCAGCGGCGCTCTCCAGTTTTGTCGGAATGCGTTCCCACCAAAACCATGGCGATAGCGGTTGCCAGGTATGGGATCACCGAGATCACGCCAATTCCCAGATTACTTGCCGCCGAAAGGCTGTGAATGAAGTTGGGCAGCCATAGAACAATCCCATAGCCCGACGTTGTCAGACCAAAGAAGACGACGGTCAGAAGCCATATCTGCCAGCTCAAGAAGGCCGCCCATGCGTCGGTGCCGGTCATTTTTGCCTGCTGCTCGTGCTCTTCCTCCAGAGTCGCCACCAGCCACAGCTTCTCTTCCGAGCGGAGCCAGCCAGCTTGCTCCGGACTATCTTTAAGCGTGACCAAAACCACCAGGGCCAAGACAACGGCTGGCAGTCCTTCCAGCACGAACAGCCATTGCCACCCTGCGATTCCGAGCCAATGCAATCCCAAAAGTGCGCCGGAGATAGGGCCGCCTATCACGCCTGCTAGTGGATTGGCTGTCATGAACCAGGCCACCGCCCGCGCTCTTGCTCCGCTCGGAAACCAGTTGCGCAGATAAAGAATCATGCCAGGAAAAAATCCCGCTTCGGCTACGCCCAGCAGAAATCGCAAGCAATAGAACTCGCGTGCAGTAGTGATCAATGCCATGCTGCATGAGATCACTCCCCAGACCACCATAATGACCGCAATCCATCGCCGCGCTCCGACTCGGGACAGCACCAGGTTGCTGGGCAATTGAAAGAAAAAATATCCGGCAAAGAAAAGGCCTGCGGCAAGGCCGTAAACTTTGTCGTTCAATCCCAGTTGCTTCTGCATCCCGAGCGCGGCGAATCCCACGTTAATTCGGTCGAGGAAGGCGACGATGTATAGCAGGAAGAGAAACGGAAGCAACCGCCACAGCAGCCTGGAGACGGTCTTCTTCTCCAACTCCTTATTCAGTTCGCTAGTGGGGCCAGGGGTCACGTGGGTGGGGATCAGGATACTACCGCCGAGCGCTTGAGTTCGGCAATGATTGCAGAAACGATCTCGTCAGGACTGTCGTCAATTTGGATCGTGATCGCCTGGTCCTGATCATCGCTGCCCGGTTCTTCCAGTGTCTCAAGCTGGCTGGCAAGGATCTTTTCATCCGCAAAGTGACCGTGACGCAAGCGCAACCGCTCAATGAGCATTTCGTAGGTGCCCTTGAGAAATACAAACCGTACCCGCCCTGCGCGAAGTTCATCGCGATAACTTCGTTTGAGGGCTGAACAGGCCAGTACCGCATTCTCACCGGCGGCGTTCCATTGCAGAATGGCGCTACGCATTGCCGCCAGCCACGGTGCGCGGTCGGCGTCGGTGAGGGGCACTCCGCGGCTGATTTTCTCTTTATTTTCCGGCGGATGAAAATCATCCGCATCGGCAAACCGCCACGCGAGTTTCTGGGCAAGCAAAGTCCCGACTGTGGTCTTGCCCGAACCCGCAACCCCCATCAGGATTAGGACCAACCGCTCCTCCGCCAAGCCAATGGCTGTGGGAGGGGTATTGTCCCACAAAGACTTCTTACGATGTGATCTCGCTGCCGTCCGGCGGAGTGATAACATTTTCGGTCACACGGATTCCTATGTCCCAACCACTCAAAGAAATCATCTCCCGCTTTGATCCTGCTAGACCCCTCGGCCAGTCTTTCACCATCCCCGGTCCCTGGTACACCGACGAACGCATCGCCGACCTCGAACGTAAGACGGTATTCAGTCGCACCTGGCAGATGGTGGGCCGTGCAGAACAGGTCGCTGCTCCCGGCCAGTACATTACAGCAGAAGTGGCTGGCGAGCCGGTCGTAGCGGTGCGTGGTCAGGATGGCAACTTACGCGGATTTTTCAACGTCTGCCGCCACCACGCTGCCGCAGTTATGACCGAACCGTGCGGCACCGCTGCACGATTGCAATGCCCGTATCACGGCTGGACTTACGGGCTCGATGGATCGCTCAAGGGTATTCCCGATTTCGAGGGCGTCGAGAACTTCGATCGCAAAAACAATGGTCTGGTTCCGCTCGGCGTCGAGGTGTGGGAGAAATTTGTATTCGTCCATCTCGATCCTGAACCTCTGCCCTTGGTGGAGTACCTCGGCAACATGGTCGAGCAATTCAAGCCGCTGCGTCTCGATCAACTTCATTTCGCCGGGCGTAGGGAGTGGATTATTGACTGCAACTGGAAGGTCTTCGTGGATAACTATCTCGACGGCGGCTACCACGTACCGTATCTGCACAAAGGCCTGAACAGCATTCTCAGCTATGCGAACTACACCATCACCAATGGCGCGCGTTTTTGCCTGCAATCCAGTCCGATTGAAGCCGCGGGTGGCGAAGCTATGACCGCCAGCGTGCGAACGGGCCAAGCACTCTACTACTGGCTCTATCCCAACTTCATGCTGAATTGGTACGAGGGCTATCTAGACACCAACCTGGTGCTGCCGCTAGGCATCGACAAGATGAAAGTAATCTTCGAGTTTTACTTTAGCGATGTCGGCCAAACCGCAGAAGACCGGAATAGAAAGAGCATGGACGTAAGCGAACGCATTCAAGACGAAGACCACTCGATTTGCGTATCGGTGCAACGGGGATTGAAGTCGCGGGCGTATGGCGCGGGGAGATTATCGGTACGACGAGAGGCAGGGGAGAATTTGTTTCATAAGTTGTTGCATGCTGATTTAAGCAAGGGGTTGCACGAGTGATTGGTGACGGAAAAACCCAACCCGGGTGGCAAGGTTATCCTCAGGCCCCTGCCGAGTGACAATCATGATCGGCTGAACATTTCCTGGAGCGTCGAGGAAACCGAATCGGCCGTGCTCGCCGAAACCGCTCCCAGCCTGCGCACTAAACGCCGCCTGTCCACCGCACCAAGTTGATCGAGAGCTACCTGACCAGACTTTCCCTGAAAACGCAACTGCACTCGCGTGGGGTAGGGACGCGC
>WNFC01009638.1_pt1 | contig 10698 bp, 8 predicted proteins | sample 5400541 | NCBI WGS metagenome assembly WNFC01 (sample SAMN13153342, study PRJNA577476) | soil metagenome | isolation source: 120 cm saprolite under Douglas fir tree site 2 hole 2 replicate 1 | place: USA:California | collected 2015-04-18
GCTCTTGATCATCGATAATGTCGAAGATCTTGAGCTGGTCAAAGGCTTCCTTCCGACCGCTCGACGCGGGTCCCTGCTCTTCACGACGCGCCTGCAGACGCTGGGAACGCTGGCCTCTAGTAGAGAGGTGGAGCCGATGCCTCTGGAGGAAGGCATGGAACTGCTCCTCCGTCGCAGTGGATATGTGGGGCTGGATGCCTCCAGGCAACAGCTCTCCCCCAGCGATGAGGCGATTGCCAGAACGCTTGTCGGAGCCATGGATGGATTACCTTTGGCCCTTGACCAGGCGGGGGCCTATATCGAGAAAACGCACACAAGCTTGTCCGAGTTTCTCCACCTCTTTCAGACGTATCCCATCCAGGTGTTAGGCGAGCGGGATGGACACGCAGATCATCCCCTCTCCGTCGTAAAAACGTTTACCCTCTCCTTTGAGCGACTGCACCAGGCCAATCCTGCGGCGGCTGATCTGCTGACCCTGTGTTGCTTCCTCGCCCCCGATGCCATCCCTGAAGCGCTCCTTACCGAGCATGCAACGCACCTGAGCCCCTCTCTGCAGGCGGTGGTCTCCCATCCCCTTCAGTTCAACGCCCTCTGCAATGACCTGCTCGCTTATTCCCTCATTCAGCGCGATGCGCAGACAAGAACCATCACGATCCATCGGCTGGTCCAGGCGATCCTCAAGCGGAGCCTGCCAGAAGATACTCAACAGGAGTGGGCCCAACGAGCGCTCAACCTCGTCAACCAGGCGTTCCCCAAGGGGGATTTTGCCACCTGGGCTCAGTGTGAACGGTACCTGGCACAGGCGCTGGCCTGTGTGCCGCTGATGACAGGGGCAGGCAAGGATCTGCCAGAGGCAGGCGAGTTGCTCTGGAAGGCCGGACGCTATCTGGTGGGGCGTGGACGTTTTGAAGAGGCCAATCCCTTGCTGGAGCAAGCGGTGACGCTGGGAGAACGGCACTACGGACTCGACCATCCAGCGCTCATCCCTCGTTTGACAACCCAGGGAGAACTGTTCTGGCGCCAGGGCAAATACACCTGCGTCGAAGGGCTGGCATCCCGCGTGCTGGCCATTGAGGAGCAGCATCTGGAGCCGACCCACGTCCAGATTGGGGAAACGCTGAACATTCTGGCCCTCCTCTACTTGAAGCAGGGCAAATATGAGCAAGCGGAGCCGCTTTTCCAACGAGCGCTCCACATTTGGGAGATGCACAACCACCCAGAGAGAGCCGTCGCGCTGAACAACCTTGCCGTCCTCTACCGCGAGCAGGGCAAGTACGAGCAGGCAGAGCCGCTCTTCCAGCAGGTGTTGTCCCTCGATGAGACAGTGTCGGGACCGGAGGACCCTGAGACAGCCTTCCCGCTGAACAACCTTGCCGTCCTCTACCGCGAGCAGGGCCAGTACGAGCAAGCGGAGCCGCTCTTCCAGCGCGCCTTGAGCATTCGAGAACATGCGCTGGGACCCGAGCACGCCGATGTGGCTACCTCGCTGGTCAATCTGGCTATCCTCTACCGCGAGCAGGGCCAGTACGAGCAAGCGGAGCCGCTCTTCCAGCGCGCCTTGAGCATTCGAGAACAGGCGTTGGGACCCGAGCATCCCGAGGTAGCTGTTCCCCTCAACAATCTGGCTTTTATTTACCGCGTACAGAAGCGCTACCAGGAGGCCGAGCCCTTCTATCAAAGGGCTATTCGTATTCGGGAGAAAGCCTTGGGACCCGAGCATCCCGATCTAGCCTCACCGTTCAACAATCTGGCTAATCTGTCTATCTAACAAGAGAGCTGTGAGGAAGCGAGCCTCTTTTTTTCTGCGAGCATGCGCATTGTGAGCAGGGGTTAGGTCCAGAATACCCTCATATCGCACCACTCCTTCAGAGCTAGGCAAAACTGCTCGATGCAATGCAACGAAAGCAGGAAGCTTTCCAGTGAGAGCCTATCTCGCGGCTCTGGAAGCTCAGCTGCTCACGTGAAGTTTGCCATTCGGCCGAAAAAAACGCACTCAAGCCCTGGCTCAAACCATGCTGATGCCTTCCCGCCTTTGGCGAGCGCCGCTTTTGTGTGGCGCAGGAAAGAGGTGTTGGAGGTCTACACCCGTGCGTATGACCCCCGCTTTCCACAGGTCTGTCTGGATGAAAGCGCCAAACAGCTGCTTCAGGACAAACGGGAGAGCCTCTCCTTACAACCGGGACAGCCAGAACGCATTGATTACACCTTCGAATCCAATGGGATGTGCAAGCTGTTTCTTGCCTGCGAACCCCTAGCTGGCCAGCGCTCTGTGAGCGTGACCGAGCGGCGCACCAGCCAGGACTGGGCGCATTTCATCCGCGACCTGGTCGATGTCCACTAGCCGCAGGCAGAGAAAATCGTGCTGGTCCTGGATACTTGACGTCAATAGGAAGGTGGACCGATTCCAATCAACCTGGCACAGCCATCATTCTCCTGCGTGCGGCGTTCTCTTTCGCCCATGGTTACAGTTCAAGTTCGCCGCTGCGAACCAGGAGCCGGAGGAACTCCAGGGAGCGTACCATGACAGCGCGGTCGCTCCCGCCAGTTGTGTACCACTGTTGCAGGAAGACGCCACGAGGTGATCTCCTCAGTCGGAAAGCTCCGGCGGGCAAGCAGGTTCTTTTCGGTGCCGTTGGCTTCCGAGCCAGGAGTCGTTCCAAGGAGTTCTTGAGTATGCACCAGGCAACGCTTTCTTTCACCGCGTCACGGGGCACCGGTTCCGGTTGCTGGTCGGGCTCGGGGTGACCCTTTCGCCCGCGCAGCAGCACGACTGCAGCTAGGGCCGCCAAGAGCGCGATACCGACACACAGGCTGAACATGAGCACGGACGCATCAGCGAAGGCGGCACGAGCCGAGGCGATGAGTGCCAGTCCAGGTGTGTGAGGCAACTGGGAGGCCACCGAGAGCGCGCCGCCGAGCGTGTCTTGCGCCACCCTGGCAATGTGATGGGGGACCTCGTGCGCGATGGTGCCTGCCAGGTCGTGGCGATACAGTGCGGTGGCCAGGCTCCCCAGAAGCGCGATGCCAAGCGCCCCACCCAACTCGGAAGAAGTCTCCCCAAGTCCCGACGCCACGCCGACCCGCTCGGCTGGGACCGCCCCAACGATCAGGTCGGTCGCCAGGGTGCCGACCGGTGCGATGCCCACAGCCAGGAGAACGGAGCCGGTGACCACGAAAGAGAGGGCGTGGGCTCCACCGAGCTGGGTCAGCACGCCGAAGCCGACTGCCATCACTCCCAAGCCAGCAGCCATTGCATAAGCCGGACGAACCCAACGCACGAACAGCGGGGCGAGCAGGGAACCGACGACGAGGCCGATGCTGGACGGCAGCATCCACAAGCCAGCGTCCAGAGGCCCCATCCCGAGCACGAGTTGCAGGTACTGAGCGATGAAGAGAAAGCCTGCGAAGGCCACGAAAAAGCCGAGCGTGTTGATGGCCAACGAGGCGCTGAAGGCCCGCGAGCGGAAGAGCCGCAGGTCAAGCAGGGGGTGGGCCAGCTGGTGCTGGCGGACGATGAACACGGTGCCCAGAGCCAGGCCTGCCAGGATGGCCATCGAAGGCCCCCATCCCGCGCCGTCCTGGGCGAGCTGCTGGATGCCGTAAATGACCGCCAGCACGGCGACCAGCGACAAGGCCGAGCTGAGCAGGTCCAGCCGACCTGCGCCAGGGTCGCGGTATTCGGGCAACAGCACCGGCCCCAGCGCGAGCAGCAGCAGCATCACCGGGACGGACACCAGGAACACGGAGCCCCACCAGAAGTGGGCGAGCAGCGCGCCGCCGACCAGCGGGCCGATGGCGGCGCCGACCGAGAAGCTCGCAGCCCACAGTCCGATGGCCAAGGTGCGCTGCTGCGGGTTGAGGAACATGTTGCGGATCAGGGACAGGGTGGAGGGCGCCAGGGTCGCAGCGGCGATCCCGAGCAGCGCGCGAGCCGCGATGAGCATCTGGGCGCTGGTGGAGAAGGCAGCGAGGATGGAGCAAAGGCCGAACGCGGCGGCGCCGAGCAAGAGGAGCCGGCGGCGACCGATGCGGTCCCCCAGCACCCCCATGGGAATCAGCGATCCGGCCAGCAGGAAGCCGTAGATGTCGACTATCCAGAGTAACTGCGAGCTGGTCGGCTTCAGGGCCGCGCTGATCTGTGGGACCGCCAGATACAGCACGGTCGCGTCCAGGGAGTAGAGCACACAGGCCAGGGCGATGACGCCCAGCCCGATCCACTCGCGGCGAGAAACGCGCAATGTCATCATGGCATTGGTAGCAGTGCTATAGGTTCCATACGCATCGAGATCGGTACTCTGACCATCTACTTTTTCGGTATAACTCGTCTTATTCATGAGTTTCTCCTTGTTTTCTCCTGTAACGATTGCTACAAATTTACAGATGAGCCAACCAGTTACCACGAAGGACCTGCAGATTCCACCATTAGAATGTGGTGATTTACAGCCACGAGCAGGCGACAAGAGCGGCAAAGGCGTTGCCGCCCTCTGCCCGTGATAGGCCTGGGCATCCCATCACGGTGCTGTTCGAGCCTCCCACTGGCGTGCCGATGGGAACCTTACACACGCTCTCGTGGCTGTCTCCTAGGATCCCGAGGAGAAGGTGAGTGGAGCCGTCGTAAAGATCACCGAAAAGGTTTTACAGACGATGACCACAGAGTGGTATCTCTTCAGGTTCGTGGCAATATCTGTCGGTATCGCCACGTTCAACGAACCTTCCGTCGCCGTCAGCCGCCCAAGGTCCACCCCTTCCTGCTTTACTTTCCCGGCATCGGGTGAATTGCTTGTTGGTGCCAGGTAGACATGTAGATCTGGACCGTTGGTGACATTCAAATGATCGAAGTGGATGAGGTACTGTCCATCGACAGTCTTGCCAAGGATCACATTGCCAGAACCATGATCATTGGCCAGGCCGGTGCCCGAGTTCAGTTTATCGATAAACGCCCCCGTTGCCAGTATAACTGGGCCTGGCGCGCTGGCAGTCGATGGAGTGCGAGCGAACGGATTCGCATCGTGGCTGGTGTTATGGAAGAACAATGGTGAGAACAGCCACCAGGCCATGCTCCCCAGCACGATCAGGAGAACGAGGCCGCCTAGGAGTGCGCTCACTTTAAGCGTGGTCCAGCGGCGTTTGAGCGATGTCGTTGATGGTGTTGATTGTTGGGTTATGGTAGACACGAGAATCCTCCAATAGTCCTGTCAATGTGTGCTTACGTCAGTTTCTTGTGTACATCCACGATCAGAGAGTAGGAGAACCCACGCAATGCGCAACGAGATAGTGCGCCACATCGCGTGGGAAGCTGGGGTGCGCATGAGCCAGGCACGTGATGACCACCTGGCTCATGCACACCTCTGAGAGGCAGCGAATCCGGTCCCTTAGAACTCTCCTTTGGATTACAGCGTTAATTGAACGGCTCTTTGATGACGCGGTAGGTCAGGTGCGCTACCTGGTCGCCTTCGCCAACCTCCGTCTGTTCGAGGCTGATGTGCTGGCTGCCGAGACGGTCGAAGAGACGGACCCCTTCGCATAACAGCACTGGCACCACATCCACGTGGATTTCATCTATCAGGCCAGCCACTAAAAATTGCTGTTGGACATTTGCACCCATAAGAGCAATGTCTTTGTCGCCGACTATCTCCCTGGCTTTGGCCAGCGCACTTTCGATGCCGTCGCTCACGAAGGTAAAGACCGGGCCGATTGCTTCTTTGGGGGGCACATGCTCTGCGTGCGCCAGGACAAGACACGGGACGCTGCCCAGTGGGCCCTTCCCACCCCAAGAAGCGTGCGCGTTTTCGTAGGTGCGGCGGCCGATAATGACGGCACCGACGCTGGCCAGGTCTGCTTCGAGTTCCTTGTTGTATGCTGCGGCGTTGTCTTTGAAGTACCATGCGTGCAGCCGCTGGCCGTCTTCACCCAGCGGCTGATCGGGGGTGTCATTTTTGGCGGCGATGAAGCCGTCAAGCGACATGCTCATGTCCATGACGATTTTTCCCATCAGGTCATCCTCCTTGTTTCTAAGAATGAGCCAACCATCTGCCAAAGTGTGTAAATCCATTAAGCAGGGTGGTCGTCGGCGGGCTTCGGAGCGGCTGGCATCAAGCCTAGTTGAGTCATCATTTCAAGCTGATCAGAATACACATGTTCCGAGGCAATCAAGCCATCCTTGATTTTCAGGATCGATGCCGAGTGGAGGGTAACACGTTTTCCGGTTGGTGGAATCGGGCCGTTGGGTGTCATCATCGGACCGGTATGCGTTCCTGTAAACACGAGCTCGGTGGCCGCTGCATCTTCGGCAAAAACCTGTTCTCCAAAGGCCAGCTTGCCATCTGGAAATGCCTTCCAAAGGGCTTCGATATATTGCCTTACTTGGTCGCGTCCATGCAGCGTGATACCCCCAGAAAGCACGAACTCAACGTCCTGCTGCTGGTTAGCAAGATATCCCTCGATATCCCTGGCGTTGAGGGTCGTCATGTTGCGGTTAAGGATTTGTTGTGCGCTTGGTGTTTCCTGTTTTGCCATAAAAACCTCTGATTCACCGGTACTACTTACGTGGTAGAGACGACGTATTTGAGTTCTGCACAGCGAACTATCGTTTCTATAAGTTTGATGTGCTCTGCTAACCCCTCTCTTCAAAGAGCGGCTGTCCTTAGCCCATCCTAGTTCAGCGCCCTACTCAGCTGGCTCTGAATGGTGTTCGTGCACAATAGTCCACTCGCCATTCACTTTCTTTAAACCAATGGTTAGCCGGACGGTAAGATCGTCCTTCCGACCACTGGAACGAGGATTGCCACAGTGAATAAGGGCATGACAAAAGGCAACGTCACTCCCTGTCGTGACGCTTATGTCACTCAACTGGAAAGTGCCTCCCCTATCTAGCCAGGGGAAAAACTTACTCCACGATGCTCTGTATGCCTCGATTCCTTTCAATTGAAGCGGAGGTGGTACATCGAACATCAGCATATCAGGCGCATGATGCGCAAGGATGGCTTCCATGTCTTTGTTACGAACAGCGGTCGCCCAGCTCTCGACTAGTTCACGGATTTGAGCTTCATTGGTGCTCGTTTGGTTCTGGTTCATGAACTCTCCTTTCGGCTCCTTTGTAATGAGTGAATGTTCATTCACTTCGGCTATTTTCTGTCTTTTCACGCCCCGGAGCCTCGCTTGTCTCAAGCGAGAGCAGGGTCAAGCCCAAGCGGATGATCTGTAAGAGCACCCCATGCAGGGCTGCCTGATCCGGCAGAGGTCCAGAGAGCAGGGTGGTTCCAGCGTCCTGGTGCTCGATCCGTAATCCCTCAAATCGGTGTTGCCAGGATGGGTCAAGGTGTCCCTGCACCCGAATGTGGTAGTGCATCTTCCTTCTCCCCTGTTCGGATTGTTCCGGTTCTGAGGAAAGTATAGCAAGGAGCGACCTGGAGCACAGTAGTCAAAGGGTTACCAAAAGGAGTAGTTTTGCCAGGAGGCAAGCGGCGCTGTTGGGAGCAACATCCTTAGAGGAGTGAGAGGGCACGCGCCTGCGCAATCGCCTGGGTGCGATTGACTGCTCCCAGCTTGCCGAGCAGATTGCTGACATGTTTCTTGACCGTGGCCAGGGAGATCACCAGGGCGGTGGCGATCTCCTGGTTGGAGACGCCCTCGGCCAGCAGGCGCAAGACTTCCTGCTCGCGCCGGGTGAGTGATTCGACTGGAGCGGGTGAGGCAGAAGCCCTCTTCTGTGGAACAGCCAGCGCCTGAGAGAGGGGCGTTTCCGTCCGAGGAGACGCGCGCGTGTTCTTCTCCTCTTGCTCGAAAGCTGCCAACAACTGCGCGACAAAGGAGAGGGAAAGCGTGGGAGCACGGCGCGCCTGCTCAGGCTGCTCGTGCGCAGTAGCCAGGAGCGTCTTGAGCACCTGCTTCATCGGTTCACCTAGATTGAGATACACGCGGATGTAACCCTCTGGCTCCGTCAGCGCGAGCAGACGAGCCGCGACTGCCTGGGCCCGCTCTCTCTTGCCTGCCTGGTGCAGGGCCACCAGGTAAATCGCTAGAAACTCGATCGTCGTCACGATATCTCCTGGCCGATCCAGCTGCGCGCTGAAGCATTCGAGCGCCTCAATTGCCTGGGGATACTGCTGCTGGGCGAGAGACACGCGTACCTGCATCAGCAACGCTAGTTTGTGGTTGGGGTTCCAGGTCTGCGGGGAGAACGTCGTCTGTGCTGCCCAGGTGGCAGCCTGAGCGAGATCGCCCGCTGCGAGCCAGTACTCTACGCGTGTCGCAACCACCCCGTAGACATGGGTGGCAAATCCCTCCTGCTGGACCAGTGCTTCCGCCTGTTGCAGCGCCTGGTGAGCGGCAGCCAGATCGCCTCTTAAAAGCTCGAGATCTGCTAAAAGCTGATTCCCTATGATCAGCAGATCCGCCTGCTGCCAGTCATGCGCGATGCGCCGCAGGTGATGCAGTGAGCCAGAGGCCTCTGCCAGCCGATTCCAGGCATAGTAGGCCGCAGCCAGGTAGAAATGCAGGTATCCTACCGTTATGGCGTGCTCGCCGATCTGTTCTACCAGGGCGAGCGCCTCCAGACATTCCTGCTCAACCAGGCGCCACTGTCCGGCTCTCAGATATGCAAGGGCCAGCCATCGCATCACGCGAACCAGGGCCCTGTGGTCTTCAGCCTGAATTACCTGCTGCTTCACCTCCAGCAGCCTGGGGATCAGGAGAGCTCCTTCGCGCTGGAGCGACTCGGTGAGCCAGAAGGTGAGGGAGAGCGAGATCATCTTCCAGCTCACCTCCTCATCTTCGGACAGGACCTCTGCCTCGTAGGCAAGGAGGCGCATACGCTCTGCATCGCCATGCGTGAGAATCGCTCTCGTCGCGATCAGCGCACGCAGCAGGCGCAGACGCCTCCCAAGCACCGCTCTCTCGACATCTGAAAGAGCAGGGAGCATTTCCTCTGCCTCAGGCTTTGCGCTTGGTTCCTCCTGACTCGGAAGCACCGCTTCCACGCGTGCCATCGTCTGCTCCACCTGGGCCAATGCTCTGGCATAGGACGCTCTGACAGCCGCATGCTGGGATTCCAGCAGGCGCAGAGCCGCATCCAGGGCCAGGCGAGCATGCTGCCACAAGATGACATCCGGGAGCGCTTGCATCCAGGTAAGCACGGACTGTGCCTCACCGCTCAGCCAGAGATGCTCGGCGGCACGTTCCATCAGGGAAGCAGCGTAAGGGTAGTCAGGTGCGGCCAGCGTGTGGGCAATGGCTTCCCGCAGCTCGCCCTGTGCCTCATACCAGCGCGCCGCACGTTGATGTAAGAGCGGCACCTGTTCCGGCTGACTCGCTTGCAAACGAGCGCGCAGTGCCTGGCGAAAGAGATCATGAAAACGGTACCACTGCCGCTGCTCATCCAGCGGGACCACAAAGAGGTTTGCTCGCTCCAGCTCCTCCAGCATCTGCTGGCTCCCCTGCTGCCCTGGCGCTGCGGTGACGGCCTGGCATAAGGCAGCATTCATGCTGGTGAGGATCGATGTGTGGAGCAAAAAGTTCTGGAGCGTGACCGGCAACCGCGCGAGAATGTCCTGCTGCACGTAGTCCAGCAAAAAGCGGTGGCTGCCAGCAAAGTCCTTCACAAAGGCGGAGAGATCCTCGCGCTTGCGCATGGAGAGCGCTGCCAGTTGCAGACCCGCGATCCAGCCTTCCGTACGCTTCGAGAGGGTTGCCACGTCTTCTTCTGAGAGAGGCAGACCCATCCCCTGTGTCAGAAAGCTGGCCGCCTCTTCCCGGGTAAAGCGCAGATCACTGGCGCGGATCTCGATCATCTGACCACGAACGCGCAACCGGGAGAGGGGAAGCTCGGGATCTGTGCGCGTGGCGAGCACCAGGTGCAGGGTAGCAGGGAGATGATCGAGCAAGAAGAGCATGGCCTCTCCGATGGCCTGGTCCTCGATCACGTGGTAGTCATCCAGAATGAGGATGATGTCTCTGCCAACCTCCAGGATCTCAGTGAGCAGGGCCGTCAGGATGGTCGAGAGCGGGGGAGACTGAGGCGAGTGCAGCATGGCTAAAGCCCCCTCCCCAATCTTCGGCAGACAGGTGCGCAGGGCTACAATGACCGAAGCCCAGAAACGTATCGGATCATTGTCCAGTTCATCAAGCGAGAGCCAGGCAAAAGCCGGTTCGGCTCCCCCCGCCCTACCCCCGCTTGCCTGCCGCTTCGAGGATGCAGCCGCCCATGCCGAGAGCAGCGTCGTCTTCCCACTTCCGGCAGAGGCAGAGACGAGCGTCAGAGGGTTCGAGCGCACCGCATCCAGTTCCCTGAGCAAGCGCTCGCGCTCCACGAGCGAGATCGGCAGACGTGGAGGAGAGAGCCTGGGAGAGAGCAGCGCCACCCTCTGCCCATCCATACGCGAAGCGTTTGGCCAGGCCCCCCCAGGCCCAGTTTCGAATCGGCGGGCAATGGGAGCCGAGGCCTCATGCGGTGTCCGCAAGGATGCAAGAGGGGCGGGCGATGGCGAGCTTGTGAGCACCTGCGCCACCTCCTCTAAGCGTGCGAACGTCACCTGGGCCGTGGGTCCGAGATAGCGCTTGCTGGTGTGTCGATCCTGCCTGCGATAGGCATACCAGTAGCCTGTCCCGCGTTCCCGGGCTTCTTTGATGACCGATATCCGTCCATGCTGCCCCACAAACGCAAAAGCGGTGTGTTCAGCCAACCAGGTCAGCCATGCTGGC
>WNFC01012715.1_pt1 | contig 10697 bp, 11 predicted proteins | sample 5400541 | NCBI WGS metagenome assembly WNFC01 (sample SAMN13153342, study PRJNA577476) | soil metagenome | isolation source: 120 cm saprolite under Douglas fir tree site 2 hole 2 replicate 1 | place: USA:California | collected 2015-04-18
CGGACACAAGCGACTTGTCGGGCTCCGTGCCGTCGAGAAACGTCGGACAGTGATGCAGGAGACGATCTGCAACGTCCGTAGTTTGCTGCTTCAGCTCGCTGGTAACCGATTGTGTCAACATGAGTGCCGTGTTCCTTGCTGAAGGTCTCATGCTGAATTGTTCTGCTAGAATTCTGAACAAGCCTTGGGTTATCCAACTGGAGCCGGTGCGCACCCAGCGCGGCAATCGCATTGGCCCTGTCAATGAGAAACCGGTTATGATCCAGCGCGGCTTCGGTAATGCTGGCCATGCCGCCCGAGAGCAGATCGATGAAGGCAAGCTTGATGGTCCGGGCGTGCGTTTCGGTTGATCCCATGGCCATCGCTGGGACCGTGGCGACAACTGCGCATACAAGTTGACAACGCATTGTGTGCATCCTTTCTCGGTTCACCAGGCATCAGCGGGCCAGGCCCGTCTGAACATTCGGATAGCGGGGCGCCCAATCCAGCGCCTCGCGGAGGCGGCGATTGCTGGCCCGAAAGGAAGGCAGTGTCACCGGCACTCCGAGCGGAGGCGCCGCAGCACGCACCATCAGCGCGGCGCAGCTCAGGAGATCCCGCCAGGGACAAGGATGATCGTCGCCGACAAGGAACGTGCTTCGCGGGGCCGCCCGCTCCACCGCCGCGGCAGTTGCTTCAGCCATGTCGGCGACATGAATGAACGAGGCGAAGTCGTTGCCGTCGCCGGGGATTTTAAGCGTTCCTGCCGCTGCTCGCGCGAACCAGTCGTCCTCCCGGCCCGTTCCCGGACCATAGAACAGGCAGCCGCGCAGGATGATCCATTGACGATCGGAAGCGGTCACCAACGCTTCCATATCGACGGCGGATCGCGTGATGGGCGTCGGTCGGACAGCTGAGGATTCGTCGATCCAGCTGTCGCCGCTTCCTGCGTGAATCATCGCGATGCTTTGCTGAACGATCCGATCGATGCCGGCGTCGCAACACGCCGCGATCACGGCACTGGTTCCTTCGCGACGAATGCGATCATTCAGCGCAAAGTCCGGCGTCTGGCCGGGTCGCGGGACGGAGGTGGCGAGGTTAATGACGGCATCACAGCCGGCAAACGCCACCCGAAGCGAGCCGGGGTCGAAGATGTCCGCGACCCGGACTTCAGCACCGCCATATGCGAGGGGGGCGGCGTTCTCGGGTCGGCGTACCAACGCACGGACGCGATGACCTCTCGCGATCAGGCGAGGCACGAGGTGGCGTCCGTAGACACCACTTGCGCCAACGACTGCGATCACGAGGCTCACGCGGCTTCGCCCAGGTATGGCTTCCGGTTCGGTTGACCCAGATGTTCCAGCAGCTCATCAAGGCTGTAATAGAAGCGCTCCCCCATCATGAGACCATCCCGGAACGAGACGATCACGACGAAGCGAAGTTTGAACATGCGCTGGGTGGCGGCGATCCCCAGGAACGGACCGATGTGGCGGCACGCGAACCCGGTCTCGGCGATCAGCGATCCGTCGTCTGCCCAGGCGCGCCGTCCGCTCTCCACCGTCGTGTCGAGGCCATTCCACCATTCGCGATAGTGCTCCCTCGCGCCTTCGTGGCCCCGCCAAACGCGACCCATTGCAAGATCTTCGAACACGCATTCCGGATGCAGCGTCGCCAACGTACCGGCCATGTCGTGCGCACTTTCCGCCGCTACATGCCGGGCAACCAGTTCGCCGCGAGTTTTCAGATCCATCCAGCTCTCCCGTTTCAAGAATGAGGCTGGACACTAGCGATCTATTGGGTCAGCTTATTGTGCCATTTATTCCATTTCAATTGGACCATTATGATCAAGGCAAAATCCGGTGGATGGGCCATCCACGTCGCTGCCGCCGCACCAGGCAAGGGCAGATTTGCTACCCTCTACGCCTCGTTACGCGAAGCGATCGCCGAGGGGCGTCTGCCTGCCGGTGCGCGGCTGCCATCGACACGGGATCTGGCGAAGCAGGAGGCGGTCGCTCGGGGCACCGTCGTTGCCGTTTTCGAGCAGCTCAGCGCGGACGGGTTCCTGACGTCGCGGACCGGCGACGGGACCTATGTGCGTGCAGCCCCGGTACCGATCCTGAAACCTGCTGCCGACCAGCGCGGCGGTTTCAAGAAGCTGTCGATCCGAACGCCTCAGAACAGTCCCTTTCCGACCGCGGGAAGCGAACCGCGTCCCTTTCGCGCCAACGTTCCCGCTATCGATCTGTTTCCGCGCGCGATCTGGGGGCGACTTGCGGGGCGTTACTGGCGTGAGGTTTCGCCGCAGAAATTGGGCGACAGCGACCCCAGGGGGCACACCGGGTTACGCGAGGCCCTGGTGGAATATCTGGCTGTGAGCCGAGGCGTTCGCAGCGAAGTCGGACGCGTATTCATCGTATCGGGCACCCAAGCAGCGCTCGACCTGATTTGCCGCGCCGTCCTTGAGCCCAACGGCACGGTCTGGGTTGAGGATCCGGGCTACGTCGGCGCGCGACAGCTTGTTCGGCAATGGGGTGCAACCATTGTGCCCATCCCCGTCGACGATGAGGGAATGCGCGTGCCGAAGGATGTGCCTGCAGCGAAGCAGCCTCGGCTGGTTCTCGTTACGCCGGCGCATCAAAGCCCCCTTGGCGTTACGATGTCCTTGCCTCGCCGCCACGCGTTGCTTGATCAGGCAAGACGCGCCGGGGCATGGATCTTTGAAGACGACTACGATGGTGAACTGCGATACGGCCTGCGACCGCTAAGTGCCTTGCAAGGCATCGACCTCGACGGACGTGTTATCCATGCGGGAACGTTCAGCAAGACGCTGATTCCTTCTTTGCGGCTGAGTTATATGGTCGTGCCGGATCGCCTCGTGGAGCCGCTGATGTCTCTGATGTCGCTGACCTTGCGCTTCGTCGCTCCGATGGAGCAAGCGGTGCTCGCCGAGTTTATCAGCCTGGGGCATTTTGGACGCCATATTCGACGCCTGCAGGAGGCTTACGCGACGCGGCATGCGATGCTGCGAAGTGAATGCTACCGTCTCTTGTCCGGTGCAGTCGAACTGAGTACTGCGGCGGCAGGCCTGGATGTGGTCGGTTGGTTGGCACATGGATCCTCGGACGCGGCCGTTTCCCGCACCCTGATGTCTCATGGAATTGAAGCACGGCCGCTCTCCCACTATCGGGTCCGGCGGGGAAGACCGGGTTTGGTGTTAGGCGTGGCTGCGTTCGACGAGGCTACGATTCGCGGGGCGGTCAGTCGTATGGCGGCGGCCCTCGAAAATTCCGACCGCTGATGATGTACCATGCTCGGGCGATCTGCCGGGCGCTATAAAGATACTCATAACCTGAAGGTCACAGGTTCAAATCCTATCCCCGCAACCACTTTCATTATAACTCACTCACCATCCCGGTCTAACCGCCGGGGTGGATTTTGTTTTTCCTAGGAACCGGGGGCGGACGATGGGCAGGCTCGGCTAGGTTCGGCGTTACCAAGTTCAATCTGGGATGCGGTGTGTATATGATGGCGCACTTTGCCCTCTGCAGACTTCGCCCGTATCAACGCTGCCTTAGCGAACATATTCCGCTCGGGCGGTGTTGTATTTCGGGCCGCCGCGGCTTGATCGCGTCCGGGCTCGAGCCGCCCGAATCAAAATGGGGCCCGGTGCACCCCCGAGGGCCGCTATTCAGATCGGCGAAAAATTTCCTGTTTCTTGCGCGGCCCTGGTCGCAGCCAATCGTGCCGCGATCGAGCGCGCGGAGGCCAAGAACGAGCATGTGGCGCCGCTGTCCTAGCATGACGCCTTCCGCGAGGTCGATCTGCGAACCGATCACGGCCGGTTCCGTTTTTTGGTGGACAACGGCCACCACGACCACGGAACGCACCATAGCATGACATTCAGCCGGAACGTCGCGAGACTCCTCCAAGAGGAGCTCGGCATCAGGCTCGAATACCATCACGCCATCCACCACGTTCCGCCGTCGGGTTGAGAAAGACCCTTCACAATAACCAACGGCAAGGCGCTGGGCTGGCGGCGCAACTGGCAAATCTTCCAGTGCCCCAGAAAAGTCAGTGGGTTTGCAAAATCCCGATAACGTCCAATTATCGAAACTTAAAAAGTAGAGCGGCATGCACCGGCGTCAGCTTGCGCTTCTGGATCTCGCAAGAGCGCCAGGGGGTGGTCTCATGGTTTGAATTTATCGATTTCCGCTGCGATATCGTCGTCGGCAGCCTTTTCGGCGGCCACCAATTCCTGGGCAAGGCCGCGCCGAAAATCACGCTCCGCTGTTTCCATCAGCCCGGCCACCAAATCTTCCGGCACTCCGTCGATCGCAGCATCTTGATAGACTTCGGAGTCGACTGAATAAGTGAAGCCATTTGCCGGGATACCCTCGACGAAAATGCGAACCTTCCAACCGTTTAACGTCGGGATCGCGCGAACTTCGTAGGCCTTGCCGCCGTGTTCGAAGGTCGTAGCCTTTTGCATCGCACTCTCCAACTGCCATGGCGGGCGCCGCGCAAACGCACCAACTCCCCAGTGGGGAATTGTCAAATCAGCAATCAGGCCGGCTTTTTGCCCAAGGGTCTGACACCATCGCATGACGGCAGGCCCAGCGTTTCACGAAGAGAGGTGACCGAGCCCGGTCCAAGATCCTGCAGGCCCAACAGCGTTGCATCGGAAGCCTCGCGAATTTCGCCGACGGTTTTCCATCCCACGGCTATTACCGCGTTCCTGATCCTCGTAGAAAATCGGACGTTTTCGATGGGCGTGTCGTCGGGAAGCTCTGGCGCAGGATAGAGCATCGGCCCCGCGGCCGCCTCCCGTGCCAAGCGCTCTTGCCGCAGGCGCTCACGGTTTTCATGGAACGCCTGCTGAGCCGCTTCATGATCGGCGACCGCCTCTTTTGCTTCGCGACCTCTGAGCTCCTTTCGCTCAGCGGCAGAGAGACCGGGATCAGTGCTTTTCTCGTTCTCGCTCATTTCCGCTTCGCCTTCAGCCCCCCTGCAGGAAGTACTCGATTGCCCTCATTGAAAGCCACCAAGTGAGCGCTGTCGCTACTAGCACGCAGAAAAGGATGGCAAGGAGGATAGGAATGTCGTGGCTTGTCATGCCGGCTTTCTGTCTGGACGTTTGATAAGTTCGAATGAGGGAACGTGGGTGCTTTTCCACCACGACTCTAGCGCAGCCCCGCAGACCGTGCAGACCGCGTCACCCGTATGCGGTGCCAAGAACTTTGTTTCAGTACGTTTGTACTCGGCGCCGCAATTGCTTCGGACAATTGTCGCCATTCTCGGAATATGCGCCGGAACCGCCCGTTTTTCCAGGGCCGTTTCCTTTAGTGCGTCGATTCGAGTTCCGGCTTTATTCCTGATGCTCGACGGATAGCGATCGGTAGTGAGCGGCCATTTCTCTGTAATGCTGTCGGGAAATTGGGTCGCACGCCCGTTCTGCACGTTCTTCAAACATGCGAGCGCGTTCGATAAGGTCTTGGGCGATGGGCATTGGCACCTCCTTGCGGAGAGTCCGATTGACTCAAATCGATGAGACCAAGGTTTTGTTCTCGGTCTGAAAAGATTCCCGCCTGCGTGCAGACGGCGCAGCAAAGGACGTGTTCGTCCATATCTCGGCCGTTGAGCGCGCAGGCCTGAGCACCCTAGCGGAAGGCGCCAAGGTCACCTTTGACATCGTCGATCATCGCGGCAAGGAAGCCGCGGATAATCTGCGGTTGAAGTGAAGGCGCGCACCTAGGAGGTTGCTTTCAAGACCGGCGCTCACGCCCTTTCGTTCAGTGACCCTGATGCCCTCCTCAGTGTGAATGGGTAGCTGAACTGACGAGTGCGAGACAACGTAGTTTTTGCCACGCCATTCGAAAACCGCTTTCATTGTGTTTTGCGGCGCACGATCCCACGCGTCCTGCGCGCGTGTTCGCAGTTCGATCCGATCATGCTCAGTCAGTTGGTCGATCATGGTCATATTGGCCGTTGTTCCCGTCACTGTCGCACGACAGGCGGGCAGACATCCAAATAATTTGGATCACTCCTCCGCGGTTCCGTGCGGTCAATCCGTCATCAGATCGTAATCGCGACGCAAAACGCTTTGGACGTCGAGCGCGGCGCGAGCCGCGGTGTTGGCATCAGCAGCGCCCGCGGACAACACACATAGAGACCAATTATTTTCAGCGCGCTCATCCGTGACGTGATTTATTGCGATATCCAGAACGCCTGAACACCCAGGTTGCCGCCGGATTTCTGCTAACGCCCGCCACCGCAAATCCGGCATCGAAAGTAGGGTCCTGGAGGGTTCTGGATCTCTGTCGGTCAACCCTCCGCGATCCTCGTCCTGCCGGCAGCCGTTAAACGAATGCCGCCAAAAACTTCCTCAATGTATCCTAGCTCGATCAGTCGGGCTTTGTGCTCGGATGGGATGCGATGCATCAAGCCTTTGGCGCCGTCTCGCAATGAGACGAACTCTTCGCGGGTTAATGGCGGCGCCGACGGGGCCATTCTCGGAATATGCTCCTACCGCGGCCGGGATCAAGTCAGGATTCGGTTGCCCTCTAAAGTGGATTGACCCGGCAAGTGGCACAAAACGGGGGGGCGGCGGGATTTGCATCGTATGGCCGACGAAAACCTTGAACCGACCTGTCCGACCGCCACTGAGGGCACCAAGGGGCCGCGTCGGGCGGGCCGCCAGCCAGTCCAGGGATTGCAGCGCCGGGTCGCCCCAGCGTAGGCGTGCAACGCCGCAGCCTCCGCCAGCACGGTCTTGGCGTCTTCGAGTGAACAGCCGGCGAGCTGATCCACCTGCCAGGTCCTCCCGGATCAAGATGAAGTCACCGGTTTCCGGATCGATCTGGGCGACGAACGGGCGGGGCGTATTGATGGGGAGGGTGTGGGCGAGCTCGCGATAGAACGACACTTCGCGAAGATAGAGCAGGTGTGCAGAACCCGAACGGCGGCTGTCCGGATCGGCCGCCGGAAACTTGCCGATTACGCTCGCCGGCGCGTCGGGCTCGACCTCCTCATAGGCAAGGCCTAAACGATAGCTGTCCCCAACAAGGCCATTGCCTACTGGCTCGCAGGTCATGTCCACAACCTTGGTCCCGCGCATGGCGCCAGCTTGCCGCAACGCATCCGTCATCCATCCACTCCGGGTCGATCTGGAGCGGACCCGTGGTCAGAAAATTCATCGTCGCATTCCTCCCTGTTCTTCGGAGCAGCCGGCCTTTTGGCGGTCTTCTTCATTGACCGGGTGAAGGTCCGGCGATTTGAGCTCGGCACCGAGCCAGACATGCACGGTCGCTTTCGCGAAAGGCCAGCCGAGGCTTTCAACTCAAACGCCCGTGGGCCTACGAGACTTCGAACCGGATCGGCAAATTCTTCGGCCCATTGACGAACAGGGCTTCCGACATCCTCGGCTTGCCGGCGAGTTCGACCGATTTCAGCCGCGGCAGGAGCTCCTCGTACAGGATGCGCATCTCCATCTTGGCGAGGTGCTGGCCCAGGCAGAGGTGCGCGCCATAGCCGAACGCAAGCTGCTTGTTCGGCTTGCGGTCGGTGCGGAAGCGATCCGGCTCATCAAACACCGCCTCGTCTCGATTACCCGACGCGTAGCAAAGCATCAGCCAATCGCCCTTGGCGATCGCCCGACCGTCCACCTCGGTGTCCGCCGTGGCCGACCGCATGAAGGTCTTGACCGGCGTCGTCCAACGTATGGCCTCGTCGATGAAGCTCGGCACGCGCGAGAGGTCCTCCTTCACATAGGCGAACTGGTCGGGGTTCTCGCACAAGGCCCACATCGCGCCGGCGGTGGTTGACGAGGTCGTGTCGTGCCCGGCGGTGGCGACGATGACGTAGTAGCTCATCGCCTCGAATTCCGAGATGGGGCGCCCATCAACATGGCTGGTTGCAATGACCGTCGCCAGATCGTCGCGGGGATTGGCGAGGCGATCCGCGCTGATCTGCGCGAAGTACTGATAGAAGTCAGCCAGCACCGCCTGGATCGAGCTGACATCACCCAGCACGGCCGCAGCGCCCGGAGCACGACCGAGCTCGGGATCCGTCGCGCCGAACAGTTCCTGGGTCAGCATCAACATGCGCGGCTCGTCCTCCTCCGGCACGCCCAGAATCTCCACGACCACGTGCAGCGGATAGTGGAGGGCGACCTCGCGGATGAAATCGCATTCGCTGCCTTTGGCGGCCATGCGCTCGACCGAGGCGCGGGCGATATTGCGGATCCGTTAGTCGAGGCCCCCGATGTTGCGCGGCATGAACCAGGCCTGGGTCAGGGCGCGATACTTCGCATGATCCGGCGCATCCATTTGCACCAGGCTGCGCACCAGGTGCGGGCTGCCGCCGGTCAGCTTGCGGATGTGATCGCCGGCCGCCTTGTTGGTGATGGTCGTCGCCCGGTCGCCGCTATGAAAGAGGTCGTTCTGACGGCTGATCTCGAGGATATCCCCGTGCCGGGTGACAACCCAGAACGGATCGTAGCCCGCCGGTTGCGCTACCCCCAGCGGATTATTGGCGCGAAGCCAAGCGTAGCTCTCATAAATTCTTCCGTCTGCGTAAGCCTTGGGGTCGACGATGGTCTCCGCCACCTCCTGGGGGATGGTCATCTCAACTCTCTCACGTGCGATATTGTTGGCTGCGGCTGTGCGACGGCGAAGGCACGCTAACATTAAGATAGTAGTTTACCAACTACTAAGTTACAGGGGATTATGTTTCAGATGATCAACAGATCGGCGACGCGCGTTCGCCGCACCCAGGCCGACCGGCGCGAAGATTCCGAACGAGGCCTGGTTAGCGCCGCAATCTCCGTCACAGCCGAACGGGGTGTCAGCGCGGCTACTTTCGAGGCTATCGGCCAACGAGGAGGCTATAGCCGCAGCCTGGTCACGCGCCGATTCGGCTCAAAGCAAGGGCTGATCGACGCCGTGTCCGCCATCTCCATGACCGCCGAAGAGTGCTGGCCGCAGAGCTCGGCGTCGATCAGATGTCTGGGCTTGATGCGCTGCTCGCCGACACGGACCTCTATCTGCGCAGCCTGTCCGAGAAGGCGAGCTGAAGGCCTACTTCATGATGCTGTCTGCCGCAGTAGCCGATGCGAGCTCATTGCATACGTCCTTCGCCGCAGCGCATGAGCAGGTGAGGACGCGACTTCGGGACTATGTCCAAAGAGGACAGGCTGAGGGCTGCATCCGATCCGATCCGATCTGGACGCCGACGCCGCGGCGCTGATGGTGGGCAGCCTGCAGCTCGGCCTCTCGATGCAATTGCTCGTGGATCCGACGATGAACCTTGATCCGATCCGCAAAACCAGTCTCGCCACGCTGCGTCTCAGTTTTGAGGCCAGGCGATAGAGTGATGCCAGGAGAAGCCGGTGTCAGCCCAAGCGATTTACAAGACGTTCCAGCGCGTTCGGCGCGTTCGCGTCGGGCGAGCACCGAAGGCTCATCTCAGGAGACAGGCTACACTTGCGAAATCGTAAGAGCCTTAGATCTCTACACCCTGAGGTCGCGCGCCTTACCGAAGTACATCAGTTCCCTGATCGCACGATCGTCGGAACGCTCCAGACGCACGTCCCCCTCGAACTTCTCGATCGTGACTTTGCCCGTGAAGCGGTGATAGGCGCCGTCAAAGCCGATCAGCCGGGCGATGATCCGTTTGAGGAGCGGCGCTCGGTCGGTGAAAATGGCTTGCAGAATGGTTTTCTCGCGCTCGAATGACACGACATAGCGCGTATCGGCATCGTGATAGGTGTAGCGCGTGACATCCGCCACCGGCTTGCCAGTCTTGCCGTCGATCGCGACGCGATCCATTTCAAAGGATACTTTGGCATCGTCGTCAGCGATGATCTTGCCGTCCTTGGCCAGCATGTAGACGATCTGCGTTTCGTAGCCGTAGGAAGCTGCGGCCGTGATGTAGGATGCGATTACGGTGTAGGGACCGACGCTGGCACGTGCCCAGTACCAATTGTGCATGAGCGTCTGCATGGGGACGTCGCCCCAGTTGTGATCCTGATATCCGCTGCCGGAAGCGCGGTGTTCGTCATGGCCGATTCTGTAGCGGACGCTTGCCTGTCCGTGGGGTACCGCGGAAAGCCAGGCAAAGAGTTTTTCTCCGGCACCAAAATAGAGATGACCGGACTTCGGACGCCAAGCGGGGACGTCTCCGGTCACTTCGATGTCGACTGATACCTCCTCGATAGTTGCCGTGACACGATAGCGCTTGAGATCGCCGACGAGGCGGTTCGTGCCGATTCGAACATCGCAAGTAGATTTCGATGCGTTGAACAACTCCGGCCTGGTGTCGAGAAGCTTCACGAAGGTGCGGCCGTCAGCCAGGGTGAGGTTGATGGTGACCCTTGGCGCGAGAGGACCGTTCGGGCTGACATTGGGTTTGGTGTAGAAAACCGCAACGACGGTCGCGCCATCGTCGAGATGGGCATCGAAGTACCACCATTCATAGCGCCCCTTTCGTGCCGATGCGTTGACCGTCCTCGAACTCCGCTATTTCAGCGGGGGCGATGCCAAGTCTTTTGTAGTCGGTGGGACGATCCGCCAGCCGACGGTGGCCGTTCTTGCTGCGATGCATGAGTTATTGGATTGCCAGAATGGTCAGCGAATTCGTTCTTGGGCCTTACGCAATGTTTCGATACATTTTTTCAGGCCAATACGCTCGTCATTCGAGAGTGGAGGGTCAAGGACTTGGAG
>WNFC01012509.1_pt1 | contig 10696 bp, 9 predicted proteins | sample 5400541 | NCBI WGS metagenome assembly WNFC01 (sample SAMN13153342, study PRJNA577476) | soil metagenome | isolation source: 120 cm saprolite under Douglas fir tree site 2 hole 2 replicate 1 | place: USA:California | collected 2015-04-18
CGTGACGCGCTATCCGAAGGCTTCAGCCACTTCGTTACCTCCATAGCTGCTCCGGTTGCTTCCGGCTGGAGCGTTTGCCGGGTGGGCCTTGCACCCACTGGAAAGCGCCGCCTTATCACGGCGCACACCCGGAACGGACATTGGGCCTGATTGGTTCTGGGGCGAGCAGCGCGCTATTTCTCACTCGCCGTTCGGTCGCAAAGTGCTAGTCTTAGCCATTGCACAAGGTATGGTCTCGGCGGGGTCAAATGCGACGACGCGAGTTCATCACACTGGTTGGCGGCGCCGCGGCTTCGTGGCCGTTCGGGACGGAAGCACGGCAGTCCGATCGGATAAAACGCGTTGGCGTGCTTTTCGCCCGCGCACAGAATGATGGTCAAGTCCATGCTCAAGCCTTCGAGCAAGAGATGCAGAAGCTGGGTTGGTCTAAGGATCACAATGTCCGCTTTGACTACCGCTGGGCCGCCGGAGACCCTGAACACATATCGACATTCGCGAAAGAGGTTGTGGACGCGCGGCCCGACGTGATTGTTGGTCACACAACCGCGGCGGTTGCGGCTCTGCTGCGCGAAACGCGCACGATTCCGATTGTGTTCATAGGGGTCACCGATCCGATTGGCAGCGGCTTCGTAACCAGCCTCTCACGGCCCGGTGGGAACGTCACGGGTTTCGTCGACTTGGAGCCTTCACTTGGAACTAAGTGGGTGGAATTGCTGAAACAGATGGTACCCAACCTCACGCGCCTCGGTTGCATATTCAATCCAGCGACGGCAGCAGGCGGGGGGTCGTATTACATGAGCTCAGTGGAGACCGCTGCCTCGTCGTTGGGAGTCCAAGCTGTTGCAGCGCCCGCTCACAATGCTGAGGAGATAGAACGAGTCCTCACCTCCCTCGCGGGGGATCCCGCTGCGGGCCTCGTTGTAATGCCAGACATCTTTAATGGGATTCATCGAACTCTGATTATTTCGACCGCCAATCATCTGCGGGTACCCGCGGTCTACCCATTCCGGTTCTTCGCCACCGGCGGCGGACTGGCGTCATACGGGATCGACCTCACCGACCTTTTTAGGCGGGGAGCCGTGTACACCGACCGTGTGCTTCGCGGCGCGCTGGCAGCCGACCTTCCGGTTCAGTTACCCACCAAATTCGAGTTGGTCATCAACCTCAAAACCGCCAAGGATTTGGGCCTCGAAGTTCCTCCCTCGCTAGTCGCCCGCGCCGACGAGGTGATAGAATAGGAAAGAGGCGACTTCCGTTGTTGGCACTTTTCGGACATGGCGCGATGTCCGACTTGAGTCCGTAATGCGCTTCAAAGCGAACATTGGCGCGCCCGCCGCCACGTACACAGAAGTTCTCGTTGGTCTGTTTCTATCGGTGGCCGGGTGCTGGCCCCTTTCCTTTTATCAGTGGTCCCCCTGGTTCTCAGTAGAGCTACGTATATCGAAAGGTGTCATTGAACCTTGGCACAGATCGTGCCCACATAGCCTTGCTGGGAATTTGAGGGGCCCGGCCACGGAAATACCAACGCCCACCAAGCGATCATACTCCGCTTGGTGGCGTTGTGCGTTTCGGGCCGCCTCAGTTGGCGGCCTCTTTCATTTCCGGCCTTGGCATCGTCACTGGCCGCGCGCGGCCCCATAATGCGCTCAAACTTGCTAAACTAGGCGCAATGTCCCTCGTCCAGCGCGCCGCCGCACGGGCGATGCCTCGCGGCTCCTGCGATTGGCGGGCACAGTGTCAGTGGTCTTAGCGCCCTCGGAGCGAGTCAGGCCACAGAGTTGCCCAGACGAAGGCGGCCACAAAAAACAAGAGTACGGCAAAGCCCGAATAGACATAGCGCCAATACCGAGCGGCTTGGTGCTTGCGCGTCACCGTGGTTAGAGCTGACTTCATTTTAGAAACGCGCCGAGGTCTGAAATTGACCCCCAAAGCGAACGTGCAAGGCGGAGTTTCAGCTATTGCCGCTGCAGCACGCGCAGGCAACCTTGATCAGTCTTAAGGGTGGCATCTGGTGTTTGTTCCCGCGCGATTGATTTTCGGAAAAGTTACAAGTCGATTCTCTTATCAGAGGCTATGGGGCCCCCTTTGATCGGCATCTGAGCAGGTAGAGCCACTGAGAGAGGGCAGCCTTGTCCCAACACCAATTGGCTCGTGCGGCACGGCACTGCATCCCTGGGCTCGAATCAAGTTAGATCGGCTCGTTAACGTCTGCTAGTCAGGGTGCAAGTCGTCGTCTTGTAACCCTTAGTCACCGTCCAATACGACTCGATGTCGGCAATTGGAAATCTTTGGAACTTATCTGTGGTCGGCCCGTTCATCGCGGGTTCAGTCCAAATGACAAAACTGACTTGTTCGCAATGCTTGCAGGGAATCCTGACGACGTTGTGGGCGTAGAGCCATTTCCAAAGGGAGCAAGTTCATGATTAATCGGCGTCTCGTACTCGGAATGATCGCGGCAGCTACCACGATCGACGCGTCTGGCATCGCCTTCGCGAAGGAGAAACACCATCTTAACGGAAAAGACCTTCTTGGCGAAAGGATCAAAAAGAATGGCAAGCACAAGATCCATTCGACTGGAAAAAAAGTCGATGTCCTTGCCGAAGTGAACAACGGCAAGGTTACCGCTGTTACCGCCGCTGGAATGCAGGTGAAGAAAGTGAAGTCTCGTCAGAAGTTGGCTGAGACGACCCCTGGCATAACCCTTGCCAGCATGCAACTCGCACAAGGCGACGTCTACTACTACGGCTATTGGGTCTATGACGATCTTACTGACTACTACTATTGGTTCCCAGCTGACTACGTAATCGTTGATTCGTCTTGGGTCGATTATGTAGCTTAGGCTGCGGGAGCGATCAGGCAGGTGACCAAGCGTCGGCCTGACCTGCGTCAGCCGGCGAATTGTCCACGCGGCTCGCCAAGAACACCGCTGACACACTTCTGACCAGTGTGTCAGCGGGTGAACCAATATAGCCGCGCGCCGGTTGAAGCGAGCCGTGTGATCACTTTCTTAATCGCGCGCCGTTAGAGTTTTGATGGATTCTCACAGTGTGACGGACCGTATGTTGCGGCAACCAGTCTATGGCATCGGATTTGCTTATTGGGCAAATGGTGCAGGATTCAGCCGTGGTAGAGTGATCGTTTTCCTGCCAGCAGGGAGTTGCCTTGCCTATCGATTTTGCATTTTCGGCGATGGCTGCGCGCTCTGATGTTTCCCCTGCGCGTTGGCGAAGGCCATTTCTAAGTTGGCTGGACGGCATTGAAGCGGGTTGGGCTATTCCGCTTCTGCTTATCGGATTTACAGCAGTTTGGCTGGCCTTTCTGGCCATTGCCTACCTCGGCGGTGATCTGCACCCCGATGTTTTGGAAACGTGGACGCTGGGACGCACGTTTGCATGGGGTTGTTCTAAACATCCTCCGCTGATGGGATGGGTTGCGCGAGCATGGACGTCGGTCTTTCCGCTCACCAATTGGTCGTTTCAGTTGATGGCGTTGACCAATTCGGCAATTGCGTTGTGGGCTGTCGATCTGATTTCGCGCCGCTTCGTAAGGGGGGACAAGAGAATAGTCGTGCTGCTGCTTCTGATGCTGCTGCCGACCTACCAATTTCACGCTCAACGGTTCAATGCCAACGCGGTTCTTTTGGCGACCTGGCCAATCGCTACCTATTGCTTCCTGCGGTCGTTTGAAACTCGTCAGGTCGTATGGGCCGTTGCCGCTGGCGCAACAGCTGCGCTCGCGATGCTGGGTAAATACTACTCGGTGTTTCTTATCGGCGGCTTCGTTTTCGCTGCGATTTGTCATCCACAACGTCGCGCTTATTTCGGTTCGTTAGCCCCTTGGATTTCCACCGTCGTAGGGTTTGCCGCACTCGGACCGCATTTGCATTGGCTAGCGATGACTGGCGCGATGCCCTTCACTTATGCACTTGAACGACATACCGGCAAGGCCCTTGTCCCCTCGCTGATCGAGGCGCTTTTCTTCATTTTGGGCGTTGCGCTCGTCCTTGCGCTACCAACTGTGACATGGGTTATGATAGCGGGAAACCGCCTCAAAAAGCTATCGCAGGATTTTCGGGCGATGAACCCCGGCCTGTTACTGCTCTTTCTCGTCAGCGTCGGGACGATCGTCCTTCCAATAGTCACCTTCGTCGGACTTGGAAGCGATATGCCACCGATCTGGGCACTACAAGGTCTCTTCCTGTTCGCCATTCTGATTGTCTGCGGTGCAAGCTATCCGATCGAACGCTTTTATTCGGTCAACCTGGCCGTCCTTGTCGTTGGCATTGCCGTGCTAGCCGTCGTCGTGGTCGCCCCCATTCACGCCCTATATCGAAATACCCATCCATTAAACGAGGGGCGCAATTTCTATCGCCTGTCTGCGATGGAGTTGACACGTCTATGGCACCAGCAATCTGACATCGCGCTTCCGGCTGTTGGCGGCGACGAGGGGCTGGCCTTCGCGATGGCTTTCTATAGCCCGGATCATCCGGTGTACGAAGAGCGCCTTGTCTTCCCAAACACGGAGAGATTGCCGCTTCAAACGACCTTCAAGCGAGGATGGGCCGCCTTGTGCTTCGACGGAGACACGGCTTGTATCGCCTCGATGCAAAGGACCGCGGCACGAGCTTCCCGATTTGTCAGATCCCAGTTCGTCCTGAAGTCAACGCTGTTAGGTCAGCCCGGCGTGACGCAGGGCTTTACGGCCGTCGTAGTTCCGCCTTCCATTGAGGGCCCGATCACGCCATCGCCGGTGGGCGTCATAGAAGATTTTAGTGCCATGCGCCGCACCCGCCCCAAATCGGAGTAGCGCCCTGACCTGAGTTGGCAAAGCGCAGCATTCTTGACATCATCTACAAGATTCTCCTTGTCCGTCCCCGCCCGCACTGCTGACGCAAACCCTTAACACAAACTCCGTTCAAAGAGCCTAATATCGCGGTGCGAATCAGCGCACGCTAACGGATGGTTCTTATGGCACGTCAACAAACGGCACCGTGGACTAAATCTCAACTCGATGACAAAGCGTTTGTGTACAGTGACGACGAATGTGTTCAAAAGCTCGCCGCGCTCGTCGAACACAAGAACAACAGAAATCTCGCCGAGATTGCGAGACTGATCAGTCGCCTGGCCGTCCCAATTGAATAGCGCGAGCTAGCGCGTCATTCCCATATAAAGAAGGCCGACGACTTCCGGTATTGGCACGAAACGGACATGCCGACCTGCCCGCGTGATGTCTGCTTCCGGCGGTAAACCGGACATGGCCACGGGAAGTCGGCATTTTCGCTTTTGACCAGACCGGACATCGGTCCGTGCTCAAGCATAAAGCGCTGGACCGGATACCCCCTCGCAAAATCAGTTTTGCGGCAAAGGCTCTAGCTTCGCAGTCTTCCCGTCGACGACCTTGAACACGACATAGCGTGGCTGGAGTTGCCCGTTCGGCAAGAACGTCGCGTCGCCAAACACGGTTCCCTTTATCGTCTTGCCGCGAATCGCTTCTGCGACCGTCTTTCGATCGAGGCTCTTTGTTGCCTCGACCGCTCGAGCCCAGACCTGAAGCGCTGCCGCTCCGAGGGCCGCGCTCTTGTCCGGTTCGACGCCGTAGGCCTTCTTGAACGCAGCCACGAATGAAGTACTTTCCGGAATGGCGCTGAACGGCGGTAGATTCCAGAAATAGATATCTGCCGACACAATCCCGTTATTGGCGTCTCCGGCAACCTTGAACACCGTGGGCAGCATGATGCCGACCGCGCCGACGAAGGCGGATTTTAAATCGGCCTGGCGATACTGTTCGACCATTGCCGGGAGACCCGAAGAATTTGATGCATTGGTGACGATGATGGCATCCGGATTTGCTGTCTTGAGGTTTGTGAGCTGAACGCGGAAATCAGTGTCCTTGAAGGCAAATTTTTCGGTCAGCGCCACTTCGCCGGCGAAATTGAGCTTCTTGAATTCAGCTTCGACCGCTGCCTGAAAGCCATTTCCATATACGTCATTTTGCGTCAGGAAAGCTACCTTCTTCGCCTTCAGGGTTTCGACGACATATTTTGCGATCACGGCGGCATCGAAACCGTTTGAGCTGTTGATGCGAACGGCGAGAGGGTTGCTGTCACCGCTCAGAATCAGGTCGGATTTCGAAACCGCGGTGATATCGAGAACGCCTGCCCGGGCGAAAACCGGTTGCATCGCGAGCGTAACTGGGGAATTCCAGCCTTCGATGACCACATCGGCCTTTTCCGCGATCATTTCGTTGGCGCGGCTGACGCCTACGGCGGGCGTGCTCTCGTCATCCTTCGAGACGAGGATAATCTTGCGCCCCAACAATCCACCGGCCTGGTTGAGTTGCTCGATGGCGAGCTTAACGGCGTTAGTGACGGACTGGCCATCCGGTCCCGCCCCGCCGCTCAAAGGAAAGATTGTGCCGACTTTGATCGGATCCTGCTGTGCAAATGCCGGAACAGCCAAACCGAGAGCCAGGGCAATACCCAGCATGATAATTTTATTCATGATTATGTTTCTCCCATTGTCTTATCTGGATTTTATTAAGCGGCCCGCACGCACAGCTACTGTATTCTTTCTCAAACGGTCGAAAAGTCCAACCAGTCCGGTCGGCCAAAAAATGAGAACGATTGCCAGCACTGACCCGAGAATAATCTTGTTCCAGTCTCCGCCTAGTGAAAACAGGTTCTGTTGAACGATCAGAATTCCGGTGCCGATCAAGGGACCGAGCAAAATCCGACGGCCGACGAGCACTACCGCCGTCAGCATCATCACCAGAAAGTAGGTTTCGAACATGTCCGGCCCAACATAGGCGCGCTGATAGGCATATAGCCACCCCGCAAGCCCTGTGATTGGCGCGGAAATCACGAACACCGCCAATCTGACTTTACGCGGATTGATACCGAGGCTGGTGGCCAGCGCCGGGTTCATCTGAACCATGAGCGCCGTGGTACCAAGCCTGGAGCGACGAAAACGGGCGATGAAAGTTAGAGTCAGCAGCAGGAGAATGAACGCAATCGGCCAAAGATCCTCCTGCGTGCTTCCGGAATAGGTTGCGAAACCGAATGGCAGCTTCAATGCGGGAATGCCAACGATGCCGTCGGAGCCGCCGATCGCGTCCCAGTTGAATGCGATTTCGTAAGATACGACCGCTGCGGCATACGTCACCAACGAAAAGACGAATTCGCGGGTTCGCAAGGTGACCGCACCCAGAAACGTTGCCGCGGAGATACAAATCGCCATCGTCGCAAGCGCCGTGCTCCAACCGTTCAGCCCATACTTCACCGAAAGATTGGCGGCAGCGTAACCTCCCGTAGCCCAAAAAAAGGTGTGCCCAAGACTAACTTCACCCAGATAGGACAATACAATGTCTACGCCGTAGCACATGACTGCGAAGATCGCGATCGTCGTCAATGTCGAATAGGCAATTGCCGTTCCACCCAACAATCGCGGAAGCAGAAACGCAATTACGACCAGCGCAACGACACCAACCGCGCGCAGCACCGGCATTGTGGTCGAGGAACTGGACTCCAGTCTGTTCATTTGGTCGCCAGTCCCGCCGGACGAATGACGAGCAGCGCAAGCAAGACGGCGAACGCTGCCGCCGTCGTATAAGCCTGCGCGATGAATGCGCCGAAGAACGCAATGAACATTCCAAGCCCAAGGCCGGCAACCAAGGCGCCGCCGATCGAACCGATGCCGCCGAGTACAACGACCACAAACGTCATGATGACTTCATTGAAGCCCATGCTGGTCAGTATCGGCGAGCGCGGCGCCACCAGCGCGGCCCCAAGCGCGACCGCGGAGCATTCGAAGACAAAAACAAGGAGGTAGACGACCTTCGCGTTGATGCCGAAGAGTTCAGCCAGTTTTGGATCCTCGGCGACCGCCCGTATAACGGACCCGAACCGCGTGCGTTTCGTAAAAAACCAGACGGCGCCGTAAAGAACGAGCGTGGCCGCCAGCACCAGAACGTCCTGCCAGGTGAACCACAGCGATCCTAGATCGACCTTCGCCCGTGAAAGTGTGCCCGGCAACGTCTGGGGATTGCCTCCGAAAATCAGCGCGCTGCCACCTTGCAGAACATATCCCAGGCCGAGCGTCACGATCATCAAGCTCGTCAGGTTCTGCGCCATGACGAGTCCCATCATGGCACTCTGCATCAGAGCCCCGAGGGCAGCCAGCGTTACGATCGCAACGACAATCGCGAGCGGATACGGCAGACCTGCCTTGGTCATCGCATACCACGTTACGAACGCGCCGAGCATGTACAACTGACCGTGCGCGAAGTTTACCAACCGCGCGACGCCGAGCAAAATAGTCCAGCCAAGAGCGATGCAGGCATACCCAGAGCCGAGCACAAGACCATTGACGATCTGCTGGGCAATATTCATGCACGGTCTCCCGTGGCAAGCGTTCCCAGATAAGCTTCCACGATCCGTTTGTCGGCACCCATGACGCTAGCCGGTCCGTCCGCGACGATCCGTCCGCGCTCCAGCAGATAAAGATGATCCACCACCTTCAGTGCTGCCTTGACATTTTGCTCGACTAGCAACACCGGAAGACCACGATCGACAAGAAGTTTGATGCGGGACAGCAGATCCGAGATCAATCGCGGCGCGAGGCCCGCCGAAGGCTCGTCAAGCATCAGCACGCGAGGTCCGGCAAGCAGCGCACGTCCAACCGCGAGCATTTGTCGTTCTCCGCCCGACAGCGCTGCACCCTTGTGGTTGCGCCGCTCCGCGAGGCGAGGAAAGAAATCGAAGACATCCCAAACGCGGAAGATGTGCCGGCCCGTTGTCTCTGACGGCGGGCGCACCAGAGCAAGATTTTCATCGACCGTAAGCTCCGCGAAAATGTTTTTGCCTTCGGGTACCAAGGTGAGCCCGCGCTGCACCCGCTCATGAGCAGCCAGCCCCTCGATGCTTTGCCCTTCGAGGTTGACCCTGCCCGTCACAATGGCCCGGCCACGCGACCAGCCCGCCAGGGCGTTGACGAGTGTCGATTTGCCGGCGCCATTTGCGCCTACAAGCCCGACCATTTTCCCGGGGGGAACGCTGACGTTCACTCCGGGCAGCGCGACGTTGCCATCGTATCGAACCGTTAGATTTTCGCATTGAAGCACGCCGGTCATTCGTCGCGCCCCAGATAGGCTTCGCGCACCTTCGAGTCGCCCTGAATTTCCGTCGGCGTGCCGGTGGCCAGCATCACACCTTGATCGATCATCACAATGCGATCGGCGATCGACATAATCAGATCCATGTGGTGTTCGATGACGACCAGAGCGACGTTGCGCTTGCGGAGATCAACGAGCACCTCCGCGAGTCGCCCCATGTCGCCACCGCCCAAGCCCGCCGCGGGCTCGTCGAGCAACAATGCCTTCGCACCAGTACCATACGCCAGCGCAACAGACAGGAGGCGCTGTACGCCATAAGGAATGTCGCCTGGGAGCTTGTCGTGATACTGTGGCGCGATTCCAAAGAATTCCAGAAATTGCGAAGCGGCCTGCGTGGCCTGGCGACGCGAGACGGCTTCGCGCCACGGAAGAAACAGCGAAACCGCGAGACTTGCTGAGAAGTCACGGACGATCGCAGCAACTGCATTTTGCAAAACCGTCAATTCGCCGAAAAACGAATTGTGCTGAAAGGTCCGTCGAAGGCCGTGGCTCGCTAGGTCATATGTTCGGGTTTGCGAAACATCGTTATCGTCGAGAAAGGTCCGACCGGAATGTGTGACCTCATTCGTGACCGCGGCAAAGCAGCTACTTTTGCCCGCTCCATTCGGTCCAATGATGCCAAGAATCTCTCCAGCATGCACCGACCAGCTGACGTCGCTCAGCGCAACCAAAGCCCCATATTGAACTGTCAGGTCTTCGACCCGCAGGACTTCTCCCTCACCGCGACTATACCCTTCCGACTTTGTCACCTAACCATCCATATTTCGTTCTTGCTGACATGCTCGGGATAGAGTTAAGAAATTCCCGATCGCGAGAGCGAACATTGCCATCGATTGGCCGTCAAGGCCCAACAAAGGTCCACCCTCGTCCTACGCCTACCGGCAAATCTGGTGGCCAGACTTCGAATACTTAGGGCTGACCTCTTCGGTTATCATCAGGCTGCGCGGGTAACGCTCATGAGGTCAAGAACCAATGCCTTCCATTCCAACGCGCCTGCAACGCACGAGGCCTGAGCCATGCCGCGCAAGCAGGTCCTGATCGCCGGCGCCAGCGGACTGGTGGGCTATGCGGCGATGAGGCATTTCGGCGCGGATTCCGATTGCGACGTCATCGCCCTGTCGCGGCGGGCGCCCGACGATACGCATGGCGCGCGCTTCCTGCCATTGGACCTGACCGACGCCGCCGACTGCGAGCAGCTTGCCACGAGCCTGCCCGGCGTTACGCATCTGGTATACGCCGCCCTGTACGAACGCCCCGGACTGGTTGCCGGCTGGCAGGAACGCGAGCAGATCGAGACCAACGACCGGATGCTGCGCAACCTGCTTGACCCGCTGGAACGGCACGCGAAGAATCTACGCCATGTGACGCTGCTGCAGGGCACTAAGGCCTATGGCGTGCACGTCCGCCCGCTTTCGGTGCCGGCGCGGGAAAACCGCTCGGAAATGTACGAGCAGCCGAACTTCTACTGGAACCAGGAAAACCACATGCGCGCCCTGCAACGGGGCAAGGACTGGACCTGGTCGATCCT
>WNFC01009642.1_pt1 | contig 10695 bp, 14 predicted proteins | sample 5400541 | NCBI WGS metagenome assembly WNFC01 (sample SAMN13153342, study PRJNA577476) | soil metagenome | isolation source: 120 cm saprolite under Douglas fir tree site 2 hole 2 replicate 1 | place: USA:California | collected 2015-04-18
GACCCCGATGTCTTTCCAGTTCGACGGTTTCCATGTGTCGCACAACGGGTGATCGAGGGGCTAACGGCCCAGGACTCGGAGCCCGCACGCATCGTTCGGGGCGTGCTTGCGAATGCACTTCCGTGGTTGGACGATCGGCCCGAGGCCGTGTGGGTTTTCAATCGACGAGACTGGGTCGAGTGGGGCGGCGCGGAAACGCTTAAGTTGGCCGAGGCCGCGATGAAGCAGGCCGAGGCCGAGTGTTCTGACACGACCGCCTGAGGCCGATGCGGCGGGCAGTTTCACTCGGCGCGTATCTGGGCATCTAAGCTTCAGAAATGGCTACCCTGCAGTACAAGGACTAATACGCGAACTTGAAATCGAGCGTCGTTTCGTCGCGTCTGGTATTCGGCGGCGTCGGCAAGCGTCGCCTGGTTTTCGGTGGATCGAGCGCAATGAGCGCAAAGGAAAATCTGGTTCGCTCGCAGCCTATTTGGGCTCGTAAACTTCGCCTTGAGATTTGGACGCTTTCTTGCAGAAGTAAATAGGTGACAGCCCACAAAGGCCGAGGCTGCTGCTTGCCCCAGGAGCATTCGACTGGGCTGATTTACCTGGGCAAGAGGTAATCGCGGTGATTAACGTCGCTAACGTATCGACAGGGCCGACGCTGAGCGGCCCGCATCCCCTGAAGCTCGCTGACCGGCTCGAACTCGATAGGGGGGCCCGGCTCGATCCGGCCAATACGCTGGGTAACCTGAGCCTGCTCCTGGCCAGCCCGGAAACATGGGGCGTGCCGGGAGTCTCGCAGAAGGCCTGGGAAATGGCCCAGGTCGAAGCTATCGTCGCTCTCACCGTGGGTGCCGTCACCGCGGCCGTCAACCGGTCGACTCGGCCTAACGGGAGCGTCAACGTTGCCGAACTCACCCGCGAGGGCTTTCGCATACAGACAGAGTGGGACGCGACCCATCCAGAAGAAGCTGCCCGGATATCGGCGCTAGCAGAGCAGAAGAGAGCGGCGCGACAACGAACCAACACGACGAATAGCGACCGGCAGAGCCGCTAGCGGCACTCGCAACAGCTGCTACGACCCTGTAGGACGGTCGACACGCGTCTTCCCAGCCTAGGCGTGGTCTAGGCTGATTATTACCAAAGCTGCTCGAAATCACCATTCGTCCCGGCACACGCACCTGATGGCAAAAAATGGCGGTTAGGGGGCCGTTCCGCAACCCAAAATTTTGAACGGGAATTGCCATGACGGTGGTGCTAGCCTCCACGGATGCTCGACGGCAAGATCCTCTATTTCGACAACAGTGTCATAGACCCAATTACAGCCCAGAATGCCGGAGGCCGTATCAAAGTGCTGCCCAGAGAAGCACAAGGTTCCGCGCGCTCGCGTCAATCCAGAATCTCACCGAGATCATTCGGACGCCAGACGACCACCGGCGTGATGGTCTAGTTCGAATGCGTGGAGTACCCGTCTTACCCTTCACTGTTCGCCGACCAAAAAGATGCCGGCAATGCATCCATTTGCTCGAAGAGCACGCGACTGCTTGTTCGAACCTCGTCTACTAAGGCGCCTAATTGGGCGGAAGTAACGATTGTCACGATTGTATGAGGCATGCCAGCCGCTTGGTGGCGCGAGACCAGCATGCCGCGCTCAACCAGTGCTAAATGGGGCTCGGAACTTCCGGGATCGAGGTAACACTCGCAAAGCAGGCCGTCGAGAATAACGGTTGGGAAAATGAGCACGCACGGCGGAACACGTTCTCCGGCCTGCGGATTGTCGTAATCCCTGGAGCGAGCCAGGGCCGCCTTAGATGCCGACAGGACAGCCGAGTAAGGTATGTCTTGACCAGACGTAAAGGCCTGAGTTATCCCAAATCCTGGGCGCTCTGGCAGCCGAAAAACGGGCAAGTCCTGCACCGGACGATCTCGTGCCACAGCGTGCAGGAATTGTCTTCCAGTTCGGGTTGCCACGCGTTGCACCACGGAAGCAGGCCTCGCGATTCCTGCGGCCGGCGATGTAAAAAGAACCCAGGGTTTATCGCGTGAGGTCTTACATTCAATCGTAAGTGCAATCCGATAGAACCAAGGCTTCGCATTCCTTGTTTTGGCGATCGGATCGGCAGAATATGAGGCGACCACGTCAATTTCTCGCATTGTTTGAGTTTCGGGGTCAGAAAAGTAATCCGACTGGATTACTTGAGCGCGCCCTGAGAGGAACGCATTCGCGACCAAGAGTTCGAGCGGGTATCCTTGGCCCTCTAACCAAGCTCCGACTTTGTTAAGTAGCCCGTCCGACGGTTGGTTACTGCCTGTCACCCCGACTTCAAAAGAATAGCGGTATGGCGTTCGCCTCTCCGCCACGCCTCGATAAGCCGGCTCTAAATTCGGCGGGTCAGAGTCTGCGGCGGTGCTGCTAACCGCCGGATCTCGTGCGTCTCTGCCTCTGGGTACTTCCGTGAGTACGAATCATCACGCGGCCAGCGCAGCGGTAGGGCCTGAGCTCAGGGTCGCCAGGCGGCACGGTTACCACCCACACGGGCTTGCCATCGTAGGAAGTCTTCTCGACATCTATATCGATGGGTCCGGTCGTCCGATTGCGAATGATGTCAACGATTTGATCCTTTGCATTTCCCCTGTCCCAGCCCACAACGGTCATGTCGTCCGTCACGCCGATGAGAACGATCCCCCCGCCCCCATTTGCGAAGGCGGTGACGGTGTCAGCGAATGAGTGATTGACCTTTTCCTGTCCCAGCTCTTGCTTGTACTCAAGCTGTTCATGCTCCCCCTCCGTTACCCAGCGGGCGAGACGCGCCGACAGTGGGCCGAGCAGCTCGGGACGCTGACCCAGAGCCTCGCTCCACCGGTAGCGATCGATCAGCGCGTCAGAGGCATCGACGAGAACGATAGACATCTCGGCCGGCACGTCGCCTGTCTCGAAGGTCACCGTGCCCGGCTTCTTGATTCGCAGGTCGCGCATGGTCCATACGATTTGTCCCTGCTCGAGGCGCCACGCGGCGCGTAGCGAACATCCAGCGACTCCTGACGCTTTCCCCTCTGCGACCGTCACCTGAACAGTCCCTTCCTTGAAGGCCACGCCCTCTATCTTGGCCCGCAAGTCTGGCAGTCGAACCAAGATCTCGGGGTTGAAGGCACCCTGAAGTTCCGCCGGCGACACGCCGTACACGAGTTCGGCGAGTGCAGCTCGAACAGATGGGTAGTATGGAAACTGGCTCCCCCCCAGAAGGGGGTCATCCATTCCGACGTAGAGATTGCTCATTGGCCCAGGGTTCGAATTGACGTAGTAATGCGGCCAGTCAGGAAGTGCGAGCCGATACCGGTGTTCGGGCTCAGTCGTCATCCAGAAGGGGTTGGTTAGTCCCTGTAGCGGTGTGAAGTGCATGCCGCCTTTGACGGCTGGCAAAGGACCGGTGGTTCCGGTCGCGAACCGCTTCGCCGCTGCGGCTGGCGAGAGCTCCTGGGTTGAAATCATCAGGTTGGGATACGTGAGGAAGTTTCGGGCGACCCGTGTGGCACCGCGAACGGTGAGGAGTGCGAACTTCCAGTCGGCACCCGCATGAGCCGCCGCCCAGCACCAAGCGATCGGGCCGTCGGCGTTTCTGATGCGTTCGGCGACCCGCCCCCAATCTTCAGCGGGAAGGGTGATGATCCCCATGGGAGGGCCCAGCTTACATGCTCGATACAATCGCCGGGCAAGTGAACGCGGGCGAACGTCGGATGTTCAAGGAACTGACCGTCGAAAATTGGTCCCAGCCCGATCCGGTCATGAGGCACTTCGGTCTGGTCGAGGGAGGGCGACCGCGGCAAGCAATGGCGGACGATTGGGCGCGGGCTTTCCTAAAGCTGGAGCTGAGCCCCGCAGTTCCACAAAACGTCCGCGACCTATTCGAGGTCGCGCGTGGCGTATGCCTCTACGGGTGGTTTTTCTATCCCCTCTATCAAATTGGGGAAGATCAGCTGTTCCGCGTGGTCGACTCTGCGGTCGCATCAAAGTGCAAGCGGGACGGCGGACCAAAGGCGCGCGCCAGCTTTGCTGACCGCATCAAATGGCTATGCGATCACGGTGTGATTCCCGAGGAGGAGCGGCTGCGCTGGGATGGACTCCGGAACCTTCGCAACATAACGTCCCATCCAGAGATGCAAATGATTCACCCGCCAGGATCCGTCTTGACGAGTTTTCAGCTGGCGGCCCGACTTATCAGCGCACTGTTCGAGCAGATGACGGTCCGGGAGGCTACGTGAAGATCGAGGTCCGCGCCCTCGGCCTCACGGCGCTAAGCGCGCTGGCAGGAAGCCTACAAGTCCGTAGGAGCCCGTTGACCGGGCGGTGCGCAACCTACTACGTCCGGCCCGGCTGAGCGCCAACCCACTGGTTGTGATGTACGCGACCCGGTCCGTAGACTTGCCCGATGCGGAGGCGCGAATTCGCTCTCTGGGCAGGCGGCGTCCTCATGGGCGCATGGTTCGGTGCCGCCCTGACTGCCGGAGCGGCCGGAAAGTCATTCGCACCTGCCGGCTGGTTCTGGCTGGTCGCCTACGCCTGTCTAGTCGTCGGGATCGTCCTAGTCATCGGCGTGGCGATCGCCGGGCTCCGCGACAGCCGTTTCCATCGATCCGTGCCGCTGGAACTGATCTTCGAGGGTGCGAATACACCATGTGTTGAGCTGCACCATGAAACGCGTGACATGCAATCCGTCCCAGATGACAAGGGCACATTCACGGTCTCCGGCCGGCTGATCGTCGGCGCGGTCACGGTGCGGCTTCATCTCCGGAACCTGAGGAACAGGAACCTATCGCAGGTAAAGGTCAGGATGGTGCGCATCGCGACACCCGACGGCACCGACATCACCCAGAACTACTTCCTGCAGTGGATGTACGATCCACCGCCCACCTACCCGGCGTCGCATGCGGGCATCAGTTGCCGGCCTGGACTTGAGGCGCACGCTTACATCAACGTCGCCTTCAAGAAAGTCGATCGCCCCGATATCTCCATCCTCTTCGCCAGCGATACCTTGGCATCGCGGGTCTATACGGCTCCCGAGCTTGACCTTGACGTAGAGGTGGAATCGCGAGATGAGCAATCCAACAGGCCAGGGCCGAGAGTGACCGAGCGATACCGGCTGACCGCCGTTGCGAATGGCCTGCTAGCGCTGGCCCGGAGAACCTGAGGCATGAAGGTCGAGGTTCGCGCCGTCGGCCTGAAGGCGATGCGCGAGAAGCGCGGCCTCACCCAGGGCAAGCTGGCCCACGACCTCGGCATCTCCCAAAACTACGTTCCGGCGATTGAAGCCAACACTCGGCAGGCCGGGCCGAAGTTACAGGACGCGCTGATCACTTCGGCTGCGATTTTGAGGACTTATTCGAGGTTGTGCTTGTTGATTCTCAAACCCATCGGGAGCAGGTGCTCCGTCCAGTGAGCCGCTGACAAGCGCCCGGCAATGAGCAAATACCGCCGCCAGCATCTCGTGTCTGAAGTTATCTTGCGGCGGTTCGCCGACGGCCAAGTCATCAAGGTTGACCTTGATTCCGGCCAAGTCGAGACGCGTAACCCGGCGACCTGCATGTACGAAAACAGGTTCATCTCGGCGGCACCCCAAGAGGCCGAGGAATTGTGGCAGTTGGTCGAAAACAAGTTGCCAAGGGCGTTGGCGGCTGTAGACGACGGCTCTGTTTTGAACGACGCAGTGCAAGCCGCTGCCATTAGGGAATGCATGGCGATGCACATGATCCGCAGCCGAGGGATTGAATGGGTGGCAAAGAAGTCTACCGAAGGCGCGATCAGGAAGGTGCGGGAGGAGCTTCTCAATAACCAACAAGCTGATCTGGCACTAGCGTACTTACTCCGACATCACAAACCGCCCCCGGACCTCAAGGCTTTGGAATTGATCGCCGACGAACTGCTCGCCAAGGCCAGACCGGCGCTGGACGACCCTAGGCTGTTTTGGGACAGCGTCAGGATGCACTTCCAGACGACGCTCGAATGGTTCGCTCCGCTGTCGCTGGAAATATCGAGCCCGAAGCAGGGGGCCGGAGAATTCCTGATCGGCGACTCGCCAACGGTTCCGCTAAAAACAGGTAGCCTTGTTGGCGGGCCATGGGGCGGCGTGACGCTTGAGGAAGCCACGACTGTTGTGATGCCTCTGGGCCCGCACCATATGGCATCCCTTTCCCGAAATAGGGCCAGTCTTGAACTGGACGCTCAAGCCGTAGGGTACGTGAATCACGTCCAGATCTACAACGGCTTCAAGGAGGTGTGCCTCCGACCGGGCAGCGGTTTAGAGGACCTTGTTCGTGAATCGCTGCCGAAGAGGCCAGCTAAGCCATTAGCCAACAGCTAACCGGCACCAGGCCGGGGAACCATTGAAGGCCCTTAGCACGGGGGCCGGAAGCCGACCACGAACCTCTTGTGGCGAAACACAGTATCGAAGATGCTGGGCGTATCTGGCGCGATGGCGTCGCTCACGCGAATGCTCAGAACGGTAGCTTGTGGAACGGCGAGGACTTGGCCCTTGCTGCGGCAGTCCAGTAGGTACAGGAAACTGTCAAAGTCGCCAAGCTCGACGTATTTCCCATCGGCAAGTCCCGCTGAGGAGGCGAACACATAGTCACCTGTTTGCACGCCCGGCATCGCGCCGCGTAGACCACTGCTGGCGGCGCTGGCAAACACGCCTATGAGAATTACCGGCCAGAAATGAGAAAGCTTCAAGGGAGCGGGGCGGCGGGCAATCGCGCTTCCCAAGAAGCCCGTTAGCAATCCAGCAATGATCGACACCAATTGGCCCGGCCAATCGACCGCGAAGACCACCACGAATACCGCAGCTACCGCAACGAGGAGGATTAGAAACCCCGGAAGTCGCTCAATTAGCCCGCCACCGGTCGATGCGAGGCGCCCGTACCAACCACGATTCGCCGTCCAAAACATGAGAATTCCGATGACGGCGAAAGTAAGGGTCGGGAGCAGAAGCCCCAAGAAACCAGTGGCAATCAATTGAGCGGGTGACGCACTCCACGCCAATCGGGAGGATGGCACAGTCAGATGCGGGCCGAAGTAGAACGCGAATCCTCGCAAAATGGCACCGGACACTGGCAGCAGTAGTGCAATAAGAGCGAGCGCCTTACCCAGCCCATCCAGCGCATCGCCCCGCCGCCACCAGGGCAATCGCGAATCCTCCTCAAGGTGGTAGCCCTTGGGCGTCAGGCTGTACTCGGTACCGTCCGAGGACACTACCGAGCTGATTTGCAGCGTGTCTTTCAGGTGCTCGACCGCAATATCAAAGTCAATCGGCGATGGAACAGGGCGCCTGCTGCGAGCCATCGCTGCGCGAATATCCGCCTCGGTCGCGAGGATCTTTGCCCCTCTGGGATCGCTGCGAAGATCAAAGAGCGCTGCGCGTACCGCCGAGATTGCCTGACTTAGCGGGATTGCCGTCTGGAGATTGAGCATTGCGATCACCTTAGGGGGCTAATAACTGGGCTGTTTTTGCTGCCCATCCTATATGTGACCGCGGGCGCAGGCGCCGGGCAACCCGATTGGTCGCTCCGCCGGGCGCCCGGCAAGACGCTACATCCGCTGCAAACTAACCATCGCGCATGGCTTTCAGGCCGACGGCGCGGACCTCGATTTTCACGTGACCCGTCTGACCGCGCCACCCACGAACCACTGAACGAGTGTGGTTGCCAGGTGCAGCGCGGTTTCGGCCTCTTCGATTGAGAGGTTGATCGGAACGTTCTCGTCAGGCGTTCCGTGACGATCAAACTGAGCCTTCCACAGCAACTTGATCATGTTGAGCAGAGTACCCATGGGATCCACGCTCCCCGCTGGTGATAGGCGTAGTGTCCATTTCTGTGGTGCGGCCTCAATATCACGGATGATCGTCCCGAGAGTCGTGCTTGGGTTGTTCGGCGAAATGATGGGCTTCCCCGCCGCCTCGACCGCCCGCACGGCATCGCGGTACCCTGAGCTTGCGTTCGGACTCCTTCCGTAGACCGCGCGCCAGGCGTCACTTAGCAGCGCACCCGCCCGGCCAGACTCCTCTATCACCTTCGCTGCCGCTCCCGCGACGGTTGGGTCCACCCGCTGCTCCAGGCCGCCGATATCACCCCGGACTACGACGGTCCACGCTGATCCCGACTCCTTCAACGATTGTTCAAGCTCCTTGAGCCTATCCCTGTAGCTCGTGACCGGCATGTCGGCCAGCAGCATATCGACAACGTCGAGGGCAAACCTTCCAGCTTTGTCATTGCGCATCATGAGCTTCAGTTGATCCAACACATTTCCCGCGCCACGCGTCCAGTCGAATTCGATTCGGAGGCGGCGCTCCAGCTCATGGAGCTTGCTTTCGTCAACGACCGAGTACCCGGACGTGCCGGGGTACTGGAGGACCATGGTCACCCAGGCCCAGAGGGAGGGTTGCAGCCACGCAGGCACGGATTCGAAGAGTGTGTCGTAGCTCGGATCGTTGCGGCGGCTCAAGGGACGCCGCCCCCGGACTTCCTCGTTCATGGCGAACAGAATAGCCAGCCGTGCAACCTCTATTTAGGGTGGCGGTTAGCCGCTCTTGTTGCTTCGACCCGCGATTTGTGGTATACGTATACTTGTACGCATACACATACTCATGGAGATGATGCGAATGGGCAGAAAGACGATCTATATGCGGGTCGGCGATGAGGCGCTATGGAGCCAGGCTGAGAAGGAAGCCAGGAAAAACGGCGAGAGCCTTGCTGCGGTCGTCGCTGCGGCTCTTCGGCAATATGCGCAGCGAGGTCAAGCGCCAGGAGTCCCTGATACGGCATCAGCAGCTTTAGGGCGAGACGTGAATCGTCGCTCGGCTGCGGCTTTCGACCAGATGGTGCGGGACATCGGGGACCTTAAACGACGTGTGCATCTAATTGAGAGGAAAAGGGGGTAGCGAGGGATGGCAAGAATCAGAAGTCGCGGTGAGGGCTCGATAAGCAAACGGAAGGACGGGCGATTCGAGGTACGACTCTCGCTCGGCAACGTCGACGGCCGTCGTCGGCAGGTCCACTATTAGGCCAAGACGCGCGCTGACGCCGTCGAACTACTGAGGCATGCTCGTCAAGAGCAGCGGCCCGGCGGTCGTGCCACCAACACCAGCGCCGAGACTGTCGAGCAGTTCATGACTCGCTGGCTAGAGCAGGCGGTTTCGAAGAATCGTCGCGGGACATTCTCAAGCTACGAGAGCCGGATTCGCCTCTACGTCAATCCCATCGTCGGCAAGGTGCGTCTCGGTGCGCTCACCCGCGAGCACGTCGAGCAGGTCGAGGCGTATGCGAGGACTCGCGGCCTTAGCCCGAGCAGCATTCAACTGCTGCGCGTCATCTTCAGCACTCCTCTGAACGCGGCAATCAAATGAGAGCGTCCGGGCGCTCGCAACGTGGTACGACTGACTGCTCCAGCGAAGATCGAAAAGCGCACCTACAAAGTCCTTTCTCCAGACGACGCCCGGCGACTACTCGATGAGGCAGCGGAGGGTCCTTTTGCGTCGGCATACGCGACCATGCTGTACTGCGGCCTTCGCGTCGGAGAGGCTCTCGCGCTGCGGTGGGCAGACATCGACCTTGAACGGCGTACCATCCATATCGAGCACAGCCTTACCCGCGGAGACCGAGGAAAGGGAGCTGAGCTTGGGCCGACGAAGACGAGAGACTCGAAACGCACTTTTGACCTTTCGTCGATCGCTGCCGCTACCTTAAAGGAGCAACGGCTCAGTCAGCTCAGGCAGCAAGCCGCCGCAGGCGAACGGGGTTTCCCCTGGCTGAACGACTGGGGCCTCGTCTTCACGATGCCTCTAGGCGAGCCGGTCAATCCCTCGACGTTGCTGTGGGACTTCGGCACTCGCCTGAAGGCTGCGGGGCTGCCGCCGATGCGACTCCACGACCTGCGTCATAGCTGCGCGACCTTGCTCCACGAGGCTGGCGTCGACTGGAAGGAGATCTCCCACCTGATGGGTCACTCCAAGGTGTCGATCACCCAGGATCTCTACGCCCACATGACGCCGCTGCTTCGGCAGCGCACCGCCGAGGCGATGGACCAGATGTTCAGCCGAGTTTCAGGTTCGCCGAATACGGGAAACTAGAGCCTAGGCCAAGATCGAACGCAGATCGAGCGCAAAGTTAGGAAATCGTATTCAGAAATGCCTGCACCAGAGTACAAGGACTACTACCAGACGCTCGGCGTGACCCGGACCGCGACGGAGAAGGAGATCAAGTCTGCCTACCGGCGGCTGGCCCGGCAGTTTCACCCCGACGTCAACAAGGACCCCAAGGCCACCGACCGTTTCAAGCTGATCAACGAAGCCTACGAGGTGCTCAGCGACCCCAAGAAGCGGACGAAGTACGATCAGCTCGGCGCCGACTGGGAACGGATCGAGCGCGAGCAGGACTTCGCCCGCCAGTACCAGTCGCAGCCCGGCCGGGGCGCGGGCCAGGCCGCGGGCTTCGGCGATTTCAGCGATTTCTTCAACACCTACTTTTCCGGCGAGGGCGGCGGGTTTTCCGGTTTCGGCTTCGAGGGGACGCGCGGTCGAACCACTATCCGCGAGCGAGGCGAGGACATCGAGCATCCGATCGAGATCACGCTCGAGGAGGCTGCCCGTGGGGGCGAACGAACCATTCAGACGGAGGTGCCGGAGACCTGTCCCACGTGCGGAGGCTCAGGGTTCACGGCGGAGC
>WNFC01009643.1_pt1 | contig 10695 bp, 10 predicted proteins | sample 5400541 | NCBI WGS metagenome assembly WNFC01 (sample SAMN13153342, study PRJNA577476) | soil metagenome | isolation source: 120 cm saprolite under Douglas fir tree site 2 hole 2 replicate 1 | place: USA:California | collected 2015-04-18
ATAATGACCCAAACTACCTGAGCCACCTGCTCGCGTTCAGCGACAGCGCCGATCGATAGTGCGAGAAGGAGAGCTTCGAGCTTGTATTTCAAAAGGAGCGCGAGAGTACGCGCGGCGAATGCTATCAACGCAGCTCTGAAACTGGCCTCCAATGCGCGCCCCAAACAGCCGCACTTCGCCGCTCGCCGCAAACGGCTTGTCGCATAACATGTCAAGGCCGATGGTCACACTGTCGGCATTGAGCGCGACCCCGTCTTTGTTATGGAACTGGCCGCCTGTGCAAACGAGCTTACCGCCGATATTTGCACCTTCCAGCGAAACGCCGTCGAGGGCGATAAATCCGTCGTCCAACTCGAGGTTCCCGTGTGTGACCAGCTGCCGGGCCTCGATGGTCGGGACTGTCGAGCCGCTCAGGCTTATGGAGGGTGCGGCGACCTGGTTCAGCGTGATGGTGTGTTCGAACCGACAGTCCTTGAGTGTCAACGGACTGCGCAAGGATGCAGCCTCGAGGTCAAGGTGCCCCTGGATTTGTGCCCCTCGAAGCCACAGAGCCCTGACGCCGAAACCACCAGCGATGCCGTTGCCGGTAAGCAACTGGGCTAGGAGTCCAGCTCGAATTGTTGGCGACGCTTCGTTCTGAGCTCTCACCTGTTCGCTGTCTGGCTGCTTGTCCCTAACAAAGTCCACGTGCTCACCCACCTTGGAGCCGTGCCATACCCTCGTTTCGGCAGGACTTAACTCGTCCAGGGAGGCAATAAGGGCTGCCATCACTATCGCCAGGCGGTCCTGACCCGGACCCTGTGACCTGATCGTCGGACAGCTCCGTGGGTGCTTTCTTTCCTCACCGCCCCATCCTGGCGGTAGTGGCGGAAGGAAGTCGTCAGAATCGCTACGTAATGTTTAGTGTCGGTCAACGTGCGTCGAGCCCCTAACCCTTACGACCGGTCGCTGCCAGCTCAACTGACTCGCGTCGTTGTTGGAGGCTGCGAGGTCATTACCAGTGCTCTCGATAGTGAGCACTTATCGAGAGCAATCTGGCGAGCCCCGTTGGACACAAGATGGCCGCGGCCACCTTCAGTCGGACCAGGAAACTCGCCCGGTTAGGCTCGGCTTAACCGCTCGACTGCTTGTTCGCCTTCGTCGGCCAATGCGTCCAACTTCAGTCCGATGGCGGCGATCTTGCCAATCTTCGCCGCTAGTCTCCAGTGCTCTGTGGCTGAGATGAAGTCTGGGCGGGCCTCGAGCAATTCTGCGTACGCCATGTGAGCATCGAGCAACTGGTAGGGCTCGCCAGATTCTTCCTGGATTCTGATCGCCATGTCGAAGAGCTCGTCCGCCCTCGGTTGGTTGTTGGACCACTCTTCGATCTGCGCCAGAACGACGCAGATCTTTGCTTGAACTCTGGGTACCCGGGTCACGTCATCCAGGGCTAACGCCTCTACAAGGTGACGCTTCGCGACTTGCAGCCGATCGCGTGCCACAAGCGGCGAAACGCTGTCGGGGGATTGGACAAAAAAGTCCAACGGCTTGTGTGTCTGTTCCGCTATGTGTTCGAGGGTTTCCATTGAGGGCAGCGCGCGACCCTTCTCGATAAGGTGAATCGCTGTACGGCTCACCTTGCCGTCAGCTACCTCGGCCAGTGTCAGGCCTGCTTCTTTCCGGGCCTCCGCTACCGATCCCGCCCGGACTGTGACGCCCTTGCGGCGACCCCTGCGCCCGGTGCCCACCATGAAACCAGAGCATACCTTCGAACTCGCGAGACCGCATGGCGCGTGCAGAACTGTCGTACCAGTCGGTTATTGGGGGTCGCGATCCCGACGATCGCGGGCATTTCCAGTCTGGGCAGGCCCAGTTGTCAAGTCATATGTCAACTGACCACTTGACGAATCCCGCCTCTAGGTGGATGCTTCACGCGAACCAGCCGCGCTGTCGGGGGTGAGCCTGGTTCTACCAAGGGGGCGGGCGTAGTCAAGGTAGGTCAAGCGTTGCGCCAGTACTGGCTGGAACCAGGGCCAACAGCCGCGTCACCTGCGACGCGAGCCCAAGCAACGACCGGAGCGAGTCGGCCGTCGCGGCCAACCAGCTGAATCCACTGTCCGCTATGCCGCCGATTCGTCAGCGAGACGAGATGCCGCACGCCCCGGCTGCCGCGGTCAGACTGGCGCTGCTCCGGGGTTTCGAGCTCACACGTAACGGCGCCTGTGTGCCCGTGTCGAGCGGTCTTCAGCACCTGCTCGCATACCTCGCATTGCACCGCCGCGCCTTGAGGCGGACGCATGTAGCTGGGATTCTGTGGGATGACGTGACCGATCAGCGAGCGGCCGGCAACCTGAGATCGGCACTCTGGCGTATCAAGCATCTGGATGCGGACCTCGTCGAGTCAGCGGATGGGCGGCTCAGTCTCGCCGCAGGGGTCGCGGTCGACATATGGGAGGCGGAGCAGATCGCCAGGCAAGCTCTTGACCCTTCGACAGACGCCGCTGCGCTGCACCTCGACGATCTTCCGATTACCGGCGAACTGCTTCCGGGCTGGGACCAGGAGTGGGTGCTCCTGGAGCGCGAGCGTCAGCGCCAGATTGGCCTCCACGTGCTAGATGCTCTTTGCCAGCGATGGACGCGAATGGGGCAGTACGAGAAAGCAATCAGGGCCGGCCTGGCGGCCATTGCAACCGAACCGCTGCATGAGAGTTCGCATCGGGCTCTGATCGGTGCCTTCCTGGCCGAGGGGAACCCGGCTGAGGCAATTCGGCGATATCGACAATTCAGGGAGTCACTGCGGTCTGAACTCCACATCGAACCATCTGCCCGCATCAGCGAGATGGTCGCCGGCCTTTCGAGTCGTAACGGCGCGGTGACGGCGATCATTCACCCTGTCCGTGATGGGGCCACGAAGGCGAACAGCCGCGTTGGTCATAAGCGCCTTTGTTGAAGATCAAAGCAATCCGCGTTGGTACGTGAGGATCTCGTCCTACCGTGACGCGTTCTCGCCGGTCTCCAACTCTCTGACGGTCAAGACGGCGGACGGCGTGTACGACGCCGTTCGAAATTGGCTCGAGTCGGTCATCGACTTCACTGCTACAACAGATGATGAATCGGTGACGAAGCAGTGATGCTCCATTGCGATTCTCGAGTTGTGAAGGGCCTGCCACGCCGCCCGTTAGGCTCCCCGTGAGCTCGGTTCCCACGAGTGGGCCCGCCTCGGGATCCATCGCTCGACCTGAGACTGACGTCTCGCCGATCCCGCCGGCGGCGAAGGCGGATGGTCAGGACGGAAGAGCAAAGAAACCGTGGGGTGGAAGTCAAGGAGCGGTCTTCGCCGTCCAGCTCACTTACCTGACGATTCTGGCCGCCCTCGCAATCGCTTATTTCATCGACCGAAGCGTGATCCGCCTTCCCGAAACCCTGGGCCCGGTGTCGATCGCGGTGCCGTGGTTCGGAGCTCTGGGAGCCGTCCTCATCTCTCTCGTTGGAATCACCGAGCACCGCAACGATTGGGATCCCTCATATCGGTTTTGGCACTGGTCGCGGCCGCTACTGGGGGCGAGTTTCGGATCTGTCAGCGTGCTCATCTTCCAGGCGGGCATCCTGGCGGTTGGATCAACGCCCACTCCGACCCCGCAAGACGTACCGCACAACCTCCTCTACTACATCGTGGCTTTCGCGGTGGGCTACCGCGAGGAGACATTCCGCGAGCTTATGAAACGGCTGACCGACGTCCTCTTCTCGCCTGGCCCAACGACCGGCGGACTGCTCGCAAGCTCCCTATCTCCGCAGAGCGGTCCCGCCGCCGGCGGCGCCTTGGTCACCGTGCTCGGATCTGGTCTGACCGACACCGACTCGGTCCGCTTCGGAGCCGTGCCGGCCAAGTTCCATGTCGATGGCGACAGCCAGGTCACCGTTACGAGCCCGGCGGGCCAACCCCGCACCGCGGTCAACGTGACGGTCACGGCTAAGTCCGCGACCGCAGTCGCGGGGACGTTCACCTACCTCGCCTAGGCAGATGGTACGGCCGGCATAGCTCGACGCGCGACTCCGGCCCCAGCGCCCGTGACGCTCCTGTGACGCGCCGGTGACGGCTGATCCAGATCGTAGCCGTAGCCATGGCGGGTGGCATTCAACTGATGCTCCTGACGGGGTTCCAGCTGGCGTGCGACGGAAATCCGGTCTCGCTTCCGATGAGCGCCCAGCGGCTCGTTGCCTTCCTCGGCCTCCAAGAGCGGCCGGTGCAACGCAATTATGTGGGGGGAGCCCTCTGGCTCGACTCGCCGGACGATCGCGCAGCGGCTAGCCTCAGGTCCGCCCTGTGGCGGGCACGCCAACCTGGGCTCTGCCTGATCGAAGCCGAGACAGGCGGCCTGCGGTTGTCCAGGGAAGTGACGGTTGACATCAAGGAAGCGACCCGTTTCGCCCATCGAGTGGGCGACCCAACCGTGCCATGGAATGACGCCGACCCGCAGCTTGAAACCCTGAGTGGGGACCTTCTTCCTGACTGGTACGAGGACTGGGTACTGGTAGAGCGCGAGCGCTTTCACCAGATTCGCCTCCACGCTCTGGAGACGATTTGCCTGCGCCTCACGCAACAGGCAAGGTTCGCGGAGGCGATCGAGGCGGGCATGGCCTCAGTCCGCGCGGAGCCGCTACGCGAAAGCGCCAACCGCTGCCTCATCAAGGCTCATCTCGCGGAAGGAAATCGGATCGAAGCGCGACGCCACTATGAGCGCTTTCGGCAGCTACTCAACAAAGAACTGAACGAAAGTCCATCATCGGACCTGGAAGTTCTTATCCACGGCGATGAAAACCAACATTTCGAGCGCGCCGAGAACATCGTGGTGGACGCGCTACTCGGAAATGGGCGCGCGAGCCGGCAGAGGGTGCGTTTCAATCATGCCGTAAACGCACCGGCTGAGACGTAAAGAGGCTCAGCGGACCTTCGGTCAAAGCCCTTTAACTGGACGGAGCCTCCGGAGCAGACTGAGCCTCGCGTCAAGCCTACCACCGTTCAACCGTCTGATCAACCGCCCCAAATCGGCCACGATTCAATTCACGGCAACATACTTTGGTAGCAGAAAATGTTCGCCTAGGCACACCCGCACAACGCGCCCGCAACCAAGACAACGATCTCGACAGTCATCGGCACTTGGCTCCCTAAATGGTGAATCGGGTCCTGCTTCGGCCGGGGAAACCGCTGGACCAAATCACATACGCCGCGATTGCCGGCAAGGGCGAGATCACCGGGCTCCGGATTCATGACGACGTCGAGGCGGCGGAGTCGGCTCGATCGATCGATGCCCGCGCTTACACCGTCGGCCGGCACGTCGTCTTCGGCCAAGGCGAGTATCAGCCTGGCTCGGATCGGACCAATCGCTTGCTGGCCCACGAGCTCGCACACATGCAGCAGCAACGCCTAAGCCGGGGCGACGGCGCTCCATTGAGGGTTGATCTGGATCGCGACGGACACTGGGAGCGTGAGGCGAGATCCGCCGCCATGGCCGATGCGCCGGTTACAGGTCACGCTCCCCACCTCGTCCAGCGGGACGCCGGCAACCCCCACTCGCCAACGCTCCCGTTCACGGCCCAACAGATGCCGGCGTCAGCTCCGCGGTTGACGCCGCCCCTGCGGATCCCGGTCTCAGCCAAAGGAAGCAAGCGCTCCTTGGTGTCGGAGGCACAACGTATGACATGGCTGTCGCCATGCAAGAAACGGATCACATGTCAGCGGCCGCTTATCCCTACGGCGACGGCAAGGTGGACGACAGCGCGAATTTCGGCATCTTCAAACAGAACTGTCATATGATCCGGAATTCCGTACCACAGTACAGCTCGGCTACCAAGGCCAACTACAGCTGGGGAAGCGCCCTCAACACCAACCTCAGTTGGGACGTGCAGGTCCTTCATGCGAGTCAGAATCATTTCGGCGTGCGTTGGGTTGCCGGCCACCGCAACGGGGAATCTGGCTTGCTCAACCCCGTGGGCGCGGACATCAGCCGCTATCAAAGCGCCGTCCAGTGGATGTATACGCAGCTCATGCTGTACCCCGCCTATCGGACCGACGACACATGCGTTTATGTCCAAACGCCGAGGATCTGACCTTTCGGCGTCCGCTAGACCAGAGCGTTGAAATTCCTCCAATCGTTCAAACCAGCCGGTACCGTGCTCGGCCGCGCCGGCAGCGTCACGGCGGCCTGGAAGACATTGCCCGTGATCGCCGCGCCGGCAACCTGTTGAACGTAGGCGGGCAGGAGGATGATGGCTCGGGCGGGTGGAATCGTTGTCGCGTCCAGATTCTGAATCACGTTACCCGTTACCGTGCTGTTCTCGACCAATGCCACCAGCGCCGATGGCGTGGTCGCCGAGCTGGTCCTCATGCGGTTGGCGGACAGGACCAATGAGCTGTCGGTCTCCCGCTCATCGTCCCAAAGAAGGATGCCGAACGCTGACGGCGCGTCAGCCAAAACCAGATCGACATCGTTCTCGCTCAGCTCGGCAACCAGGGGCGAGGCCTCCACCTTGCCGATCGCGAATGTCGTCATCACCTGGTTCACGATCGCCTGAAGTGGTCCGAATCTTTGAACGCCAAGTATGGGACCACTCGCGGCAGTGCGCCTGGTACCAGCCACCGGCGCGCCTCCCGCGACGCTCGGCTGTTGACCCAGGAACTGACTCACATTCTTCCGAAAGGACTGCTTGGCCTGAGCACCCTTGGTGATGTTGCCTCGAGTGCTACTGATCCGAATCAGCAGGTTGGGATCCACTCCCGGCGGCAGCGGATAGGCGCTCGCTATGGCCAGCCCGGTATTGAGCGTGTCAGCCGAGGCCACGTGGCCCAGGAGGTCCGCGACATATTGATCGACCTGCGCCGCCTTCGGGTCGGCCGGGCCTCCCTGCAACTGCAAGACATATCCGCGATTTGACAGGAGAACGAAACCGTTGCCGCACGAGCGAACCCTGTTGCGCCGGAGGTAAATCGCGTTCAGGTTGGCCTGGGCTGCAAATGCCGCATCCAGGTTCAGCGCAGAGTTCTCCTCGAATCTGAGATTTTCGAGCGACGCCACCAGCATCAAGCCAGCCGGTCCTCCCCTGCCAAACCTGAAGTTCGCGGCATCGAATAGTTTCTGATCGATTACGACAGCCGGCGCCGCCAGGTACCCGTAGAGCGCACTGAACGGGCTGTGCAACGTGCGACTGACCCCACCCGGGAGAAGGAACTGGTTGCGAAGGATCGCGTGCCCGGTCGACACCCCGCCCGCGAGCACCGACGCCCCGAACAAGTTGGTTCCCTGCGCCTGAACCGGCGGGAAGTCGAATTCGCACTCTTCAACTTTGAGCCCCGCACATTGGATTGGACGGATCGCGATGCTGACTTCGAACTTTTGCTGAGCGGCTGCACCACCCATCGCGACACCAGTCCCGAGGCCGGCCAATTTCCCCGTGAACGGCACCGCCGGCATCTCGAATCGCAGGCCGCGGAACGTGACGTCGTTTGCCTGGTTCATCACGATCATGCCTTGCTCAAAGGCGCCCAGGTTGTCGTCGCCCACCTTCAGAACCGCGCCGGCCGGGCATGATTCAAGCGTCAACCCCGCGAAATCAGAAGTGAGAAGCAGAGGCTGGTACAAGGTGTAGGTTCCCGGACCGAGGCTGATCGTGGTGACTTGATGCCGGTACTGCTCCAGTATCTTCACGAGATCGTTCGATACGGTCACGTCCTTGGCTTGCACGATTTGCGTGCATCCCGCGGCGTCGTGGCGAGCCGTCAGGTCGACGAGATTGTCGAACACAGACCGGCAGATCTCGTCCACGACCAGACCTGTGCCGTCCCAGTGCACAACCGCCAGAGGACAGATCCAGATCCTGGGGCCGTCCGGTGGCTGCGGGGAGTCGACGTATCGCTGCGGCAACACGGCCGTGGTCGTGCTGCCGTTCAGCACCACGTTGGGGCGCACGGCAAACGTCCAGAAGTCGCCCACTCGAAACGTGCCCGCTGCAGGCGGGGTGAGCTGTACCTGCACCTGGGTGCTGCCAAGCGTTGTCGGAGTCCCTCCGATCGCTTGCACGGGGTTGCGCCAGACGCGCATGAAGACCTGCGGACCGCCGACGGTCGCCATGTCAGTGGGCAATGCGTCGTGGACGACCAGAGTCCCCGCGTCGTAGCTCTGGACCGTAGTGAGGGTCCCACTCGCCGCCGCAACCCAGCCCTGCCCGTCGATCGAGGCGGTCGACCGCAGGAACTCCACCGTCCATCCCGGTTGCGGGACATGGTCCGCGTCGACGGGCAAGGGCGAAACGTCGACTGTCACGTTATCGGCATGTACACCGGCCCTGAACAGCGACGAGGCATTGTCGATCGCCCAGAGGAATCGCTGGCTTCCTCCCGCGGGGTCGGTAATCTGCACGCGTAGCAATTGGTTCTCGGCCGTGCTCGGAACCGAGTCGAGTGGTGGATCACAATCAGAGGTCGCCGCTCCCCCGCCCGCGAGGATGACCTTGAGCCTCGCGCCTGATTCGAGTCGCATCGAACCGCCGTCGTAGTCGTAAGCGAGACCGTGGTTGTTCCAGACTCCGGTCAGCTCGGCCCGGGCGCCGTCGCACGTCGCCTCGCCCGCGGCGAAGCGAATCACCCGCTGGGTGAGCAGAAGACGCTGACTGGTGTCGGGCCCACCGAGAGCCGGCTCAAAGAGCTCTTTGTCTTCAACAGCGCTCAGCTCGTGCTCGTCGACGCGAAGGTAGATCAGCTCATTCGTAATCGGCCCGTTGTGCGTTGGGGCGCCGGCGCCCGGCGGAACCCAATCGTCCGAGTACTGGTGATCGGTCCAGTTCTGGTCCTGCTGGCTGTAGCGGAAGTTTGGATCGGTCAGCCGGACGCGGATCCCGCCCAAGTACAGGGTTCCCTTGGTGACGGCGAAGTCATGCGACGCAGATCCTGCCGGTGGCTTGCCCACCAGGTAGCCGCCATCCGGCGTTCCCTCGCGACCAACAATTGCGATGACATCGTTGCGTAGTTCCTCGGCCGCAATCGCAGCGGCCTCATTGAGATCGGCCTCGAGCGTGACCCGCCCCTGCTGGTGCAGCACGCCGGTGAAATCTCGTTTGATCTCGTTGTGCGTAATGAGCGCGCTGTCCCTACCCATTTGCGTCTCCTTCAGGTGACATGGACAATCACCGGCGTCAAACCCAAGGGCATGTACTCCTGAAACTTGGAAAGGATTGCCCGGTCCTTGACCGCGTTCTTCTCATCGGCAAAGGCGCCCATCTCGGCGCGATCCGGGCCTCCGTCGAGCAGGCTCGGCGGGCCGAAAAGACCTGCTTCCGGAGCGAGCTGCATGAACCCTGGATCGCCGAAGCGACGGCTGGTGAAAAGGGTCGACTGCCCGGGAAACGAGGCCGTTTCGTTGAGCGGCGGCAGTCTGCTCCCATCGGCCCATCCGCTGAACTGGAGGCAGCCATGCTGGTCGTCGGCCACCTCGACTGTGTCGCTAAGCAGGCACAGATTTCCAGTCAACCTCTCCACGTAGGCTTGCCCGTCGAGGGTTACGCGATCCAGATTCACGCCTCCGGCGGCAAAGCCCAGGCACAGGTCGGAGAGCTCGAGGCGCAAGCCCTCTTCGAGTAGAAGCCGGTCGAGATACTTGGGACCCTCGAGCACCCCGAGAGCCATCGCCACCAACCTCGGACTCAGCGTCGCGTTGGCGAACAACGACGGCGAGTAGATCCCCGTCCCCAGGAGCGAGTTCAGCTTGTTGACGATGGCGGCGACCGAGGGCGCCGCCGGGATGCCGGCGAGAGTGATCAGCGCGGCCGCAAACACGTCGGTCGGTGGAGTGAACCGCCGCACCAGACGAGCGATGTCCTTGACGTCGTTGACCGCAAAGGGCTGAGCCGGGTCGCTGCTTCGGATCGACTGGACGATGGAGTCGTTGATCTTGATGTGGTCGGCGACCCCGATCGCGGGCGGGTTGGGCCCTCCGGTAGCGGTACGGGTCCGCACTCCACCCAGGACGCATCGATCGATGATCAGCTGCCGCACCGGCGCCTCGATGAAGAGGCGCGAGGGTGCCAGGCCGGCTTTGTCTACTGCCGAGCGGTAGAGGGACGCCGGGCTGTCCGCAAGTCCGGTGTCGCCCGGGTCGAGCGTGCAGCAGCGAAGCGTGACCGTGTCGAAGGCGCCGCGCAAGACAAGATCGCAGCCGCCGGTGAGAAGGAGTCCCTCCAGCCGCAACGTGCTTCCCGCAGCGCCCGTGATCACCCACTGTGCGTTCGCTCGGATGGCAGGGCGCGCCTGAGGCGGTTCGGGGAGCGCGTTGTCGCCTCGGACGAGAAGCTCCTGGACCGGGGTGACCGATCCGGGGTCGGCCACCGAGGTGTATGTCAGCGAGTCGCCGACGGTGATCGTGGCATGTGCAGGGATCGCCCCGAGCGCGGCGGCCAGGTTCCCCGCGCCGCCCGTCACGTGGGTGTTCGGTCCTGGGTCGGGTTCGATTTGAGCCCGCGGTATCCGCCGATCGTATGGTCCGGCCCCGATCCTGGACGAGAACCCGTACGTGAAGATTGCGGTCGGCGGGCGGACGACCGTCGCACGGAGCGTGAACCGGCCGCGATCCGGCCAGACGTCGACGTCGGCAGCAGCGACCGGTCCGCCTGCATGGTTGAAGACGTCCAGAGAAGCGGGCCGAGAGTGGGCCATGTCATGCGCCACCA
>WNFC01009645.1_pt1 | contig 10695 bp, 8 predicted proteins | sample 5400541 | NCBI WGS metagenome assembly WNFC01 (sample SAMN13153342, study PRJNA577476) | soil metagenome | isolation source: 120 cm saprolite under Douglas fir tree site 2 hole 2 replicate 1 | place: USA:California | collected 2015-04-18
AGCCGGGGACCGGTCACTTTCGGATCGGCCGCGGTGAATCTCTCAGGGTCCACGACAGAGGGGGCATCTCCCGGACGCGATTCGCGTCCGCCCTGCTGGAGGTGCGCCCGTGACGGATACGACCGATACAGCACCGCTGAAGCACACGCCGCTCTATGAGCTGCACCGTGCGCGCGGTGCCCGCATGGTCGGGTTCGCGGGTTACGAGATGCCGGTGCAATATCCGACCGGCATCATCGCCGAACACCTCCATACCCGCGCGCAGGCCGGGCTGTTCGACGTCTCCCATATGGGGCAGATCCGCCTGCACGGAGCCGATGCAGCCCGCGCGCTGGAGGCGCTTGTCCCCGGCGACCTGCAGGCGCTTGCGCCGCGGCATATGCGCTACACGCTGCTGTTGAACGATGGCGGCGGCATCCTCGACGATCTGATGGCGACCCGCATCGATGATGGGCTGATGCTCGTCGTCAACGCGTCGCGCAAAGAGGTCGATCTCGCCCATCTCGCAGCGCATCTCGATCGCGCGGTGACGATCGAGCCGCGCTTTGACCGCGCATTGCTGGCGTTGCAGGGGCCCATGGCGGCCGCCGTCCTGGCGCGCTTTGTCGCCGGCGTCGACCATATGCCGTTCATGAGCGCGGCCGATCTCGCGTTTGGCGGCATTCCGGCCTTCGTCACCCGCTCCGGCTATACCGGCGAGGACGGGTTCGAGATTTCGCTCGCGGCCGGCGATGCCGTCGCGGTCGCCGAGCGGCTGCTCGCCGAGCCCGAGGTCGCGCCGATCGGGCTCGGCGCGCGCGACACGCTGCGCCTCGAAGCCGGGCTGTGCCTCTATGGCCACGACATCGACGAGACCACGACCCCGGTCGAGGCCGGCCTCGCCTGGACGATCGGCAAACGGCGCCGGGCGGAGGGCGGCTTTGCCGGCGCTGCGACCGTGCGGCGTCAGCTCGCCGAGGGGCCGCGCCGCCGCCGCGTCGGCATCCACCCGGACGGCCGCGCACCGGCGCGCGAGGGCGCCGCGATCGTCGATCCGGCCGGCAATGCGATCGGCCGGGTGACCAGCGGCGGCTTCGGTCCCTCGGTCGGCGGCCCGATCGCGATGGGCTATGTCGATCCCGCCCATGCCGCGGAGGGCACCGCGCTCGCGCTGGTTGTCCGCGATGTCCCGCGCCCGGCCCATGTCGCCCGTTTGCCCTTCGTCCCGACCCGCTATTACCGCCCCATAGGAGCTTGATGATGAGCGCCGTTCGCTTCACCAAGGAACATGAATGGGTCCGCCAGGAGGGCGATGTCGCGGTGATCGGCATCACCGATTACGCCCAGTCGCAACTGGGCGACGTCGTCTATGTCGAGTTGCCCGAGCTCGGCCGCCATGTCGAGCAGGGCAAGGAGGCGGCGGTCGTCGAGTCGGCGAAGGCGGCGAGCGAGGTCTACGCCCCGGTCTCGGGCGAGGTGGTCGCGGTCAATGACGCGATCGTCGCCGACCCGGCCAAGGTCAATGCCGATGCGATGGGCGAGGGCTGGTTTCTGAAGCTGCGTCTTGCCGACCCCAAGCAGCTCGATGCGCTGATGGACGACGCGGCCTACCAAGCCTTTGTCGCGGAGCGGCACTGATGCGCTATCTGCCGCTGATCGACAGCGATCGCCGGGAGATGCTGGCGGCGATCGGCGCCTCTTCGATCGACGCGCTGTTCGCTGAGGTGCCGCCCTCGGCGCGGCATGACGGCCTGCTCGACCTGCCGCGCGCGATGGGCGAGATCGAGGTCGAGCGCCGTCTCGCGGCGATGGCGGCAAAGAATGTCGCGGCTGGCGCGGTGCCGTTCTTTCTCGGCGGCGGCGTCTACCGGCATCACATCCCGGCCGCGGTCGATCATCTGATCCAGCGCGGCGAGTTCCTGACCTCCTACACGCCCTATCAGCCTGAGGTGGCGCAGGGGACGCTGCAATATCTGTTCGAGTTCCAGACCCAGGTGGCGCTGCTGGCCGGGATGGAGGTCGCCAATGCCTCGATGTATGACGGCGCCACCGCCTGCGCCGAGGCGGTGGCGATGGCGGGCCGGGTGACGCGCCGCAATAGGGCGGTGTTGTCTGGCGGGCTGCACCCGCATTATCGCGCGGTGTGCGAGACCTATGCCCGGTTCGCCGGCAACGAGCTTGCCGTGCAGGACGCCGCGCCGGGCGGCGGCGAAGACCTCGCCGGGCTGATCGACGGCGACACCGCCTGCGTCGTCGTGCAGAACCCCGATTTCTACGGCGAGATCCGCGATTACACGGCGTTGGCGCAGCTTTGTCATCAGGCCGGGGCGCTGCTCGTCGTCATCGTCACCGAGATCCTGTCGTTGGGCGCGATCCGGCCGCCCGGCGAGATGGGCGCCGACATCGTCGCCGCCGAGGGCCAGTCCTTCGGCAACGCGCTGAATTTCGGCGGACCGCATGTCGGGCTGTTTGCCAGCCGCGACAGATTGGTGCGGCAGATGCCGGGCCGCCTGGTCGGCGAGACCACCGATGCGGAAGGCCGGCGCGGCTGGGTGCTGACTTTGTCGACCCGCGAGCAGCACATCCGCCGCGAGAAGGCGACCAGCAACATCTGCACCAATGCCGGACTGTGCGCGCTGGCTTTCACGATCCATCTGGCGTTGCTCGGCGAAGCCGGGATGGTCCGTCTGGCGCGGCTCAACCATGCAGCGGCGGTGGGCGCTGCTGCACGGCTCGCGAAGATCCCCGGCGTTCGGCTCGTCAACCGCAGCTTCTTCAATGAATTCACGTTGCGCTTGCCGAAACCCGCCGCGCCGGTGATCGATGCGCTGGCGGCACGCGGCATCCTCGGCGGCATTCCGGTCAGCCGCTTCTACCCGGACCGGGTCGATCTTGCCGATCTGCTGCTGGTGGCGGCGACCGAGACGGTCACCCCGGAGGATATCGACCGGCTGGCCGACGGGCTCGCGGAGGTGCTGCGATGAGCGAATGGAGCCAGGCGCTGAGCGCGCACCCCGTGGCGGCTGACGCCGAGCCGGTGCAGACGATCAGCGGCAATCGCGGCTTGCAGATCGAGGAACCGCTGCTGTTTGAGCAGGATTCGCCCGGCCATTGCGGCGTCGATCTTCCCGAACCGCCGGCGTTTCGGTCGCGCCTCGGCGGCCTCGACCGCAAGGCGCCGATCGGCCTGCCCGGGCTCAGCGAACCGCAGGTGGTGCGCCATTTCACCCGCCTGTCGCAGAAGAATTACGCGATCGACAGCGGCCTCTACCCGCTCGGCTCGTGCACGATGAAGCACAACCCGCGGCTCAACGAGAAGATGGCGCGGCTGCCGGGTTTCGCCGATCTTCACCCGCTCCAGCCATTATCGACCGTGCAGGGCGCGCTGGACCTGATCGATACGCTGGCGCACTGGCTGAAGACGCTGACCGGTATGCCGGCGGTGGCATTGCCGCCGGCCGCCGGCGCGCATGGCGAATTGTGCGGCATCATGACGATCCGCGCCGCACTGGAGGCGCGCGGCGACCGGCGCAGCCATATCCTGGTGCCGGAATCGGCGCATGGCACCAACCCGGCGACGGCGGCGGCCTGCGGCTACGGCGTTGACGCGATCCCGGCCAACGCGCGCGGCAGGGTCGATCTCGCCGCGCTGAAGGCGAAGCTCGGCGGCGATGTCGCCGCGCTGATGCTGACCAACCCGAACACCTGCGGACTGTTCGAGGACGAGATCCTCGACATCGCCGCCGCGGTGCATGGAGCGGGCGCGTTCTTCTATTGCGACGGCGCCAATTTCAACGCGATCGTCGGGCGGGTGCTGCCCGCCGAGCTCGGCATCGACGCGTTGCACCTCAATCTGCACAAGACCTTCTCGACCCCGCATGGCGGCGGCGGGCCGGGCAGCGGCCCGGTCGCGCTCTCCGCCGAGCTGGCGCCACATGCGCCGGTGCCCTGGGTCGTGCACTGCCCCGGCGGGCTCGATCTCGTCGAACATGCCGAGGGCCCGGCGGCGAGCTCGATCGGCAGGTTGAAGGGCTTTCACGGCCAGATGGGCATGTTCGTTCGGGCGCTGACCTACATGATGAGCCACGGCGCCGACGGGCTTCGCCAGGTCGCCGAGGACGCCGTCCTCAACGCCAATTATCTGCGGGTCAAGCTCGCGGATGCGCTGAGCCTCGCCTTCCCCGGCATCTGCATGCACGAGGTGCTGTTCGACGACCGCTTCCTGAAGGACACCGGGGTGACCACCCTCGATTTCGCCAAGGCGCTGATCGACGAGGGCTTTCACCCGATGACGATGTATTTCCCGCTGGTCGTGCACGGGGCGCTGCTGATCGAGCCGACCGAGACCGAGAGCAAGGCCTCGCTCGATCAGTTCGCCGCCGTGATCAACGGGCTGGCCGCCCGTGCCCGGGCGGGCGAGGCCGCGCTGTTCCGCGCCGCGCCGCGTCTGACGCCGCGCCGCCGTCTCGACGAGACCGCGGCGGCGCGCAAGCCGGTGCTGCGCTGGCATCCCGCTTCCGAGCGGAAAGAGGCGGCGGAGTAGCCGCTGCGGTTCAGGCGGCATGCCGACCGTACTCCGAACCAGAGGTTATCGCTTCTACTTCTACAGCCACGAGCCCAATGAGCCTCCGCACGTCCACGTGGACAAAGCAGAGGCATCCGTGAAAGTTTGGTTGGCTCCGATCGCTGTTGCGCGAAACTCTGGTTTTGCGCCCAGGGAATTGGCGGAGGTTGTTCGTCTGGTGCAGCAGTCGCGCTCTAAGTTATTGGAGGCATGGCGTGAGTTCTTTAGCTGAGGTTACGCCGGACATCCGGGTGCGCGGTGTTCACGCCGACGCGGACAGTCTGACGGTCGACCTGATGGACGGCCGCAGCATCAGCGTGCCCCTCGCTTGGTATCCGCGCCTCCTTTCGGCTACCCCGGGGCAACGTAAGCGGTGGCAAATAGCCGGCGCGGGTTACGGCATTCATTGGCCGGAAATCGACGAGGATTTAAGCACCGAGGGCTTGCTGCGCGGCGCTCCTGCGCCCCGCGGAAGCGCCGTGACGCAAGCTCGTCCGGCAGCAAAACGACGCCCTGGCGGCGTTCGGCGAGCGAAGCGAGGTCCTCGCGATAATCCGGGCTGAGGGTGTAAAACGCTGCGCTATCGCATGACGGCGGAGTAGGTGCGCGGACCCGCTTGCGCCGGATCGCCGGCCGCGCCATGTTTTATGTTCAGTACCGGCGCGCGTAAGAAACGAGCCGGCGAGGCGGGGGATGTCTCTAACTGCCGCGCCGCTGCGCTGCCGGACGAACCAGGGCAAATGGAGGCTGACGATGTCGCTGCGCATCAACGACGAAGCACCGAATTTCACCGCGGAAACCACCCAGGGGACGCTCAATTTCCATGACTGGATCGGCAACGGCTGGGCCGTCCTGTTCTCGCATCCCAAGGATTTCACCCCGGTCTGCACCACCGAGCTCGGCTACATGGCCGGGCTGATGCCGGAATTCGAGAAGCGCAACACCAAGATCGTCGGCCTCAGCGTCGATCCGGTCAGCGATCATCAGCGCTGGAAGCAGGACATCGAGGAGACCCAGGGTCACGCGGTCTCTTATCCGATGATCGGCGACCCGGACCTCAAGGTGGCCAAGCTCTATGACATGCTGCCGGCCGACGCCGGCGACAGCGCGGCCGGCCGGACGGCGGCGAACAACGCCACCGTGCGCTCGGTCTTCGTGATCGGGCCGGACAAGAAGATCAAGGCGATGCTGACCTACCCGATGACCACCGGGCGCAATTTCGACGAGGTCGTGCGCATCCTCGATTCGGTCCAGCTGACCGCCAAACACCAGGTCGCGACGCCGGTGAACTGGAAGGCCGGCGACGATGTAATCATCGCGGGCTCGGTGTCGGACGAGGAGGCGAAGAAGCGCTATCCCGGCGGCTGGAAGGCGCCGCGGCCCTACATCCGGATCGTGCCGCAGCCGCGCTGAAGCCGGCCCTATCGCGGGGTGGCGCCGGGGATGCTCGGCGACGGCGCCATGCCGCGGCGGCCCGGCGGCGGAACGCCGGGGGTGACCGCGCCCGGCGCCGTCTCCGGCGTCGGTGATATGCCGGGGGTCGCGCCGGTCAGCGCCTGGATGCCGCTCGGCGCGGAGCAGGACGCGGTCGGGCTCGGCTTGGGCGCCATCGGTGCCGTGCCGAGCGCGGAGCTCGCCGCGTCAGGCGTGCCAAGCACTGAGCTCGGCGCGCTGGGCATGGCGGGGGTACCGGGCGTCGTTGGCGATAGACTTGAGGGCGGCGCGGCGCCCAGCCCGACCAGCGGTTCCACAGGTGCGCCCGGCGCCTGGGCTGGGATTCCGGCGGGCCGGACCATTGCTTCGAGCTGTCCGTTGGTCAATTTGATGCCGTAGAATTTGTCGTAGAAGTCGCACACCGTGGTGCGCAGATCTTCCTGCGTGTTGTCGGGGTAGAACAGCGCCGACAGCCAATACAGCCCGATCAGGCGGTTGACCCCGGGGGGATCGTCGATCCAGCCGAACGGCGTGGCCGGGGCGAGATAGACGCGCTTGTTGCGCACCGCCGCGAGCCTCCGCGAGCCCGAGCCGCGCCGCACCGAATCATAGAAGGCGCGCTGCTCCGCAATGATGATTTCCGGGTCCCAGGCGAACAGGTCATCGCGGCTGATCGCGACGAGCTGGCCGCGGCCGAGCGGCGCGGCGACGTTGATCGCGCCGGCCTCGTCGATCGCCTCCCCTGAGGGCGAGCCGGGCAGTGCGGTTTCCAGCCCGTCGGCGCGCTGCCCGTAATAGATGTGCGGCCTGGCGTCGGGCGCGCGGATCAGCAGCCGGCCGCGCAATGCCGCGATCGCGTGCTCGGCATAGATCGCGAGTTCCTTGCCGCGCGGGCGAACCCCGAGCACGACCCCGATCGCGCGCAGCACCTCCGGCATGCGGGCAAAGCTGTCATCGACAAGGATGTAGGGAATCCCGGTCTGCCGCTGAACCTCGTCGGCGAAGGCCGCGCGCTCCGGGGTCACGGACCCGGCATCGATGATCAGGTCGGGATGCAGCCGCCGCGCCGTTTCCGCCATGCTGGCCGGGCCCATCCCGGGACGCCAGCCGAGCACCGGCACGCGGCGGGCCGCACCGACGCCACGGCGCGCCACGCGGCTCAGCCCGGCAAGCCTGTCCGCCGCCAGCACCGACACCAGCACCTCCGCGGTCGGACTGGCCGCCATGACATGGCGGGGCTCCACAGGCAGCACCACCCGCCGCCCCGCCGCATCGGTGAAATCGGCCGCTCGCGCCGGCATCGCGGCAAGGATGAGCAGCAGCAAGGCAGCGGCCATCGCGGCGGGCGAGCGAAGCGGCATCGGTGCTCTCAATTCGGCCGGGAAATCCGGGACCCGGACTATAACCGCCGCGATTATGCTGGCAAGCCGCGCATGGCCCTCGATCGAGAGCGCTCAAAAACCCGCGAAAAGGCTATGCTGCCATGGTGTTCGGTCGCGCGGAGTACAGGCGATGAAAATCGTGAGCGTCGAGGCGATTCCTCTCGAGATCCCGCTCAACAAGGTGTTCAGCGGCAGCGGCTACCATGTCGCCAGCCGCAACACGATCGTCACCCGCATCCGCACCGCGGGCGGGCTCGCGAGCGGTGTCTATAACGGCGACAACCGCGCGCATGGCCGCGATATTGCCGCGATCATCCAGAACGAGCTGGCGCCGCTGTTGATCGGCGAGAACGCCGGCCATATCGAGCGGCTGTGGGCCCGGATGTTCCCGCTCGCCCATCCCAACCGCGACCGCAAGCAGGTCATGGAGGCGATCGCCTGCGTCGACACCGCGTCGTGGGACCTCCTCGGCAAGTCGCTCGGCGCCAATGTCGCGACCCTGCTCGGCGGCTATCACGAGCGCCTGCCGATCATCGCGATCGCAGCCTATTACGAAGAGGGCAAGACATTGGCCGATCTCGGCCATGAGATGGCGTGGCTGCGCCAGGCCGGCATGGCGGGCTGCAAGGTCAAGGTCGGCGGCCTCTCGGCCGAGGCCGATGCCGAGCGCGTCGCGGCGTGCCGCGACGGCGGCGGGTCCGACTTCATCATCGCGGTCGACGCCAATCGCGGCTGGCCGGTAGGAGAGGCCGTCAAATTCGCCCGCCTGATCGAGCGCTACGACATCCGCTGGTTCGAGGAGCCGTGCCACTGGTACGACGACGCGGCCGGTATGGCCGAGGTGCGCCGGCGCACGACGATCCCGGTCAATGCCGGGCAGAGCGAGATTTCCAGCCACGGTATCCGCCGGCTGATCGCCGCTGGCGCGGTCGACATCGTCAATTTCGACGCCTCGGAAGCCGGCGGCATCACCGAATGGCGCCGCGCCGCCGGCATGTGCCAGGTGCACGGCATCGAACTCGCGCACCACGAGGAGCCGCAGATCGCGGTGCATATGCTGGCGGCGGTGCCCAACGGCACCTATGTCGAATGCTTCCCCAACCCCGAGCGCGACCCCCTCTGGGCCGGTTTCATCAAGAACCGCGCGCCGATCCGGGACGGCGTCATCGAGGTGCCGCAGGGCCCCGGCTTCGGCCTCGAACTCGATTGGGAGCAGGTCGAGAAATACCGCCTCGACCGGTGAGATGACGTCTCGGACGAGCGTCGGCGCCCCGGTCTCGCCCGGGATCCCTGCGATCTCACTCACACGGATCATGAACCTGGCTGCTCTTCACAAGCTTGGCTGGCAGTGCTTGCACGAGCGCGATATGTATCCGTAGCATTCGCCACCAAAGCCAGATAGAGGGGGAAACAGTGTCTGTTTTGCCAGATACGGCTGCATTCCAAATCTCCGCCGGGGCCGCGGAAACCGTTCTTAAATCGGCAGGCCTGCCGGCCACGACAGTCACTAAGCTGCGACGGCTCTTTGAGGACGTAGATCGGGTGATCGGCTACGTTTCGGCTATCGAGACGAGTGAGTCCGACATCGTACACAAAAGAATTCATGGCCGGGATAAGGGCGCAAATAAGGTCATTACCGAATTTAAATTTCCGCCAAACAAAGAGAAATTCGAAAAAGAAATCGAACGAGCCCAAAACCATGGACTCCAGGTCATAGTAAATTTTAAGAAGAACGATGATGGAGATAACGTAATAATCTCCATTTCCGTTGTCCAGCCGGAGCCAAAATGGTTTTAACCAAGCTCGGTTCGACGAAGATCCGGCGCCCTCTGCAGTGGGGACCGTCGCAGTCTGATCATCGCGCCGGTCCCTCAATAACGGCGGGCGCGCTCCCGGAATTTCTAGGCCGTTAAGGGTCGGCATGGTAGAGATCCGGCCGGGGTCGACAATGACGTAAAGCTCGGATGGATTTTTCCAACGCCACGATCCTGTGTCTTGGCGATCTGATGCTCGATCGCTTCGCCTATTGCGACAGCGAGCGGATCTCGCCCGAGGCGCCGGTGCCGGTGCTGCTGCTGCAGCGCACCGAGAGCATGCTCGGCGGTGTCGGCAACGTCGCGCGCAACATCGTCGCGCTGGGCGGGCGGGCGGTGCTGATCGGGCTCTTGGGGCATGACGCGGCCGGCGCGGAGGTGGCGGCGCTGGTCAAAGCGACCCCGGGGCTCGTCGACGCCCATGTCGCGAGCGCGCGGCGGCCGACGATCTGCAAGACCCGTTATATCGCCGGACACCAACAGATCGTGCGGGTCGACGAGGAGAAGCTGCACGATCTCGACCGGGAGGAAGAAGCCGGGCTGATCGCCGCGGTCGAACACGCCCTGCCGGAGGTCGACGCGGTGATCCTGTCCGATTACGCCAAGGGAACACTCGGGCCCAGGGTCGTCGCTACCGCGATCGCGCGGGCGCGCGCGCTCGGCGTCCCGGTCTATGTCGATCCCAAGAGCGATGATTTCGCGCGCTATCGCGGCGCCACCTGCATCGCTCCCAATCAGAAGGAACTGGCCGCAGCGGCGCGGATGCCCGCGGGAACCGATGCCGAGATCATCGCGGCAGCGACCAAGGTCATGCGCGATGCCGACGCCGACGCCATCCTCGCCACCCGCTCGGAAAAAGGCATGGTGCTGGTCGAAGCCTCGGGCGCCGTGCACATCGAATCGGCGCGGGCGCGCGAGGTGTTCGACGTCTCGGGTGCCGGCGACACGGTGATCGCGGTCTTGGCGCTGGCCTGTGCCAGCGGCCATCCGCTGCCGCAGGCGATGCACCTCGCCAACACCGCCGCGGGGATCGCGGTCAGCAAGCTCGGCACCGCCACGGTCGAACTCGACGAACTGATGCTCGAACTGTCGCGCGACGTGCGCGACAAGGAGTGGCACCGCGCCAAATATTACAGCATCGCCGAGGCCGAGACGCTGGTGCGGCGCTGGAAGGGCCGCGGCCTCAGCGTCGGCTTCACCAATGGCTGCTTCGACATCATGCATGCCGGCCACATCGCGCTGTTGGCGGCGGCGCGCGCCGAGTGCGACCGGCTGATCGTCGCGCTCAACACCGATCCCGGGGTGCGCCGCCTCAAGGGGCCGGAGCGCCCGGTCAACGGCCTCGCCGACCGGGCCGCGGTGATCGCCGCGGTCGAGGCGGTCGACGCGGTGATCAGCTTCGACGAGGAGACGCCGATCGACCTGATCCGCCGCCTGCGGCCCGACGTCCTGGTCAAGGGCGGCGATTACACGATCGAGGGCGTGGTCGGCGCCGAGGATGTGCAGAACAGCGGCGGACGGG
>WNFC01010981.1_pt1 | contig 10695 bp, 10 predicted proteins | sample 5400541 | NCBI WGS metagenome assembly WNFC01 (sample SAMN13153342, study PRJNA577476) | soil metagenome | isolation source: 120 cm saprolite under Douglas fir tree site 2 hole 2 replicate 1 | place: USA:California | collected 2015-04-18
TCCCGCCCGGCGCGCCGATCAGCCGCAGCCTCGAGCTGATGTTCCTCTGCCCGCGGGGAATCCGCACCCACGCGGTCATGCCGGTCGACGACAAGCTCGATCTGCCGGACCCTGACAACATCGCGGGCCTGTGCGACCTTGCCGCATTGTGCATGGAGCATCCCATGCCCGGCGAAAGGGCACTGGTCGCACTGCGCAGGCCCGGAACGGCGGGCATTTGCGACGCCGACGAATACATCTTCCGCGTGATGTCCGAGGCCGCCGCGAATCACGACACCGTGCCCTGGGCCTTCTACGTGACGGGACCAGACGGGGTGCACGAGGTGACGCGGCGCGGGGCCAGCTACTCGTACAGATGCCTCCGACCGGCCGGGATCACCCGGCCTCGCTTCAGCTCCCAGGTGCCGGTGTCCAGGTATTCCTATGTCCCTCGGCTCGAGGGTGCCCTTTAACTGCATCAGCCAGCTGGTGGGCAATATGGGTTTAGCTCCACGCTGACAGTAAGCGTCCTGTATCGAAGGCAAGGGCCATGACTGGGACGAGCAGCCAGTCCGAGCTCGGCTGGAAGGAGCACAGTCCTGAGTGGAGACACGAGCTCGGTTGGAGTCCCCGTGGAACGGATCGAGCAACGTACGCGCTTGCGGAATGAGCAGCCGCCTGCCGACGCAACACTGCTCGTCCGAGGTGGTCCTGATACCGTCGACAAGCTTCGGCGCCACGCTGAGCGGACGGCGCGGGCTTGGGCACTGGACGGTCGGCCACTTCACGGCATTTCCGTCTTCGCCGTGCTCGACATGCCACTCGATGACCTGCTACGCCGCCGGTTCACCAGCTTCCGCACCGTCTACCTGCCTACAGCGGGCCGACTGGCAGAGTGCCAATTCGAGTTGCTGCCCACCGGGCAGCGGCCGCACTTCACTGTCCGGCTCCAGCGTGCCGATGACTCCGAGCTTGATCGGCTGCTGGCAGCGCTCGGTGCTGCGCAACCTAATTCCCAGTACGCTAGAGGAATGATCTGGCGAGAGGGGGGCTGATATGTACCGGGTGGACATCACCGCCGACCTCAATGATGAAGACGAGACCGGCTACGTCTGGACCTTTCTCGATGAGGCCCGTGACGCGGGGCAGATCAAGCCCGGCGCTCTCGTCGTAGCTGGGGACGAAGATACCGCCGCGGTGTGCGAGGTGATCGACCTCGCTCCGGCGGGCGACGGCACTATCGTCCACCTCAGGCTCCTGCCCGGCCTGGTCGAGGACTACCGAGCTCTGGTGGAACGGGCACTCGCCAGCTGACGAGCGATACCTTCGGGAGCGGCAGGCGCGGACTGATCTGACGCGCGTCAACCGCGAGCTGAAACAGCTCCGGGGTCAGCTCGCCGCGCTCGAGGAGAGGCGGTCCGTGCTCCTTTCCGATCTCGGAGAGCAAGGCTCGCCCGGCGTGGAACGGCCTGCTGCCGGACCAGCTTGAGGGAGAACAAATCGGCACCCGCCCACGCCCTTCGGCTGGGCTGATGGCCACTCGGGCTGTCGCTGGTCCGGACGCTGGTGTGGTGGCTGCGTGGTCCACTCGCTTCGGTAGGGAGTGCCAGCGCGGTAACACGGATCGTCACGGGCCGCGTTTCCGCGGAAACGCGCGCGGAGACGGGCGCGGCAGCCTCAGCGCGCATCGACGTGCTCTCGACCGGATGCACCGCGACGACACCACCCTGGCCAATGCCGACAGGAATTCCCCGTCCAGTCGGCGACCTCATCGGTTGAGATCGGCGATGAATTGCTCGAGCAGGTCGGTGAACGCGCCGGGTGCCTGCTGGTGGGGAGCGTGCCGGGCGCCGGCGATCAGCCGCAGGGGTGCCGGCGATGGCTACCCAGTCGCCGAACCGGCCCTCGCCGATGCTGGCGAACAACCCGGCACGGGCCTCGCCATCGGTCCGCAAGATGTGGTCGGTGCCAGCCGTTCCGCACCAGGCACCGCCAGGGACCTGGTCGCGCAGTCCGGTTCACCAGCGCGTGGCGGACGCGCGCTTACCGTCCTGTCCGCCAGTTTCGTGTCGGCATCGACGGGCTGGCTGCTGGCGACGCCGTGCGCGGACCACGTCCAGACGTGCCGGACGGTTCTGATGCGCAAGACGGTCGACGGCGGCCGGACCTGGTTCGCGGTTCCCGCGCCGGATGCGCCGCCCGCGGACATGTACCAAGGCAGCCCGCCAGCGAACGCGGTGGGCGCGATCTTGTTCACCAGCGCCCCTGCGGGGTGGGCGTTCGGCCCCGCCCTCTGGCAGACCCGCGACGGCGGCGCCACCTGGCGGAAGAGGAGCGTCCCCGGCGGGCCGGTGCAGGACCTCGGCGTGGCCGGAGACCGGGTGCTCGCGGTCACCGGCAAGTGCGGGGACGGTGGCGGGGCATGCAGCTTCCGGGTCTACTCGGCGGCGGCCGGGGCGGGCGACTGGCGGGCGGTCCCGGATGCGGCCGGTACGGGAGTCCGTCCCGCGCAGCTCGTCGTGTCCGGCGGCCTGGGCTACGTGTTCGCCATGACGACTGGCCTGGGGAAGCCTCTGCTGCTCGCTGGGCCGGCGGACGGCTCTGCCCGCTGGCGGTCCCTGCCGGACCCTTGCCGCGGCGCGTGGTCGGGGGCGCTGGCCGCGGCGCCTGGCGGCTGGCTGTTCCTCGGTTGCGGGCTGGAACCCGGCGCGGGCGAGCAGATCAAGGCCGCCTACCTGTCGGGCGACGGCGGGCGCAGCTGGCGGAAGGTCGCCAGTCCGCCGTCGGGCGGGTACCTCGGGGGTGCGTCGATGAGCCCGGAGGGAACGATCTTCCTGTCCGGCGGCCGGATGGACGTCTACGTCTCCCGGGACCGCGGCCGCAGCTGGCACGAGAGCCCGAGCCTGGCCAACGCGGCAGGCCTGGCCGGGGCGGGTTTTCCGCTAGCGGGCATGACGATCACCGACACTGAGGGGTTCGCCTTGCAGGAAGGCGTTTACCAGCAGCAGGTGTGGCTCACGAGCGACGGCGGTCGCCGCTCAATGCCCGTGGTGAGGGCCGTTCGGCCCGGGAGATGCCGCGGTTGGTGGCGGCCGGGCTGGCGATCACCTGGCGCGCGGGGCGGCGCGAGCTGATCACCATGGCGGTGCTCGAACTGCTCAGGGGCTCGGGCGTTCGATGGCCGGCGCGATCGGCGCGGCGGTCGCGTTGCTCGCGGTGGCGCCGCTGCTGGTGCCGGTGGCGCTGCTGGCGCTGATCCCCGGCTGGCTGGCCAGCGGCCGCCGGGGGCGCGCGTTCTATCTTTTCGGGGTCATCATGACCCCGCGCGACCGCGAGCGCGGCTACCTGGCTAGCCTGCTGACCGCGCGCGATCCCGCGAAGGAGGTCCGGGCGTTCGGCCTGGCCGGCTTCCTGCGCGCCCGGCACGACCGGCTCTACGACGAGCGGATCGCGGAGATGCGCCGCATCTCGGCCCGGCAGCTGCGCGGCGTGGCGGCCGCCGACCTGGCCAGCGCCACGACGATCGCCGCCGCGATCGCGGTCATCTTGTGGCTGGCCGTCTCCCACCGCCTGGCCCTGTCCTCCGCGGCCGCGGGCACCGTGGCGCTCGTCCTTCTGGGCCAGCGGCTGGCGTTCGCCGGGCAGAGCGCGGGGATGCTGCAGGAATCGGCGATGTTCGTCGATGACTTCCTGGCGTTCGCCGAGCTCGCGCCGCCTCGTACGGAACCACGGGAGGCTGGGGCGCCGGGGCGTGAGCCGGCTCCGTTCGGCCCAATTGTGGCGGAGGGGGTGAGCTTCAGCTACCCGGGTTCGGAACGCGTCGCGCTACGCGGCGTCTCGCTGCGTATCGAGCCCGGCGAGGTGGTCGCGCTGGTGGGGGCCAACGGTTCGGGCAAGACCACGCTGGCCAAGCTGCTGGCCGGGCTGTACCTGCCCAGCGAGGGCCGGGTCTGCTGGGACGGGAGGGACACGCGTGAGGTGGACAGCCGCGAACTGCTGAGCCACACGGCGATCGTCTTCCAGGACTTCATCAGGTACGCGCTGTCCGCGGGCGACAACATCGCGCTCGGCCGCCACGAGCGGGCTCAGGACACCGCGGCGATCGTGCAGGCGGCCGAGCGGGCCGGGGCGGATCGGGACATCGTTGGTTTGCCTGAGGGGTACCAGACGCTGCTCGGGCCGGCGTTCATCGACGGGACCGACCTGTCGACCGGGCAGTGGCAGCGGGTGGCGCTGGCTCGGACATTTTTCCGGGACGCGCCGGTGGTGATCCTCGACGAGCCGACTGCGGCGCTCGACGCCAAGGCCGAGCACGAGCTGTTCGCCCGCATCGGCGAGCTGTTCGCCGACCGCTCGGTGCTGTTGATCTCGCACCGGTTCTCGACGGTGCGCTCGGCGGACCGGATCTACGTGCTGAACGAGGGGCGGGTCGTGGAGTCGGGGACGCACGAGGAGCTGCTCGCCGCCGGGGGGACCTACGCGGAGCTTTTCACGCTGCAGGCGTCGCCTTACCAGTAGCGGCGCCGCTGGGCATCCTCCCGAGCACGGTTCTGGCGCTGATTGCGACTAGCCGTTGCTCGCGCCGGTCACTCTCGCCCGGATCCGTTCCACGATCTGGTTTGCTTCGTCCTCGGTGATCTCGATGAACTCGTTTACCCTGGTCGTCCCGATGATCTGCGCGCCCATCCGGCGGCACGTCGGCGTCATCGGGGCGGTCAACTCCCACCGGACCCCACAGCCGCCCTCTTCAGAAGCGCCAGTCAACGCTCAGTCGTTTAGCGACCGTATCGCCTTCCGGGTCAACGAATATGGACTCGAGCAGAGTAATGGCGACCAGGCGTTTATCATCAGCATCCATGTCATCCCAGGCGTCGCCGGTCAGTTCTGCCAGCCGGTCGCTACCACCGAGCTCACGGAATTCACCGGCGTCTTGGTCGGGCAGTGCGGCAGAGTCGCCGCGCAATGCCTCGGCCGCGCGGGTAAGCAGCAGTGGTTCAGCGGCGAGGCGCTCGGCAATCAGCGCGCCAACGTAATCCTCGAGAGCATCGGCCTCGATCTCGTTGCCATGCGTCTCGGCCGCGGGTAGCGAGATCCGCTGTAGGTAAGTCACTACGTCCTCACCGATTTCCGCGCAGCGGGCAGTGATCATCTCGTGCGCGATCTGGGTGAGGGCGATCAGGTAACCGAGAGCGGCCTTCCGTTGCGCGACGTTGGCATCAAGATCCGCGACCACCGTTTCAGTAGAACGCTTGCCCTCCAGCACCTCGGCGTACTTGCGGACCGTGCCAAGTGCCCGATCCCATGCGGGCCGGTCCACGGTCTCCCGCGCCTGGAGGCCTTCGGTCGCCTCATTGAGCGCAGCCACCAGCGCTATGCCGCGCGCATCGGCGAGTTCGCGCGCGCTTTCCATAGTGAGCTCGGAGAACAAGGCGTGGGCGACCAAGCCCTGCCGGAGTCGGTCAAGGTCCTCGACTAGTCCAGGCAAGTCTTCCGGGCTGGCGTGCACGGAGGTGACCATGGCGAGCGCATAGCGGGTCGCCTTGACTAGTTCTCCTTCGAGGTTCGGGGCCGGAACGCTGCCGGTGATTCGCGCGCGATCATGGTGGCCGCCGCTGCGCTGTTGCTGCTTACGCCGGCTGGCCTTACCCATCCAGCGCTCCTTCCCTAATGCAAGCGCACTTGATCTACGCCACTGGATGGCGGGTCCCAGTAGAATCCCAGGCCACCGCCACGCAGTTGGTCACAACTACCATACTATAGCCGAGAGTATCATCTTTGTGACAATAAGTAATGAATTGACCAGTCCCGTGACTGTGCGCGCTGGCTGTGCCGCTGCGAGCGCTTGTTCCGGCCGGATGTTAGCACCGTAGCAGGTGGCGGCCAGCACCTGCAGCGCGTCCCGCAGCAGCTACGAGAGGCCAGCTGCCGCGTGGCCTCGGAGCCCATGCGACGACGGGCCAGGGCTCTTGCCCGCATGCTGCCCGCGACCCACCCCGCGCTCATGTGCGTTCAGACTGCAGTTGCCGGATCGTGTCCACGATACGGCTCACAAGAGCAGGCATACGCTGTCACTCTCCAGGAGCGCTAGCACGGGACCCACCTCTGCCTTCAGTTCGAGGGAACGATCTGCTGGCACTCCGGCACGCGCCGCTGCTCCTGGAGGGTCCGCAGGCCGGAAGCGGGCTAGGATGTCGCGCAGCTGGGGCCTGCTCATGACGTAAGCACTCTGGACCGGCCAGAGATTAGGGCCGAAGGTCGCTCGCAGGCAGCGCCGAGGTCCTGCCGCGAAGGTCACCTTGCGGCGGGTGCCAGCATGCTGGTCGCATGCTCCGCAGGCTCCGCGGACTTTGGCGGATGCTCCGCTACCTTCGGTGCGTGCTGGCGGGGCGCCGCATGCCTGCGCCGCTGTGCGGGGACGTGCCTGGGCCGCTGATCATCGGGGGCGACGACAACGACGGGGCAGTGCACGAGGCGCAGGCAGGCGCGCGCCACTGGTCCTATGGCGCGGGGCGGCTGTCCGGACTCGCGGGCGAACCGGGTAGTTCCGAGGACGAGCATCTCGGCGTCCGCTGCCCGGTCGAGCAGAGCCTGGACGGGCGGCTCGTGGGCAAGTTCGGTCGTAAGCCGTCCTGGCGGAAGGCGGGGGCGTGCGAGTTCTGCCGTGGCGGTGAGCAGCGCCCGGGCGGCGGCATAGCGCTCGTCCTCGCGTGTCACCCAGGACCACGAGGCATACGGTGCCCGCAGCCTGGTGTCACTGTCGAACGCGCAGACGAGGTGGACGGTTGTGTGACGTAGCCGCGCCTCCCGTACCGCCCAGCGTACGGCGGCAGCCGAGGCAGCCGATCCATCTACGCCAACCACGATCCGGCTGCGGGCCTTCATGTGTGTCATGGCCTACCTCCCCCTGTCCGCGGAGTGGTTCGGCATCTCCAGTCATCTGTATTCTTTTGCCGCAGCGCACGAAGCTGATTAGGGGCGTTGGTCCCGTTACGAGGGAAACGGCCGATCAGATCAGGCGCCCACGGTGCGATCGGCATCAGGTAATCAGTTTCCTCCCGCCCGGGGCCACGGGGAAGCCCATGGCCGGACTTTGTGACCATTGGCCCAGGTGTCGTGGTTCGCAGTGGGATGACGTAGCGCTAAGGACGGTCCTCCGCGCGGAGGTGGCGAGATGCTTTTCATTGATCGCGCGGACGCGGGGCGGCACCTGGCCCAGCGGCTGCGGCACCTGCGCGGCGCCGATGTTGCCGTACTCGGCCTGCCACGTGGCGGCGTGCCGGTAGCGTTCGAGGTGGCTGAGGAATTGCGCGCTCCGCCGGATGTGATCGTGGTGCGCAAACTCGGTGTTCCGTTCCAGCCGGAGTACGGCTTCGGGGCGATCGGCAAGGGCGGCGCGGATCATCGACGACTACGTGATGCGGCTGACTGGGCTGACCGGGCCGGAGATCGCCGCCGTGGAAGCACGGGAGCGCGCCCATACGGAGAAAGGCAGTCAGCCTTTCGGCCGGAGCTGGGCGTGATCCGCGAAAGGGCTGCCGGGTCGGCCGTGACTCACCTCGGGAGACCGCATGGCCAGCGAGCTGATGACACTGTTTGCCTGCGGCGACGTTATGCCGGGCCGCGGCGTCGACCAGATACTGCCGCACCCCGGCCACCCTGAACTGCGGGAAGACTACGTCAGTGACGCGGACGCATACGTAAGGCTGGCCGAACGTGTCAACGGCCCGATCCCGCGGCCGGTCAGCTTCTCATGGCCATGGGGCGACGCCCTGCCCGTACTTGACGAGGAGGCGCCGGACGTCCGGGTCATCAACCTGGAGACCAGTGTCACACGCAGCGCTGACTTTGCCCCTGGCAAGGCCGTGCACTACAGGATGAGCCCGGGAAACCTGCCATGCGTGGCCGTGGCCAGGCCGGACGTCTGCGCCCTGGCCAACAACCACGTACTGGACTTCGGTCAGCGCGGGCTGCGGGAGACCCTCGGCTCGCTCGCCGATGCGGAGCTGGCGACGGCTGGGGCGGGACTTGACGCGGCTGCGGCCAGACAGCCCGCGGCCGTTCCCGTGTCAGGCGGCCGCCGCGCGCTGATCTTCTCTTGCGGGACCGCCTCCAGCGGAATCCCGCCAGACTGGGCCGCAACCGCCACGAGGCCCGGGGTGGACTTCCTGCCCAGCCTGTCCCCCGCGGCCGCCGATGCCGTCATTAGCAGGGCCAGGGCAGCCAGGCAATGCGGCGACATCGTCGTTGTGTCCATCCACTGGGGATCCAACTGGGGATACGGCGTGGACGGCGACCAGGTCCGTTTCGCCCACCGGCTGATCGACGGCGGTATCGACCTGATCCACGGCCATTCCTCCCACCACCCGCGTCCCATCGAGGTGTATCGGGGCAAGCTTGTCCTTTACGGCTGCGGTGACTGCATCGACGACTACGAAGGCATCACCGGCTACCACGAGTACCGGGACGATCTGCGCCTGCTGTACTTCGCGTCGATAGCATCGGCCACGGGTAAGCTCGGGGCCCTGACGATGGTGCCCATGCAGGCCAGGAACATGCGGCTGCGGCACGCCAGCGCCACTGACAGCGAATGGCTGGCGAGCACACTTGCCCAGATCAGCCGCAGCTTCGGGTCGCGGATCGAATACCAACCTGGTGGCACGCTCATCCTGCGTCCCACCCGCTAAGGACACCCCGTCCTGACCGGGCTACCCTGCGCAGGCGTCTTAAACGTTTGGTGCTGGAGCGGGCCGTGCGCCATCGTCATGGAACCCGGGTACATCTGACCTTCATCCCGTCCGCACCGGACCAACGGCCCTGCCTGTCTGCCGCGCACGGAACGATGCTTGTGAGTGGAAGATACCGGATCTACGTGCTGAACGAGGGGCGGGTCGTGGAGTCGGGGACGCACGAGGAGCTGGTTGCCGCCGGGGGACTTATGCGGAGCTGTTTGCCTTGCAGGCGTCGCCTTACCAGTAGCGGGGCCGCTGGGGTATCGTCCGCCGGTATCCGGAGCAAGCTAGCCGTTGCTCGCGCCGGTCACTGTGGCCCGGATCCGTTCTACGATCTGGTTGGCTTCGTCCTCGGTGATCTCGATGAACTCGTTTTGCAGATCGCCGCGCTCGGCGGAGACCAGGGACGCGCTGCGCTCCCACACGAGATCTGTGGTAAATGCTTCATCGCGCTTGCCGCCCGACTCGAAGTAGGTGCGCCGGAACACCCCCGCCGGGCGCTCACGGCTGCTCAGGTCGTCCACAACGGCGTAGTAGGTGACCTTATCTGGCATCTGCGCCTCTCTCCGGGTAGTCGGGAATGCTGTCGGCACCGGGCGGAACCGGCACCTCAGCGGTAACTTTCTTCTGGAACGCCTCGAGCACAAGCTCCTCGAACTTATCGGCCTGCTGGGTGCGGAGCCGTTCGTAGGCGCGATGGGTCAGCTGCTTGGCCTCGAAGCTGATACGGGTGTGAAACTGCACTTCGAACCGCTGGCCGGTATCCGGCTCGATCCACTGGCTGTTGATGGCTTTGTACTGGTCATCGGACCAGGAATTCTTGAGTTTGTGCAGCTCGAAGCCCTGGTCCTTCAAGCGCTCGATATCCGTCCGGACGCCCTGAGTGTAGATAGCCTCCCGATACTGAAAGGTGTAACGGATCGTGTCATGCACAAGCGAAACAGCCTGCTCCGGGGAGCGGTTCGACTCCTTGATAGTTCCGTAGACCTTCTCTTTGATGCGGTCCCGGCCTTTCAGACGGTGCTCGAAGCCGATCAGGTGCCGGTCTGAATCTTGACCTTCCGTAGCGCGCAGCGCTGGCGAGATCTTTTCTTGCTCCCGTTCGGCGATCCGGTCGCACGCTGCTTCAACTCGGCCGTTGACGGCGCGGTCCAGGACCCTGTTGCCGTCCCCGCGCCAAGAACCCGGCGGATCGGCGGATCTGTCAACCGGCGCGCGTTCCTCGGGCGGCCACCTCCGCCGGTACTCCGCCCACATCCAGCGGGACTCCTGTGCCGTCTCACCCCATTTCTCCGCCGCGGCCTGCTCCCTGGCCGCGGTCCGTTGCGCCGTAACTGACTCCTCCGCGGAAACCGCCACGCGTCGACTCCCACCGGACCTCACAGACGCTCTGCGGTGCAGGATGTGGCGCAAAGAGAGCAATTCATGACAATAAGTAACATGCCGGATTGGGTGCTAACAAGCGAGGACGACATCGGGACCATGGATCAACCGCCACTTCGTAAGACGATGTCAACCCTCGGCCGGTTCATTGGCGTGTACCGGTGAGATGGCCCGGTCAGAAGGAAGGCGGGTGCGACGCGACGGCGGCGGGATCGACGAGCAGTTCGCTGCGCCACACCGGCCGGGACGAACCCAAGGTCCTGGTGCATCACGAGATCGAGGCCGAACGGGGCCGGCGCGTGCCTCCCTTAAGGCCGCCGTGGGCCTGCCGCGTCAGAGAGCGAGATCCCGTCGCCGGATGCCGCCTGAGGACAGTAGGGTCCTCCTGTGGACACAGCAGCCATCGCGGCGGGAAATAGGACATGAGCCAGGAGCTCGCTCTTCTCATCGAGCGCAGTGCGGATTTGAAGCGGGACCTGGTCCGCTTCGCGCAGGGCCCGCGCTTCGAGCGGTCGCTGACCGCCGCCCTGCTGGAGGCCGCCGGTCCTGAAGGAGAGCTGGACGAGGCCGAGGCGATAAGCGTCATCGACCGGTTCGCGCTGCA
>WNFC01024508.1_pt1 | contig 10694 bp, 10 predicted proteins | sample 5400541 | NCBI WGS metagenome assembly WNFC01 (sample SAMN13153342, study PRJNA577476) | soil metagenome | isolation source: 120 cm saprolite under Douglas fir tree site 2 hole 2 replicate 1 | place: USA:California | collected 2015-04-18
AGACATAGTGATGCTCCTTCGTCTGAGTTGATAGTTCGCAACGTCATTCTACAGACTAATGATCCATCGCTGTGTCTTTTCTTTTTTCTCAAATAGCTACTCCTTTACCGAGTTTTGCAAGAGGCTCTTTAGCTTGTCGTAACGCTGCGACAAACTAAAGTTCATCGGACTTTTGCGACGAAACTGACCCGCTCCCACGTTCGCCTTTTTGTTGACAGTGACCGCAGGGCTTTGCTATTTTCAGCCCACTTTTCAGGTTAAAGAATCCTCAGTCTCAAGGGTTCCTTCCTCAAAAGCCGGTTTCTCTCTCAACCATCGGTTTTTGTCTTTGCACACTCATCTTCTCCGGAGGTGTTAGTCATGGCTAACAGAACCAGGAAACCTCGCTCGCGTAAAGGAACAGCAGATGCGCTTACCGCTGCCAGTATAGAAGCAGCGAAATTTCGACCACCTGACATCAATATCTATACTCCCGATCCGCCTGCTATCGATGCGCAGGTCCGCTCGTTTGTGAAGCCGCTGAACGTACGAGCAGCGGAAAAATTTCTTGCCGATCTTAGGAAACCGACCCTCGGCGTATTCATCGATCGACCCCCGAAGCTGCAAAATAAAGGAACGGAAGCGATGGACGGCCGGCAGGTCGCGGTCGTGCTGGTTATCCTTCGTGATAAAGCTGGGGCGACGCGTTCAGGAATCGAACTGCGTCTGCTGGACAAAAATACCGATGCGCTTCTTGATCGCAGCCGCACAGATCGTAATGGCTCGGTGCTGCTGAAATTTCCAATGCCGGAAAAGAAACGCACGGCGCCCACCGAGGGAATAGTGGAACTGGCTGACCGCAGTAAGAGAGTTGACGTTTCCGTTGCTCCCTTTCCTAAGCAACATAAGCTAATCGAGTTGACTCTGGATGCGCTGCCACCGCTGCCAGAACCTTTACCGGCGGCGTTGGCCTTGACTGCGCCGGACCCCTTGCACGGAGACAACCCGCTCGAGCGATTGCCCAGAGATTTCACCACCGATCTCTGCGACACCATCACCGCTGTGTTGCCGACAGTGAGCGATCCCATTTTCAGCGGCGTCGCCGCCCGCAACGATTTCCGCTCGCAAAAAACCCCGCGCGAAGTACGCTTCTCGATACCTCGAATGGTCGCGGATCCACTGGGCGGTGGACCACCCATTCCAGAGAATCGTCGCTTCATCGTACGCGTCCTGCAGCAATGGGACTTTATGGGTTACACACTTGGTGAGCTCGCCAACGTCGAAGCTTTGGACCCGGGCACCATGCTGCGGGAAACCCTGGCTTCCGCGGAACAGCTTGCTCAAAGCGTGTCTCGTACGGCAGAGCAGAGTAGTTCAAACTTGAGTCAAGTGCTGGAATCGTCGCTGAGTCAACTTTCAAGCATCGATACTCTGGTCAAAGTTGCCACAAATGTAGATTCCAGAGTCTCGGCGGGAATTAGTTCACCGGGAGCAGGAATAGGGGCGATCATCGGCGGTGTTTTGGGTGGTCCTGTCGGAGCTCTGCTGGGAGGAATTGGCGGCGGCCTTATTGGAGGCGTGGGCGCCGGCGCCGGTACGAATGTCGGTACCAACTCGAGCACGGCAACAAACATTGATACGTCGCGGGAGGTCAACTCTCGCGTCCACTTCGCGCGCTCGATAGTTAACCAGGCAATCCGCACCGTCACCAGCGCCTTGCGCCAGACGCAGTCCAGCGTTTCTCGAGAAATTGGCCGGGTGTCGCCGTTGCTGTCGCGCGTCACCAATCTGCTGCATTGGATCCTGTACGAGAACTACATGGTCTGTAGCTTTGTAGAAGATGTGTTCGAGATCGTAGAAACCCAGTTCATTGATCTTCCTTTGCCGATCTTGGCGGACATACCCGTCTATTTCAGCGATGAGGACATAGTCAATTATCGTCGCTACTTTGAACCGGTGTTGCTCGAGCCACAACTTACGGGTCAGTTTTCTGTTTTGCGAGATGCAATTGCTCAGCGGCTTGCCGGTACGCGGCCTATTACCAACATCCGGTTTGTTGTTGACTATGCAACGACTTCGACCGGCGTGGCTGCGGACTTGAAGATCAGGGTGGGTAGCGGTGAGCTTAGTCTGCGGTTGAACCCCGGACAGACGTGCGCGCAGGGAGTTTTGTTTTCAGCGCCCGTTCTGTCGAACCAGTTGGGCCAACTCGAATGTTTGCTCAACGCCGTGCCTCTGCCACAGCCGCCCTTTCCGTTTCCGTTCTTCACTCCGCCGCCTCCAACAGGTAGCGTGACAGTCAACCGTATTCAGATTTTCTTTGATGGCTCAACCCTGGCGGCTCCTGACCAACCGATACCACCACCGGCTTTAACCTTGACGGTCGACAACACCACGCCGACACCTACGGCCACCTTTAGCACCCCTCTACTGGCTCCGGTGCGGCTGATTGACACTACGAAAAACGCGCTCTTCCGGCACATCAACGTCAATCACACTTATTACATGGGAGTCCTCGCACAAGCAGCCCTTACAGTTCCCAGCCTGCGCAGCGATGCGCGGCAGCTAAGCACGTTGTATCCATATGATCACGACATTTGGCGCTTGCCGATTCTCGGCTTTGAAGGCGACCGTGTATTGATCCTAAAGAATGTGGACCACACAACGGATCCCGACGTGGTGGCCATGCTGGCGAATGACATCGGGGCAGGCACGCTAATCCAGTTGGCGGCCCCCGGGGCTTATGGAGAGGCTCTGAAGGGATTGCTTACTATTCTTAACGTGGATCCAACAAAGCTGGTCGACGAAGCAACGCTGATTCATCCGGCGCTTTTACCCGTGCCGCCGCCGGTCATCGCTGGCGTTGGAGCATTACCGGGAATGGGCAGCGGCCTGCCAGGACCGGCCGGACCGATAGGACCCATTGGACCGCTTGGGCCGATAGGACCTCTCGGGCCGCAAGGATTGCCCGGCGTTTCAGGGATACAAGGGTTGCCGGGTCCTGCCGGAGTTGCAGGATTGCCGGGCCCACCGGGAGTCGCAGGGGCACCCGGCGTTCCTGGAGTCCCTGGACCTCAAGGGTTACCAGGCCCGCCAGGTCCACAAGGTCTTCCGGGACTTTGATTCGAAGTGTACGAAGCGGCTTCGCTCAGATCTTTATCTTCGCGGACAAACGGAGCGTACCTGCTGCATCGTTATAGTCATGACTGTAAGGCGCAGGAAATTGCTTAAGGTTTGAGCCGGTCCGTGCCGATGATTAAAGACATGCCGTGGATGAAAATTCACGGCATTCTTTTTGTTTGATCCAACCTGAATACTCCGAAGTCTCTTTTTGGAGCGGGCCGTGCTCTATTTCCCATCCAAAATATATCCTGCATTTGACATATAGAGAACATTAGCATAGGGTGGGTGCGAACCGAGTCCAGCTTACTCCCTTCTCAGCACCGCTCTGGGTCTTCCAGATCAACTGATAATCCATAGCTCACTTACCAAAAAATTCAGGGCGTCGTGCGTCGCTAGACGCAGACAGCAGGCGCAGACGGCAGAAACAGCAAAGCCCACAAGGAAAATCAACAGATTATGAAAACGAATATCACACCATTACATGACCGCGTGATTGTGAAGCGCATTGACGAAGGCGAACAGGTTCGCGGCGGCATCATCATCCCCGACAGCGCGAAGGAAAAACCCCAGGAAGGTGAAGTAATCGCGGCCGGCGAGGGGAAATACAAAGAAGACGGAACGCGCCAGCCCCTGGATGTTAAGAAGGGCGACCGGGTCCTGTTTGGCAAGTACAGCAGCTCGGAAATCAAGATCGATGGTGAAGAGCTGTTGATCATGCGCGAGGACGAGATTCTCGGAATCATCAAGCGTGCTGGTGCGGCTGCCGGCGGAAAAAAGAGCAAGTAAGAACAGTGACAAGTGACAAGTGACAAGTCCAGAGGCGACTTTCAATCTTACTTGTCACTGGTCACCTGTCACTCGTCACTAATTCAGTATTCATTTGGAGAAAAGACAAAAAAATTATGGCAAAGCAAATAACACATGGCGAAGATTCGCGAGCGGCAATCCTGCGCGGCGTTAATCAACTCGCTGACGCGGTGAAAATCACGCTCGGTCCGAAAGGACGCAACGTCGTTCTCGGTAAGTCGTATGGCAGCCCGACCATCACCAAAGATGGCGTGACCGTGGCGAAAGAGATTGATCTTAAAGATGCGACGGAGAACATGGGCGCGCAGATGGTGCGCGAAGTAGCCTCCAAAACCAGCGACGTTGCTGGTGACGGCACCACCACCGCCACGGTGTTGGCGCAGGCGATTTACCGCGAAGGCGTGAAGACCGTCGCGGCCGGCGCAAACCCGATGGCCTTGAAGCGTGGCATCGATAAAGCAGTTGAGCGCGCCACGGCGGCGATCAAGAAGCTGTCGAAGCCTGTTGCAGGCGACATGATTGCGCAAGTCGGAACGATTTCGGCCAATGGCGATGCGACGATCGGCGCGTTGATTGCTAAAGCGATGGAGAAGGTCGGCAAAGACGGCGTGATTACAGTTGAAGATGCCAAGACCATGGAGACGGATTTGGAATTCGTCGAGGGGATGCAGTTTGATCGCGGCTACTTGTCGCCTTACTTCATCACCGATCCGACCAAGATGGAAGCAGTGCTTGAGAATCCAGTCGTGCTGTTAAGCGAAAAGAAGATTTCTTCGATGCGAGACTTGCTGCCAATTCTCGAGCAGGTCGCCAAGTTGGGCAAGCCGATCCTGATCGTCGCGGAAGACGTTGACGGCGAAGCGCTCGCCACTTTGGTGGTGAACAAACTGCGCGGCACGATCAACGTGGCCGCAGTCAAAGCGCCGGGCTTTGGCGATCGACGCAAGGAGTTGCTGCAGGACATCGCGATTCTGACCGGCGGCAAAGTCATCAGCGAAGACCTTGGCATCAAACTCGAGAACGTGAAGGTTGAAGACCTGGGAAGTGCCAAGAAGGTGACGATCGATAAAGACAACACAATCATCATCGACGGAGCCGGCAACACGGACGACTTAAAAGGTCGCGTGAAAACGCTGAAAGCCCAAATCGAAGACAGCTCGTCAGACTATGACCGCGAGAAGCTGCAGGAGCGTCTCGCCAAACTCGTCGGCGGCGTGGCAGTCATTCGCGTTGGTGCAGCGACTGAAACTGAACTGAAAGAAAAGAAGGCACGCGTCGAAGATGCGATGCATGCGACTCGCGCGGCTGTTGAAGAAGGCATTGTGGCGGGCGGTGGCGTGGCCTTGATTCGCGCCGCTCGGGCGTTGGACAAATTCAAAGTATCTGAAACTGACGAGGACGGCGAGACGACAGGCGATCCCGACGAGCAGATTGGTGTCAACATCATCAGGCGCGCGCTTGAAGAGCCTCTGCGTCAGATCGTGCAGAACGCCGGACAGGAAGGCGCGGTGATTGTCGAGAAAGTTCGCGCCAATAAAGATCCGAACTTCGGCTACAACGCGGAAACTGAAACTTTTGAGGACCTGGTGGCCGCGGGAATTATCGATCCGGCGAAAGTCACGCGTTGCGCGTTGCAGAACGCAGCATCGATCGCGGGCCTGATGCTGACCACCGAAGCTCTCATTTCTGAGTTACCCGCAGATGACAAGCCACGGACAATGTCCGGCGGCATGGATATGTAATCCCCCAAACTTCCTTTAACGCAATAGGAAGTATTAAAAGCCTCCGGCGGATTTTTCGGGGGCTTTTTTGCAGAACCGCGGGCGGTAGCGACCGGATGCTACATGCCTCTTGAGTTTGAAGAGTTTCGGAATGATGATAGGGCAGGCAAGAGTTGAATGCCGCCATCTGCTTGAATGCGGCATCCGGTCGCTACCGCTCGCGGTTCTGCACCACGAAAATGCAATAGAGCCGCAAAGCGATCGTAGTTATTTATCCACCTTCTGGCATTGCCCTCGCAACACACGACGGTGTCAAGGTTAGTAAGATCCTCGTTGTTCAGGAGGTTGGCTATGAACCCGAGCTTAGTTCGCAAAATCGTGGGATTGATTCTGGCGGCGTTGCTTCTGACGAGCATCCTGTTATTGGCGGGAACAACAGCGGCCCAGCGACGTTATCGGCGGCATCATCAGCGGAGTGCCTTCAGCGTTCGACCAATTGCGTTCGAACCGACTCGTACTGTCCAACCGATTCGACCCTTCTCAACCTTTGGCCCATTCGGCCGCCCTTATCACCCGTACTGGGATCCTTACGGAAGTTATGACCACTACACTTTCTATCGTCATTCGTTCGGCAAAGGTCGGAAATAGCTAGCGGATAATGAGGACAAACTACGAATGACGAATTGACCGATGTTGGCTCTAAAAAGCGGCGTCAAGCCGCCCTACTCCAAAGAGTTAAGTGCTGCAATGCGCCTGAATGCTGACATCCGGTCGCTACCACCACCCCAGCGCGGCTGCCGCGCCGGGGACCCCGGTCCGCTCTCGGTTCTGCAATTAACGACCTCTTAACAGCTGATAATACCCCGTGATGCCGTTGAGGACGTATTGCACGGCGAGTGCGGCAAGCACGATGCCCATCACGCGTGTGGCGATGTGAACGCCCCCTTCACCTACCAAACCAATTAGGCGCGCGCCCAAATAAAGCACGACAAAAGAAACCAGAAACACGATACCGATAGCGACACCGATGGCAAGCAACTTTTGCATATCGCCGCCGGCCTGCGAAGTCAGCAACAGAATCGTGGCAATAGTGCCAGGACCCGAGAGCAGCGGCATTGCTAAGGGAAAGACCGAAATATTTCCGGCGATTGCAAACCACCGCGCTGGCCAAACAACATCGGCAGCGCCGCGACAAAAAGAAGTACGCCGCCACTGATTGAAAACGCATGGACAGTCACACCGAGATAAGAAAGCACGGCGCGTCCGGCAACCAGGAAAAATAAAGCCACGCCAAAAGCGATCAGTACCGCGCGCGTAAGTATTTTGCGCCGGCGCGCGGGTTGTTCATCCTTGGTCAGCGCGACATAGATCGGCACCACACCAGGCGGGTCAACCACGACCAGCAGCGTCACAAAAGCCGCCAGCCCGAATCTCATAAACTCCGGATCCATTGGCGAGAGATTAGTACAGAATGCGCGCCGGTTGCGAGTGTGACGAGCACTGGGCAGTGACTGAATTATCCGCAGATTACGCCGATACACAGACTGAGAATCAATTAACCGTCTGCGTAATCGGCGTAATCTGCGGATAGCAAACTGGTTTGCGACAGCGCACCTTGATGGCAAATCGGGCTAATAAACCCATGGCGCAAAAAGGGTTGCGTATAACAGTCGAACTGCTCGGGAGAGCCAGCTGCCTGAGCGCCGATCCAATAGCAATGCGAACTCGAGGATTTCGTTGACAGCCACTGAGGTTTGTATTAATGTGCGCTCGTTCTCACGGTTTGTTTCAGTTGCTAATCCCGGTGCAGCCTCTCATTAAACTAATCTGGCGCGCTGGTTTTGGCTACAACAAAGGATCGGTTCCTCATGTCCTCAAATACCGTAAAGTGGCTAGTTCCAGTGCTTCTCGTCGTTGCGACACTAAACGTGTACGGCAGCACGTGCGAGTTGCCGATCACTACCAGTGACAAACGCGTATTCATTGTCACCGTAACCTACGAGGTCGACCAGGCCTATGCCGGCAATGAGTATTTTCCGTTGGAAGTATCCATAACGAGCAACAACGGCAGTGCCGCCGATCTTGTATTAAAAGAATGTAGGCCGCCAGACGGTACCAAGCTTGATACGCGATTGGAATCAGCTGGTGAATCGCGCTATAAGTGCGTCATTAACATCAAAAACGAGGCGGATCCGCGACGCTATCGCATCGACTTCATTTTCCAATATGCGAACCAGAGCTTGACCAACTACTGTTTGCTGGCCGTGGGCGTGCGCATGAATAAAGATGCCGGCGGTAATGATCGGGTAAGCATTAAACCCAAGGCGAACCCCATAGAGTTCCAAGCTAGCCGCAGAAACGAGTTTCGGTTCGATATCCATAACGGTTTTCCCGACTATCCGGCTGTAATCAAGTCCGTCACTTTCACTGCCAGCAGCCCGGACCTGTTAAGCAATATTGACGTGTCATCACTGGATGCACCGTCTAATCAAATCGATCCTTTGCAAACGACGCATGCAAGCGCCAAGTTTGACGTAGCCGGAATGACGTTGCGAGATTTGCTAATCGGTTTTCCCGACAAGGCTCATTTAAATGTAGATGTCACATACACCGACGGTTTTGGGCGCACGATTAGCGATCTGCACCAGGAATTTCCAATCGCGCTGAGACCGAGAGACAGGGTTCTATATTTGGCGATCGCCATCGGAGTAATCGTTGGCACGCTAATAAAGATTTACTTACAACGGCTTAAGAGCCAGGGCGTAATCAACAATCGAGAAGTCGTCAAGGCAGTGGCCATTACGGTGATTATTGGTTTGGTAGTGTCCGTGATCGCTCTCGCTGGGCAAATAAAGGTCACGGCGTTTGAACTTACGGGTTCCTACGACAAACCAATCGTCATTTTCATAATAGGACTTACCGGGGCCCTGGTTGGAGCACAGCTCTTGATGTCCTGGATCAATCGCTTGGGCGGCAAAGGCGAAACTAAGGATTCCTAATGGTGTTTTGTTATGGCAAGTGAATATAAACAATCCAGGTACTTCATCGCTGCTTTTGTTACCCTACTTCTATTCAGCAGCATCGGCATTGCTCAAAAAGGTCGCAAAACGAAAACCAACACCACCGAAACGAATCAGCCGCGCCAACTTCTCGACCGTGCCGACTTTTACCTGCACAGTGACGATACGTCCGATGTCGCCGACCAGCTTTACAAACAGATTGTTGATAATTATCCGACCTCTTCGGAAGCAGGTTATGCGCAATACAATCGAGGCAGTTACTGGCAACGAAAGTTCTACATTTTGAAAGCAAAAACAGGTAACGCGAATTACGCGGCTCTCAAGGAGGCGGAGGCGCAGTTTTATAACTTTTTGCAGAAGTTTGGGGACTCCAAATCCTTTACCGGCCTTACTGCCGATGCGCACTTTTATCTCGCCCTCGTTTATCTGCAACAGGGCAACCGCAATTATGCTATCGGGTGGCTCAACCTGCTGGCTGGAGGCGTAGCCGATCGGGATTCGACCGTTTATGTTTCCAAGGTTGTTTGGTCACCGGATCCAGTCGATCTGCTCGACCGGAATGTTAGCTCCCGCTACCTGGCTCAGGAAACGAAAAAACTGATTCAGAAAAACCTTCCTTTCGACAAAGTTGTGTCTGGAGTGAGATCGTGGTCCCGCAAGCAATAGGCCCTTTCCTGTAACTCAGCAGGGCTCACATCACACCATCCAGCATACGAAACAAGATTCCAAAAAAGCCGCATTCCAACCGGACATTCCTGCTGATCCCTTAAAAGATGGCTGACCGGCTATTCCCGATACAAAATATATCCTGCATTTGACATATGGGGGGTGTTCGGGTAAGGTGGGTGTCGAACCGAGTTCAGCTTACTCCGCTCTCAGCTCCTCTGGCACTTTCCAGATCACCTGATAAATTCAACAAGCTCAAGTTCAAGAAGTTCCAAAGTGTCTATCTATCAGTCTGAGGCGGTCCGCCGGAAATGAGTAGACTCGCTTGCCGCGATCGGTAAAGCGACTCTCAACTCTGTCGCCCCCAACGAAAATGCATCGGCTGGATTCAGTGGCTTCTGTTCCCAAAGGGGAAAAGGTAAAAAGAAAAATGTCTACAAAACTTTATGTTGGTAACCTCGCGTTTGAAACGTCGAGCAACGACCTCGAAACACTGTTCGCGAAAGCGGGCACGGTGCAAAGCGTCTCTTTGATCGAAGATCGCGAAACCGGTCGCTCACGCGGCTTCGGCTTCGTCGAGATGCAGACCAAGGAAGAAGGCGACGCAGCGATTGCGCAGTTTAACGGCACAGAATTGGCCGGGCGCACGTTGAAGGTCAACGAAGCCAAGCCCCGCGAAAATCGCAACAGCGGTGGCGGTGGTGGTTTCGGTGGTGGTTCGCGTTACTAATTAGCAGGTTTACTGCTTCTCAAGGCCTCCGGCGGATTTTTGCCGGGGGCTTTTTTTGTTACACACCCTGGGCCACGCTGACCGTTAAGCGTACGTAGTGATAAAATCAAAGTGATTAAATAAGGCATTGGGTGGTCGCTTTCCGTGGGCACGCTTCTTGCCCGCTTAGCATTGAATCGAGATTCGAAAGGGGAATTGAATGAGTACTACTCTTGCATTGCAGAAGATGAAGCGGACGATAGCGATTGTCCTGATGTTGTTTACGCTTGCCTTCGTAATAGAGCCGATCGTCTCAGTACAGTCGATTGCCTCGGCTCAAACAACAACCAGACGCCGCGTTCGTCGTCACCGGACTTTTTGGCAGAAACATCGTGACAAACTAACAGTTGCGGGAACGACGGTCGCAGGCGCCGGCATCGGCGGCCTTGCTGGTGGAAAGAAGGGCGCCCTGATCGGCGCTGGCGTGGGCGCAGGCAGCGGCGCACTCTATACTTACAAATTACGTAGACGACATCGCCGCCGCTACTGATCGCGATGTTCATTCTTGCTGAAGGCGTTTGCGCTCACGTGGACGCCTTTGGGCGTTTGAAGCGAACGAAGCGCGCGCGTCAAGGTGTTGCGGCGCAAGATAGCTGAATGGTGCTATCT
>WNFC01025011.1_pt1 | contig 10694 bp, 9 predicted proteins | sample 5400541 | NCBI WGS metagenome assembly WNFC01 (sample SAMN13153342, study PRJNA577476) | soil metagenome | isolation source: 120 cm saprolite under Douglas fir tree site 2 hole 2 replicate 1 | place: USA:California | collected 2015-04-18
AGCGCAATCGGGCTGCAACGCGCACCTGGGGCACGCCGATACGATCGGCACCGGCATCGTGCTGGCAGGTCAAACCTGTATGAATCAGCCCGTCGCACAAACCCTGCCCGAGGCTGCAGCGCCAATGTCCTTGCTTTAGGGACATACGGCCTGGTCAAGCACAGGTGCTCCGGTACAGCGCATGACCCCTGAACTGGAGACCTTCGGGTGATCACACAGGGTGGTGTGGCGTAGATCACGCTAAATCGGCCTAACGCAAGGCCATTGGGCTGCAGCGCCACAACATCTACGGATGTGTCTGGACAAGTGCTCCAGATATGGGAGTCGAGTAGGCACCCGCGCCCTGTGTGCGACAGGCTGGAATATACGTCCGACCTGGCGTGGGCACCGTCCGCACATGCCGCCGACAGGGTCTCCTGGATTGCCATGGTGCTGACACCCTCGTCCATCGTGCATGCTGCACGGGTCATCGCCTCCACGGCGGCGAAGCTGATCGCGGTCCAGGTCGCCGGAACGCAAGAGGATGCGGCTGCCCGGAGTGTCCACGTCTCTGGGCCGGCGTCACGCTAAGTGATACAGGAGGTCAGAGAGAACGCTCGCCGAGCCGCCGCTCTGCGCGGCTCTTGCCTCAAGCGAGCTGGGTTCCGATGCCGATCGGTAATGGCCTCTCTGCGCGTCTCCAGACGCAGATGGGCCAGATTCAGCGGGCTGCCCTGGACGACCGTCGCTGTCGCGGCAGAGGGGGGACCGATCAGCGAGTGCGGGCGGGCAGCATGCCAACCACCAGCCGGTTGTGTGACGTCGCAGGTCACAGGCCATGACCAGGTTAGGGAGCCCGCATGTTCGGCTGGGATGTTCAGGATCCCTGGCAGGATTCCTGGTCGAGGTACGGTGCCCCGGCGAGGCTGAGATCGCTGGACGGTGAGGACGGCGCAGCGGCGGATGGCGGACGGCGAGAGAGCAGGTATCCCGTCAACGCGGCGACGAGGCCTGCCAGCCCGGCCGCCGCGAAGCCTCCTGCCGGCACAGACAGGTCGATCGCTCCCCCAACGATCGGGGATCCCAGCGCGAAGCCCGCGCTCAGCGCCGAGGATTGCAGGCCTGTCGCTTCGCCACGGACGCTGGCGGGCGCGAGCCGGCTCACCGCGTCGGCCACCGTGGAAAGAGTCGGCGCGGCGAACAGCCCTGCACCGACACCAGCCACGCACAACCAGCGCCAATCGTGGGCCAGCCCGGCGGGAATGGTCGCCAGCCCGAGCAGACCGAGCAGCAGCCACGTGGGCAGCGGCCGGGAGCGCGCGCCGTACACCAGCCCGCCGACGATGGAGGCAACGCCGTACACTGCCACGACCACGGCAGCCCAGGACAGCTGGCCGGCTTCTTTGAGGGTGGCGACGATGGCCAGGTCGGTACCGCTGAGCAGCATCGTGGCGCCGAACGCCATCACCAGCATGGCGATCATGCCCGGGCCCAGCCACTCCCGGCGACGGGGCCGGCCGGCCGTGCCGGCATTCACCTCGCCCTCGGCACGCAGCGGCGGGTTGAGCAGGGCGATCCCCGCTCCACCCGCCACGATCGCCGCGCCGACGCCCCATGCCACCACGCCAGGGGACACTTTCGCCGCGCAGAGGATCACGATCGGCGGGCCCACCACGTACGACAGCTCGCCCTGCACCGATTCCAGCGCGAACGCGGCCTGGCGCTGTCCCGCTGTCGTCATCGCGGCGATCGCCTGCCTGGTCACCAGCTGGGCCGGCACCATCAGCAGACCCGCCGCGAAGGCGGCGCCCAGCAGAATCCCGTACGGCAGTATCGGCACGCTCAGCCAGAACACGACCTGCGCTACGACAGTGACCAGCAGTACGATACGCGGGCCCCGCCGGTCGATCATGCGGCCAAGCAGCGGCCCGCCCAGCGCCATCCCCGCGGTCATGGCCGCCGCGACGCCACCCGCTGCCGCGTAGCTCATGTCAAGGCCCAGCACCACATACAACGTCAGCGCCATCACGTCAGCCGTGATCGCGGCACGGGCGAGCAGCGAAATGCCCAGCAGTGGCGTTATCCCTGGCACGGCGAGCACCTGCCGGTATCTGGTCACCCGCATGACGCTAGATCATTCGTCAGGTCATAGAAAGTCGTTAATTTGTTGGAGCTGGCATAATGAATTCTTATGGCCAGGGATCTTGAGATCGCGTTGCTGCGGTCGTTCGTCACCGCCGTGCGGTCGGGCAGCATCAGCCGCGCCGCGACGGCGCTCGGCCATACCCAGCCCGCGCTCAGCCAGCAGTTGCGCAAGCTCGAGAGCGCCGTCGGCCGTCCGCTGCTGTACCGGTCGCCGTCTGGCGTCTCGCTGACCCGGGCGGGTGAGGACCTCCTGCCGTACGCCGAGCGGATTCTCGCGCTCTCCGCACAGGCGCTCACCGAAACCGGGCGCGCGCTTACCGGTCACTGCGGCGTCGGGTTGCTCGAAGACCTCGCCGCTTCCCAGCTTCCGCAGGCCTTCGCCGACCTTGCCCGGCTGCACCCCGGCGCGACGCTGGAGGTGCTCATTCTTCCCGACGCCGCGATGCGGGAGGCCTACGACACGGGCCGCGTCCAGCTCGTGCTCGACGAAGTCCGGTACCTTCCGGGGCCACCGCGCTGGACGGTACGCCGCCCGCTGGTGTGGGCGGTCGGCCAGGGCGTCGACATAGCCGCCGATCCATTGCCCGTGGTGGCGTTCTCCGGCACGTGCACCTGGCGGACGTCGGTGCTGGAGGCGCTAGAACGCGCCGATCGGCGCTGGCGGGTAGCGTTCGAGAGCAACAGCCTCGCCGGTGTGCTCGCCGGGCTGCGGACCGGGCTCGGCGTGGCGGCGCTCATGCCCGTTAACCTCGAACCGGCCATGGCCTGCCACGACGCGGACGCCCTGCCCACCCTGCCGGACGTCGAGCTCGGTCTCGCACGGCACCCGCGTACCGAAGGTGATCCGCTGATCGACGCCGTGGAAACTGCGCTGCGACGCATGATCTAAGTCGCATACATCCGCACCCATAGCGCAGAGCCAGCCACTGGCCGGCACACCGTTCGGCATGCACCAGATGGATGGACCACCGCCATGATCGCCGACGGCCCTGGCAAGACCCGCCGCAGACGGCCTGCCTTGCCACGATCAGGATGACAGGTCCGCGCCATCCCCACGCAGAACGAGGCAATATGCACGGGACCATCGACGCCGAGCGCCCAGAAATCAGCCGTGCCGAGTCGGCGCTATGCGCGGGCCTCGTTCGGCGATGGTCGACGCTGTACTTACTTTCCGTGATAGTCATTCCCTTCGCTTCATGGCCGGACGGTGGTCAGGTTCTGATGGACGTCCGCGTCGCGACTTGGCTATCCCTGCCTTGACTTGGTGACCGCGCTATAACCGGGAGGTCACACAGGAGTATCCTCGTGGATACTTCCTGTCGAGTTGACAATAAGTCACGGTTGACGGGTGACTGAGGAGCAATGGCGGGCACCCCGTGTGCTGCTGGCTGTGGACCTGGTAATCCTGACCTTGCGGGGCGCGGGCCTATACGTGCTGCTGGTCGAGCGCGGCGTCGAGCCGTTCGCGGCGATGATGGCGCTGCCTGGCGGTTTCCTGCGCGACGAGGCGGAGCCTATCCCAGCGGCGGCCCGCCGTGAGCTGGACGAAGAGGCCGGGCTGGACGCGGGCACGCTGACCCTGGAGGAGTTCGGCGTGTACGGCGACCCGGGACGTGATCCCCGCGGCCGGGTGGTGTCCGTCGCCTACCTGGCGATCATGCCGCGGCTGCCGGACCCGGTAGCCGGAACGGACGCCGCTGACGCCCGCTGGGTGCGGGCCGAGGACGTGCTGACCGGGCGCCTGAGGCTCGCGTTCGACCACCGGCGCATCGTCGCCGGCGGGGTGGAACGCGCCCGATGCAAGCTGGAGGATTCTGCGCTGGCCGCTGCCTTCTGCGGTCCGGTCTTCACGATCTCCGAACTCCAGCAGGTCTACGAGGCGGTCTGGGGCATTTCCCTTGACCCACAGGGCACCAGGGGCTTCGTCGTCCCGGTCGACGACGCCAAACGGGCAGGCGCTGGCCGCCCCGCCCGACTCTTCCGCGCCGGCTCCGGCACGGTGCTCAACCCGCCCATGACCCGTCCCTCCGACTAATCCTCGCCAGCGGAAGGCAGCCCATGAATGACAAGACCATCGTCATCCTCACGGCTATGAACGTGGAGTACAAGGCGGTACAGGCGCGACTGTCCGGCATCACCGTGCAGACGCACCCGATGGGAACGCGCTTTGAGGTCGGGCGCCTCGAAGACGGAGGGTGCCGGGTCGCCCTAGCGCTAGTCGGCAAGGGCAACCAGGCCGCGGCGGTCCTCGCCGAACGCGCGGCAGCCCTGTTCGCCCCCGCCGCCGTCATCTTCGTCGGCGTCGCGGGCGCGCTGCAGCCGCACCTGCGCCTGGGTGACGTGGTGGTGGCATCCCACGTCTACGCCTACCACGGCGCGACCAGCGAGGACGGCGGAGCCACCGCCCGGCCGCGCACCTGGGAACTCGCACACCGCGCACATCAGATCGCCGCGCACGTGGAACGCGACGCCGACTGGGCGCGGGGACTCCCCGGCGAATCACCCGCGCCACGCGTGCACTTCGGGCCAGTCGCCGCCGGGGAAATCGCCCTCTACTCGGAGACCTCCGACGTGCGCCAGTGGCTGCGTGAGCACTACAACGACGCCGTCGCGGTCGAGATGGAGGCGGCCGGGGTGGCCCAGGCCGGGCACCTGAACGACGGCCTGCCGGCCATCATGATCCGGGGCATCAGCGACTACGGGGATAAGACCAAGCCTGCGACCGACGCTGAAGGCTGGCAGGCCCGGGCGGTGGCCAACGCCGCCGCGTTCGCCGCCGCCCTCACTCAGTCTCTCGCGGCGGAACTGGACCCGCCGACCGTAAGTACTGCGGGATCCGAGGGATCTGCGTCCGGCGGTCCCTTCAACTATGCCGCCGACAACGCCCAGGTCGGAGTTCAGGGCCAGCACGTCACCATCCACGGCGGCATCCAGTTTGGCGGACCAGGCAAGAACGGCGGGACGACCGCCCGGAAGATCGTGGCTGAGGCCCGCGCCGGCAAACTCAGGCTCATCCTGAACGGATTGTCCCGCTTCCTCCGCGCCACAGCCAGCCTGGCCACTTCGGCAACGGCCGTCATTACCGCCATCCGGGCCGCCACATGACTAGCCCGTACGGCGGCCCATTCAACCAGGCAGGGGATAACGCCCGGGTCGCTGTGCAGGGGCAGTACGTCACCATCGAGGGCGACGTCAAGGTGACGGCCGCACCAGGCGAATCACCCGAGGCCAAGTACAAGGCCGGCGTGGCGAACCTGAACAGCCGTAACCCGGGACAGGCACGCGAGCTTAGGGCCCTCCGCTGAATTACGCGGGTTTGTCCGAGACGGATGCCTATCGTGTGTGGTATGGCGACGGTTGAGGTTGATGAGGATCGTTTCGCGGCCATGCTGGCGGAGCTGAAGCCGCATCTGGACGAGCGGCAGTGGCGGCTGACGCTGGGGGCGCAGGCGCGGGCGCTGGGCCGGGGCGGGATCAGCCGGGTCGCCGCCTTGACCAGGTCGCATCCCGACACGGTGTCGCGAGGTGCGCGCGAGCTGGAGCAGGGCATCGAGCCGGGCGGGCGGGTGCGTCAGGCGGGCGCGGGCCGGCCATCGGCAACCGACCTCGATCCGGAGCTGGTGGATGAGCTGCGGAAGCTCGTGGAGCCGCAGACGCGCGGTGATCCGATGCAGCCGCTGTTGTGGACGACCAAGTCAACGCAGAACCTGGCCGATGAGCTGGCCGGGCAGGATCATGCGGTGAGCGCGGACACCGTCGGCCGTCTGCTGAAAGGCCGGCTCGGCTACAGCTTGCAGGGCAACGCCAAGACAATCGAGGGGCGCCAGCATCCGGACCGTGACGCGCAGTTCCGCTATATCAATGACCTGGTGGTGTGGTGCCTGGCGGCCGGCATCCCGGTGATCTCGATCGACTGCAAGAAGAAAGAGCTGGTCGGAAACTTCAAAAACAGCGGGGCCGAGTGGGCGCCGAAGGGTTCTCCCCGCCAGGTCAACGACCATGACTTCGCCGACAAGCAGCTCGGTAAGGTCGCACCTTACGGAATCTACGATCTGGCCGCCAACGCCGGGTGGGTCAGCGTGGGAACCGACCATGAGACGGCGGCATTCGCTGTGGAGTCGATCCGCCGCTGGTGGAACTCGACCGGCGCGCAAGCTTACCCGGGCGCCCGCCAGCTGCTGATTACCGCGGACTGCGGTGGGTCCAACGGCAGCCGCCGCAGGCTCTGGAAGGTGGAACTGGCCCGGCTCGCCACCGAGCTCGGGATCGAGATCACGGTCGCGCACCTGCCCCCCGGCGCCAGCAAGTGGAACAAAATCGAGCACCGGCTGTTCTCGGCGATCTCGATGAACTGGCGGGGCCGCCCGCTGGAAAGCCACGAGGTGATCCTGGAGACCATCCGGGCCACCACGACCCGCACCGGGCTGAGGGTGCAGGCCGAGCTGGACACCGGCAGCTACCCGACCGGCATCAAGATCTCCGACAAGCAGATGAAGAACCTGAACGCCCAGGTCATCACCCCGCACGAGTTCCACGGGGACTGGAATTACAGCATCGCTCCCGGATACCTCGGCCTTGATCACGACACGCCCGATATAACCTAGCTAATTTTGCGGAGAGCCCTTATCTGGGATGCCATGATCGGCTGGGAAGCCGCTGGGACCCGGCAAGTGACCAGCGAGGTCCTGTTCCACTGGCTCATCGCAATGCTCAGCGGACGGACGGTCCGGCAGTTCACCGGGGCTGAGATCAGCCAGCTGCGGCACTTCCGGTCCTCGTACGCGACGACCGGGGGTGATGACTGGGCGGAGGGCGTCCAGCTCATCTACCAGCTTCTGGACTCAGCGCTCCGGCCGTCTGGGGATGCAGACAGGCCGAAGACCAGCATGTCGCTCCTGATCGAGCAGTTCGACGGCCTAGGGGAAAAGCAGCGCGAACTGCTCCGCCCGCTCGACCTGTTCCTCAGCGGCCCGCGCAGGGATGAGATGTGGCGGGACGAACTCGATGGTGCCCAGGCCGGGCAGCGCTCCGTTGACCGGCTGACACATGCCTGGATGTTCTTCCACCCGGACCCGGCCAAGGTGGTCCTGCCGGAGCCCATGGCCGGACGAGGCACCGCCGCCGGGCGGTGGCGCATGCGGGCCAGCGTGATCTTGTTCCTCGCGCTAGCCTGGTACGTCGGCCTGGAACTGCTCAGGCAAGGCGCCGTACTCGGCCTGTTCTGCTACGTGGCCGGCCTGACCGGGAGCCTCGCTGCCGCCGCGGGCGACCTGGAAAAGCGCCCCCCAGCGGAACGTCGCCAGCCGCCCCAGCCTGCAGTTCACCCTGACGACGAGCATGCCAAAGACCTCACAAAACGGATCGGCAGGCTGTTCGAGAAGTACTTCGAGAAATACGAGCCGGTCGAGGCCACCCGCAAGCTCTGGGAGAACGCCACCGCTGATGCCCGCCGGTTCTACCAAGACGAGATCACCGCGATCTGCCGGGCCAACGGGTACTCCGCCGACCAGGTCGCCTGGCTGATCCGCCACGAGGTTCGCCAGATGAACCAGCGCTGGCGAGACGGCTCCCCGCAGTTCCCCCGGCAGCATCCGGTGCCCCGCAGCGGCGCGGTCACTGCGCGCCGGGCCGGGCTGGCCACGCTGATAGTCGGCTACGCACTGGCGGTGCTCACGGTGCGGGCGCACTTTGTAGGCTTCACCGTCGTCTTGCTGAGCGCGATCTGGGCGTGGCGTTGCTGGCTGCTGGTCAGCCTGGAACGCGCCGCAACCGAAGAGCACAAGCGGCGGCAAGAAGAGACCGACGAGGCGTGCCGGCGGTGGAGCACCAGGCTGCAGGACAGGCCTAAGGACGCCCAGATGGCCGAGTGGCTGGAGGGTGACCGGACGGTCCTGCTGGGCATGGGGCTTGACCAGTTCCGCCTGCCACGAAGCAGGATGGTCGCGCACGGGTTCATCGAAAAACCCCAGCCGTTCGCCCGGCGCTCACAGATCAACGGCGGACTACCCCGGTACCAGAAGTACCAGATCTGGATGTTCCTGCTGGCGGAAGGCGGAGTCCATCAGCTGCGCGCCAGTCTCGACTTCCTGACCGGAACTCTCGTAGAGCAAGAACATATCAGCTACGGCTACGCCTCTATCGCAGCTGTACGCATGCTGCGGAAATCCGGCGGTGTGCGCACATACGAGCTCAGCCTGACAGCCGGCAAGCCGATCAGAGTTCGGGTACGGGAAACTGACCCACAACCTGCCACGCAGGATGAGCTGGACGAGGACACAGATCCAGCCGAGGAAAACGAGTCCGCAACGGAGGACACCGCCCCGGACGTGGCCAGCGTGACCAACACCCTGCGCCTCCTGCAAGGCGTCGTCGGCGGAGGGACGAACTGGCTCCGCGAGCACAACTGGGCCAACGCCTGGCCAGACAGCCAAGCGGAATAACGCGACGGGATCCTCCAGCGGCCATCCGCCGCTGACCGATCGCAGAGATAAGCGCCGTCATCTCTGTGCGGACCGAGCGCGCGTACCCGCCGATCGGTACGTTCTTGCCGTGATCGCGGCGGTGGGCCGGAGCGTACGGGAATGGCTGTTCTGTGCGTCCGCAGACTGCGGCAGCCTGGCGGGTGTTAGCCGATCCAGGCGGGAAGGGGTTCTCGGGTCAGGAGCCAGGTGCTTGGTATTCCTTCCGGGCCGGTCTGGGTGGCGACGATCCCGCCTGTGATGGCGGCGGTGGTGTCCATGTCGTCGCCTGCCCGCACGCAGGCGCGGATGGCGGCCGGGTAGTCGCGGTGGTAGCGGGCGGCGGCCCAGAGCGCGAAAGGCACGGTGTCCTGGGCGCTGATCCGTGAACCGTTGCCCAGCACCGCAGCCGCCTGCTCGATGGTGCTGCCGCTCAGCGTCCTCGCCCGGCGCAGGCCTTTGCGCACGTAGGTGCCGGGGGTGAGGTCCAGGACTGCGTCGAACAGGGCCCGGCCGGTCTGCGGTGTCGCGGCCGCGACGGCCACCGCGACCGCGCCAGCGATCCCCTCGATGTTGGCATGTGTGACCTCGGCCTGCGCTGCGGCCTCGGCTGCGGCTCTGGCCGGGTTCCCGAAGTAGTAAGCGCCCAGCGGGGCGACCCGCATCGCGCCGCCGTTTCCATGGGAGCCCCGGCCGCCGAACTGCGCCGCGCTGGCTTGCCGCCATGGCACGCCGGCCCGTACCTGCTCTAGCAGTTCCAGAGCCCCGGCACCGTAGCGGCGGCTCGGATCGAACCTGGCCGCGAACATCGCGGCCAGTTCGTCCTGATCGATCCGGCCCAGGCGGCGTAGCACATCGGCAACCGAGCAGGCCAGCTCGGTGTCATCGCTCCACTCCCATGGCCCGGGCGGCTCATCGTCCGGGCTCAGGCCGCGGTTGGCGGCCAGGAAGAACTGATCCCCGAACGCGTCGCCCACCGGCAGCCCGGCCAGCGCCGCGTCCATCAGATCCAGCCTTCCAGGCCCCGCACCGCCGTTCATCAGCCCATGATCCCAGCGCTCCCTCCAGCCGGGCCACCGGATATCGCCACCCGCGCTTACCCGCCTGGCTGTCCAGATCGAGGCCGGTCTGTGCGCTACGGGGGCTGTGCTCATCATCTAGATGAGCAGACGTTGAATGTGACGCCCCTACGATCGCAGGGGCATCAAGACGTCCCGCTTGCCCGGAGCGATAGCCGATGCCAGTTGCCCTGTGGGGACCTTGACGAGATGTGGTTTGCTGTGCCGGTTATCTGGCAATTCAGCAGGCTCCGCCGCGATCGCTGGCGGAGCCTGCTGATGCTGGGGTGGCTGTTAGCAGGGCGGGGGTCGGTGTCCTGCGGCGTGGCGGATGGCGGTGGTCAGGAGCTGCAGGTTGCGGTTGTCCAGGCCGGGGATGGCATCGCGCAGGTGCACGGGGGCGCCGGCGGCGATGCTGGCGGCGAGTTGGAGGATGCGCCGTTCGCCGCCGCTGAGGGGCAGCTGCCCGTGGCTGAGGGCGCTGAGTGCGGCGTCCCAGTCGATCCAGGCCATGAGGGTGGTGCCGTCGCTGATGCTGGTGCCGGTGTGCACGAAGCCAGTGAAGTCGGGGCGGTGCAGGATGGCGCCGTGGCGGATGAGCAGTTCGGTGCCGGCTTCGCCGGGGTGTATGCCTGCCGCGCAGGCGCGCAGCGCTGCGGTGATCGCGCCGGTCATTGGTCCGCTTCGGGGCGGGCCGCTGCGGCCTGGGCAGCGTGCTGGTCCAGGATGCGCTGGTGGGCGTTGTGCTTGGCAGGGTCGTAGGCGGTGCCGTCCTGCCAGCAGCGCCAGATGACGTAAATCCAGGCGCGGGCCAGGATGCGGACGGCGTGCGGGTGGTCTTTGCCGCGGTCGCGGGCGGCGTCGTAGACGGCCGCGGCCCAGGGGCTGGCGTGCCGGGAGTCGGCGGCGAAGTCGCAGACGGCGTCGCGGAGCTGGTGGCTGACCGCCCACCGGAAGGTGTGGGCGATGTGGCTGCCGGACCGGCGGGTGACCGGCGCGGTCCCGGCGAGCGCGGTCAGTGACCAGGGGTCGGGGAACCGGGACCGGCAGTCGC
>WNFC01025801.1_pt1 | contig 10693 bp, 14 predicted proteins | sample 5400541 | NCBI WGS metagenome assembly WNFC01 (sample SAMN13153342, study PRJNA577476) | soil metagenome | isolation source: 120 cm saprolite under Douglas fir tree site 2 hole 2 replicate 1 | place: USA:California | collected 2015-04-18
ATCTCGCCGTGCTCGACATGATGATGCCGAAGGCGACGGGGCTCGAGGTCACGCGCAGCATGCGGGAGCAGGCGCCGACGAAGGACATACCGGTCATCCTCCTGACCGCACGCGCGCAAGAAGCCGACGTTTCGCGCGGCTTCGAAGCCGGCGCCGACGACTACGTCAAGAAGCCCTTCAGCCCGCAGGATCTCCAGACGCGTGTTGAGGCGCTGCTCGAACGCGCCGCTGCGACCTAGGCCCGGACGGGCTTGTACCGGTAACCGAAGCCGCGCACGGTCTCGATCGGAGACTCCGTTCCCACGTTCGTCCCGAGCTTCTTGCGCAGATACCCGACGTAGAGCTTCACCTGGTCCTCCGACACCCCGTATGGATCGCCCCAGGCGAGCTCGAGCAGCTGCTCGCGACTGAGAACCTGGTTGGGGTGCTGGACGAAGGCGCTCAGCAGTCTGAATTCGAGTGACGTCAACCGAAGGTCGACCCCCTCCGACTGGGCGGAGCGTTGCGAGAACTCGACGGTGATGGCGTCGTCGGCGTAAACGGTCGGAAAGTTCTCCTCCCCGCGTCGGTTTCGGCGCAGGAGCGCCTCCACACGGGCGAGTAGCTCCTGGCGCCCGAACGGTTTGGTCATGTAGTCATCCGCGCCGGCCTGCAGGCCGCGGACCTTCTCGAGCTCGTCGGAACGTGCCGTGAGCATGAGCACCGGCACGTCGGTGAGCTCGCGGATCCTCTCGAGTGCGCCCCACCCGTCGAGGCCGGGCATCGTCACGTCGAGGAGCACCAGGTCGGGCCGGTCTGAGAAAACGGCGCGCAAACCGTCACGCCCGTCCGCGGCCTCGTTCACCTCGTAGCCGGCCCGCTCCAGCAGCCCCGCCACAAGCGCACGAATGTCGCCGTCGTCGTCGACGACGAGAACGCGGCCGCGTGTCATTCCCGCCTCATACGGGAGAAACCCCGGAAAACATGCGGCGTTCTGCGACAAGGTTGTTATGGCCCTTTTCCTGATCATCGAGCCCCACGAAGAAATCCGCCCCCTGTATGCCGCGGTCGTGCGCGGCCTGGGCCACGAGGCGGCGTTCTTCGACGACACCACTGCAGAGCCGGACGTCGTCCTCGTCGAGCCGGCCTACCCCGAGTCGTTCGACGCCGCCTTGCGGCTGCGACTCGCTCACCCGGATCTCCCGATCGTGTGTGCCAGCATTCACGAGCCCACCGAGCAGACGGTTCGGGCCCTGCAGCCGAGCACGTACCTGCTGAAGCCGTTCAGCCTGGCCGAGCTCACGGATGCACTGCAGTTGGCTCTCTCGCAAAGGGACCTTCTGTCTGACTGACTGACTGAGCGGTTGCACGGAGCGGGTGGAGTTGCCGCTCCGTGCGCAGGTCGACGGCTGGCGAACTCCAAGATTCATCACAGGTCCGACCTTTCACTACAGAACATCGGAGCCGACCTCGGCGCCCGCCATCCCCGAACCCGGTCGAGGGTCTCACCCTTATGCCGGGGACCTCTCTTGCTCCCAGAGCTTGCGCACCAGCAAGCGAGCCTGGTCTACGGCTTCGAATTGACCCTCGACCGCTGCAACGATCGCTCCTCGCAGCAAGATCTGGATCTGGTGCGCGAAGCCCACGGGATCGCGAACCCCGGCCTCCTCTGCAAAGCGCGTCATCAGCGTGTGGAGGTTCTCGAGAGCGGCGACCGAGCCGACGCGGATCACCTCGGAGCGGCCGTGCGTCTCGAGGAGCGAGTTGATGAACAGACAGCCTTCGTAGCTCTCGTTCCGCAGCCACTCGTCGAGCACGTCGAAGGTCACGGGTATCCGCTCCTGCGGTGACGTCGCACGCCGTTCGACTTCCACCTCGAGCCAACCCGACGTCCACAGGTTCTGGTGCCGAACGAGGACGGCGACGACAAGATCGTCCTTCGAGCGGAAATGCCGGTAGAGCGTCGTCTTTGCGACTCCAGCTTTGGCGACGATGCGGTCAACGCCGACCGCGGTGACGCCGTCACGGTGGAAGAGCTCATAGGCCGTGCGCAAGATCCGCTCACGGGCCTCGGCCGTCGGCTGATCCGGCGACGGTCGCGGCGGAATCCCGGCGCTCTCCTGCGGTGACGACACCACGTCCTTCCTCACCGGTTGCTCATCGTGAGAATGCTATTTTGGCTGGACTACAGACCTGTCTGTAGCACGAATTGATCAGGGGTTCTCGCATTGCTAGATCAAGACGGCAGATGTATCAGATACATGTGTGGCGCATATTGGACTGGCAGCTGCTGCCTGCGGATAGTTGACGTGTTCGCTAAGGGCAACCAGGTCGTCGAGGCGAGTGGAGTCACAGAAGGGCGATAAAGCCGGATCGGGTACGGGGCCAGGGGACCGATCGTCGCAGCCCGCGATCGAGCTGCGGCACCTGCGCTACTTCCTCGCAGTCAGCGAGGAGCTCCACTTCGGCCGGGCCGCTCAGCGGCTCCACATCGCGCAGCCGCCACTCTCCCAGGCGATCCGGAAGCTCGAGCACGAGCTCGGCGTCTCGCTGCTTAGACGGACGAGCCGTGTCGTCACGAAGACCGACGCCGGCCGGGTCTTTGCTGACGAAGCTCACAACGTCCTCGCCGCTTTCGACCGCGCGCTCGCCGAAGCGCGCAAGGCCGGTTGCATCCGAACAGGTTCAGCGACTCCGCAGAGGTGAACTCGATCTCGGCATCTTCTTCTATGCAGAGGACTACGAGGATCTGGAGATCCGGCCTCTGTTCGCGGGCGAGCACATGGTCGTCTATCTCCCGCGCGACCACATCCTCGCCGCGAAGGAGAGGGTCGAGCCGGCAGATCTCGCCGACAAAACGCTCATCACGTTCCCGCGTGAGCCAAACGCTCCGCTCTACGATCACTTACTCACGACCTTCGGCGAAGCCGGCTACCGCTTCAAGAGCGTGGAGGAGGCCGGCGGCCTGAACGCCCGTGACCTGATGGTCGCAGTGGCGGAAAGATCCGGAGTCGCCTTCTGGCCGAAACTCGGCGAAGGCAGCGAGATGAGCACGATCGTGGTTACGCGCGCCCTCGACCCGCCGTTGACAATGCCTGACACCGTCGTCGCCTGGGCAAAGCTCCCCGAAAGGCTGCCGGCTTCGCTCATCGAGAGCATGCGAGACCTGGCGGAGGTGTTGCGTCGGGCATCCGGCTCGGAGAAGGATTCAGATCAAGAGGCAGGGCGTCTGGATCCAGGTAATAGGAGTATTGGCGCTCCCGACGAGCGAAGCGGATAGTTGTCAGATGTCTCGACTGCGGCGTCAGGCTCTAGCTCCGTGTCTGTGGATAGCCGGGGCGCAAACCCGCTCCCCGAACCGCAGCGGCGGGCGTCACGTGGCGTCTCAACTCGCGCAGTCGAGGGCTTGAGCAGGTCCCCGGCCTGCAAATCGCCCTGCCTGACCTCGAGCGACTCGTGCTCGCCGAGACGGTCTACCTGTGCGCGACGGGCCCAGAAGGATCGGGTTGCTGTTCGCACGTGATCGCCTCGGGGGAGCTGCTTTCTGACCTTGGATCTAGAGCGCTCGAACCGGGAGCCGGCGGCGTCCTCGTCGCCGCGGATCGAGGCGGTGCCGACCGCGTGCTTGGCTCCCGCGGCGGAGTGATCGGACACCTTCTGCCCCAACTCTATGCAGCTGAGGCGTCACTTCGTGCCGGAGACACGCTCGTCCTTGCCACCGACGGCGTCGCGTACCAGAGTCACTTGGTGGACCACTTCGCCCCTGCACAGGACAATGCGGATCGCATTCTCGAAACGGCCCGGAAGGGAAACGACGACGCGCTCGTCCTGGTCGCCCGCTACCGCGGCGGCACCGGATGATCAATACCTCGGAACTGGCGGAGCGCTACAGCGCGACGCTCCAGGCGTACCTGTCCCGCGGCGACGAGCAGGCGCTCCAAGAGGCCTACAAGCTCGGCCGCGAGGCGCTCGAGGCGCACATCGGGCCATTGGTGCTCTTCTCTTTGCACCGCGACATAGTCGCGCAGCTCCCTCCCCAGGAGCTCGCCGGCGACGAGTTCGTCCGCCGTGCGACAACGGTCTTCGTCGAAGCGCTCGCCCCGTTCCAGATGAGCATAGGGAGCTTCGACGAGGCGAACGCGCGGCTCAACGAGCTCATGGAGATCTTGCAACGGCACACGGAGGAGCTCGAGCCTTTCCGCGTCCGGCCCGGCGTCCGGCCAGGCTCCCCCGAGGTCCACGAGCTCGAGGCGCTGGTCAAGCGTCACGCGCACGAGATCGACGAGGTGCGCAAGCGGCTCGAGGGCAGCGAGCAGGCCGGCGACACGAGACGTCGCCTGATCGCCGACATCGTGCACGCCCAGGAGGAAGAACGCAGACGTCTTGCCGGCGACATTCACGACGACGCGGTTCAGGCGATGACAGACCGGATCATCCAAGAGGCACTTGCGAATACTCGAAAGCACGCGAGCGCCTCGCGGGTGAAAGTGGTCTTCGAGTCCCAGGAAGACGGCATCCTGGCGATCGTGACCGACGACGGCCTCGGCTTCGAAGTTGAGGCAACGCTCGCCGTGATCCGACCGGGCCATCTCGGCCTGAGGGCAATGGGCGAACGCGCAGAGCTCGCGGATGGCTGGCTGCGCATCGAGAGCAGCGCCGAAGGAACCGTGATCACGTTCTGGCTACCGGAGCGACACGCGCAGGTCGAGGTGTGACCGAGCAACCGCCGTGATCGGGCCCAGGTCGAGCAGCTGGGCCGATCCCGCGTCTTGAAACAAAGCGGCGGTAAGGAGGCGCTCCCCGACAGGGAAGCGCCCCACATCTTCAGGGGAGCGCGATGAACCGCGCGAGGAACCCCCGTGCCGCCGGTGTGTCGATCCGGTAGCCGGTACTCATGCCGGCGCATGCTGCATCGCCGCTGCTGGTCACGGCAACCAGGATTTGACCGGCGAAGCGCGGTCCACCGGAGTCGCCGTAGCAAACACCCGAGCCGGTGCGGATCAGAGATGGTGTCACGCTCTTGACGGTAGACGTCGAAGTGCGCCGGACCCCGTCGTACAGGAATCGCGGCTGTCCTCCGCCGGTCTGGCGCTCGTAATAGCCGTAGCCGACGTTGGTGACCGTCCCGCCGCTCAGCGACGGGGCGGTGTCGGCGGACGCCAACTGCGCCGGCGCAATGCCAACGGGCGCGTGGTCGAGCAGTACGACGCCGAGATCCCGAGGATCCGAACGGTCATGGCCGAAGCCGGGATCTGTCCGGGGCGTGCCCGGAATCAGCGTCCAACTTGCCCGGCCGAGCGTCGGATCGAACGTGACGTAGACCGGACCCGTCAGCCCGGCAGTGCAGTGACCCGCGGTGAGGAAGACGGTCGGCGCGATGAGCGTCCCCGAGCAGAGAACGGTAAGGCCGGAACCGGGAAGATCGGCAACGAGCGCTCCGACGTTCGAATGGCTGTTGCCGTCCGACTCACCGTTCGTGACGGCGCCGGCAGAAGTCGGGACCAAGAGTGCCAACGACGTGCAGAGAAGCAGGAGTGAGTGCCGCATGAGCAGATGTCTCCAGGGTTAGAGGTGGGAGGCGCCCGCCGGCAGGCGGGCGCCGCAGACCGGGACGGGTTATTCGTGGAATCCGTAGCCGTAGCGTGCCTTCGCGACGAACGACGCGACCGCGAGGAGGGCGAGCAGGAGACTGGGTGAGATGAGCTTCTTCATGGCTTTCACCCCCTTCGTTAGAACCGGACGTCTTGCAAGGCTTCGGCCGCGCGGCGATAAACAGCCGCAGCGTCTTCAATACGACCGCGGCGAGCGGCCAGGTCTCCCTGCGCGAGCCACGCGGCCGCGCGATGTCCGAGCGAATCCATCTGCTCGAAGCTCACGGAGGCGTGGGTAAGCTCGTCGTTCGCCTCGTCGAGGCGACCTTGCTCCATCAGCGCACGACCGAGCACGAGCTTCGCGTTGCCGAGTTCGTTCACGTGGTCGGCCCGGCCCTCGAGGAGCTCGAGCGCATACCTGGCCTTGTGCTCGGCCGAGTCTGCCTCGCCTCCGCCCAGCAAGACCTGGGCAGTTGACGAGGCTGCATAGGCCGCGTCGACCTCATTCCCGAGCTCGAGGGCGATGGAGAACGCCTCGGTCAGGCAATCCTTCGCCGCGGCTGTCTCTCCGAGCAGGAAGAGAATGCCGCCGAGGTTGTTCAGCGCCTTACCGGCGGCAAGAGCATCGCCGGCTTCGCGCTGCAGCTCGAGCGCACGCTCGACATAGAACCGTGCCATGAGCAGCTGATCGGTTCGCTCCGCGATCTGCGAAGCCTGGAGATAGGCGTCGGCGAGCCGGGCTGCGTCGTTCAGCTCTTCTCCGAGCTGGATCGCGGCGTCCGCATCCGCGCGAGCCGAATCCCAGTCGCGCTGCCGGCGGTAACAGCGAGTGCGCCAGCAGAGAATGTCGATTCGTAGGCGGTCGCTGAGCGTCGGCGACTCTTCGCAGAGACGGAGTGCAACGGTCAGAAGCCGGACCGCGTTCGAGACCGTGCCGGCCTTGAGACGGCAGCAGCCGAGTTGATAGAGCACCTCCGAACGATCCGTGTCGTCGCAAACGGAAGCTTCGGCCAATACCCGAGCCCGCTCCAGCCTGACGACGGCCGAGTCGAGGTCCCCCATGGATATCCGCGCCCAGGACTCGTCGAGCAATGCGCGCAGCTCGGTACGCGTGTCGCCACGCAGATCGGCCCCGCCGCCGACGAGGACTTCGATCGCGAGCTCGTAGTCGCGGGCGGCCAATGCCGTTTCCGCGGAGGCGAGCAAGGTGGAAGCTGCCGACGTCATCGGCTCGAGCGCAGTGGGAGGGACGGAAGGTCGAGGAGGCGAGCGAGAGTGGCGCGGAACGCGGCAGGAGTCATGCCGGCCGACTCGTCGTACTTCGAGGCCGGCTTCATGCAGTTGTCGCCGTTCTGCCAGTACGCCCACGCAACAGTCGAAGCGAAGCGCTCGCAGCCGTCGTCTGAGTGCTGCTTGATCTGGTTGCGGATGATGCCCCAATCGAACGATCTTGCGTTGAGGGCTTTGCCCACCTGAGCACGCTGAGCGCTCGTGCCGCCGTCGAAGGAGTAGTTGCCGCCCCGGGCGAACGCGACCGGCGCGCTCGCCATCACCGCGAATGCAAGGACGAGCAGGACGAGGATTCGAGGCCGCAGAAGCATCCCTCTGACCCTGGCGGCCGACGAGCGCCGTCGCTATTACTGCTGCGCAGCGCCACGCCCACCGGTCGTGCGCAGCCGGGACCCCCGCTTCGGGTGAACTTGAGGATGCCGTGGTTACGCTACAGAGGTGAGTCGGAACCGACCGCTGACCGGCAAAGGTGCGAAGAAGCGTGCCGAGCGGGAGCGTGCAGTCGGGCTCGAGCCGGACGACGCCGCGGCGCAGTGGCTCGAGGAGCACGATCCACCGCCCAAGCCGCGACCGCCGAAAGCAGCGAGCAAGTCGAAGGTGCTGCACCAATGGCGGCAGCGCCAGCAGCGTGGCGGCTAGACAAGTCTCAGTAAAGCGGTAAAGTACCGGTAATGAGTGGAGATTCTGGGCCGCGCGAAGAGATCATGCGGCGCCTGATGGATCTGTTCGCCAGCACGCTCGACCATCAGGGCACGTTTCTCGAGACGCTCGGCCTCACCTACTCGCAGGCGAAGCTGCTCTGGCGGCTCGAGGTCGGTGACACACCGTCGCTCAAGGAGCTGGCCAGGCGGTGCGGCGTCGATCCGTCGAATCTCGGCGGCGTGGTCGACCAGCTCACCGAGCGCAAGCTTGTCCTGAGCCGCCCTGCCGAGCACGACAAGCGGGTGCGCGTCGTTCGGCTCACTGCCCACGGTGTGCGCCTGCGCCGCCGACTGGTCGCATGCATGGCGCAGAACCCGGCGATCGACGGGCTCTCGCCGAAACGGCAGAACCAGCTGCTCGAGATCCTGCGAGAGGTGTCGTGAGCTCCGACTTCAAGAAGTTCTGGGTCGGTCAGACGATCTCGAACCTCGGCAGCTCGTTCACGCAGTGGGCCGTGCCACTCCTCGTGTACCAGCTCACGCACTCTGCGGTGAACCTCGGCATCGCGACCGCGGCGACTTTCCTCCCCTACCTCCTGTTCGGTCTCGTCATCGGCGCCTGGATGGATCGAGTCGACCGTAAGAAGGCGATGATCCGGCTCGACTGGCTCAACGCCCTCGTGATCCTGTCGATCCCGTTGGTCGCGCAGTTCGGCCACCTGACCGTCTGGTGGATCTACGGCGTCACGTTCATCCAGTCGACCGTGTTCATCGCCTTCAGCTCGGGCGAGTTCGCCGCCATCCCGAGCCTCGTGCAAACGGACGACCTCGTCACTGCAAACGGACGGATCCAGGCGACGTACTCGGCGGCTCAGGTGGCAGGGCCGCTGTTGGCCGGCGCGCTGATCTCATTCTTCCCGCTGGCCTGGGTGATGGCCTTCGACGCAGGCTCGTTCGCGATCTCCGCGCTGTCGATGATGCTCGTGCGAGCGAGCTTCAACACCGCAAGCGACACACCAAAGGAAACGACGACGATCCTGCACGACGTTCGCGAGGGCTTGCGCTACGTGCTCGGTCATCCCGTCTTGCGCAACATCTCCCTGATGATGGCGCTGATCAACTTCGTCACCGGCACGACCTGGGCGCAGCTCGTTCTCTTCGCCAACGAGCGCCTCGGGGCGAGCCAGCGGGAGATCGGCGTTCTCTTCGCGGCCGGCAGCGCGGGCATCGTCGTCACGGGTTTGCTGGCGGGGCGGCTACGGAAGCGCTTCAGCTTCACCGCGCTGGCGATGACGTCGCTGATGCTGATGGGCGGGCTGATCGTCGTCTTCGCCGGGATCCGCTGGTACTGGATCGCAGTCCCCATCTGGGCGGCGCAGAGCGGGCTCGGCATCCTCTTCAACATCAACACCGGCAGCCTGCGGCAGGCGATCGTTCCGAACCACCTGCTCTCGCGAGTCCTCTCGATCGCAGGCGTGCTCGCCTGGTCGGCGATTCCGGCCGGCGCGCTCGTCGGCGGCTGGGTGATCAGCGCCACCAACAACGTTGCGCTGGTCTACGGCGTGATCGGAATCCTTACGATCTGCATCGCCGTCTTCTTCCGCCTCTTCACGGCGCTCGGTGACGCCCAGCGTTATGTCGACGAGCGTCAGGCAGAAGAGGAGCGGCTGTCGGCCGACGCAGTCATCGCGTAGGAGGTGCGAGGTGGTCGACTGCGACCGCCAGCCAAGCCTCCGCGTGTGCATTCCAGACGCTCTGCGCGTGACCGCCCGGATAGATCCGGAACCGGTGAGGCACACCGGCGGCGACGAGCTCGCGATGGAACTCGCGATTCTCGGCGCGGAATCGTGTGTCCCCGGCGCCGACATAGAACGCGAAATACGTCGGTCTGCGCGCGAACCCACGTTTCAGCGTCTTGACGAATGCGTGCGCGCTCGCGTTCGCATTCGCCCGCGCGGTGCCCAGGTCCAGCGCGCGCTCGCCGGCCGGGTCGGTCGGATGGAAATACCCGCTCCATGACTCCACAACCGAGAAGGCCGGCAAGTGGTGGAGCGCCAGCATGACGGCTCCGTAACCGCCGGCCGAGAGGCCTACGATCGCCCGGCCCTGCCGCGTTGCGATCGTCCGGAGGTGTGAATCCACGTAGCCCACGACGTCGCGGGTGATCGCCGTTTCCCAGTTTCGGCCCGGCCCCCAGTCCAAATACTCGGGATCCGAGTCGTTGTCGCGCGCACCTTGGGGCGCGACGATGATCGCGCGGCGACCGCTGGACGCGAGCGCCCGCGCCAGGAAGTCTGCGCCACGGAACGATCCGGCTGCGGCCGGAAGTCCGTGGAGGAAATAGACGACGGGGTACCGCTTGCCGCTGGTGGTGTAGCCAGCCGGCAGGTAGACGGCGAGACGGAGGCGTCCTGCCACGGCGGGCGAGTAAATCGCGCGCTCCTGCTTCAATGACCGTTCGCTTCGAGTGTGCGCGCCGCTCGTGACCACGAGCGCGCCGAGAGTCACAGCCACCAGGCTGTAGACGAGGAGACGCACTCGTTCGACGTTAGCGATCTTCGCCGTTGCTTAACCGATCCTTAACCGGTCATCGAGTAGAACGAGAGCATGTCGTCGCGCTGGCTCACGCCGGTCGCGGTCGCCGTCCTCAGGGCGTTCCTCGCGGTCGGGTTCGTCGGGGTCGATCGCTACGGACAAACTATTGGCTCTACCGTGGCTTCCCGCCGCCGCACGACCCCGCCTATGTGACTCAGGCGGGGAGCGTCGAGCACATCGACGTCGCGAGCGAGGCGCTCGGCGGTCGTCGTCAGGAGGTGTACGTCTACCTGCCGCCGGGATATGCGAGCCACCCGGCCAAGCACTACCCCGTCCTCTACCTGCTGCACGGCTTCCCGGGCCGCCCACTCGCCTTCCTGCTCACGGTCCGAATAGGAGTCGTCGAGGACGCGCTGGTGGCGAAACACGAAGCTCAACCCCTCATCCTCGTAATGCCGTTCGGATCAACCGGGACGTTCACCGACAAAGAGTGGGCCAACGGCCTTGGCACGGCCGAGGGGTGGCGCACGTTCGTCTCCCGTGACGTGGTTCGGGCAATCGACACTCGCTACCGGACGATCGCATCGCGCGTCGGCCGAGGGATCGGCGGACTTTCGGAAGGCGGTTACGGCGCCATCAACATCGCCCTGCATAACC
>WNFC01032313.1_pt1 | contig 10693 bp, 7 predicted proteins | sample 5400541 | NCBI WGS metagenome assembly WNFC01 (sample SAMN13153342, study PRJNA577476) | soil metagenome | isolation source: 120 cm saprolite under Douglas fir tree site 2 hole 2 replicate 1 | place: USA:California | collected 2015-04-18
GCCCGCGGTCAGGCGGCGCTTCAGGGGCGGTTGGTCGAGGGCGAAGGCCTGGCCGGGACCCAACCAGGGCCGCGCTGCAGCCCGGCATTCCCGGCGAACGCACCGCCGTCGGTCATGCTCAGCGCGGCGGAGGAGCCGGCCTCCGCTCGGCCCAGGCGCTGAAGTCGGCGCCCGTCGACGTGACGCTCATCGATCGACGCAACTACCACCTGTTTCAACCGCTGCTGTATCAAGTCGCGACCGGCTCACTGTCGCCCGGCCAAATCGCCGCACCCCTGCGCAGCGTCCTGAGCCGTCAGAAGAACACGCGGGTCCTGATGGGTGACGTCGTCGACACCGACCGGGTGGCCAAGCGCGTCGTGCTCGCCGACGGCGCCGCCTTCGAGTACGACTCACTGATCGTCGCCGCGGGCTCGCAGACCTCGTACTACGGGCGCGACGTCTGGCGGGGATGGGCGCCGGCTATGAAGAGCGTCGAAGAGGCGACCAGCATCCGGCACAAGATCCTGTACGCGTTCGAGGTGGCCGAGCGTCTCACAGATCCAGTAGAGCGGCGCGCGTGGCTCCGGTTCGTGATCGTGGGCGCCGGCGCCACCGGTGTCGAGCTCGCCGGCGCCATCGGCGAGATCGCGCGGCAGACGCTCAAGAACGATTTTCGATCGATCCGACCTCAAGAGGCAGACATCATTCTGCTCGACGGCGCGCCTCGGGTCCTCATGGCCTTCCCATCTGGCCCGGAAGGCCGCCGGCTCGCTGGCCAAGCTCGGCGTGCGGGTGAAGACCGGGGTAATGGTCAAGGACATCGATCGCGACGGCGTCACGATCGACAGCCATATCGGCACCGATCGCCTGACGTCCAGGACCGTCATCTGGGCGGGCGGCGTGACGGCATCTGTGACGTCGGCTCTTCGGGTAGCCGGGCCGCCCGCGTCCGAGAATGGCCGATTATGTTCCGGTGACGGCGGCCACGATGGAGGGGGCGACCGCCCCCGGAGGGCCCTAGTGTTGCCTTCGCTCCGCGATCTGTGCGGTGAAGTCGAAATCCGCCGCCTGCCTTCGAGTTGCGGCTTCTTGCTGAAATCGACCGTGCCGGTGTCACCTCGCGGGGTGAGTCGGCCTCTTAATTGGCAAGAGACCCAGGGCCCGCGGCGGCCGACGCGCAGTCCCCCGCAGCGCGATCCCGAGGCGAATCGGAAACCGAATTCGCGAGGAGGACGCCGTGGCATCGAACCGTGGAGTCGTTTACATGGGGCCGAGCAAAGTCGAGATCCAAAGCATCGATTATCCCGACTAAAGCAGCGATGGGCTTTGCCACTTCTTTCGGGCTGACGAGGACTACCGGCGCCGCGTCTGAAGGTTCTTGCCGATGAGCGCCGGGCGAGCGGAACACGTCGACATCCTCGTCCTGGGCAGTGGAGAGGGCGGCAAGTACCTGGCCTGGTACATGGCGCGATCCGGACACCGCACCGCCGTCGTGGAACGACGATGGATCGGCGGCTCCTGCCCGAATATCAACTGTCTACCCAGCAAGAACGAGATCTGGAGCGCAAAGGTCGCCGCGCTGGTGAAGCATGCGGCGGAGTTCGGGACCCAAGCGGGCTCCGCCGCGATCGACATGGCACGCGTGCGACAGCGCAAGCGGGACATGGTCGACGGCCTGATCGCCATGCATCTGGAGCGGTACAAGGCCAGCGGCGCCGAGCTGATCATGGGGACGGGGCGCTTCGTGGTGCCGAAAACGCTCGAAGTGCGGTTGAATGAGGGCGGCACGCGCGTGCTGGTCGGAGATCGGGTGTTCCTCGACGTGGGGACTCACGCGACGATCCCGGACATCCCCGATCTCGCCGCGGCCGGTCCTCTCACGCACATCGAGGCGCTCGAGCTCGATCGCGTCCCGCCGCATCTCATCGTGCTGGGTGGCGGGTATGTCGGGCTCGAGCTCGCCCAGGCGTACCGGCGCTTCGGGAGCCGGGTCACGCTCGTGGAGCGAGCCGCTCGGCTCGCCGGCCGCGAGGATGCCGACGTCTGCGACGCGATCGCGCGAATGTTCCGTGACGAAGGTATCGACGTACTCGTTGCCGCTGAGACACTGCGTGTGAAGGGGCGCTCGGGGGAAGGCGTCCGCGTCGACGTACGCACGCCCGACGGTGAACGCACGCTCGACGGGAGCCACATCCTGGTCGCGACGGGTCGCACGCCCAACACTGCCGGGATCGGACTGGACGTCGCCGGCGTCGGGCTCGACGCGCGCGGCTACGTCGCCGTCAACGATCGGCTCGAGACGAGCGCCCGCGATGTCTGGGCGATCGGCGAATGCGCCGGCAGCCCGCAGTTCACCCATGTGTCGTTCGATGATTTCCGTGTCATCCGAGACAATCTTGCCGACGGACATCGCACCACCCGCGACAGGCTCGTCCCGTTCTGCGTGTTTACCGATCCGCCGCTTGCGCGAGTCGGCCTCGGTGAAGAGGACGCGCAACGCCGCGGCGTCGACGTCCGTGTCGCGAAGTTGCCGATGGGCGCGGTGCTCCGGACGCGGACGATCGCCGAATCGCGCGGCTTCATGAAGGCACTCGTCGGCGCGCCGCGACCGGATCGTCGGCTTCACGATGCTCGGGCCCGAGGCCGGTGAAGTCATGGCGGCGGTACAGACGGCGATGTTGGCCGATGTGCCGTATATGGTCTTGCGCGACGCAATCCTCACGCATCCCACGATGGCCGAAGGTCTCAACGCGCTGTTTGCCAATATTCAGAGGTCAGAGCCGTGAGCAAGCCCTACTCTCGCCGTGACTTTCTTGGCGCCGCGCTGGCTGCTGGCGTGCTGCCCATCTTGCCCGGTTCGGTCCGCGCGGCATCCCCTGTTCCGAAGCGGCTCGTCGCCGGAACACGCGTGCTCGAGGTGAATGGCCGGCCGGCCAAGGTCTTCGGCCTTATAGGTCCGAATGGACGTCCGGGCATTCGCCTCGCCCCCGGCGAGCGGTTCCGCATGGACCTCGTCAATCAAGCTGGCACACGCACCATCGTCCATTGGCATGGGCAGCTCCCTCTGGATGCAGGACGGCTTCCCATGGCCGCAGACCCCACCGATCGCGAACGGCGCGGTTCAGGCCTATGACTATGCTCCGATTCCCGGCACGTACTGGATGCACTCGCATCACGGTTTGCAGGAGCAGAGCCTGCTCACCGCGCCGCTCATCGTCCATGACGTCGCTGAGCTTCGCGAAGACCGGCAGGAAGTCGTTCTTATGCTGCACGACTTCACCTTCCGAACGCCGGACGAGGTGCTCGCCGGCCTTACCGGCACGAGCGTATCCGCAGCACAAGCCATAGTGCAAGCGGCCGAGGATAGCCCAGGTCGCAAAGGCGACAGCCATGCGCCGGAACCACGCATGGCCGGCACGGCTGCCGACGCGCCCAGCATGGCCATGCCGGGAATGACCATGTCAGGGCCGGGCGGCAGGCAAATGGGTCTGAATGATGTTCATTACGACGCCTTCCTTGCCAACGACCGAACGCTCGCCGATCCGGAGATCGTGCGCGTCGAGCGCGGCGGCCGGATCAGGCTCCGCATCATCAACGGCGCGTCCTCGAGTCAGTTTTGGCTCGATCTCGGCGAACTCGTCGGCCGCGTGGTGGCGGCCGACGGCCACCCCGTACATCCCGTGGCGGGCAGCCGCTTCCCGATCGCGATGGCCCAGCGCCTTGACATCCTGATCGATCTGCCAAGGGCCGGCGCGTTTCCGATTCTTGCCCGACTGGAAGGCACTGGTCGGCAGACCGGAATCGTCCTCGCCGCGCCACGTGTGGGAATTCCGCGGATAGCAGATAGCTCGCAGGCCGCGCCGCCGGTCGATAACTCGCTGGAGGCCCGGCTTACCGCAATGGAGCCGCTGCCGCCACGCCCCGCGGACATTGTCCGGACGATCACTCTCGGCGGCGGAATGAAGCCTTATGCATGGTCTATGAACGGCGAGTACTGGCCCCAGGTCACGCCGCTCATGCTAGGTAAGGGGCAACGCGTTGAGATCGATCTGGTCAACCGCTCGATGATGGCGCATCCGATCCATCTGCACGGCCATGCGTTCCAAGTGATCGCGATCGACGGCCGGCCGATCCAAGGCGCCGTCCGCGACACTGTTCTGGTCACGCGGATGATGGGCCGAGTCCGGATCGCTTTCGACGCCGACAATCCGGGACGTTGGGCGTTCCACTGCCACAACCTTTACCACATGATCACCGGCATGCTGACGGAGTTCAGGTATGAGGGGATTGCCGCCTGACGATCTGTTTCCTCGTCGTCATGCCACTCATCCACCTTCATGACTGTTCGGCCTACGGCTGCCTTGAACGCATGCGCGGTCGCCGGTACCACGAGCTCCTCAGGCGCCTTCGTGCGCCGGAGGGGGCGTCAGTTCGGATGTTGTCGAAATAGAGCCCTTTCTTCGCATTCCCGCGTCCTCGGAAGCTTTGCTTGACGAACTCCAGTTTCTGGCTCCGGAATCACCTCATTCCGGGTGTGATTCGGGGCACTTCGGTCGGACGCGTGCCATCACGTCGAGCACGCGTGCTTCTTCACGACCGCGATGATGTTCTGGCGGCCGGTGATCCTCGCGTGGCCCGCCCGGTCGTCGTGGCCGCGGTGGACGGTGATCCCGTACCTCCTCCTGGCTGACCTGCAGAACACGGTGCTGGCGGCGATCCTGACCCTATCCGATCGCGTGATCTACCCCGCCTACCTGACCGTCCCACGAACCGGGACCATCACCGCGCTCGAAGATCAGTCAGTGGCGGGCGTGATCATGTGGGTGCCGGGTTCGCTCGTCTTCCTCGTCGCGGCCGTCGGGGTCGTCATGGAAACCCTGGGGGCCCGCGGTCAGGCGGCGCTTCAGGGGCGGTTGGTCGAGGGCGAAGGCCTGGCCGGGACCCAACCAGGGCCGCGCTGCAGCCCGGCATTCCCGGCGAACGCACCGCCGTCGGTCATGCTCAGCGCGGCGGAGGAGCCGGTCGCGCTGAAAACCGCGGATAACGATGTCGAAGGGCTCTCGAATCCGGAGATCGCCGAGACGCTGCATGTCAAGCCGGGCACGGTCAAGTCGCGCGTGCACCGGGCGCGGCTCTTCCTGCGAAGGCGCTTGGCAGAGTACTGACCACCCGGCCCGACCCAACTCTCTCTTGCGTCCTCCGATTACTCGCGCCGATCGCCGAGGAAGCGCAGGAGGAAGAGGAAGAGGTTGATGAAGTCGAGATAGAGGGATAGCGCGCCCACGATCGCATAGGAGCCGATCTGCCCCTCGGACAGGGCGAGCGCCATCTGCTTCAGCCGCTGGGCGTCCCAGGCGGTGAGTCCGGTGAAGACGATCACGCCCACCACCGAGATCAGGAACTGCAGGGCCGCGCTCTGCCAGAAGATCCCCACGATGGACGCGAGCACGAGCCCGATCAATCCCATGAAGAAGAACTGGCCGACACCCGCCAGACTCCGCCTGGTGGTGGAGCCGTAGAGTGCCAGGGCGCCGAACATGCCGGCGGTCACGACGAACGTCGTCGCAATCGAGGCTCCGGTGTAGGCGAGCACCAGGACCGACAGGGTCACGCCGGTCAGGGCGGCATACGCGATGAAGAGGAGCGTGGCGATGCCGGGTGCGAGGCTGTCGACGCGGGCCGAGAGGAAAAACACCAGCGCGATCTGTGCGACGAACAGACCAAGGAAGAGCAGGTGGTTCGTAACCAGGGCCTGGACGAGCCCGGGCGAGCTGGCGATCGAGTAGGCCACGAGGGCCGTGATGGCGAGCCCGGCGCACATCCAACCGTACACCGCACGGAGGAAGGCGGTGGCGCGCTCGGCGGTCGCGATACCCCGCCCCCCGAATGCGGTAGCGGGAGTTCTCTCGAAATTCTCCATGGGGTCCTCCATTGTTCTTTGGACGCTGCCCGCCGCCACGGAGGTTCCCTCGCTTTCTTTTCGCAAGGCCAGGACAGCGTGCGGGTCCCCGCGAGCCGCCCCGATCGTCACAAGACCGAAGGCAGCGAATGGGAGGGTCAGCATGGGATCGTGGTTCAGGGAGTGGCTCAGGGTGGGGGCGGTTATTGCGGTTCTCGGGAGTCTGCTCTGGCTCCTGGCAGAGCGCGACGTCGGCCTGCCCGCGCTGTTGAGGAGCGCGGCGTGGGGGCTCGTGGTGTGGCTCGGGTGCGGTCTCATCTGGATTGGGCTGCAGTACGGCCAGGGGCGCGCGGACGCGCGTGAGCAGTGGAGGAGTCGGAGGCTGCTGGGCATGGTCCTCTGCGTGCTGCTGGTGCTGCCGGGTCTGGCCGCGTGCACGACCGCCATGCCGGTCTCGGGTGAGGCGGCGCTGTCGGCGACGGGTGAGCCGCCGGCGGGCCCGTGGCCTCGCGAGCTCACCAGCGGGGACAACACGTTCTCGATTTTCCAGCCGCAGTACGACCGCTGGGAGCAAGGCCGGCTGGACGGCCGGTCGGCGGTGGCGGTCGAGGGCTTGGCGTCGCCGGAGCCCCGGTACGGGGTGATCTGGTTCACGGCCCGGACCCAGGTCGATAAGGAGACGCAGCTGGTCACGCTGGAGGAGCTGACCGTCTCCAAGGCCGACTTCCCGACGGTGCCGGACGGCGGGGCCGGCTACCTCGCCGCGCTCCAGCGCGCCTTCTCGGAGGCGCCGCTGACGATCGCGCTCGATCGCCTCCAGGCCGAGCTCAAGGTCGAGCAGGTGGAGACCCCCGACCGCGTTGTTGCCGTCCGCAACGACCCGCCGCGCATCATCGTGAGCCAGGCGTCGGCGCTGCTCGTCCGCATCGACGGCCAGCCCGCCCTGCGCGCGGTCGCGGGGACGTCGCTCCTGCGGGTGATCAACACGCGGGCGCTGCTCCTGCTCGACCAGTCGGCGGGCCGCTACTACTTGTGGCTGCGGAATCAGTGGCTGGCGGCGCCCAAGCTCGACGGGCCCTGGGCGGTGGCGAGCAACCCGCCGTCCTCCCTGGAGGCGGCCAAGCAGGCGGCGGTCCAGGGTGGACAGGTGGATCTCCTCGACAACGTGGCCCCTGATCTCGCGCCGCTGCTCCAGGCCGGATCCACGCCGACCCTCTACGTGAGCACCACGCCGGCCGAGCTCCTCGTGCTGAAGGGCCAGCCGGCCTTTGCGCCGGTGGCCACCACCGGCATCCTGGAAGTGACGAACACCGACGACGACCTCTTCCTGTACACGCCGGAGCAAGCGTACTACGTGCTGCTCTCGGGCCGCTGGTTCCGCGCCAAGTCGCTGCAGGGGCCCTGGGAGTTCGTGACCGGCGACCGGCTTCCTCGGGACTTCGCCCGCATCCCGGCGAGCCACCCCAAGGGCGAGGTGCTCGCCTCCGTTCCCGGGACGCCGCAGGCGCGGGAGGCCGTGATCGCCGACGAGATCCCGCAGACGGCCACGATCAGCCGGCGCGACGCCAAGCTCACGTTCCAGTACGACGGCCCGCCGCAGCTGAAGCCGATCGAGGGGACCGCGCTGCAATACGTGGTGAACGCGTCCGTGCCCGTGATCCGCGTCGACGCCTCGACGTACTACGCGCTGCAGAACGGCGTGTGGTTCGTGGACACGGCGCCCAACGGACCCTGGACGGTGGCGACGAGCGTCCCGCCCGTGATCTACACGATCCCGGTAAGCTCGCCGCTCCACTACGTGACCTACGCCTACGTGTACGGCTCGACGCCCGACGTCGTGTACACGGGGTACGCGCCCGGCTATCTGGGGACGGTGGTGGCGCCGGGCCCGGTCGTGGTCGACGGCACCGGGTACGACTATCCGGACTGGGCAGGGGCGTACTGGTATCCGGGGCCCTGGGGCTGGGATCCGTTCGACCTGGGCTTCGGGTTCGGCTTCCGGCATCACTTCCGGGATCACCGCTTCAGTCACGGGAACGCCTTTCATCACCACGGCGGGTTCCACGGGGGCGGGTTCCACAGTGGAGACTTTCACGATGGCGGCGGGTTCCACGGGGGCGGGTTCCACAGTGGAGGCTTTCACGATGGTGGCGGGTTTCACGGGGGCGGATTCCACAGTGGCGGGTTTCACGGTGGCGGGGGCTTCCACGGCGGCGGGGGGTTTCACGGCGGCGGTGGCGGCCACGGCGGAGGGGGGCATGGCCGCTGAGACACCGCGCTCGAGTCCGGCGACATCGACGAGAGGCGATTCGATCGGTACTTATGCGGTAACGAGGAAGGAGAGCTCGGAAATGGTTATCAAGACAGCCGGTCGCTGGTTCATCTTCAACAACGAAGCGGGGCTAACCATACGGCTCCCGTTGGTTGGTGAGTTCGATCGCCCGGAGTGTGGGGATGCCGTGTGGACCCCGTGGTCCGATGTGAAGGGCGGTCTGGAAGAGGCGGAGCGGAGGTTGAGAGCAGACTCATAGCGGCTGACGAGGCCTGACCGGCCCTCGCGCCGATCGCCGAGCAAGCGCAGAACTGCAGGGTGGGGCTGGTGGGCTAGGCGAGCAGGCCGGCCAGGATCCCGGTCAGGAAGACGCCGTCGAAGGTCCCCGCGCCGCCGATCGAAGCCATCGGCGCGCCCATCTCCGCGACGCGGCCCAGGTTCAGCAGGTCCGCCCCGATCAGCGCGCCCATGGTGCCGGCGACGTAGGCGACCGGCGGAGCCCGGCGGAAGGCGAGCAGGAGGGCCACGCCGGCGGCCAGCAGGGGCGGGAGCAATACCGGGACCACGATGCCGACGCCCGGGACCACCTCGGCCATCTGATTCACCACCAGCGCGACCACGGCGGTGCCGGTCAGCATGCGCCAGCGCATGCGCAGTCGGAGGAAGAGATAGATCGAGAGCAGGGCCGGGATCAGCGCGCCGCCCACGTTGATCGCCACGACCGTGGCGCCATGCTGCACGATCCCGGGCACGACGTAGGGATGCCCGAACATCCAGGTGGTGTGCGGGGCCACCATACGCGGCGCCGGAACGGAGTAGAGCGGGATGTTCACGTGGCTCCCGACCAGGGTCAGCACCATGATCAGGAAGACGTAGCGGGGGCGGACCCCGATCTTCTGGTAGGCATAGGACAGCACCCGCAGCTCCACCAGCACCACGAAGACGACCAGTAGCAGTGCCAGCAGCAGGAGCAGGAGCGGGACGGCCGCGGGCAGCAAGATCATCACCGAGCTCACCTCAACTAGTTGGACGCCCGACAGAGGAAGATCGTTCCGCCTCTGTCACATTCTTGCGGAAAGACGGTGACCCCGGAGCCGCTCAGGAGGCGCGCGACCATCGCGTCGGCTTCCGATTGACGCGGGCGCGGCACTTCATCGTCCAGCTTGCCGAAAGCCGCTTGACGCAGCGCCGGTTTGGACAGATCCTCTGGCGCATCGAGCGACTCGCGCGGCACCCGACCTGATCGAGCGCCGCATCGACAGGACGAGGGCGATGAGAGGAGTCCATATCGGGGATTCCGGCTAAGTGCAATGGCACGCTCGTGCTAGCCACGAGGCTCCGCCGGAGCTAGGCTGAGCCCGTTCCAGCCAGTCCTGGGGAGGTCAGTCATGACGACCGCGCTACGGAATACCGGAATCGAGCCGGTGGGCGAGATGCCGTGGGGTACCCACTTCTGCTATTTCTACGAGACCAGGGACGACCTGCTGGAGACCCTGCTCCCGTTCTTCAAGGCTGGCCTCGAAGCCGGCGAGTTCTGTGCGTGGGTCGTCTCCGAGCCCCTCACCGAGGAGGAGGTCTGGCAGGCACTGGACCGGGCCGTTCCCGGCCTCGACCGGTACGTGTCCGACCAGAGTATCGAGGTATTGAGGGCCCGGGACGTGTATCTGGCGGGAGGAGAGATCGATCTCCATCGGATCACTAGCAACTGGAGCGCGAAGCTCGAGCGGGCGCTGTCCAGAGGCTATCAGGGCATCCGGGTGAGCGGGAACACCGCCTGGCTCGAGCAGAAGCACTGGCGAGACTTCATGGAATACGAGACGGAGCTGAACCGGGGCATCGGCGATCAGCTCATGCTGGTGCTCTGCACGTATCCGCTCACGACGAGCGGCGCGACCGAGTTCCTCGACGTGGCGGGCACCCACCAGTTCGCCGTCGCCAAGCGTCGGGGCCGCTGGGAAGTGGTCGAGACGCCTCAGCTCACGCAGGCGAAGGCCGAGATCGCCCGGCTCAACCGCGATCTCGAGCAGCGGGTGCGCGAGCGGACGACGGAGATGGAGGCGGCGATCGGGGACCAGAAGCGCGCCTCGGAGGCTCTGCAGGAAGCGCAGAAGACGCTGGCGCACGTCACGCGGCTCACCACCATCAGCGAGCTGACCGCATCGCTGGCCCACGAAGTGAACCAGCCGCTCGCCGCCATCGTGGCAAACGCCACCGCGAGCCTGCGCTGGCTCGAGCACACTCCGTCCGCTCTCAACGAGGCCACAGAGGCGATGCAGCTAGTGATCCGGGACGCCGAGCGGGCGGGCGACGTGATCGCGCATGCGCGTGCGCTCGTGAAGAAGTCGGACGGGGAGAAGTCCCTCGTGGCCGTCGATCAGATGATCCGCGAGGTGCTCAGCCTCGTCCAGCCCGAGGTGCAGAAGCACGCGGTCGTGGTCGAGGAGGCCCTGGCCGAGGGTCTTCTCCCGGTGCTGGGAGACCGGATCCGGCTGCAGCAGCTCGTCCTGAACCTGATCATGAACGGGATCGACGCGATGGCG
>WNFC01010131.1_pt1 | contig 10692 bp, 10 predicted proteins | sample 5400541 | NCBI WGS metagenome assembly WNFC01 (sample SAMN13153342, study PRJNA577476) | soil metagenome | isolation source: 120 cm saprolite under Douglas fir tree site 2 hole 2 replicate 1 | place: USA:California | collected 2015-04-18
GCCCCGCGCGTGGGCGGTGTGTCGCTTTGTCGATCCGATCGCCGACATCGCGGTACTCGGTTCGCCCGACAATCCGCACGCCGATGATTACAAAGCGCTGATGGGGACGGCGACGGCGCTGTCGTTCGGCGATCACGTCCGGCACCCGGTGAATTTCTGGGCACCGGCCCGGCTGCTGTCGCTCGACGACCGTTGGTTCTCCTGCACCATCCGACACTACGGCGGGCCGCTGTGGATCACCCACGCCGCCGAGCGCGTCCTCGGCGGGATGTCGGGCTCGCCAATCATCTCGGTGGCCGGGACGGCGATCGGGGTCGTGTGCACCACTACATCGCCCCGGGAGGGCGGTCCTAACGCGCGCCTCTCCGACAACCTGCCGGGATGGCTGCTCCGCGACAGCCTGTAGGTGGCCCGCCCGACTACCCGCCGCTCAGTGTGCTTTCTTTTTTCGCAGCCGCCGCCTATCATCCGGTCATGGAACTGTCACAGCCGACTTCCGTCCTGGTTGAGCGCCTGCGCGCCGTGGGGCTGCGGCCGACGCGCCAGCGCCTGGCCTTGACGCGGCTACTGTTCGCCAAAGGCGCGCGGCACGTTACCGCCGAGCAACTGCACGGCGAAGTTCTCGCCTCGGCAATCCCGGTCTCGCTCGCCACCGTCTACAACACGCTCCACCAATTCACCGACGCCGGGCTGTTGCGCGAGGTCGTGGTCGAGCCGGGACGGTCCTATTTCGACACCAACATCGCGGATCATCATCATTTCTTCTGCGAGTCGAACGGCTTGCTGCAAGACATCGCGGCCGAGGACCTGACGGTCATCGGGCTTCCGCTGCCTCCCCTGGGGACCGAGATCGGCCGGGTCGAGGTAATCGTGCGCGTGCATCCGGGCAACCGCTGATCGCATACGCGGGCAATTTTCCACTTTGGAATTTTTCTGAACTGTTGACTCGATCCGTGCCCCAATTTATACCAGGGGATCGCATCGGTTCGGCCGCATCCTCGCGACCGCCCGTTCCAAGAAACTCGAGGGACGGATGCCGTGTCCTCGCTATCTCAAGACCGAAACGGTGATCGCGGAGGCTGCCCGCGAGCTTGCAGATTATCGCCTGCGGCGGCCGCCAGCGCTTGTCGGGTTCCGCGACTGGTGATCCAACAGCAACTATTCACTTAGGGAAGAAGGAGACCCGGGATGGCATACCAAGAAGACATCGCCCTGATGGCGCATCTGATGCGGCGGGCGGGCTTTGGCGCAGGCCGCGATGAAATCGAGGCGCGCGCGGCCAAGGGCTACGAGGCGACGGTCGAGGACCTGCTGCATCCTGAGACGCAGCCTCCGGTCGACGCCTATACGCTGTTGCGCTATCAGCCGGCGTCGCTATTGCCGGGCGGACAGCCGCCGATGGGCAACCTCAACTGGATGTTCTATCTGGTCAACACCAAGCGGCCGCTGGAAGAGAAGGTGGCGCTGTTCTGGCACCACGTGTTCGCCACCGGCAACTCGAAGGTCGACAATTACGATCAGCTCCTGGAGCAGATCGACATCTTCCGCAAGCGCGGCCTCGGCAGCTATCGGAGCCTGCTGCTCGAGATGGCCAAGAACCCGACCATGATTTTCTGGCTGGACAACCAGCAGAACCACGGGACGGCGGTCAACGAGAACTGGGGCCGCGAACTGCTCGAGCTGTTCAGCCTCGGCGCCGGCAACTACACCGAGACCGACGTTCGCGAATGCTCGCGCGCCTTCACCGGCTGGACCTTTGAGACCAAGATCCCGCGCGCACCCTACGGCCGGTTCCCCTGGAAATTCGAGTACCGCCCGGAAGATCACGACGACGGCGTGAAAGAATTCCTCGGTCATCGCGGCAAGTTGAACGGTGAGGACATTATTGACATCATCGTGCAGCAGCCGGCGTGCGCTCGCTTTATCTGCCGGCATCTGTACAATTTCTTCGTCGCCGACGAACCGCAGGTGCCCGCCTGGCCGATCGAACCGCCGCGCGATCAGGCGGCGATCGACACCTTGGTTGGTGCCTTCCGGGACGCGAAGTTCGACATGACCGCCACGCTGCGGGTCCTGTTCAACTCGGATTTCTTCAAGGAAGCCCGCTACCAGCACATGAAATCGCCTGCCGAAGTGGTGGTCAGCACGCTCCGGCTCGTCGGCGGCCATGAGCTTCCGGCCCCCGGCTACGGCGAGCTGGCGATGCACACCGCCTATATGGGACAGGATCTGCTCAACCCGCCATCGGTCGAAGGGTGGCACACCGGCAAGGAGTGGATCAACAGCGGCTCGTTGATGGCCCGCGTCAACTTCTGCGCCGAAAAAATCGGCGATCCGTCGCTGCCGGGAGTTCGCGCCATCATCGACCGACTGAAGGCCAAGGGTGCGTTGAGCCCGGACCAGCTGGTCGAGGGTTGCCTCGACCTGCTCGGCCCGCTGGTAATCCGCGACGACACCCGGCAGGAGCTGGCCGCGCAGGCCAAGGAATGGGGCCAGATCAGCTGGGACAGCAAAGCCAATTCCCAGCAGGCCGACACCCGCACCAGCCAAATGCTGCAATTGATCGTCGCGACGAGAGAGTATCAATTCGCCTAAATACCCAATACTCATCAGACCAGGAGGAAGACAATGCCAGCAACTGATCCCGTTATAGTCGTACTGCAACTCACCGGCGGGAATGATTATGTGAATACGGTCATTCCCTACAACAATCCGCTGTACCGCGATAACCGGAAAGCGGTGGGGATCCCCGACAACCAGATCATGCATCTGGACAAGGACTATGGGATCCCGCATTACATGGCGCCGCTGAAGCAGTTCTGGGACGACAAGAAGCTCGCCATCCTGCATGGCGTCGGCTTCAAGGATTCGCCGCGCTCACACTTCCGGGCCATGGACATCTGGCACACCTGCGAGCCGATCAAGGTCGGCACCGAAGGGTGGCTCGGCCGTGTCGCGCGCGAATTCGACCCCAAGAAAGAGAACGTCGTCACCACCGTCAGCATGGGGCCAAGCCTCCCGCGCTCGCTCGTGGTGCAGGGCGTTCCGGTGGCCTGCGTCGCCGGTCCCCTGGAGCGGTACGGCTTCCTGCCGACCATCCAGGGACAGCAGCGCAAGCAGGTGCTCGGTCGCTTCGCGCAAATGTACCAGCCGGCGGTCGGCAGCGGCCTCGTGATGGACTACATGAGCGAGACCGGCCTGGATTCGCTGAAGGGCGAGGACATCCTCAAGGTCGCGCCGGAGAAGTACTCCTCGACGGTGCAGTATCCGAACACCCCGATCGCACGGAAGCTCAAGGGCATCGCCCAGGTGCATTTTGCCGATCTCGGCACCCGGATCTTCTACTGCGACCACAGCACCTTTGACACGCATGCCGGGCAGAACCCCGGACACGGCAATCTGTGGACCGCCGTGACCGAGGGCATCGACGCCTTCATGAAGGACCTGCGCGAGCACAAGCACGCCGACAACGTCATCCTGTTGATGTTCTCGGAGTTCGGGCGCCGCGTTCGGGATAATGGCTCGGGGACCGATCACGGCGCCGGCGGCGTCGCGTTCGTGCTCGGCGAGAAGGTCAAAGGCGGCCATTACGGCGAGATGCCGTCCATGAAGCCAGAGCACCTGGTTCAGGGCGACCTCAACCCGAACATGGACTTCCGCAGCGTCTACTCGACGATCCTCGACAAATGGCTGAAGGTGAACCCAGCCCCGATCGTCAACGGCACGTTCGAGCAGCCGGCCTTCCTGAACTAAAGGGAAGGTCGCCCCGCTACCGCCCTCCCTTCCCGTGGCGCCAGCCATGGGTAAGGAGGGAAGTGGCGAGGGAGCGTATGCGAGCGCCTCCGGGGTTCCCGGAGGCCGACAGTGATTGGATGGAGGAAACTATGCCGCTGACAACGGTCGCGAGTGGACGGGTCTACGATTGGAGCCATGCCGTCGGGCGCGGCGCGGCGCGGGGCACCGGCTTCAATTACATACAAACCATGTGCCTCGGCAAAGGCGGCGTCATCTATACCGCCAATCGGGGCAACGAAAACAACTTCGGAATGCACTGCAACAAGGTGCAGCTCGGCGGCCCAGGCGAAGAGGAACTGATCGCCGACTTTTTCGAATATGGCGAAGGCGACGGCCATTGCACGTGGCCGTTCGGCGTCGCGGTCGACAACAACGACCACGTCTACGTCTCGGATGAATGGGAGAACTCGATCTCCGTCTTCGACAGCAGCGGCAAGTTCCTGCGCAAGTTCGGCAAGACCGGTAGCGGCGATGGCGAGCTGGTGCGTCCGGCCGGTCTGGCGGTCGAGAAGAACGGCAACATCATCGTCGTCGACAGCGGCAACAACCGCCTGCAGGTCTTCAGCCCGGACGGCAAGTTCGTCGGGAAATGCGGCTCGGCCGGGAGCCGGCCTGGCGAATTCAACCAGCCCTGGGGGATCACCCTCGACAAGGACGGCAACATCTTTGTCGCCGACTGGAAGAACCACCGGGTGCAAAAGCTGACCGGTCAGGGCAAGCCGCTGATGTGCATCGGGGAATACGGCGCGATCGAGGCGCCCGAGGATTCCTATGCGGTGACCTATCTCGGCCCCTATATCGCCGCCGCTTCCGAGAAGGCCGGCAATCCGAGCCCCAACAAGCTCAACCATCCGACCGACGTCGCGGTTGACACCGACGGCGACATCTATGTCGCCGACTGGGGCAACCATCGGGTGTGCATCTTCGACTCCGAAGGGAACCCGATCACCAGCCTGATCGGCGACGCCCAGGTGCTGTCCAAGTGGGGCCAGCAGAGCATCGACGCCAACCCCGACATGATGAAGGCGCGGCGTCGCGTGAAGAGCCTGGAGCCGCAATGGCGTTTCTGCTTCCCGACGGCGGTCGAATTCGATCCGGAGAGCGATTCGGTCATCGTCGCCGACAGCCAGCGGAACCGCCTGCAGATCTATAAGAAGGTTCGCGACTACACCGATTTCCAGGCGAACCTGTAAGGATCTGAGGAATGGCGGGCGCGCCTCACGAACGCGCCCGTCATGAATTCCGACGTCCCATGCCTTCCTGTCCCTCTCTGGGGACAGGAAGGCGGGTCCGGCAGGGCGGCGGCGCCCGATTGACCACGGTGCCGTTGTCTTTGCCTGTGCCTCTCCCTATATGGCTGGCATGAAAAGAATGTTGCCACAAGCAATCGTATTGGGGCGTCTACGCGCGGCCGGGTTGCGGCCCACGCGCCAGCGCCTTGCCTTGGCCCGCCTCCTCCTCGAAAACGGCAATCGCCACGTGACCGCCGAACAGCTGCACAGCGAGGCGCTGGCGGCGGAAATCCCGGTATCTCTGGCGACCGTCTACAACACCCTGCACCAGTTCATCCATTGCGGGATCTTGCGCGAGGTCGTGGTCGAGCCGGGGCGCTCCTATTTCGACACCAACATCGACGAGCATCATCATTTCTTCTGCGAATCCAGTGGCATGCTGCAGGACATCCCGAGCGAGCTGGTCTCGGTCGGCAATCTGCCGCCGCCGCCGGCCGGCGCCGAGATCCGCCGCGTCGATGTGATCATCCGCATCCGCCAGGAAGCGCGACCGACCGCCGCAGCGGATTAGAATTAATCTAGATTCTAGATAACGTTACGAGGGTCGCGCGGATCCGTGGCGAGCCCGACCCGGCGCGTGAGAACACCAGCCCGCAGGGCAAGGCCTCCGCCGTGCAATTCATTCGCATTGGGTTCGCCGGCGAAGAGATCGCGGCGTTCAAGAAACCGGGGCCGCATGTCGTCGTCGGCTTCGACCATCCCAATTACGCTCACATGGCGGCGCTCCCCGAACCGGTCCACGCCGCCCTCGCCGAGGATTTCGATTAGGCGCGCTCCCTCCGGGAAGTAGGCGCAGGCCGCCGGAGAAGCAGCGCGCTCTGAAAGGGGTTCATGGCAGCGCCGTGGTCGCTGCTTTCGTGAACCCGGTGCTACTTACGATATCTGCGGTACCATAGACTGGATTGATCAGAATATTGCCCGAGCCGGCGGTCGAATTTAGCGCATGTGTACAGGCGGTGAAATCGACCGGAGAGAAGGTGTTGTTTGTCGCGCCCGCCGTATCCACTACAAGGCAAGTCGTGCTGTTATTGCCGCCCAGGAGGGCGATCTTGTTACCGGATACGGTGCCCTCGGTCACATGCACCGCCGTGCCGTGTGCCCAGGTTCCGTTGACGGTAATGTCACTTTGCGAGATGCCGCGCAGTTGGACTGCGTCACCCCCGGTTGCTGTCGGGGCGAAGGCGCCCTCAATTTTCAAAACCGACACCACAACATTGTTGATTTGTGCTCCGCCAGCGGCCGAGCCCGTGCCGGAATTCTGGGGCACGATGTAATTGAGGTTAGAGATGCTGAACGCGTCCGAGAAATCGCTTTTGCCGAGAACGAAAACGGGCCCGTCATTCGCGCCCTTAATGGTAAGCCTGCCCGACAGCCAGACATTGTTGCAGGTATTGCCGGTGCAGCGGATTTCAAACGTCGGCGTACTCGTGATCGAATTGCCGTCGAAATCGGCGCCGCCCTCGACAAGGATCTTGAGGCCGTCGGATTTGCAGTTCGCCGCCCAGTCGCCGATGTCGACGATGACATCCGCGGTCACCTTGTAGGCCCGCCGCTGGAAGTGGATCGGCGAGCAGTTGCCGGCCACCGTTCCAACCCAGGCGAACGCGGCATCGATCGCGGCCGTATCGTCGTGCTTGTCATCGCCGACCGCGCCGAAGCATTCTGCATCGATCCATGGGAAACCACTGCAGATGATGCTAGTGGTGTCCGGACCGAGCTTGCTCGAAGCTAGGACCCGCGACCGCACGTCATGGAATTTGCCATATAAGGCGAGGTCGGAGGTCGGCATCAGTTTCTGCTCGTAGAGACTGCAGACCGGGGGCGGTGTGCGGCTAAAGTCGGCGGCTTGGTAGTTGGCCGGAAATGCGAGGGCCGCCAGCGCTACCATCGCAGTATTGTGGAGCGACACCAGAACTTCTCTATTCGCTTCTCGCGTCGGCCACTAAATGCGCGATGGGCGGGCTCGGATCCGCTCGGCTTCCCATCAATCGGCCTTCGCGGGCATAGGTATCATCTGCCGTAGTAGCGGGCTGACGTCGGCCGAAAACCTGCACCGACCTGAGGTGAAGGTAGTTCTCGTCGTCGAGCCTGATCCGGACGAATCGCGCCAGCTGCCCCGGCGGCAATGTCACCTCTAGAGGCCTATTCTCGGGACCGCCAACGACTGTCCCGTCGGCCTTCTGGTACATCAGTTCCATGCCATCACCGTCCAGCGATTTGAGCAGGCTGAAGTTTCGGAAGCGGTCCGTGCAGTTCTTGCGGTTCAGGATGATGACCTTTTCGACAAGGTACTCATCCTGCAGGTCAACCTGCCACCATGGATTGACCTCGCTCTCGGTACAGAATCCGTAATCGTCAGGAATGACCCCCGCATTGGCCCCAAGGGCCTCTTCCTCGACGGTACCGAAATGCGACCACTGCGAGACCGAGCTTTGAGTCGCCGGCTTGTGGAGCGCGATATCGTCCGCCGGGGCGTCCTCGATCGGGTCGCCCTCCAAAAACCAAATACCCTGTCTTTCCTCAAAACCGCTGCGAGCGAGGAAGTCGCGGCAAAGGAAATTGGCGTCAGTCTCCATCACCTCGGCGCTGATTTCCGCCGCACCATCGCCCCGCAGCCGCCGACAGATCTCGCCCACGACATGAGCCTCAACCCCAAGTCCAATAACTCGGCAACTCATGACGAATTGCTCAATATGCGCGCCGGCCACAATGGCGACCCCGACCAATCCATAGGCCGTAAATTTGTCCTCGACCTCAAAAGCGTAAAGCATCACTCCGTTGGCGAACGCAGCCTTCAGCTCCTGGGTCGAGCGCCGGCGCCCTGTCGTATTGAACTGATTCGTCTTGTTGATCAGCTCGAAGGCGCGAGGAAACTTCGGATGATTAAGATCGCGGATCTCGATTAGGGTAGTCCTGACATTCAGCGAAGCTAAGAACTCTTCCTTCGAGAAGCGCCGGCGAGCGCTTTCGCGCTCGATCTGGGAGTGCACCATTTCGGTTCGTCGCGATGACTCTTCCGTGATCTCGGCAACCTGCGTCTCCGGGGACCACAACAGGATGCGCCGCACGATGTAGGGCTCGCTACCGAGAACCCGGATGTCGGGGAATGCCGATTTTACTGCTGCTCGTTCCACGGGATTGTCGTCGATAAAAACGACGCTGCGCGGCAACAGATTCACCTCTCGCATCACCTCATCGATGTTTTGGATCTTCGAATCCCAGTTGATCTTGTGCGTAGCGAAATCTTCGAGCGCCAGGCGACCACCCCATACCTGCTGCCATAGTGCCGTGATTTTCGCCTCGTCGTTCTTGCTCACCAGGGCAACCAGGATACCGCGCTTTTTCAAGAACAGGATGGTTTCGGCTAGACCGAGAGGCCAGCCTTCCGTCGTATGCCCGGAAAATTGCCCTTCCTCGACGAGCACCCCGCGCCATAGCGTGTCGTCGAGATCGAACACAACCAGCTTTACGGCATCGACCTGTTCGATCGTGCGCCGCATCGCCAGCATCTCGTCGACGACGGCGTCCATTATCGACTCTGTTTGCAGCGGATAGTGCTGGTCCACCCGATGGATCGGCTGTAATCGGTTCTGGTCGTTCACATCGCAATCGCCGAGCCACGAACTGTGGTTTATCTGCACAAGAACATCGTCCTGGAAGTATCGGCGACCAAATGAACTGACGATTTCGTCGACATCGACAACGAAAGCGTTTTTATACTTCTCGACTTGATCGCTCAAACTATCATTTAGCTTACGAAAGAAATGGACCAAGTTCCGTAGGTCGCAACGAGGCATGAACCGACCGACCGGATTCTGCTGGGGGGTTAAGAAGTTGAATACGAACGTCATCAGCCCGTGTTCGCTGTTCCAGCGCATTGCCGCTTCCAGCATCAGCCGCACGCGATCTTCGGTCTCGCGGAACAAGGTCTCGTACGCCTGTTCCGACAGCGGCAGCCGAAAATACGTGCGTTCCGGGAGCAGGTTGCGGACGGCGACCTGTACGACCTGGAAATCGTAATCCTCGACGGGATGTGGCGGCGCCACCGGCAGGTCGCGCAGATGATTCATCAGCACGTAGTCGCCATCGAAGCCGAGCTTTTTGAAATGCGAGACCAACGAGTGCACCAGGCACGAGCCGACGACCAGCGCCCGGCGCGTGGTCATCTCCGTGACGCGCAGCTCCGTGGGTACGCGAAACGAGGCGCCAATGGCTGGCCGCATCGACAGCTCGTTATCGGCAGCCAGCCCGTCGCCCGAGATCCTTGCGTCCATATTTTGACCCCTGCACACTGGCAGTCGGAGGTCCGCGTCTAACCAGCGCGCGTCTTTTTCCGCTCGAACTCCGATTGTCCCTTTGGGTAATTATCACAAGCCTACCACTCAGGCTTGAAGGAAATTTGACCATAGCTTTCCGGCCAGCCTATGACACGCGTGCTGCGTTTGGCGCGCTCGACTGATGAAGAGAGATACATTAGAGAGCAACAAGCACTTGGTTAGGTCGGATGACGGTATGCCGGGTGGGTGATGGCGGACCCATGAGATCGAAGGAGGCCGGCTGGGCGGTGCTCGACTACGACGAGTGGGCGGACAGCTGCGCCACGCTGCATCTGTGGACCCAGGTCATCGGCAAGATCCGCCTAGCGCACGCGCCCCTGGTGAACCATTGGTGGCAGGTGCCGCTTTACGTGACCGCGCGGGGGCTGACGACCTCCGCGATGCCGCGCGACGCCCGGACATTTCAGATCGATTTCGACTTCATCGACCACCGGTTGCGCATCGCGGTCAGCGACGGAAGGCGCGCAAGCATTCCACTCGCCCCCTGCTCGGTCGCCGATTTCTATGGTGAGGTCATGGGCCGGCTGCGCGCGCTCGACCTGGAGACGCGCCTTTGGACCATGCCGGTCGAGATTGCCGACCCGATCCCGTTTGAAGAAGACCGCACACATGCGGCCTACGACCCCGCGATGGTCAACCGGTTCTGGCGCGCTCTCGCGCAGATCGATCAGGTGTTCACGGTGTTCCGCTCGCGATTTCTCGGCAAGGCCAGCCCGGTGCATTTCTTTTGGGGCAGCTTCGATCACGCGGTCACCCGCTTTTCCGGCCGACGCGCCCCGCCTCCACCGAGCAACCCGAACATTCCGGATTTCGTCAATCGCGAAGCCTATTCGCACGAGGTCAGCAGCTGCGGGTTCTGGCCGGGCAATGGCGGCTTCGGCCACCCGGCGTTCTACTCATACGCCTACCCGCAGCCGGCCGGATTTGCCGAGGCGGCGATCAGCCCGCCGGCCGCGTTCTATGCCAAGGATTTCGGCGAGTTCATCCTGCCCTATGACGCCGTGCGTGAAGCCCCGCGCCCGGGCGAATTCCTGCTCGAATTCCTCGAGAGCACCTACGCCGCGGCGGCGGACCTCGCAAAATGGGACCGCACCCTCTTGGAGCGAGTGCCGGCATAGCTGGCATCGTGGGGCTCTTGGTTGCGGCGCCGGCGAGCGGGGACTAACCTCGCGGCCAACAGATCCCGCCGCAAGGCGTCCCCTGGGGAGAAGCGCTCATGTCGATCTTGATCATCGGCGGCACCGGGTTCATCGGCCGTCGCCTCGTCC
>WNFC01011379.1_pt1 | contig 10692 bp, 12 predicted proteins | sample 5400541 | NCBI WGS metagenome assembly WNFC01 (sample SAMN13153342, study PRJNA577476) | soil metagenome | isolation source: 120 cm saprolite under Douglas fir tree site 2 hole 2 replicate 1 | place: USA:California | collected 2015-04-18
GCACAAACGTGTCGACGACGTACCGGAACGCCGGGCCGTCCTTCAGGAGCGTGGTGATGTCCTTGAAGAGGATTCCCTCGGTCGGGAAGTTCTTGATGTCGCGGATCTTCGCCTTGAGGTCGGCGACGTCCATGGATCGCTATCTTACTCCCGATGCCGCGGTGCGCAAGACGCCAAAGTGTCCGCAGCTGTGGCACGGTGACACGGCAGCGGCGGGAAACGTCAGGGGGCTGACGAGGCGTCATTCGCGCCAGTACGGGCTCAAGTCACGGATTTTTGGCGGCGAACTCCCGACCAAGGTCACCATGGCACCCAACTTGCTCACCTGCCTTCGCAGCGTCCCGTGAGGAGGGCAGCATGTTGCTCCCGGAACAAGTGCAGCGCCTGGTCGAGCTCGCCCTGGCAGAGTTCGCGCCGGAGTGGCAGATCACTGGCTTGTGCTCGGAGCTCAGCCTGCACAATCCCGACCATTGGGTCTCCGGCCTCGGAACGTTCGGACTCGTCCTGCGCAACCGCAACAGCAGGACCGCCAAGGTCCTCGGCTGGCGGAATGGCGATTTCGGGAGCGCCTCGTACCATCGCGGCATCTCGTATCGCGTGCTCGAGGCGTACGCCGACCGCATCACGGATCCGATCCGTCGCTACTTCGAAGAGATCGGTCTGGTCATCCCCGGAAAGCTCTCGCCGCGGCTCGCGCAGACCGCCGCGACCCGGTCAAGCATCAACAACTACGCCGAGTAGCCCCCCGCGGTTCGTGGCGTGATCACGACTCGAGCTGCTCGATGGCTTCGGGCAGCTCGGCGAGCCGCGAGATGGCGAGGTCGGGGCGTTGCGCGCCGAGCGCCCTGACCGACGGGGTTACCTGAATCACGCGCATCCCGGCGGCCCGGGCGCCCTGCACATCCAGGATCGGGTCGTCGCCGACGTGCACCGCGGTTCCGGGCTCGCCGGCGACCGCACGCAGCGTCAGCTGGAAGATCTCCGGGGCCGGCTTTGAGCAACCGTCGGAGCGTCGCGCCCGGCGTTCGCATGATGTTCGAGACAAGCGCGAGCGTGTAGCCTCCTCCGTTGAGCGTCTCCAGCGCCGCGAGCGCACCGTCGTCGACGGCCGGCGGGACGATGAGGATGGGCCGCGCATAGGCGTCGACCAGCGCGGTCATCATCGCCGGCGGGACACGTCGCGGCAGCCCGGGATCGACCGCTGCGAGGATCGCTCTGACGTGGTCGTCGACCGGCACGTCCCGGTGCGTGGCCCAGATCCGGCTGAGATAGCTCCCCGATTCGTCGTAGGCGCGATCGAGTGCCGCCGCGGACACCGGCATGCCGGCGGCCGCCAGCAGGGGCTCGAAATCCGCCAGGCGGCGCTTCTTATAGCGGTTGTCGCTCGCCGGACCGTCGAAGAGTAGCGTACCCCAGAGGTCGATCGTGATGGTTTTGACCTTCATCCGATTACCCCGTGAAGTTCGGGCGACGCTTTTCCAGATAGGCGCTCATCCCCTCGAGGGGCTCGTCGGTTGCGTACGCGGTGGCGAACGCGTTGATCCCGTGGCGCACCGCGGTCGGGAGATCGCTCTCTCGCCAGCGCACCATCTTCTGGAGCCGGATCGCCTCGGGCCCGGCCGCGAGGATCGCCGCCGCCAGTTCCTCCGCGGCTGGACGCAGACGGTCATCCGGCACCACGCGGTTCACGAGGCCCCAGTCGAGCGCCGTCGCGGCGGTGATCGGCGCGCCCGTGAGCAGCATCTCCGCGGCGCGGCCGGGCCCAACCATCGGGGGCAGCAACGCCGCCTGGATGACCGAGGGCACGCCGACGCGCACCTCGGGTAGGCCGAACGAGGCGCTCGCCGCCGCCACCCGCAGATCGCAGGCCAGCGCGAGCTCGAAGCCGGCGCCGAGGCACGGGCCGTTCACCGCTGCGATCACCGGAAACGGCGCCCGGTGCACCGCGGCGATAGCGTCGTGGAGCGCGGTGATCAGCTCTCTTGCCCGGCCGACGTCGAGATCGCGCAGGACGCGCACGTCCATGCCGGCCGTGAACGCGCGGCCGCTCCCGACGACCACCGCCAGGCGCGTCGAGCGGTCCGCCGCGAGCGCGTCGAACGATTCGCGCACGGCGCGGATGAGGGTCGGCTCGAAGAGGTTGAGCGGGGGGCGGTCCAGCGTGCACCAGACCGTGGCCCCCGCCCGATGGATCGTGAGCGGGGACGCCACTAGTACCGGCGCATCGCGGGATCAACCGTGCGGGCCCAGTAGTCCAGCCCGCCGCGAAGGTTCTTCACGCTCTTGAAGCCGCGCTGGCGGAGGTAGTCGGCGACCGCCGCGCTCCGGACGCCTTGATGGCAGTAGACGACGATCTCGTCGTCGGGATTCAACTCGTCCGCCCTGAGCTCGATCTCTTCGATCGGGATGTGCACGGCATTCTCGAGCCGGCAGAGACGCGTCTCCCAGTCCTGGCGCACGTCGAGGAGGAGCGGTCGATCATTTCCGGCCAGGCGCGCCTTCAAGTCTTGCGGGGTGATCTCGTCCATACCTTGCTCCGCTAGCGGGGCGCCCGACGCCCGACCAGAAAGTCCACGAGCCAGCCGTTCACCGTCTCCACATGCTCGATCTGCGGGAAATGTCCGCACGCATCGACCCAGCGAACCGCCGCGTGGCGCAGCACCCTGGCGACCTCCGCGCAATGCTCCTGCGGCACGACGGGGTCCTGACGACCGTGGATCAGCAACACCGGCAGCTCGAGCGTGGTCAGCGCGCGGCGATAGTCCTCCGCGCGAGCCTCCAGATCGATCCGCACGTCGCGGAGCGTCGCCAGGTACGCGGCGCGCGCCGTGGCGTCCGTGCGAGTCGCGTATTCGTAGTCGACGAAGAAGTCGACCTCCCGGCGGTCGGGTGCGTGGAAGCAACGCGCGAGGGCAGCTTTGTAAAGCCTCGCGTGCCCCGCACAGGACAGCACCTCGCCGAGGCCGCGGAGCGCGACGAGGCGGTAAATCCACGACGGACGATAGCCGCATCCCGGAACCACGGCGCCGACGAGCGCGAGCCGCTCGACCCGGGACGGGTGCGTCAGCGCGTACGTGATGCTGACCGCGCCGCCGAACGAGTGCCCCACGAGCGACGCCTGCGCGAGCCCGAGCCCGTCCATGAAGCCCCGCAGCGCGCCGGCGAAATTGGCGAGACGGTACCGGGTGCGCGGCTTCGCCGAGGCGCCGAAGCCCGGAAGGTCGAGGGCGAAGACGGTCGCTCGGCTCGCGAGCGGGCCGATGTTGTGCCGCCAGGTCTCCGCGAACCCCCCCAGACCGTGGACGAGGATGACGGCGGGCCCGCGGCCTTCGACGACATAGTGGAGGCGGAGCCCGTCGACCTCACCGCCTCGAAGCTGCAGTTCCGGCATGGGGTACGATTCTACCAGAGGTTTTTCAGGTGAACAGGTCACGGGGCGAGGGATCGGCCCGTATCGGCTGGCCCAGGAGCCGCTTCAGCATGAGGGCGTTCTGGACCGGATAGTCGCGGTTGTTGTTGTTGAAGGAGATGACGACCTCCTCGGCCTCCTCGCTCACTCCCTCGATCTCGGGCAGAAACTCCCGCAGCTCCGCCTCGCTGTAGAGATAGTCGTACTTCTCCCGCACCGTCGGCTCCTCCCCGCGGAGCTGGCGGAGCCAGCCGTGCGCGTTGCGGCCGTGCAGCCGGAAGACGGCCGTCGGCGCGGTCACCGTCGTCACCCGGGGCACGGTGTGGCCCGCCGCCGGCGCGTCCACGATCACGTGGGCCAGACGCGCGCCGCTCAGCGCGCGCAGGGTCTCGTCGGCGTGATCGGGCAGCCACGAGCGGTGGCGGAACTCGATCGCGATCGTCCACCCCGGCAGTCGCTCCGGCAGTGAGGCGAGATAGTCGAGACGTCCGGGGTCGAAGTGGACCCACGGCGCGAACTGGAACAGGACATAGCCGAGTTTTCCGGCCTCCGCGATCGGCTGGAGGGCGGTTCGCACAAGACGGAAGGCGCGATCGAGCGCCTCGGGCGGAAAGCTCGACGCGTCGATCTCGCCGCGACGTGTACGTCGGGGGCTCCGCGGCAGGAGGGCGGCAAGGTCCGCGGGCACGGTCTCTGCCCTGGGGTGATGGCCGGTCAGGAGCGAGTACGCCTTGACGTGGAAGACGAAGCCCGGCGGCGTGCGCTCGACCCAGCGCAGCGTGTTCCTGATGTCGGGGATCGCGTAGTACGAGCTGTTCACCTCCACGCCGTCGAACACGCTCGCGTAGTAACGAAGCCGCGATTCAGCCGTCATCGACTTCCGGGGGTAAAAGGTTCCGGTCTCGATGAGCGCCGGATCCGCCCACGCGCAGATCCCGACACGGATTTGCTTGCCCAAGCTAGACGATCTTCTCGTAGATGCCCGGCGGGATCACGCGGTAGACGTGGATCGGCTGGGAGACGTTCTTGAACGTCCTCTCGCCGAGGCTCTCCAGAACGAAGTAGGCGCGGATGCGCTCGGCGGTGGTGGGGCCGACGACGATCTCGCCGCCCTGGGCCGAGCCCGCGAAGCGCGCCGCCACGTTGGTCGTGGGCCCGGTGGCCGTGAACGTCCACCGCTGCCCCTCCCCGGAGCCGAGCTTGGTAGCGCCGACCAGCGCCTCGCCGGTGTTGATCCCCATGTGGAGCTGGATCGACGGAAAGATGCCGCCGTACTCTTCGTTCAGGGTGGTCGTCCGCTGATGGATGGCGAAGGCGGCGCGTGTCGCGTTCAGCGCGTGGTCGGTCGAGCTCCGGTCGGACTGGAAGATGACCATCAGGCCGTCGCCGGCCGTCTCGTTCACGTCGCCGTGCTGATTCTGGATGATCTCGAGGAAGCTCGAGAAGTAGGTCTGGACGAGCTGGTTGAGTTTCCTCGCCTCGAGCTGCTCGGAGAGCTTCGTGTATCCGGCGATGTCGAGGAAGACGACCGAGACCTCGACGGTCTTCTTCGCGAGCTCGGTCGCGTTCGGATTCTGCTCGAGCAACTTCTTGACCGCGTCGGGAACGAATTTCGACAGCTCGCCCTTGAGCTGCTCGAGGAGCTCGAGCCGCTGCCGCGACTCCTGGAGGCTCTGGAGGGCGGTCTCCAGCTCCTTGTTCTTCGTCGCCAGTTCGGTGTAGGCCGTGGTGAGCCGTGATGTCATGTCGTTGAACGCGCCGCCCAGCTCGCCGATCTCGTCGCGGGCCCCGGCCGACGCCCGCGCCTCGAAGTCTCCATCGCCGACGCGCCGGGCGACGGCCGAGAGCGCGACGATCGGCCGGACGATGACGGAGCGCATTGCGATCGTCAGAACGGCTGCGGCGGCGAGGATCGTCAGCGCCGCGATGAGGAGCTGGCGGTTCCGGTGGCGTCTCACCTCGCTGAAGACGGGCTCCATCGAGGTCGCGACGCGTACCACCGCCCGCACCTTGTGGTCGGAGCCGTGGCAGCCCTGACATTTCTCCTTGTTGAGGATCGGGTGATGGAGCGTGAAGAGCGAGACGCCGTTCTCGACCTCGAGGGACTCCTGCGTCTTCAGGGTCTCCACCGCCCGGGTGAAGAGCGGACCGGCCATCGGGGTCCCGGGCGCCCGCTTCATCTTCGAGATGTTCTTCATGACCTCGTCGGAGAGCCCGGCGGCGCGCGCGACCTCGGTGGCGGTCGCGAGGTCGGTGAACGCCTCGACGCCGTTGCGGCGATAAATCACCAGCGCCTCGAGCGGCGCCGCATCCTCCGGCAGCTGCGCTCGCAGCTCCCGCTGCTCCTGGAGGAGGCTGCGGATGACGTCCGGCCGCTCCTGCAGCATCGCCGCTTCGATGCTGGCCACCACCGTCTGAGTGAGTCGCCTCACCGCCTGCTTGTTCTGCTCGACGAGCGCCGCCGACTCGCGCTGGATCGTCACGATTGTCGAGACCCCGAACCCGACGATCAGGACGGCCACGATGAGCACGGTGATCTTGAGCGCCAGTCGGGGACGGAACATTCTGCTCAGTGTCCTCCTCGTAATGCGTGCCGGCATTATAGGCCCGGTGTAGAATTCGCACGATGGCCGGACCGCGTGACAGCTTCGAAGAGTTCGAGGCGACCAGCCTCTATTGTCCGCGCTGCCGGCGCGCCACGCCGGCACGGAAGAAACTCCTGCTGGTCCTCCCGTCCGGCAGCAAGTACGACTACGTCTGCGCCGAGTGCGGCACCGCCGTCGGCGCCAAGATGGACAACGATCCGACCGAATTTCATCGGACGATCCCGTCTCCGTCCCGACGCCTTCCCGGTCGCCCCCGCTAAACCCGTCGTCGCATTTCGCGTTTAACTCTGCGTCGCATCAGCCCGTTCCTGCGCGTCAGGAGCGGTGGCCCTGCCGGTGGTGTATATCCGGAACAAGCCAACATCCTGTTGCGTGATCCATCGGCGTATGCAATACTGCTTCTACTTTTCTCTTTTACCTTCCTCCAGACACAGCGAGACGCAGGCCGCGGAGCGAAACAGTAAGGAGGGCTGTATGCGCAGACTGAACAAAGTGCTTGCGAGCGTGACGTTGGTTGGCGTGATCGCCCTCGGGGGCGTCGTACTGACGCGCCAGGTCCTGGCGGTTGCTGGCGAGGCCAATGCGCAGCGGTTGAATCGCGCGATTCTCGCGTACATCGCGGAAAGGAATCCGGTCGCGCCCATCAAGGCCTTCCAGCGCTTCCCCGATGTGCTGTTTGCCGAGACCGAGCGCACGAAAATCGACCACTGCCTGGCGCTCGCGCAAGCAGAAGTGGAGTCGGAATTCCGGCACGACGCCGTCGGCGATGCGGGCGAGGTTGGGTTATTCCAGACCTTGCCCTCGACGGCGGCGCTGTTCGAATCGACCGTCGGCCCCTTCAAGCGCCCGGTCCTCAAGGGCCAGCGCGACCTCGGTGACCTGGCCATCCCCACGGTCAGCACGCAGTTCGCGATGGCCTATCTCCGAGACATCATGACCCGCAAGCCAAACATCAAGGACGCCCTCACCGAGTACAACGGCGGGCCCGCCGGGCGCCATCCGCACTACTACCGTATGGTGATGGGCACCTACGTCGAGATCCTGGAGCGCACAGAACTGAAGTGCCGCTACCAGCCGGCGCCGAAACGACCGCCGGTCATGGCGCTCCTGTCGCGCGTGTAGTTGGGTAGCTGAACATCGGGGGCAAAAGCCGGCGCTCGATCAGTGGCTATTCCGACGGGCTTCCGGACCGGGCAGGGCGGAGTCGGCCGGCGGCGTCATAGCGCGTCGATCCAGCGCGCGAGCGTGAAGTCTTTCGGGGTGAGCCCGCCGTCGGAATGGGTCCACACGGAGATCGTGACCTCGTTGTAGCGGATCGTCACGTCGGGATGGTGGTTCGCTCGCTCGGCGATCGCCGCCACCCAGTTGACGAAGACCATCGCCTCTCGGAAATCCCGGAAGCGATACAGCCGCTCGATCGCCTGGCCGGAGCGCTTCCATCCGGGCGTCCGGGCCAGCTCGGCCGCGACCTCGGCGTCTTCGAGCAGGCTCACGGCCGGAAGCAGCGCCGGATCGTCGGCGTCCAGTCCTCGAGCGACCGCGTCTTCCTGCCCATGACCTTCGCCTGGTCATCCCACCGGCGCAGCGCCAGCGCGTCGCGCAGCCACCGGTGCTCGGCGAATCGGGCGGCGTCGCTCGGCGACATGACGCCTCCCTGCAGCCGGAGCGTGTGGCGAGAGACGGGCGAGAGGCGCTCGAAGTATTCAGGCTCGGTGGCGCAGAGATAGCGTTTCGCGTCGGTGTGCATGCGCACGCACCAGGCCACGCGCTCGGGCACCCAGGGCGCGAGCAGCTCGGCGCCGATCTCATGATGTCCACGTGCGCTCGATCCGACGGGCGGGCGCTCCGTCGTGTCGGAGACGAGCGACTGATCGACCGCGTAGCGGCCCACATCGTGGAGCAGGCACGCGAGCTGGAGATCCTCGTCGGCGCCGCCTTCGCGGGCGAGCTCGGCGCACTGGAGCGCGTGTTCGAGCTCGGACACGACCTCGCCCCCGTACCGGCTCGCCGCCGAGCGTGCCAGCGCATCGAGCAGCCGGTCGGCCAGCGCGGTCATGCCCGCGCGAACTTCTGCAGCGACCGTATTTCCCGCGGCGGGCTCAGCGCCTTACCGCGCGCGGTCCAGGAGACCTCGGCCACGTACAGATCGCCGCGCGAGTCGACGACGCAGCCGTGCGGCGCGATGAACTCGCCTGGCTTCTCGCCGCGGAAGGGACCGCCGATCCGGCCGATCCGATCGCCCTTGAGCGTCACGATGCTCACGCGGGCGCCGAGATTGGGCACCTCGGCGCTCACCGGCAGGTCCGGGGGCAACTCGCCGACGTAGAGCAGGCCGCCGTTCCGCCGGTCGGCGAAGAGCCCGCACGGACGGAAGAGGTTGTTGAGTTGGGCGAGGTACTGACCCTTGCCGTCGAAGACCTGGACGCGGTGATTTTCACGGTCCGCGACGTACACGCGCCCCTCGGCGTCGGTCGCGATGTTGTGTGGGATGTTGAAGCACCCCGGATCCGTGCCGGGCTCGCCCCACGAGAAGAGCAGGCGCCCCTTCGGATCGTACTTGTGGACGCGCGAGTTCCCGTAGCCATCGGACACGTAGACGTCGCCGGTACGCGGGCACAGCGCCACGTGTGTGGGCCGGTTGAAGGGCTTGCCGCCGTGGAGCGCCGAGGGCTTGTCGGGATCGCCGAGCGTCAGGAGCAGCTTGCCGTCGGGCGTGAACTGCCTGACGGTGTGGTGCAGATCGTCGGTGAGCCAGAGCGTTCCATCGGGTCCGATCGTGATCCCGTGGGCTCGCCGGAACACCCCTTCTCCCCACGACCGAAGAAATTTTCCGGCGCGGTCGAACACGATGACCGGGTGCGGACCCCGATTGAAGACGTGGACGTTGTCCTGGGCATCGACGGCGACGCTCGTCGCCTCTACGAACGACCACCCCTCGGGCAGCCGTCCCCAGCCCTCGACCGGACGGTAGTTCACAGATGTGACCTCCTCGCTCCCGCGCCTATACTGCCACAACACGATGACCGCGCCTATCGGGCTCTCCGTCAAACGCCGGGAAGACCGGCGCCTGCTCACGGGCCGTGGCCACTACGTGGACGACGTGCGGCTGCCCCACCTCTGCCACGCGGCGATCGTGCGGAGCCCGCACGCCCACGCGCGCATCCTGGACGTCGACGCGCGTCGAGCGACCGCTCTCCCGGGCGTCGTCGCGGTCCTCACGATCGCCGACCTGCCGGAGTGCGCGGCGGCGGTGCCGTCCCTCGTGACGTCGCCGAGGTTCCGGCCGTACGTCCAGCCCGCCATCGCCGGGCCGAAGGTCCGCCACGCCGGCGAGGCGGTGGCCGTGGTGGTCGCGGACGACGTCTATCGCGCCGCCGACGCCGCCGAGGTGTTGGACGTTCGGTACGCGGTGCTGCCGGCGGTCGCGACTGTCGAGGCCGCGCTCGCGAAGGGCGCGGCGCGGGTCTTCGACGAATGGCCCGACAACGTCGCGGGCCCGTCCGCCGGGGCCGTCGGCGACGTCACCCGGGGGTTCGCCCAGGCGCACGTGGTCGTCGAGGCGCGGCTGAGCGTGCCGCGCGTCGCCGCGATGCCCATCGAGCCCCGCGGCGTGGTGGCCCAGCCCGATGCGCCGGACGGCCGGCTGACGGTGTGGGCGTCGACACAGATGCCGTTCGCCGTCCGGGCGGCGGTCGCCGCGGCGCTCGATCTCGCCGAAGAGCAGGTGCGCGTGATCGCGCCGGACGTCGGGGGCGGCTTCGGAGCCAAGGGTCACGTCTACCCCGAAGACGTTCTGATTCCCGCGGTCGCGCGCCGGCTGGGCCGGGCGGTGAAGTGGATCGAGACCCGTCGCGAGCACTTTCTGGCGACGGCGCCCGACCGCGACCAGCACCATCAGCTGCGGCTCGGCGTGGCCTCTGACGGCGCGATCGCCGCGATCGAGACGACCTTCACCCGAGACGGCGGGGCCTATCCCGTCCTCGGCGACGTGATCACGCTGAACACGATCAACCACCTGCCCGGGCCCTATCGCGTCGCGCACCTCAAGGGATCTGCCGTCAACGTGGTGACCCACAAGACCTTCACCGGCGCTTACCGAGGTGCCGGACGCCCCGAAGTCGCCTACGTGCTCGACCGGCTCCTCGACCGCGCGGCGCGACGGCTGGGCATGGACCCCGCCGAGCTACGGCGTCGCAACCTCATCCGCTTCGATGAGATGCCCTACACCACCGGCCTCCGGTACCGTGACGGCATACCGATCGTCTACGATCCGGCCGACTACCGCGCCGCGTTCGACCGCTTGCTCGCCCGCTTCGGGTACGACGAATGGCGTGCCGCGCAGAAGGGGCGGCGCGCCTCGTCGAGGCCGATCGGTATCGGGCTGTCAGCCTATCTGGAGGGTACCGGCATCGGCCCGTTCGAGGGCGCCGACGTCAGGATCGACCCGAGCGGAATGGTCTATCTCCAGATCGGCGTGTCTTCGCAGGGCCAGTCTCACGAGACGACCCTTGCGCAGGTGTGCGCGGCCGAGCTCGGCGTGGACACGGAGCGGGTCGTCGTCGTGGGCGGCGACACCGCCGTCCTGGGCTACGGCAACGGCACGATCGCGAGTCGCGTCGCAGCGGTGGCGGGACCGGCCGTCGCGCGCACCTCGCGCGAGGTGGCGCGAAAGGCGCG
>WNFC01039557.1_pt1 | contig 10692 bp, 8 predicted proteins | sample 5400541 | NCBI WGS metagenome assembly WNFC01 (sample SAMN13153342, study PRJNA577476) | soil metagenome | isolation source: 120 cm saprolite under Douglas fir tree site 2 hole 2 replicate 1 | place: USA:California | collected 2015-04-18
TCACAACTGGTACTAGCAAGCGCCAAATCCCGGCGTGTCAGCCTGTCGCCACCGTCGTGCCATGCCTCAGGACATACGTTCGGTTCAACGGCACATGATGGCGGTAACTGCCCCGAGCCGGGATCTGATGCCGGTACGGCGCGTGAGCCGCGCTGTCCGAATCTCATCCCGCAGATTGGATCGGCATCCAGAAGATTGCGGTCGTCGGCTGCGGCAGCGGGGAAACCCCCACATGGCGCGTGAACTCGGGCGCCTCACCCTGGGGAACAGCAGATGCGGGCCCAATTCTGCGATCACGGACCAGATTCAACGAGACACCCGGGCGCAAACTGTCCCGTGCCAATCAATCTTGCTCGGTCCGAGGCTCTGATCTGTGGCGAGCAATCTTCGTTGGCACGTGGTTGCCGGTCAGATGTTCAGTTGCGGGGGTCCCAGCGGTGTTCGGGAGTCGTCCGTGACATCGGACTTTGCTCAGATCGAGCTTTACGTGGCGTGGCGCGAGGATGCGGGTGGCCCTGGTGATGATCTCGGGACCCGCTGCCAGAACCAGTGTCGTCGGCCACCATGAACGGGATCACAGGCCACGCTCCGACACAGATGACGTATCGGGCAAACTTTAGTGACACAGGGCACCAGACGAGCAAGATTCAATGACAAACAGCAACGTTCGTTGGCACAGGACACAAACCATGCGCCCGAGCCAGATTCAATGAGATCCGTAGTTGTCCCGTGACACGCAAGACAGCCCTTTGCCAGTTAATGCGGCCTGTCTGCTGGTTTTGCCACTAGAGTTGATCCTGCTGGTTAATTCTCGACACGACGGTCGGCGTCCTCGGTTCAAGGCGTGATGCACGCGATGATCTGGCCTGCGGTCGTTCTTCCCCCTCGTCCCGGCCGCAGGATCGGGTATGTCATGTGCATGCAGCCTGTCGCCTGGCCAGAGCCGGACCCGCAGATCGCGGCGGCGATCGCGGCGAAGTACCGGGGCAAGCGCCCGCGGCCGCTGGCGGTGCAGATCCGCGACCGGCTGGGCCAGTGGGTGGAGGATAAGGCGTTCGCCGCCGCGTTCGGTACCCGGGGCAGGCCTGGCTGGTTCCCGTCGCGGCTGGCGCTGGTGACGGTGCTGCAGCGGGCGGAGAACCTGGCCGACCGGCAGGCGGCCGAGGCGGTGCGGACCCGGATCGACTGGCAGTACCTGCTGGGCCTGCCCTTGGATGACCCGGGTTTCGATCCTACGGTGCTGGTGGAGTTCCGGGCCCGGGTGGCGGATGCCGGGCTGGAGCAGGTGGTGCTGGATGCGCTGCTGGAGAAGCTGGCGGCCGGGGGCCTGGTCAGGGCGGGCGGCAAGCAGCGCACCGATTCCACCCATGTGATCGCGGCGGTGGCGGGGCTGAACCGGCTGGAACTGGTGGGAGAAAGCGTGCGGGCCGCGCTGGAGGCGCTGGCCGCCGCCTGCCCGGACTGGCTGGAGCAGCGGGTCTGCGTGCCCGATTTCGCCCGCCGCTACGGCACCCCGATGACCTCCTGGCGGCCGCCGGCCTCCCAGGCCCGCCGCGATGAGCTGGCGATCGCCTACGCCCGCGACGGGTACGCGCTGCTGGAAGCGGTCTATGACGGTTCCTCTCCGGCGTGGCTGCGCGAGGTCCCGGCTATCGACGTGCTGCGCCGGGTGCTGGTGCAGAACTACACCTGGGTCATCACCGGCGGCAAGGAGGTGATCAAGCGGCGGGAGAAAGAGCCTGAGGGCGATGGTCTCCCGCCCGGCCATGCCCGGATCGCCTCGCCGTATGACACCGACGCCCGGTGGGGTGTCAAGCGGGAGGAGTTCTGGCTGGGCTACAAGCTGCACGTCACTGAGACCTGCGACGATCCCCCGCGGTGCAGCTGCCGCCCGGACCGGCCAGCGCCCCGGCCCGCCGCCGGCGGTGACGAACCGGGCGGGTTCCGCGCAGGCGGCCGGGAGCATGACAAGGGCTGCGCGCACCTGGTGTTCCCGAACCTGATCACGCACGTGGCCACCACCGACGCCACCGTGACCGATAACCAGATGACCGGCGCCATCCACCAGGACCTGGCCGCAAAGAACCTGGCCCCCGGGCGGCAGTACCTCGATTCCGGCTACCTCAGCGCCGCGGTCGTGGTCTCGGCGCTGACCACCTGGGGCATCGCGCTGATCGGGCCGCTGCTGGCCGATACCTCCGCCCAGGCCCGGGCCGGGGCCGGCTACGCCCGCGCTGACTTCGCCGTCAACTACGACACCGGGACCGTCACCTGCCCGCAAGGCAAGACATCCGTCTCCTGGACGCCATGCACGCAACGGGGCAAGGACGCGATCGTGGCCACCTTCTCCGCCGGCGACTGCGGCCCCTGCCCCGCCCGCGGCCTGTGCACCACCAGCGGCAAGAACCGGCGGCAGCTCACCGTGCTGCCCCGCGACCTGGCCCACGCCCAGTGTCAACGGCCAATTTGCAGTCCCCGCTGGTGGCCAGTTAAAAGTCCCCACCCCTCGGGCTGATCATTTCTTGGTCAGGACGGTTCCTCCTCGTGCTCGGGCCTGGCGCATGCGGTAGGAATCGCCGTCTGTGACCACGACGTTCGCGTGATGGAGCAAACGGTCCAGGAGGCTGACGGCGGTGGTGTGCTCGGGCAGGAACCGGCCCCACTGGTCAAACGGCCAGTGGCTGGCCACGCCGGGAGCGCGGCGTTCGCAGGCGGCGGAGACGAACCGGAACAGCAGCTGGGCGCCGGTGTCATCGAGCGGGGCGAACCCTATTTCGTCGACCAGGATGAGGTCGTTGCGGAGCAGGTTCTCGATCACCTTGCCGACCGAGTTGTCGGCCAGGCCGCGGTAGAGGGTCTCGGCCAGGTCGGCGGCGGTGAAGTACCGGACCTTGCGCCCGGCGTGCACGGCGTTGATGCCGAGCGCGACCAGGACGTGGCTCTTGCCCGTGCCGGCCGGCCCGACCAGGCACAAATTCTCCCCGGCGGTGATCCATTCCAGGGACGCGAGGTAGTCCAGGGTCGGGCCGGGGATGGAGCACACGGACCGGTCCAGCTCATCGAGGGTCTTGATGACGGGGAACGCGGCGGTCTTCATCCGGGTCCTGGCGTTGGAGGCATCGCGGGCGGTGATCTCGGCATCGATCAGGGTCCGCAGCAGTTCCTCGGGCGCCCACCGCTGGGTCTTCGCGGTGATGAGCAGCTCGGGGGCGAGCTGCCGCATCGTGGCGAGCTTGAGCCGCCGGAGCCCGGCGGCGATGTCGGGTGCCAGCGGCGGCGCGGCGGCCGTCATGACAGCGGCCCGATCGCGTAATCGGCCAGCGGGCGGACCGGGACAGCCGGCAGGTCCAGGATCAGCGCGTCACCGGCCGGGACCTGGCGCTCGGGCACGCCCGCCCCGGCGGCCAGGATGGACCGCACGTCAGCGGGCCGCCACCGGCAGAACGCGACCGCCCGGTCCAGCGCGGCCAGGAACTCTGCGTCGCCGTGGGCGGCGCGCAGCGTGTTCAGCTCGGCCAGGTCCGCGCCGAGCCGGGTGCTGCCGGCTGCGGCGGCGCCGGTGATGAACGCCTCGGCGACCGGGCCGAGTGAGCAGAACTCCTTCTCCGCCGCGGTCTTCGGCCGGACCGCCCGCCGGGGCGCGGGCCGCGGGCCGCCGTAGTGCTCATCGCGCACGGAGGCCTCACCGGGCGCGACCAGGACATGCTCGGCGATGACCTCGCCGGTCCCGGTCATGATCACCAGCAGCCGCCCGTCATCGGTGCGCAGCCGCACCTGCGAGCCGATCAGCCGGACGGGCACGGAGTAACGGGCTGATCCGAACCGGACACATGCCAGCCGGTCCACCTTGCGGGTCACGAACCTGCCGATGCTGGCCCGCAGCGACGGCAGCGGCGCCAGCAGTTCCCGCTCGATCACCAGCCGCTCGGCGGGCACCGCGCAGATTTCGCTATGAGTCACGCCGTTGACCTCGGCGCACCACGCCCGCGCCGCGTCGTTCGCCGCGGTGAAGTCGCCGAACGGAGCCTGCGGCACGAGCAGGTCGCCCTTGGCATAGCCGACGAGGTTCAAATCGGGCCGGAACCCGTAATGGCCGGCGAACCGGACGTACTCCGCCGTGGGCACCACGACGTTGGCGACCACGCCGCCCTTCAGGCAGCCCATCCGGTCGGCCAGCACCTTGCCCGGCACCCCGCCGAGGGTCTCGAAGCACTCCGCCAGCATCGCCAGCGTCGTCTCGGACCGCTCATCAGCGGCGAACCGCACGAACCGGACCCGGGACCAGGCCAGCACCGCGCAGAACACGTGCAGGCCGCCCTCGGCGCCCCAGTCGATCACCAGGTGCTCACCCGGAGACCAGACCGCCGGGCGGCGGCCACGGTGATGCTCCTGGCGCCACAGCCGCTTCCGCTCCGCGACCAGCCGGCGGAAGTTCCGCGCCGACCCGGCATACCCGGCTGCCCGGGCCGCCGGCAGCAGCCGTTTCGCCGAGATCCGGCCTGACGTCTTCCCCACCCGCTCGGCGGCCAGCTCCGCGACGCCGTCATAGTTATGGCCGCGGCTCGCCCGCTCAGGAGCAGCGCCACCGGCCTCGTGCCGGGCGATCACCCGTTTGACTGTCTTATGCGTGGTACCCGTGACCTCCGCGGCCCCGCGGTACGTGCCCACCTCACGGTAGGCCGAAATGATGTCCATCCGTTCCCTCGCAGACTTCAATGGAAGCTCCCCGGGCGGTGCGGTGACTGGCTGACATCGCCACCGTCACCGCCCGGGCCTCAACCTCCGGGACGACACGACGAGCGAGGGATGGGGACTTTTAACTGGCCACCAGCGGAGACCTCGACCCGGCCACACACGGGGACTTTCTCATGGCCACGGACACCCAGGCCGCCGCCCGCGCCGCGGAGAAGACCATCCCGTTCCAGGCGGATTACGCTCGCCGGGCCGGCGTCGAGGGCACCATGCACCAGGCCGCCAGCCACGGCGCGCGACGCGCCCGCTACCGCGGACTGCCGAAAACCCGCCTCGACCACCTGTACATGGCCTGCGCGCTCAACCTCCTCCGGCTGGAGGCATTCTGGACCGGCACCCCGCTGGACCGGCGGCGAACCAGCCACCTGGCACGACTCGAACTCGGCCTCGCCGCATGACCGGGAATTAACCAGCAGGATCAGAGTTGGCCCGTTTCTGATCCCTGTGACGGCTGGGCGGACGGTGACGGGTGCTGCTGGTGCGGCGGCGGACGCTGCGGATGAACGGTTCTTGCTGGAGTTTCAGGTCGCTGGTGGTGCCTGGGAGCGCGGGCCGCTGTCGTCATGTGGTGGCGTGCGATTTGAGGAGGCGCTGCCGGTGCGGCCGTTCCGGTTCGAGAAGGGGCTGCGGAGCTTCGCGGGCTGGTGGTATTTCGCCATGACGGGGGCTCACGTGGGGTTCGAGTCGTGGCTGGAACGACCTGTTAACCGAACTGTCGGACGTTGCCGCAGCTCAGGAGGTCCAGCCGTCCCGGCGCCCGATCGGCGGGCTGCCCGAAAGATCCCGATCGCCAGGCCGTGGCAGCCCTGTCGCCGGCCTGATCGCCGCAGAAACCGGAAGTTCGGTGAAGTGATCATCTGATGCTGATGGACTTCGACCCTGCGGTGCGGGCGGTGTCGTCGCAGCCGTTCTGGCTGCGCTGGCGCGACAGGGAGGGTCGGGCCCGGCGGCATGCGCCGGACTTCTTCGCTCGCCTGGCTGACGGGACCGGGGTGGTCGTTGATGTCCGCCCTGATGACCGGATCCCTGCCCGGGACGCGGAGACGTTCGCGCTGACCGCGTCCGCGTGTCAGGCGGCGGGCTGGGAGTACCGCCGGTCAGGGGATCTTGACCCGGTGCTGGCCGCGAACGTGCGGTGGCTGTCGCGTTACCGGCACCGGCGGTGTTTGGTGCCGGGGATCGCGGCGGTGTTGCTGGCGGCGTTCGCCGGCGGGCGGGGCCTGTTCGAGGGCGCTGAGCTGGCCGGGGACCGGCTGCGGGTGCTGCCGGTGCTGTTCCACCTGATGTGGCAGCAGCAGTTGGTGGCTGACCTGGCGGCCGGGCCGCTGGGCATGACGACCGTTGTGCACGCGGGCGGGCCGCGGTGAGCGGCGTCCGGCGGCGCCGGGTCGGTGTCGGTGACCGACCCGCGGTTCGAGATCGCGGCTGCGGCTTCGCCGCGGGAGCCGCGGCCGGAGATCGGGCTGGAGGGCCTGCCTGCCGCCGCGGTGGAGGAAGCCTCCTGGTGGGAGGCGCACATCGCGGAGGTCGTCTACGGGCTGCGGCCGGACGTGCCCGCCGGGACGCGCCCGAGGCCGCAGTACGACCCCGAGCGGACCAGCCTGACCGAAAGGGAGAAGGCGAAGGCCGCCGAGCTGTCAGCGGCGGGCCGGCCCGTCCCGGCCAGCACGGTCAAGCACCGCCGCCAGCGGTGGGAGGCGCACGGCCTGCCCGGCCTGGTCGACCGCCGTCTTGCCCGGCGGATGCGGCCCGCCGGGCGGGCCGACGAGGGGGTGGTGGCGGCGATGCAGCAGGCGATCAGCGAGACGGTCAGGGCTTCTTCCCGGACGGCGGGCTTCGTGATCTGGCGGGCGCGGGAGATCCTCGCCGAGGCTGGCTATGACGGCGCTGTGCCGTCGGACCGGACGTTCTACCGGCTGTTCGGCACGCTGTCGCATAGCCGGCAGGTGACGGGCTCGGCGTCGACCCGCCGGTCGCTGGCCGGGCGGCCGGAGGGCATGTTCGGGTCGTTTTCTGCGGCGGCGCCGGGCGAGGTGGTGCAGATCGACTCCACCCCGCTGGACGTGCTGGTGCTGCTGGACGACGGGGTTCCCGGCCGGGTCGAGCTGACCGGCATGATCGACGTCGCCTCCAGGGTGGTGCCCGCTGCGGTGCTGCGGCCCACGACACGGTCGGTGGACGCCAGCGTGCTGCTGGCCCGCGCCCTTACCCCCGAACCGGTGCGGCCGGGCTGGCCGGAGGCACTGAAGATGGCGCACTCGGTCCTTCCATACGAGCGTCTGCTCTCGGTTGACGCGCGGCTCGAGCATGCCGCCGCGAGGCCGGTGATCGTCCCGGACACGATCGTGATCGACCACGGCAGCGTGTTCGTGTCGGCCGCGTTCCGGTCCGCCTGCCGGCACCTGGGCATCTCGATCCAGCCGACCCACCTAGGCAGCGGATCGGAGAAAGGCCACATCGAGCGGTATTTCGGGTCGGTGGCCTCGCTGTTCTGCCAGTTCGCGTCCGGCTATGCCGGGCGCAGCCCGGACCGCCGCGGCCGGCATGTCGAGGACCAGCCGCTGTGGTCCATGAGCGAGCTCCAAGAACTGCTCGATGAATGGCTGGTCGCCAAGTTTACCGACCGGAGGACCGAAATCACTGCTCTGACCTGCTGATATTCATAGTTTACATGTCCGCGACGATGATTGCTGGATTTCCAGCTAACTCGGCGTGTCGCAATGAATACGCCCCGCCCGCCTGATCGGTGAGCGGGACGGGGATGTCCGATGACACGCATCTTCGCGTCGGCGAGGTAGCCCTGAGCTGGCGGGTCACCTCGGCTGTCTTGAGGCCGTCACTCGGCTGCGAGCACGTCCCGGAGGAGCTCGGGAAGGTTGGTGATGATGCCGTTGACGCCCAGGCGGGCGAGCTCGATCAGGTCCTCGCGGGGGTGGTGGGGGCTGATGTCGCCGTAGAGGGTGTCGGCGGTGGCCCATGCTGGCTTGCCGAGGTCGTGCAGACGGTCCACCAGTGGTGACCGTCCTGGCCGGCTGGCCTGGTCCCGGCTGGCGAGGATCCACCGGGGCCACAGGCGGATGATGTCGGCGCCGGCCCGGGCGAACTCCTCGATCGCGGCGGGGTCGGGCGGCCCGGACTCCGGGCCGGGGACGAGGCCGAGTGCCCGCAGGCCGGGATTCAGCCTCTTGAGGTCCCGCAGGTCGGCGATGCTGCGGGCTCCGGCGATCACGCCGGGGGCTGCCTCGTGCCTCTCGGGCAGGCGGACGACGCGCTCGATGTCGAGAGCGGCGCCTTGCTTGATGTCCAGGACCAGCGTCGCGCCCGAGCCGCGCAGGGCCTCCAGCGCCTCCTGGCAGGTGGGGACCCGCTCGCCGGCGAACTGGGGGCCGGCGTGGCTGCCCGCGTCCAGGGACCGGACCTCGGCGAGGGTCATCCGCCCGACCTCGCCAGTGCCGCTGGTGGTCCTGTCGACCGTCTCGTCGTGCATGATGACGATGTGGCCGTCGGCTGTCGCCCGCAGGTCGACCTCGATGACCGGGAAGCCGAGCGCTACCGAGTGGCGGAACGCAACCAGGGTGTTCTCGGGATACCCGGCAGCCATCCCGCGGTGCGCCACGATGGCCACTTCCGGACGTGGCATGCCCGCTCCTTGCCGCCGGCCCGCCAGGGGCCCGGCCACTACCGGGATCAGGAACGGGCCAACCCTACTGGCAAAGACAGCAGACGGTGCCGTCTTAAGCCGGCAACGGGCTGGCTTGCTGGCACGGGACAATGGACGCGCGGCCCCGGGCTGCCGGAGTCCCTAGCCCGGGGCGGCGAGCTGCGCTTCGAGGTCAGCGATGCGCTTGTCGTGGAACCGGAGGTTGGACCGGGCGGCCTTGAGCCTCTCGTCGAGGGTGCGGTTGTCGGCGGTGAGCGTGCGGACGCGCTGCTTGAGGGTGGTGTTCTCGGTGGTGATCCGCTGGATGGCGTCCTGGGTCCATTCGGCTTGCAGGTCCCTGACCTGGCCGAGGAGCTCGCCGATGCGGGTGCGCTGGGCGAGGATCTCGGCGTGGGCGGCCTTGAGGGCGTCTTCGGCGTTCAGGGCGCGCTCGCGCCATGTTGCCTCGCGCTCGTCGTCCTGCCCGGCGAGCATCCGGGACCGGCGCTCGCCGGCCTGGGCGATTGCGGCCGCGACTGCGGCCCTGGCGTCCGGGTTGCTGTAGAGGAAGGTGCGGGACACGTTTGCCCGGCGGCTGATGGCGGCGACGCTGACCTGGGTCTTCTCCCGGCGGAGGCGGGTGATCGCCTCGTGGACGCGCTGGAGGGCGGCATCGGTCGTGCGGCGGCGGGCGGCCAGTGCCGCTGCGGTGCGCGGTGCGGGTGAGGTGGTCACGCGCAGGCCTCCTCCACGTCCCCCTCGGCGTGTTCGTCGCCGTCGTGCGTGGCGAGGTCGGTGGCGCGGAAGGCGACAGACCAGACGCGGTGGAAGTAGTCCTGGGGCTTGCGCAGGTCCAGGGCGAGTGCCTGGTCGAGGAGGCCGAGGCCGGCGAGGGCCTTCTCCAGGCCGTCGATGGCGCGGGCGGTGGGCTCGAAGTAGCGGTTGGTAGCCGGCGGTGGCGTCGTCGGGGGCGCCCTCGGCCAGCAGCCGCCACTGCTCGCGCTTGCGCCGCCAGTAGAGCAGGTCGGCGCCGGAGAGCACGAACTTGTCGCAGTTGTGGCAGTCCAGGTTCCAGGGGCAGGCCCCGCCGTCGACGACGGGCTGGAAGGTGCAGAACCCGCCCTCGGCGGGGGTGCTGCGGCGGGAGAGGTCGATCGCGAGGGCCTGGGCTTGCTCGCGGGTGAGCGGGGCGGCTTCCCCGGCGAGCAGCTCGCCGGGGCTGGCGGTGCCGGGACCGCGACCCACACCTGCTGCAGGACGTCCTCCAGGTCAGACTGGGCCAGGTGGACGTAGTGCTCGGCCATCCGCTCGGAGACATGGCCCAGGTAGCGGCGGATGTGCGTCAGGCTCGCCCCGGCCCGCAGCAGGCTGGTGGCCAGGGAGTGCCGGGCCTGGTGGGGAACCCACCGGCCGATGTCGAGGTCGTCGATCCAGGGCTTGAAGCCCTTGTGGAACCAGTTGTAGGACAGCGAATGCCGGCAGTCGCGGTTGCGGAAGTTCGTCGGGAACAGCGCCATCCGTGCTCGTTCCTCGGCGGTGGGCGGGCGGTTGTTCCGTTCCTGGAAGAGGGCCAGGGTCTTGCGCTGGCGGGCCTCCAGCAATTGGTGGACCCGGTCGGGGATGCGCAGCGCCTGGTCGTAGTTGCCGACCTTGGTCTGGTCATGCCAGAGCATGGGCAGCCCGCCGTAGCGCCCGAGGCAGTCGAGGCGGAGCTTGAGGACCTCGCCGCAGCGGCGGCCGGTGACGATGATCGTCTCCCAGGCGTCCCGCCGGCCGCGGTCGGACGGGTCGTAGTCCCGGGCCAGCTTCTCCAGGTTGGCCTCGTCGGCCAGTGCGCGGGCGACGCCGTCGGGGAACGGGGGCCGGGACCGGCGGATCGTCGTGCCGGGGGCGGGCATCGCGGTGATGAAGCCCCGGTCCAGGCCGAGCCGGCTGGCTTCCCCGGACTCCAGCGCCTCGCGCAGGAGCCGCCGGGTGCGGTGGAAGACGGCCTGCCGGGTGTTGGCGGTCACGATCGACGGCTTGCCCGCACGGCCCCTGGCCGCCAGCGAGGCCAGCCCGTCGCGCTCGCGCTGCCGCTGGTCGGCGACGAACTGGTGCATGTGCCCGGCTGCCAGTGCCCGCGGGTCATGGCCGCCGGCGGGAGCGCAGAGCTCCAGGAAGGCGCTCAGCTCCAGCCGGGCCCGCCGCATGTCGTCGAAGGGCCGGCCGCTGCGCGGGCAGGCCGGGGACCGCAGCACGCCGGCGAGGTGGTCCCAGAGCAGGTCCCGCAGCCACCGCTGGGACACGCCGGCCAGGTC
>WNFC01014806.1_pt1 | contig 10691 bp, 12 predicted proteins | sample 5400541 | NCBI WGS metagenome assembly WNFC01 (sample SAMN13153342, study PRJNA577476) | soil metagenome | isolation source: 120 cm saprolite under Douglas fir tree site 2 hole 2 replicate 1 | place: USA:California | collected 2015-04-18
CCACCAAGATGCTGGCGATGGTCGAGACCGCCTCGGCGTTCTTCAATATCGCCGAGATCGCGCGCGCCCATAAGCGGCTCGTCGCGCTCACCCTCGGGGCCGAGGATTTCGCCACCTCCGCCGGCATCCTGCCCGAGGCCGAGCCCCTGACGATGCCGAAGCAGATGGCGGTGTTCGCCGCAAGGGCCGCCGGCATCATGCCGATGGGTTTTATCGGCTCGATCGCCGAGTTCCACGATCTCGACGCCTTCCGCGAGACGATCCGCCGCTCGCGCCGCTTCGGCTTTGTCGGCGCCTCGGTCATCCATCCGAGCCAGATCGCGATCTTGAACGAGGAGTTCCGTCCCACCGTCGACGAGATCGATCACGCCAGTCGGGTCGTCGCCGCCTATGACACCGCGCTCGCCGAAGGGGTTGGCGCGGTCACCGTCGACGGCAAGATGATCGACGTGCCGGTCGTCGAGCGCGCCAAGCTCCTCCTCGAACGCGAGGCGGCCATCGCCGCGCGCGAGGCGAAGAAACGGGCGGCCGGCGCCCCGCCGCTATGACGGAGGGCCGGCGTTACGCCCGGCTCTGTATGTCGGGTTAGTCGTCGGCGGCCGGGGTCAGTTCGTAGCGTTCCATCCCGAGGCTGATCATTTCGTCCCAGCCTTCCTGGCGCACGTCGAACTGTACGGCGTCGGGGCCGAGGTATTTCAGGTTGACCGCCTCGGTGCCCATCTGGGCGCGCTCGTATTCCTTCATCGGAACCGGCGACACCTTCGCCTTCTCCAAGGCCTGGGCGGTTGCGTCCAGGTTCTCGACCTGGAAGCCGATGTGGTGGATGCCGCGCAGATCGGATGATTGCCCAGGCCCGAGTTTTGGCGCGTTGTCCTCGCCATACTTGAGGATGGCGAAGTAGATGTAGCCGTCGCTGAGCCAAACCCCCTTTTCGCCGGTGTCGGTGGGGCGGCGATAGAGTTCGGTAAGGCCGAAATTTTCCTTATAGAACTCTGCGGTCTTCGCGGGATCGTCGGTCACTAAGGCGATATGCTTGATGCGGGCCATTCGCCATCTCCCTCCGGTTGCATGCCTGCCAAAAGCGCAGATCGTCGTGTGTAGGCTTCCACCCGGCGGAGCGTCAAGAGGGCACCGCCAATCGGCGGCGAGCGCGGAATTCCCGGCAGCGGGCAGCCGCATCGTGTCCCGTCATCGCGAGTATCGGCACGGAGCAGAGTTTGAATTTAAGTTCCTTGTTTGTTCTTGACAAAACATTTAAATTGTGATATTGTCATGATGAAGATGGGAGGTCCGGATGCTTGGCAGGAACATGTGGCAGCAGCCCCGTCGCGGTTGCGTCGCCGGCGTTTACGAATTCAACCATAACGCGAGTTCGGCCTGATCTTCCCCAGCAGGAACAGGGCGACGGTTCGTTCTAACTCAATTTATGGTTGTCTAAATGTCGATGCCCCGCATTTCCCCTACGCTGTGGCGCCGCATCGGTGGCAGTCTATGCGGCACAGCGCTTTGAGGATCGAACGGATAGCGCGACGTCTGTGACCGGAGGAAGCGAGATGAGCGACCAGGGCATGATGAACGGCGCGGAGTGGCTGGCGCGAGCATTGGCGGGGACCGGCATGAGCCACGTCTTCTTCGTCGAGTCGGTGATGCGCCGCACGCTCCTGCATCTGGGCGATCTCGGGGTGAAGCCGATCCTCGCGCATTCGGAAAAAGCGGCGGCCTACATGGCGGATGCCTACGCCCGGATCGGCGGGCGCCCGGGGGTGTGCATGGCGCAGTCGGTCGGCGCCGCCAACCTTGCGTCCGGTTTGCAGGATGCCTGGCTCGGCCGCAGCCCGGTGATCGCCCTCACTGGCCACAAGGAGCCCTCGTTCCAGCACCGCAATTCCTACCAGGAGATCGCCCACGCGCCGCTCTTCTCGGCTGTGACGAAGTTTTCGAGCCCGGTCTATTCGACAAGCGAATTGCCGCGCCTCTTGCGCCACGCCTGGCGCGCCGCCCTGGCTGATACGCCGCGCCCGACCCATCTCGATTTCAACGGGCTGCAGGGCGACGTCATCGAGCTTGGCCAGACCGCCGAGCCGCCGGTCATCGAGGCGGAGGCGCGCCGGATCCCGGTGCACCGGCCGGTCGCCGACGAGCGCGACATCGAACGCGCCGCGGCGCTTCTGACCGGCGCGCGCCGGGTTGCGATCGTCGCCGGCGACGGCGCCGCCGCGTCGGCCGCCGGACCGGAGGTGCTGGCGCTCGCCGAGGCGCTCGCCGCGCCGGTCGCCACGACGCTCGGGGCGCGCGGCATCATCCCGACCCGGCATCGCCTCTCGGCCGGCGTCGCCGGCAGCTATTCCGCGCCGCCCGCCAACCGCATCGTCTGCGGCGCCGATCTCGTGCTCTTCATCGGCTGCGATACCGGAGACCAGGTGACCTTGAACTGGCGGGTCCCGCCGATCGACACCAAGATCGTGCAGATCGAGGCCGACCCGTTGGAAATTGGGCGCAGCTACCCGAACACGACCGGCCTCGTCGGTGACCCGAAAGCAACCCTCGCGCGGCTCAATCAGCTGATCGGCCATCCCGCGCGAGACCGGGGATTTGCCGAGGAGGCGGCGAGGATCGTAGCCGACTGGCGGGCGACCATGGCTCCGCTCGTCGAGAAAAACACCGCGCCGATCAGCGTCGAGCGGCTCTGCGCCGAAGTGACCGGCGCCCTGCCGGCGGACGGCATCCTCGTCGCCGATACCGGCTATTCCGGGATCTGGACCGGCACGATGATCGAGTTGAACGGCGCCGGACAAGGCTATCAGCGTGCGGCAGGCTCGCTCGGCTGGGCGTTCCCGGCCTCGCTCGGCGCAACCTGCGCCGCCGGGGCGCGCAAGGTCGTCTGCTTCACCGGCGATGGCGGGTTCTACTACCACCTTGCCGAATTGGAGACGGCCCGCCGCTGCAACATCCCGGTCACAATCATCGTCAACAACAATTCCGGCTTTGGCCAGAACCTCACCGGGGTCCGCCGGATCTCGGGCAACCGGCCGGGAAGGGGCGAGGAGCTGGTCCGCTTCGGGCCGACCGATTTTACCGCCGTGGCGCGGAGCTTCGGCGTGCGCGGCATCCGTGTCGAGCAGCCGCAGGAGATCGCGGCGGCGCTGCAGCAGGCGCTCGCCGCCGACGAGCCGGTCCTCGTCGATGTCGTCACCGATCTCGAGCCGCGCGCTCCGGAACCCTGGGCGCCCCCGGCGCAGCGGTGAGCGCGGACGGGACGGTCGCCCTCAGCGAAGGCAGTCGAAATACCGCGCCGGGATTGCTGAGGGGCGCGGGCGATGCAAAGGGCTAATGGTGACGCGACTGCGCGCGCACGAATGTGGCAAAGACGGTTTGCGGTTGATCTCGACGCTGATCGCGTGGCTGATCCCGATGATGCTGATGGTGTCGTGCTTCGTGAGAAGTCTTGGCGCCAACATTCTGATGGGAGACCGGCTGATGGGAGACCGGCTGATGGGAGACCGGCTGATGGGAGACCGGCTGATGGGAGACCGGTATGGCGATTGGCGCATGCGACACGATCGGCGGCTTCATGAACTTTTGCACAAACGTGTCTACTAAGCGGTACAACGTTTCCGACTCGAGGCGCTCGGCGTCCAAATTTTGGTTTTCTACCGCCTGTCGCCTAAGCGTCTCGGCACGACGGAGTTTGAGTTCTTGTTTCGCCTGCTCGATGTCGGTTTTGTTTAGAAGATCCCACATCTGAACACCCTACCGATCGTCAAGGTGGATCATCCGCTCGACCAGGCAAAGTCATGGACCGGTCGTGCGAACGTTGAATATGCAGATCAGACCCATTACGATCAGGCGTCCGGTATGCACCGTAACAGTTTATTATTCACACTTGGTTCGTCAATACGCTTAAAGTCCGAATTATTTGGGAATTTAAGTTAATTGAATATCAAACGTCGCCGACCTTAAGCGCCAGCAACCAACTTATCGGGGAAACTGGATGATTCCGGGGTCGGTGAACGACCGGGCGGTCAATCCCCTACCAGCTGTCCTCGACGGACCTTGAGCCGGCGGCGCAACCCGGTCTGCTGGGGCGGCGGACCGGGGATCTTGCTGTTGGCGAGCAGATAGGTCGCCTTGTTGGTCTCGATGTTAAATTCGGGAAGGCCGGCGCGCGGGCTGAATTGCCGGCGAGCGATGAGGCGCTCGGCCAATTCGAGATGGTTGCCGATGTCGAAGAACTCGACCGCGTTCTCGTGGTATTCGGCAAATCCCATAAACGTATGGGTCCGCGAGGCGATGATCCGGCAGCCGAGCTCCAGGGCTTGGCTAATCGGTCCCGACGATGACTGCCCGACTTCGAGATACGGGAAAACGACCGCATCGCAGATTGCCATGCCGCCGAGAAAATCCTCTTCGGCAAGTGCGCCCATGAAGTGAATGCGCGCCGAAAGGTCGCGCGGATGCGCGCCCAACAACTCGCGCAACCCCTGATCGGCGGCAACCACCAGAGGGGCCGCCTCGCTCTGTGCCCCGATCGCGCTCATCCGGTCGTACAGCGTCGTATCCATGTAGGCGTGGTCGAACAGCGACGCGATGTAGGGGTGCCGCGCTTGACCGGGCACGATCTCGCGCGGGTGAACACCGCCGAAGATCAGCAGATGATGGTTTTCCGGCAGGTAGTGCAGCGCCTGGATGGCGGTCCCCAGGCCTTTGTATTCGTTGAGAAAGCCGAAAACCCCGATCAGCGTGGCGTCAGGCGGCAAATCGTCGAGCATCGCAAACCGCCGCCGCTGGGCGCCGCTGCGGAGTGCCGCGACCTCGCCGGCCGCGAGAAAGGACAGCGGGTGGTCAAAAACGTGCCTGATGCCGTAGAGACACCTTGCGTCGTAGCGGTCGCGGGGGTTGTGGACGATTGCGCTCACCTGCTTCCGGCGCTGCATCCGACGCAATTGGCGGGCGATCCCGTATGACAGCAGACTCGCACGATTGAAGTCCGCTTGCAGGCGGGCGGCGGTCTTGAACTTGCCTGTCACCAGCGCCTTTACAAAACCGGTAGTGTCAGAGTGCGGCGGCGTCATCAGGGTGTGGAAGGTCACCGACAATCGCGGCGCCGCCGCAGTGAGCCAGCAGAACCGCCGGTAGATGTCGCGCCCATGGCGACCCAACGTGCCATGCTCGAGCTGCAGATTGACGACGTCGAACCGGCGGATCGCGTCGCAGATTTCTTTGATGTGCCGGTCCGCGATCTTGCGCACGCGGCGATGCGGGCTTCGCAGCAGGTACTGGTCGAGATCGAACACGGTGATGTCGAAGGCATCGGTCAGCTGGCGCTGCAACGCAGCGGTGTAGGCGGCGATGCCGCACAGCCTGCTGCTGGTCGAGACGATCGCGAGGCTTTCCTTGCGCGACGGTGCCGTCCCGAGCTGGCCGAACCCCTCTGGACGCAGCAAGGTGAGGGAGCGGAACGCAGGCATCGTCGTCATCATACTCTCCATCAAGGTGCGGTGCGGACGCGCGGCGCTCACGCCAGGTGGTCGCGGACGGACTGCACGGTCAGACCGCCGATGCCCCAGAGCGCCAGCGCGATCAGCGCGACGGTGCCGAGCGAGCGCCAGCGGCGGGGATAGAGCGATTCCTCCGGCAGGCTTGGGGGGATAAAGCTGGCGATAAAGACGTGCTGCCGATCGGCGCTGGCGCGCGCCTGGTCGAGGCTCTGCAATGCGTGCTGGTGGGCGGCCTCGGCGAATTTGCGCTCGCTCTCCAATTGCTCGTATGCGCCTAAGACGCTCGACAGCGTGTCGGAACGCGCGCTGTCCGGATCGGTCATTTCCTGCGCGAGGCCACGCCGCTGCGCTTCGAGCGAGCGGATGCGGGCCTTCAGTACTTTGACCGAGGGAGCATCGTCGCGCATATAGGCCCTCAGCGTCGACAGCTCTGCGTTCGTCCTGACCAGCTCATCGCGCAGTCGGGTCGCGAGCAACCCGGTGCCCTCGGCGGTGCGTGCCGGATCGATCAGCCCCTCGCGGTCGCGAAACGCGCGGATATCGCCGAGCGCCGCTTTGAGGCGGCTTTCCGCTTGCACCAGCTCGCCTTCGGCATGGCCCAGCGTGTCGCGCCGCGCCCGCAGCGACAGGTCGTTGACGAGCTTTTCGCAAGCCGCGACGATTGCCTGCGAGAGGCGCAGCGCATCCGCCGGCGCAAAGCCGCGAACCCGGACCGTGACGGTGCCGTTGGCCGGGTCGTAAGACGGATCCACCTGACCCTGCCAGTAACGCACGAGCTCCTCGATCGAGGCCGGCCGCTGGAGCCGTGCCCACCAATCGGCCTGGGGCGGCGCGAACAGCCTGCGCAAGTCGAGCGAGCCGCCGACCTCGTCGACGATCGCCCGGCTGGTCATGTACTGGACGAGGACCTGAGCTTCCGACGCCGCCGGCGAGCGAGTTGCACTGCCGGTGAAGAGCGACAACGGGTCGAAGCGCGGCGGGTCGATGGTGTTGAGCGTGAATCGGAACTCGGCAATGTACTGGTCGGCCGCGACGGCGAAATAATACGCGGCGGCGATAACGATCGGCATCACCACCAACGCCGCGAAGGACAAGCTGCGCGGCGACAGCCTCGCATGGCGGATCGCGGGTGTTCCGATGCGGACCGGGCTGAGGCGCGTCAGCCCGTGCCGACCGTCCCTGGGGCCCGCAATAGGGTGTTCGGCCGCCGGCGAGAGCGGCCGCGCAATGGCCAGCGCGCGGGTGAGTGTGGCGAGTCTCACGCGGCTGCCTCCGCAAGCAGGCGGCGGTAGCGCTCGAAAGCGCTGGCGACGTCATCGAACAGCTCCAGCCGTCCCCCGGCCAGGATCGCGCCGCGATCGCAATATTGGCGTATCGTCTGGCTGTTATGCGTCGCCAGGATGATGTCCGAGCGGCGCAGGCGCTCGCGAAACGCGACCACACATTTGCGGCGAAACCGCTCGTCGCCGATCTCGGTGACCTCGTCGATCAGGTAGACGTCGAAGTCGATCGCCAGGCAGGTGCCAAAAGCGAGCCGCGCGCGCATCCCGGCCGAATAGGTGTTGACCGGCATGTCGAAAATATCGGTATTATGGCGCAAAGTCTTGTAAGGAAAACTGGCACTTGGCCGGATCGCGCCGACCTAGAAAGGGATAACCTCTCTAGCGGAGGCGCGCCGTGAGCGCGCGCCATGCGTGGTCAATCAAAATCTATGCCGCCCTCGCAGCGGCGCATACGATTTTCGGCTTTCCCGGTCCAAATCATGCAAACCCAAGTGTGTCGCCAACTATTCTTAAAAACATCACGATACATAACCAATCCAAATACGTAGAGCCCTTTTTTGAAGTCTGCCACTTCGTTCCATTCTTCTACAGAAATTTTTCTCACAGTAGAAGTAAGTTGAACATGATTGGGACTTCCTTTGGTTACGAATCCACCATCGGGAGAGTTGGCGACTTCGGAGTCAGATGGGTAATTAAGAATGAAATGAAATGGAAGCGGGGTTGGTCTAATATCAATGCCGAACACATATTTAAGATTGCCAGCGGGAGTTTGCCCTTCGTTGCCTATCTTAAGACCGATGACGATTTCAGCGGTCGACGTATTATAGCTGACTGTGTTGCCGTCCGGCAGCTTTTCGGGTTCAACGAACAAATACGCTCGCAACTGTCTCACTTCTTGATCGGCCATGATTTCAGCCTGGTGAGTAGCGGCACGGGCGGCAACCGCGCCGTCATCGGCGGCTTGTTTGGCAATCAAGACGCTAAGCCCGACGAAAATGAGGCCAAACACACTAATGCATGCCCCTATTCCTGTGATCCAATTGAGGCGCTTGGCGGTCCTGTCCTGCGCAGCCCATATCTCGCGCTCGGCGGCTTGGTGATTTTCCTCGCTGCGATGAATCTCTCTAATCGTGGCCTGAAACGCCGCCCATTCGGAGCGCAGCATATCGGCGGCTGGTTTGTTGCCGTGCTCGGCGGATGTCTTTTCACCTTCGCCGCCCTGCCCTATGTGCTCGGGCTCATTTGGCCGCTGATTTGATCGCGTACGCAGCCACGCGATAGCAGCAATCGTCGCGGCTCGCAGTCTCGACTGCACTACTACAGGTCCGCGAGGTTCACGCTTTCCAACTCGATCGCCGCCATTACCGCGATCAGGAACGTCGCCGGGAACGTGCCACGCTTGAGTTTGGCTGTGATCGAGTTGCGGGTCTCGGAGAGGCCATGTTCCTTCAGCCGTTCGGCCAGTTCGTCATAGGTCACGTTCACGCGCTTCAATTCCGCCTTGATGAAGCGCGCGGCACGTTCGCCGATCTCCGCCTCAGATTTAGCAAAGCCCATTCGGTCATCTCCAATCGAAATCTATCATAAACGACACTTTATGCGTTGACAATAGGACGGAATAGCGTCATATTCGGCAGATCAAAGCCGAATATGACAGATGCCTCAGCATTTCCTACTTTCCTCAGCCGCGAAAAGCCTGACCCTCGGTCAGGTCGCGCGCATGAGCGATGGGGAGGTTGAGCGGATCTTCATCCGGCTCCGCTGGGCTGACAACGACAACCTTCCCTATTGCCCCAAATGCGGTTGTGCGACGGTCTATGAGGGTCGGCGGCGCGGTTCGCTCATGTGGCAGTGCAAGGCATGCGGCAAGAATTTCAGCCTCACCTCGGGCACGCTGTTCGCCAGCCGCAAAATGCCGCTGCGATCCTACCTGATGAGCTCCGCGAAGCGATGGCTTCCGAGGTTCGCCAGTCGGCGATCGGCGGCGAGGGGAAGCGCGCCGAGGTCGATGGCGGCTATTTCGGCGGCTACGTGAAGCCGGCCAATCGCCGCGAGGATCGCGTTGACCGGCGCAAGCGGGCGAACCAATCCGGCAAGCGCAAGGCGGTCGTTGTGATCCGCGAGCGCGGCGGCAAGACGGTGCCCGGCGTGTTCCGCAGCGAAGCCGATGCGCTCAACTTCATCCGCACTCGGATCACCCCGGAAACCACGCTGTACGCCGACGAAGCGGCGGCCTGGAATGACCTGCACGCCCGGTTTGTGTTGCACCGGATCAACCATCAAGAGGCGTACAGCCTCGGCGGCGAGTTCGAAATCAACACCAATCAGGCCGAGAGTTTCTTTTCCCGGATGCGCCGGGCAGAGATCGGGCATCACCATCATCTCGCCGGCCCATACTTGATCCGGTTCGCGCAGGAAGCGGCATGGCGCGAGGATCACCGGCGCGACCGCAACGGCGATCAGGTTGACCGGATCGTGGCGCTGAGCATGGCGCACAAGCCGAGCGTCGATTTCGCCGGCTATTGGCAGAGGCACGTTAGGGCATGACGACGTACACGCTCACCGAGCTATTCAGCAAGCGCGCGGAGATCGCCGGGCTGATCGTCCAGGCCGAGAAACAGGTGCGCCAGCTTCGCGCCGACTTGGCCCACGTTGAGGCGACGATCCGCATCCTGCGGCCCGGCACCGAGCTACCGAAACTCGTTCCGAGGCGGGTCGAGTTCCGCCCGCGCTACTTCAAGCGCGGCCAGCTTACGCGGTTGATCCGCGACCACATGCGCGAGCATACGGGGCTGGCCGTCGCGGTCACAGACATCATGCCCGCCGCTGTCGGGGACCGGAACCTCAACAGCGCCGAATACCGCCGGGTCGAGATCGTCGTGTAGGAGGCACTTAGGAAACTCGCCAAGCGGGGCACGGTTCAACAAACCGGGCAAGGCCCGAAGATCGCACGCTGGAAGATCGGAGGGTAAAACCTTGGGCTTCCGGATCCACAGGTAGCGGGCAGCGCGCAAATTTTACGCACATATAGTAGACGGGATCGGCTCGCAACTGATAGGTTGGTGGTGCCTCCGAAGCTGAACTGGAAGATAGCGGTCCGTTCTCGCTAAAGCCGGGTCCGCGGGTCACACAGCACAGGATTGGTAATCCTGAGGGTGACGGGTTCGAGTCCCGCCGGGGGCACCACCAATTCGATCCTAGCGGCGCGACCTGCGCCGAGTCCCAATCTTTTCCTCGCAATCCCCGATATCCACTGACTTGCGTGTTTCGGCACCGAGGCTGCTACATCTTGTTTGCCACGATCGGACTCGCCACACAAGGAAGATTTCGGCAAAATACGCGCTTATTGACGGAAATTTCCGGATTTTGCCGATGGCTGACGACTCGGACGCCGACAAGGGCGAAGTGCGGTTCACCGTCTCCGCGCAGCAGTGGGCTTATCTCGGATGGTTGATGCGCAACACGGTACTCGGTAGAAGCGAGCAAGATGTTGCTCGCCACATCCTCACTGAGCGTCTTTCGGAAATGCGTAGCGAGCGCTTTGACGACGGACAGCGATCTTGAGCCACCCGCTACCGCTCGGTTCGCTTAGCGAGGAACAGGAAACCGCAGCTTAACGTTCTCAAGGTAGTGTGGTAGCTTCCCAGCGCGGATCGCGTTCGGGGATTGTCGATGGAGCAAATGCGCGTTTCGATCCTCGTTGAACGGTTGCCAGAGGGCATCTATCTCGGGACCAGCGAACAGGTCCCGGGTCTGACGGTCGAGTGCGACACCGCCGAGGAAACCGCTCGCGCCGCGCAAGAAGTTGCCCTTGATCTCCTAGAGGACGAAGTAGGGCACTCGCTAGATCCCCGACCGGATTTTGAGATCACGTACAAGACCTGAGGCCGCATGGCCTCAATGTCCTATA
>WNFC01009654.1_pt1 | contig 10690 bp, 10 predicted proteins | sample 5400541 | NCBI WGS metagenome assembly WNFC01 (sample SAMN13153342, study PRJNA577476) | soil metagenome | isolation source: 120 cm saprolite under Douglas fir tree site 2 hole 2 replicate 1 | place: USA:California | collected 2015-04-18
GATAGGCCAGATAGGCGGCGCCCACGGCATTCGACTCGTCCCCGCACGAGGGGAAGGCGAAGAGATCCTCGACCCACTCCTCCTGGCCGAGGAGCATGTTGGCCTTGACGTTCATGAAGCAGCCGCCGCCGAGGGCCACCCGCCCGCCCCCGTAGCGCTGGTGCATGAGCCGCCCCCAGCGGAGGATGATGTCTTCGAGGAGCCGCTGGGCGCCTCCCGCCACCGCGTCGAAGCGCAGGCCCAGCGTCGTCTCGAGGAGGAGCGCGTAGCGCTCGCCGGACTCTTGCCAGCGGAAGAGCGCGGGGCGACTGTCTTCCAGGTCGAAGACGCGGCGAAGCGCCGCTTCCGCGCGCTGGGCGTACTTCTCGGACGCGTAGGGCGCCATGCCCATGACCTTGTACTCGTGCTCGCCGAACTTCATGCCGAGGCCGAGCGTCACGAACGAATAGAACGCCCCCAGCGAGCCGGGCGCGGATGGGGCGGCCTCGTGCCGCGTCAGCTCGAGTCCCCTCCCCGTCGAGGCGGTGGCGCAGAGGCCGTCGCCGGAATTGTCGTTGGTGAGGACCAGCGCGTCCTTGCCCGCGAAGCCCGAGCCGTAGTAGGCCGCGGCCGCGTGGCAGGTGTGGTGATCGAGGCAGACGATCCGGGCCTTCGGGATGCCGAGGTGATCAGTGACGAAGCCGAGTCGCTCGCCTTGGGAGATGCCGAACTTTCCCCGGGAGGGGTCGGCGAGGCCGAGCTTCGCGCCCATCTTGCGCGCGCGCCGGCCCAGCGCCCGCCAGGGCGAGGGCAAGGCCACGCCGTAGTACTCCCGCGCGAAGGCCTCGTCGTGGAGCACGCGGTTGAGCCACTCGCGCGAGGCCGCGCGGGCGCCCGCGAGGGCCACGACGTCGATGTCCGCGGGCGTGAGGCCGCACTCCTCGAGAAGGGCGTCGATGGCCCGGCGCGGATAGCCCGCGTCGTTCTTCAGGCGGGTGAAGCGCTCTTCGGAGGCGCAGCCCACGACGCGGCCGTCCCGAAGGACGGCCGCCGTGGCGCAGTGTGTTTCGTTGATGCCGAGGACGATCATGTCCCCGGCATTATACCGTTCTTGTCCGTCTCCCCCTCACCCTGCCCTCTCCCCCGGGATTCGAAATAGCATCCCTCTCCCTTGAGGGAGAGGGCAGGGTGAGGGGGAAGTCCTAGGCCTTGCTGAGAGACTTGACGATCTCGCGGCAGAAGGCAGGGATGTCGTCGGGCCTGCGTGAGGTGATGAGGTTGCCGTCCACCACCACCTCCTGGTCCACCCACTGGGCGCCCGCATTGACCATGTCGTCCTTGATCGAGAAGAAGGACGTGGCCTTCTTGCCCTTGACGATGCCCGCGCTGGCGAGCATCCAGCCGGCGTGGCAGATGGCCGCCACCACTTTGCCCTGCTGGGAGGCCTCGCGCACCAGCTTCACCATGCTCTCGTGGCGGCGCATCATGTCGGGCGCATAGCCGCCGGGCACGACCACCGCGTCGAATTCGACGGCGCTGACCTGATCGGCCTGCGCGTCGACGTTGACGGGATAGCCGGTCTTGGAGTGGTAGGACTTGGCGCCGCCCGCCCCCACCACCTTGACCTCCGCCCCCTCTTCCTTCAGCCGGTAGTACGGGACCCAGAGCTCCATCTCCTGGTAGTTGTTCTCCGCGAGAATGGCGACTCGCTTGCCTTTGAGTGACATGGATACCTCCCTGAGATCGTTGAGCTACAGTTTGGACGCCGCCGTCTTGAGCACGAGCGACAGCCGTTCGGACTCGCGGCGCACGACGAGCGACAGCGGGCGCTCGAGCGACGCGGCGAGCAGGGCCTCGCGGGCGGCCTGAAGCGTCAGGACCGGACGCCCGTTGACCTCCACGAGGGTGTCGCCGACCTGGAGCCCGGCCTTCTCCGCCGAGCTCTTGGCCAGGATTGCCGCCACGGTGGGCGGGCTGGTCAGGCGCGAGGCGCTCTCCTCGACCTGACCGTCGGGATCTCGCACGAGGAAGCCGAACTCGGCAGCCACGCGGTCCGCCGCGACGGCGTCCGGCATCGCCCCGACACGCACGGTGAGGCGCCGGCGGCCTTCCTCGCGACGGAGGATGGTCAGCCCGACCGTGTCGCCCGAGGCGGTGTGGGCGATGAGCCGCTGCAAGGTCCGCGTGTCCACCACTGGCCGGTCGCGGAAGCCCACGATCAGGTCCCCCGGCTGGAGCCCCGAGCCCTCGGCCGGTGTCTCCTTCATCACCTCGACGACGTACACGCCGAAGCCCTCGCGGAGTCCGTGTTTCTTGGAGATCTCGTCCATCTCCTGCTCCGACAGATCCCGGATGCGGATGCCGAGCCAGCCCCAGGGCGCGTCGGCGGCGGTGGCGGGCGCCGCCAGGATGACGAGGAGGAGGAGGGCGACGAGACGCTTGATCATCGATCACCCGTGAGCTTCGTGTACAGGTCGTCGAGGGCCGTCGCGAGCATCCCGAGTCGCTTCTCGATGTCGAGCTCCTCGAGCAGCCGCTGGCGCACGACAGGATCGGGCACCACCGCGGAGGCGACCTGGTCGCAGAGCATGCCCGCCGCCACGTCCCGGAGCGCCTCTTCCATGTCGGCGGTCGGCCGGTTGACGGCCTTGAGAATGCCCAGGCACCGGCCCGTCACTCGCGCCACCAGCTCGGCCACGGCCGGTCTCTCCCCACCCGTCTCTTCGAGGGGCGTGGCGGCGACCACGCGGTAGAGGGTGTCGGCGGGAATCTCGCGATCGATGCGTACGCGCGCCTCGCCCTTGAGGAGGATGTTGTAGCGGCTGTTGGCCAGCCTGTCCCAGCGCAGGATGCGGCCGACCCCGGCGACGGCGTAGACGGGCGGCTTGCCCTCGTAGGAGCCCTCGAAGCCCGGCTTGAGGCCGACCACGGCCATGCGCTTGTCGCGCGCGAGGCAGTCCGTGACCATGGCGCGATAGCGTCCCTCGAAGATGTGCAGAGGAAGCATGGTGTGGGGAAAGAACGTCAGATCGGGCAGCGGAAAGATCGGAACGAAGACCTGGCCCACCGGAGCCTGTACCTCACCCGATGGTGGGGAGCTTGAGGGCCGACAGGCTGTCGAGCCGCTCGACCACGCCCTCGGCGAGGTCACGGAAGGCCTTGGCCTGGGCCGAATCCGGCTGGCCGACCGCGATGGGCATGCCCTCGTCGCCGCCCTTGCGCGTGTCCATCTCGAGGGGGATGCGCGCGAGAAGAGGAACGTCGAACTCTCCCGCGACCTTCTCGCCACCGCCCTCGCCGAAGATGGCGTACCTCGCGCCCGTGTCGGGGGCCACGAAGTAGCTCATGTTCTCCACGATGCCCAGGATGGGCACGTTGAGCTTCCTGAACATGGCGAGCGCCTTGCGCACGTCGAGCAAGGCCACGTCCTGCGGCGTGGTGACCATGACCACGCCGCCGAGGGGGATGACCTGGGAGAGGGAGAGCTGGGCGTCTCCCGTGCCCGGCGGCATGTCGAAGACGAGATAGTCCAGAGGGCCCCAGAGCACGTCGCGAAGGAATTGCTGCACGGCCGAGTGGATCATCGGGCCGCGCCACACGAGAGCCTCCCGCTCGGCCACGAGGAGACCGATGGACATGATCTTGATGCCATGGGCCTCCACGGGAATGATCCGGTTCTCGAACATCCCCGGCCGCCCCTTCGCTCCCATCATGAGCGGCACGTCGGGGCCGTAGATGTCCACGTCCACGAGGCCGACCTCGTGCCCGCGCTGCTTGAGGGCGAGGGCGAGGTTGACGGCGACGGTCGACTTGCCCACGCCCCCCTTGCCCGACGACACCGCCACCGTGTGCTTGACCTCGGGAATGAAGTCTCCTCCCGGAGCTCCGGGCTTGTGCATCTCTGGCATGGCAGTGTGGGTCTCCTCTGGGTGGGTCGGCGACTTCTGCCCGCAGTATAGGGTCCGCGACTCGAAGCCGTCAAGGAAGCGCGCCCCTCGAGTGCCCGCCAAAGTGCCGGAGAACTTGAAAAATTTGATCGGAACTGGTACAAAGATCGCGTGATTGGAGCCGATGAGTTCCGGCGTGTCCTCGGTCACTTCTGCTCGGGCGTGACTATCATCACCACGGTGGATGCCGACGGCCGCCCCACCGGTCTCACGGCCAGCGCCTTCACCTCGGTATCCCTCAACCCGCCCCTGATCCTCGTGTGCGTCGCCCACGATGCCCAGAGCTATCGGGCCCTCGCCGACGGCACGCGCTTCGCCGTCAATATCCTCGCCCACGATCAGGAATCGATCTCGACCCGGTTCGCCACCAAGCCCGTCGCGCATGCCGCGGAGAAGTTCGAGGGGGTGGGCTATCGCATGGGCTCGCTCGGCGTGCCCGTGCTCAAGGATTCTCTCGCCGAGCTCGAGTGCACCATCGTCCACGCGTATCCCGCCGGAGATCACACCATCTTCGTGGGCCGCGTCGAGGCGGCCGACGCTCGAGGCGACGGCGGCCTCCACCCGCTCCTCTACTACCGTGGCAAGTACCGCCACGTCCACCACTAGGAGGCGTTCTTCATGGCCATTCCGCTCTCCCGCCCACCCGTCGATGACGAGGTCAAGGCCGCCGTCATCGCCGCCGTCGAGTCCGGTCAGTACATCCTGGGCCCGGAGTGCAAGGCGTTCGAGAGAGAGTTCGCCGCCTACAACGGCGCCAAGCACGCCGTGCTCACCACGAGCGCCACCTCCGCGCTGTGGATGGTGATCAAGGCCTTCGGGGCGAAGGCCGGCGACGAGGTCCTCGTGCCCTCGCACACCGCCTTCCCCACCATCGAGGCCATCTGCTTCGCCGGGGTGACGCCGGTCTTCGTGGACATCGACGACACGTACACGGTGGACGTGAAGGATGCCGCGGCCAAGGTGACGCCGCGCACCGTCGGGTTCATCCCCGTCCATCTCTACGGGCATCCCGCCAATCTGCCCGCCGTCCAGGAGCTGTGCGCCAAGCACAAGCTGTGGCTCCTGGAAGACTGCGCCCAGGCCCATGGCTCCACCTGGCAGGGCAAGAAGGTGGGGAGCTTCGGGCGGGCGGGCGCCTTCTCCTTCTACCCGTCCAAGAACCTGACCGTCATGGGCGACGGCGGTCTCCTCGTGACGGACGACGACGAGGTGGCCGCCCGCTGTCGTCGTCTCCGTGACCACGGCCGGCAGAACAAGGACATCCACGTCGAGATCGGGTTCAACCTGCGCTTCAACGACATCCAGGCCGCGGTGGGGCGCGTGCTCCTGCGCCGGCTCGACACCATGAACGACCACCGGCGCAAGCTGGCCGCCCGCTACACGGCGGGGCTGGCCGGCCTGCCCATGGTCTTGCCCGCCGAGACGCGCGGGGCCCGCCACGTCTATCACCTCTACGTCGTGCGTACTCCGCAGCGCGACCAGCTCGCGGCCTTCCTCAAGGACAAGGGCGTGGCCACGGGCATCCACTACCCGGTCGCCTGTCACCGCCAGCCCGCGGTCGAGCATCTCAAGTCGCCCCCGCTCGAGCACACGGAGCGCATCGTCAAGGAGATCCTGACCCTGCCCATCTCGGCCGGCCACACGGAAGCCGAGATCGACGAAGTCGTCGCGGGGATCAAGGCATTCTTCAGGAAGTGAGCGAGTCGCTCCGCATCCTCCAGCTCTATCCGAAGAGCGACTACTTCACGGGAGCGGCCGTGCAGCTCCTCGAGCTGGCCCGCGGGCTGCAGGAGCGCGGGCACCATGTCGTCGTCACCACCCGACCCGGCGAGGGGTGGGTGGAGAAGTGCGCGGAAGCCCGTCTCCCCTACCACGCCCTGCCCATGCGCTCCGAGGTCGACGTCAAGTCCATCCCCGGCCTCGTGCGCATCATCCGCAAGCACCGGATCCAGGTCGTGCACGCCCAGAAGGGCAAGGCGCGCACTCTCGCCCTCATGGCGGGGCTGTTCACGAGGATCCCCGTCCTCATCCTGAACCGCGGCGTCAGCTTCCCTCTCGACCCCTTCAACAAGCTCGGCTACACCACCAGGCGCGTGACGGCGGTGGTGGCGGTGTCGGAGTCGATCAAGCGGGGGCTCGTGTCTCAGGGCGTGCCCGCGGAGAAGATCCACGTCATCTACTCGGGGACGGACATGCGACGCTTTCACCCAGGCGTGGATCGCCTCCGCGTGCGCCGTGAGCTCGAGCTCGGCCCCGAGCACTACCTGATCACGCAGATCGGCATCCGGAGCTGGAAGGGCAATGACGACACCCTCGATGCCATGAAGACGGTGGCGGCGCGGGCCCCGCACTCCCGCCTGCTCTTCGTGGGCGCCAACGAGGCCAAGGCCAGGATCCTTCGCGAGAAGGCGGCGGCGCGGGGGCTCGCCGACAAGGTGCTCGTCTTCCTCTACCGTGAGGACATTCCCGAGATCCTGGCCGCGAGCGATGTCTGCGTGGACGCCTCCTATGCCGGCCTCGGCATCACGGGCACGCTCCGCGAGGCCCTGGCCGTGGAGACGCCCGTCATCGGAACCGAGCTCGAGGGCAATCCCGAGCTCATCACCGACGAGCACACGGGCTACCTCTTTCCCCCGCGCGACATCGCTGCCCTCGCCCGCGTCATCCTCCGCATGATCGAGGATCCCGAGAAGGCCAAGGCCATGGCCCGCATGGGCGCCAAGCGTGTCGAGGCGGAGTTCTCCGTGACGGCCAAGATCGACCGCACCGAGGCGCTCTACCGTCGCTTGCTCGCCGCCAAGCGTCCCCACTGATGGCGTCGAAGCCCAGGTATCGCCTGCTCCTGAGGCTCTGGCCATACCTCAGGCCCTACTGGCCGTGGCTGGTCGTGGGCGGCGCCATGGCGCTGGCCGTCTCGTCGGCCGAAGGCTTCATCGCCTGGCTGGTCAAGCCGGCCATGGATGACATCTTCCTCAAGCGCGATCTCTTCATGCTCAAGGTCCTCCCCCTCATCCTCCTCGGCACCTATATCGTCAAGGGCTTTGCCCGCTACGGGCAGTCCTACTTCATGGCCGCCGTCGGGGAGCGCGTGATCGCCCGCATCAGGCGAGAGCTCTACAGCCATATCCAGGGCATGTCACTGTCCTTCTACTCCCAGGTGCATTCGGCCGAGCTGATGACCCGGGTGGTCAACGACGTCAATCGCCTCGCCCGCCTGTCGTCGACCGTGCTCGTCATGGCCGTGCGTCAGATGGGGACCGTCATCGCCCTCCTCACCGTCATGTTCATGCGGGAGTGGGTGCTCGCCCTCATCGCGGTGACCATCTTTCCCGCGGTGGGCGTGCTGTTCCGCACGCTCGGGCGCAAGCTCTACAAGATCGGCAAGCGCTCGCAGGAGAAGATGAGCGAGCTGAACGTCGTGCTCCAGGAGGCGTTCACCGGAAACAAGATCGTCAAGGCCTTCGGGCGCGAGCGGCTCCAGCAGGAGCGGTTCGACGGCGTCAACGACCGCCTCATGCGGCTCGCCCTCAAGGACCACCGCGTGGACGAGCTGGCCGAGCCTCTCATGGAGATCCTGGGGGCCATCGGCATCATGGGCGCCATCTGGTACGGCGGCTACCGGGTGATCAGCGGGGCGCTCACGCCCGGCGAGTTCTTCTCGTTCACGACCGCGGTCATCCTCCTCTATGGTCCCGTGCGCCAGCTCGGGCGCATGATGAACACGATCCAGCAGTCGATCTCGTCCGTGGAGCGCGTCTTCGACATCCTGGACACCCCGCCCACCATCACCGACAAGGCGGGCGCCGTCACCCTCCAGGACTTCCACGACCGGATCGGCTTCGAAGCGGTGTCCTTCCGGTATCCGGAATCCGAGGACGACGTCCTCAGCGACATCACGCTGACCGTGAGCAAGGGAGAGATGGTCGCTTTCGTCGGCATGTCCGGGGCGGGCAAGACGACCCTCATGGATCTGGTCCCGCGCTTTCACGACGTCAAGGCCGGCCGGATCACCCTCGACGGGCGGGACGTTCGCGACATCTCCGTCGCCTCCCTGCGCGCCCTCATGGGCATCGTCACCCAGGAGACTTTTCTCTTCGCCGACACCATCGCCTACAACATCGCCTACGGCCGGCCGGGAGCGACCCAGGCGCAGATCGAGCACGCCGCGCGCCTGGCCCAGGCCCACGACTTCATCGCCGCGCTCCCCGAAGGCTACGCGACGTCCGTGGGCGAGCGGGGTGTCAAGCTCTCGGGCGGCCAGCGTCAGCGCATCGCCATCGCGCGGGCCTTTCTCAAGGACCCACCCGTCCTCATCCTGGACGAGGCAACCTCGGACCTCGATGCGGAGAGCGAGTTTCTCGTGCAGCAGGCGCTCGGCGAGCTGGTGAAGAACCGCACAGTGTTGGTGATCGCGCACCGGCTGGCCACGGTGAAGCATGCGGACCGCGTGGTCGTCGTCCACGACGGCCGCCTCGCCGAGGTGGGCACCCACGACGAGCTGATGACACGCGAGGACGGCATCTACCGCCGTTTAGCGCAACTGCAATCGTTGGACGCTCTGTCCACCAACTAGCATCCTGCTAGCACACCGGGCCGGCCCGGGGGCACTTCCCCCGCGGACGACAGTGACTCGGGGCGCGCCACGTAAGTTGTACCCACGGCTCATGACTTGTCTCGCACATGCAACAACGCGACGCGCATCACGGATATGCCCCATGTCATATACACCGCCTCCCTTCACCAACCATTCGCCGATCCGTCGCGGTGGCTTCGTTTCGTAGTTCTCACGTTGCGGCGGGCTCGTCACCTCCCGCCTCGCTGGCCGCCGCCTCGGCCTCCCGACGGTCCGCCTGGACCTGGCGCAGCCGGTCCATCACCTTGTGGAGCTTCTTGTCGATGGCGGCCTCATACCGAAGCACGAGATCGAGGTCCCGTCCCTCAGGCAGCATGTAGCTCCGGACCCTGGCGTCACCCTCGCGCTGCTCCGTCGCCTCGACCTCTCGCAGGCGCTCCCGCAGTCGGTCGCGTTGGACCCTTAGCTCCTTGAGGAGCTGCTTCCGCTCGACATCATCCGGCAGGCTGTCCATCGGCTTCTTGGGAGCCGGTGGTACGCGGATACGGTCCCGAAAGTGATCCTCTAGGAACCCGGATGATTCGACTGACCAGTCGCCTCGTTGGACCTCTTCGGTCGCCACCTCCAGCTTCTCCAGCAGATGCTGGAGGCCCAGGACACTCTCCTCTAAGCTCTCGCCAGCGGCGAGGGCTTCTTGGAAGCGGCCTTCGCGTCGTGCAGTCTCCTGATCTCGCTGATCCTCGATCTGGCGCTGGATGGCGCCGCCCTCGTATCGCTGCGCGCGCCGCCCCTTCCAGAGATATCCCGTCATCATCTGCACGAGGATATCCTCGAGCGGCCCGACCGGCTGGTAGTGCGCGCGGAGGCCAGCGCGCAGCTCTTCGAATGCCGTCAGATCCTCCTGGCCCTCACCACCCATGATTATGAGCTGGTCGCACAAGATGCCATGCTTCACGGCGTTCATCTTCGATTTCTCCTTTCCGGCCTGCGTCTTGGGGCCGGTCGACTTCTGGGCGTTCGTGCGGTTCGCCGTTCGCTTTCGTTCGCTCACTGGTCTTCGTTCGCTCATGGCAGGCTTCTGTCCCTTCTCAGCGTCCATCGGTATCTCCTTGGCTTATCGGTTAGAGTTTCTTGAGTTGACCGTCACGTGGCGCGATCCGGCGCCACAATAGGTCATAGTCCTTGTCTTGCACGAGCTCAGGAACGTTCTGATTCTCAGCATCGTCATCCTCGCCGTCGGAGCTTTGGGCCGTCCCCTCACTCGAGGGCTTGGCCAGCGCCTCTGCCTTCTGCTGCTCCTCCTGCGCCTTGATGGCGGCATCCTGCTGGTCCTTCATCACGTCGTACTCCCAGGGCAGGCCATGGCGGCCGACATAAGGCATACGGAATTTCTGCTTTGGCTGTTTCAACAGCAGCTCCCGTCCATGTCGAATGAGCCAGCCGCGGAGGACCGGATGCATCGTGCCGTTCTCCCACTCGCGCTGGAGCCGTCGCCTCACCACAGGATTCCCGAGGGTGAAGGACTGGATCCGGGTGGTCTGGGAAACCTGGGCGGCTTCGGCGCGCTGCCGCTCCTCCCAGTCCCAGGGACGGCCATCCTTGCCGATGTAGGGCATCCTCGTGGACTTGATCGGCTCTCCCTTGGGCGGCTTCCGATAGCCCCAGTCGAGGAGCTTGATGAATACCGACACCCGCACCGTACCGTCCTCGCACTGACGCCTGAGCACAGCGGCCCCCGCGGTGTTGTCGAGGGTGAGCGACCGCAGAAATCCCTTGAGGGCCGGAGGGGCCTGGGATGGGGTCTTGGCTTGACGGCCGATACTCTGGTGCTTCTGCTGCTTGATGCGAGATCCGGATGTCCCGGATCGACTCTGGCCTTCGCGCGCATTCGGCTTCATGTCCTACCTCCCTTGCAAGTGGTGAAAAACAAAAACCCCTGAGCAGAACCGGAGGCCGGTCAAACTTCTGGCCGTCCGGGTCCTTCTCAGGGGTTTCGTCCCTGTCGTGCACGTATTATAGCGCTCGGCTCCCCTAGCTCGTCAACCGAACCCCCCTCAGCGCTTCTTGGGCTGGAGCCGCCGCTGGTGCGACGGGAGAATGCCGAGCTCCTCCCGGTACTTGGCCACCGTGCGTCGCGCGATGGTGAGACCCTGCCCGCGTAGGACCTGGGCGATCTCCTGGTCCGACAGCG
>WNFC01010219.1_pt1 | contig 10690 bp, 8 predicted proteins | sample 5400541 | NCBI WGS metagenome assembly WNFC01 (sample SAMN13153342, study PRJNA577476) | soil metagenome | isolation source: 120 cm saprolite under Douglas fir tree site 2 hole 2 replicate 1 | place: USA:California | collected 2015-04-18
CGTCATCTTGGCCAACTGGCCCTACACACTCCTCGTAATGATGCCGACTAACAAGCAGCTCATGGCCATGGACCCGGCGCGCTCGGGACCGACAAGCCGTGCACTTCTTGAGAGGTGGGGCAGTTTGCACGCGATCCGTGCCGCGCTGGGCTTCGCCGCAACGTTTATTTTTCTGTGGGCGTCAATGAGCTGAACGAGCATGGTAGACGATGACGATGATTCCACGAACTCCGATCGGCTAACTGAACTGCAATACCCGCGGCTTTTGTGTCGTTTTGGCCTCCGAACGCGGCGTGCTGCGACGGATTGCCTGGCGATCGGGTGAGGACACGCGCGGCCCCGGAGCTTCGCCTTCGCGCACCACGCGACGGGCGGGCAGCGTGATGCTCACCTTCGTCCCTTCGCCCGGCGCGCTTTCGATGGCGAGCCTCAGCTCGGCCAGGGTTCGCGCGAGCGGCAGTCCGAGCCCGGCGCCGTCGTAGCGCCGGTTGAGGGAGCTGTCCACTTGGCGGAAGGGCTGGAGCGCGAGCGGGATTTCCTCCGGTCTCATGCCGACGCCGGTGTCCGACACGGAAAGGCGGATGGCGCCCTCCGGCGTTGCCTCGACCGCGAGCACCACCCGGCCGCCGGCGGGCGTGAACTTCGCCGCATTGGACAGCAGGTTCAACAAGATCTGCTTCAGTCTCAGCTCGTCCCCGCGCACGCACGGGACATGCGGCGGAAGCTCGATCGCAAACGCGAGCTGAGCGGTGCGGAAGCGCTCGGCGAGCAGCCGCTGGCAATCGCCGGCCAGCTTGGCCAGATCCACCGGCTCTTCGTGCAGCGTGAGCCGGCCCGCCTCGATCTTGGAAAGGTCGAGGACATCGTTGATCAGGTCCAGAAGGTGGTGGCCGGAGCTGTGAATGTCCTGCGCGTAGCCCTGGTAACGCACGTCGACCGGCCCGACATGGGCGTCGCGGATCACCTCCGAGAAGCCGATGATGGCGTTGAGGGGCGTGCGCAGCTCGTGGCTCATATTGGCCATGAATTGACTCTTCACGCGGCTCGACTCCTCGGCGGTGCGGCGCGCGTTTTCGAGTTCGCGCACGGTTTCGCTCAGCTGTCGATGCGCGTCCTGTCGCGCGCGAAGCTGCTGATGCAGCGCACAGGCGGTCAGGCCGGATAGCACCAGGATCAGCCCGCCGACACCTGCCTGCCACAAGGTGGTGCGTTGCCAATTGGCGAGAGCCTCATCCCGGGACAATGCCACCTCCGCGACCAGCGGCAGCTTCTCGACGCGCTGGTAGCCGACAATGCGCCAAAGCCCATCGGCCCCGTAATTGGTCGGGAACACGCCCGACGAAGCCCAAGGCAGCCAATCCTGGAAAAGCGGCTGCGAGCCGAAATTCTTGCCGACATTGGCATCGAGGGCGGGTTGCCGGAGCAGCATCGTCCCATCGATCGTGTGGAGCGCGATGCTGCCATGCGCGCCCACATGCAACGTCGACAGGAAGCGCTGGATATAGTCGTCACTGATCGTCGCCGCGATCACACCCGCAAATCTGCCGCCCGACCGCGTGATCCGCCGGCTGGCGAAGATGACGCGCTTGCCGTCGCTTCGCGGCGTCACCGGCTGTTCCATGGTGACTCGGATCGCCTCGCCGCCACCGGCGTGGGTGAAATACTTCTTTCCGGACACGTTTATCGGAAGCGGGGGCAACTCCTCCGAGCTGAACTTCACGCGTCCGCTCGGATCGATCAAGACGATGCTGGTGATCTGCGGCGAGTGTCGAACCTGGCTCGCGAGGAGTCGATGAATATCCTTCGACGCTCCGGGTGCATCCGCGCCGATCTCTGCCGTGGCGATCCGCAGGGAGAGGTCGACCGTCTCCATCGTCCGCGCGATGAACTGCTCGGCCGAGAGCGCCAGGTTCGAGGCTGAAACGTAGGTGTCGGCGATGACGATCTCGCGCGCGTGCCAGGACATCCAAAAGAACATGCCGCACAGCGCCAAGCCGACGGCAGCGGTAATGCCGGCAATCCATTCCATCCGCGCCTTGACCATGGCCCGCCGGACGAAGCCCCACGCCGATTGGGAGCGGGGCTTCGTGGCCGCGGCAAATTCTCTAGCGAGGCGCCGCTCGACGAAGATCCGGCGCGCGCGTTCTGCGATCGCGCCTCGGCGACGCCGCGTCCACGAAAGCGCGTCGCGGCAGAGGCCGGATGCGTGGCCAGGCGCATGCCGCTTCGTCAACGGCAAGCGCGTACGCAAAACCGCGGCGGTTCGCGAGACGATGGCACGGCCAAGGGCAGCGTAGGAAGCTCCGCCTCGCCCGGAACGGAGCGCAGTGTATCGGGCAGCGATCGACCTGAGCAGGGCGGCAGGCCCCCGCAACAATCGCGAAAGCATATGCAGCGTGGGTGCTGCCAGCGACTTTCGGACGAGCTCGCGCGCGTCCCCAGACATTCGAGAGAACCTGCCGCAAAGCGATACGGCAACGATGATACCGGCAATCCATTCCATCCGCGCTTTGGCCATGGCCCGCTGCATGGAGCGCCGCGCCGATTCGGCGCTGCGTTTCGCGGCCACGGCAAGCGCGCTGGCGAGGCGCCGCTCGAGCAAGACCCGGCGCGCGCCCTCGGCGATCGCGCCTCGGTGATGCCGCGTCCAGGAAAGCGCCTTGCGACAGAGGTCGAGCGCCTGGCCAGACACATAGCGCCTCGTCAACGGCAACCGAGTATGCGAGAGCGCCGCGGTTGGCGAGGCGCTGGTCCGGCCAAAAGCAAAGCAGGAAGCTGCTCGGCCTCTCCAGGAACGGAGCGTACTGTATGGGGCAGCGACGGACCGCAGCATGGCGGTAGGCCTCCTTAACAACTGCGAAAGCATATGCCGCCGCGTGGGTGGCGCCGCCGACTTTCGCTTAAAATTTGTCTCGAGTTTGTCGCAAGTTTTAGGAGCGCGGGAAGACCGCGGCAGCGCGGCATTTCAGTGTCGGGTTAACCCTCCCGCCATTTTCGCCGTCGAGCGCTTCTACCGCGACGTCCGCCTCTCCCGCCTCTAAGAAGGCACGAGCCAGATCCGGCAGCTCGTCATCGCCCGCAACCTGCTGCGCGAGACGGGTGAGGCCGCCAGGCGCCTTTGCTTGTGCCGGATTGCCCTCCCGCCGCAGCGGGCAGGCGCTCACGACGGGGTGTTCGCAGGCCTTCGCGGGCCATTCGCCGCTCGTTCACGAATTCTGGTTGCCGGGCCGATTGTGACGTAACATGAGGCGAAATTCCGTCGGGGAGGAACGGGGCGGTGGGTGTGGCGCACGAGCCCTGGCTCGTCTTGCTCTCGCTTTCCGTGGCGATCCAGGGTGCCTATGTCGGGCTGAGCTTGGCGGTGCAGGTCCGCGACTCCGTCGGGTTGCGGCGGCGCCTGCTGCTGGCGGCAGCCGCGGTCTCGCTGGCGGTCGCCATCTGGTCGATGCACTTCGTCGCCATGCTCGCGGTCCGCCTGCCCTTCGCGATCGACTATCTGGTCTTTCCGACGCTGCTGTCCTTCCTGGTCTGCGTCATCGTCGTCGGCGCGGCGGTGTTCGCGGTGAGCGCCGGGCAGCTCACCATCACGCGCCTGTCGGCGGCCGCAATCTTCATGGGCGGCGGCATCGCCACCATGCACTACATCGGCATGAGCGCGCTGCATGCGAGCACGCACTTGCACCATGCGCCTGCGCTGGTGGTCGCCAGCGTGGCGGTCGGCATCGCCGCGTCGGGCCTCGCGCTGTGGCTGGCCGGCTCGCAGGAGCGGCGGCCCCCGCTCCTGCTGTCGGCCATCGCCCTCGGCATGGCTATCGCCGGCATGCATTACACGGCCATGGCGGGCTTGACCTTGATGCCGTTGCCGGCGCCTCCGTCCGGCGCGGCCGTGCTGTCGACCGACCTGCTGGCGATCGTCGTCGCCATCGTCGCCTTCATCGTCTCCGGCATCTTCCTGCTGACGCTGGTGCCGGAGCGCACGCGGAACGCCGCTGACCTCCGCCCGGCGGCGGAACCGGACGCGGAACACGACCTCGCCGTCGCACCGGCGCCCGCGGCGTTCGCTCCGCTCGGCGCCGCCGGCGGGCCGCCGCGCCGGATCGCCCGGCAGCTCCCGGTGGAGCATGACGGCGGCATCCATTTCGTGCCGGTCGAGGATGTCGTCGCCGTCCACGCCAATGCCCATTACACCTATGTCTTCGACGGCAAGGTCAAATTCTTCTGCCCGCTGGCGATCGGCGTGGTCGAATCGCGCCTCGACAGCGGCCGCTTCGTCCGCATCCACCGCAGCCACATCGTCGCCCTCGACCGCATCGTCGGCCTGAAGCGGATGGGCGACACCGGCGTCATCGAGCTGGCCGCCGGCGAGCCCTATACCGTACCGGTCAGCCGCGGCCGCCTGCCCTGGCTCAAGGCGCGTCTCGCCACGACCATCGGCGATTTCAGCCGCGGCCGCGGGTCCGTGCCGCAGCCCTCGCTCGCCGTCGCCAGCGATTTCGGTCAGCACGCCTGACGCAGTTCGTGCGTCCTGCCCGTCAAATCGTGAGTCGATCGTTGCCGTTGCGCCACACCTGCGCCCAGACTGTGGATGGACTTAGCCATTGCAAAAAGGGCCGTCCGGCGCCTCGGCCGCGCGCGCAATCGCGGACCGGGCGTCGCCGCGGCCGGGAGGATGCCGTGATACCAGGCGCGTTCGCCTATCACCGCCCGAAATCGGTCAAGGAAGCCGTCCTCATGCTGGCCGACCTCGGCGAGGACGCAAGACCGCTGGCCGGCGGCCACAGCCTCATCCCCATGATGAAGCTGCGGCTGGCCATGCCCGCCCACCTCGTCGATCTCGGCGCGATCGGCGAGCTGAAGGGCATCCGCACCGACGGCGGCGATATCGTCATCGCCGCCATGACGACCCAGCATGAGCTGATCGCCGACGCCACGCTGGCCGCCAGGCTGCCGATCATCCGCGAGACGGCGCTGGCGATCGCCGATCCGCAAGTGCGCTATGTCGGCACGCTCGGCGGCAACGTCGCCAATGGCGACCCCGGCAACGACATGCCGGCGGTGATGCTGTGCCTCGGCGCCAGCTACCATGTCGTCGGCACGCGCGGCGAGCGGCGGATCGCGGCGCGCGACTTCTACAAGGGCATCTATTCGACCGCGCTCGAGCCCGGCGAGATGGTCACCGCCATCCGCGTCCCCGTGCCGCCGGCCGGCCACGGCGCCGCCTATGAGAAGCTGAAGCGCAAGGTCGGCGACTACGCGACCGCGGCGGCGGCGGTGATCCTGACGCAGAGCCAGGGGCGCATCGCCACCTGCTCCATTGCGCTCACCAATGTCGGGGAGACGCCGCTCTGGGCGAAGGACGCGGCGACGGCGGTCGTCGGCACGGCGCTCGATCCCGCCACGGTCAAGAAGGCGGTGGCTGCCGCCGAGGCGATCACCTCGCCGGCCGCCGACAATCGCGGGCCCGCCCAATACCGCACCAAGATGGCGGGCGTGATGATGGCGCGCGCCCTGGCGCGCGCCAAGTCGCGTGCCGCCTGACGGAAGGGAGACGCAAGAAATGGCGAAAACGCATGTCACGATGACCGTCAACGGCAAGGCGGTCGAGGGGCTGGTCGAGCCGCGCACCCTCCTCATCCACTTCCTGCGCGAGCAGCTCAATTTGACCGGCCCGCATATCGGCTGCGACACCAGCCATTGCGGCGCCTGCACCGTCGATCTCGACGGCAAATCGGTGAAGTCCTGCACGCTCTTCGCGGTGCAGGCCGAGGGCGGCAATCTCCTGACCATCGAGGGGATGGCGGCGGCCGACGGCACGCTGCACGCGCTGCAGGAGGGCTTCCGCGAGATGCACGGCCTGCAATGCGGCTTCTGCACGCCCGGCATGATCACGCGCGGATATCGCCTGCTGCAGGAGAATCCCAATCCCAGCGAGGACGAGATCCGCTTCGGCATCTCCGGCAATCTGTGCCGCTGCACCGGCTATCAGAACATCGTCAAGGCCATTCAATACGCCGCCGCGAAGCTCGCCGGCGCGTCCGTCAAGGAGGCTGCGGAATGAACGCGATCACCCCCTCGAAGGAGGAACGCGCCGAGAAGCTCCAGGGCATGGGGTGCCGGCGCAAGCGCGTCGAGGACATCCGCTTCGTCCAGGGCAAGGGCAATTATGTCGACGATCTGAAGCTGCCCGGCATGCTCTACGGCGACTTCACCCGCTCGCCACACGCCCACGCGCGCATCAAGAAGATCGACACCGCGAAGGCCGCGGCGGTGCCCGGCGTCGTCGCGGTGCTGACGGCCGAGACCCTCAAGACCGTCAACCTCGCCTGGATGCCGACGCTCGCCGGCGACGTCCAGATGGTGCTCGCCGACGGCAAGGTGCTGTTCCAGAATCAAGAGGTCGCCTTCGTGATCGCCGATGACCGCTACGCCGCGGCCGACGCCGCCGATCTGGTCGAGGTGGAATATGAGGCGCTGCCCGTCAACGTCGATCCGCTCAAGGCCATGGCGCCCGGCGCGCCGGTGATCCGCGAGGACATCAAGGACAAGACCGAGGGCGCGCATGGCAAGCGCAAGCACTACAACCACATCTTCTCGTGGGCGTCGGGCGACAAGGCGGCGACGGACGCGGCGTTCGCGAAGGCGGACGTGACGATCAAGGAGCTGATCGTCTATCCGCGCGTGCACCCCTGCCCGCTCGAGACCTGCCAGTGCGTCGCCTCGTTCGACAAGATCAAGGGCGAGCTCACGCTGTGGGGCACGTTCCAGGCGCCGCATGTCATCCGCACGGTGGGCTCGCTGATCTCGAAGATCCCCGAGCACAAGATCCACGTCATCGCGCCCGACATCGGCGGCGGCTTCGGCAACAAGGTCGGCGCCTATTCGGGCTATATCTGCGCCATCGTCGCCTCGATCGTGACGGGACGCCCGGTGAAATGGGTCGAGGATCGCATCGAGAACCTCTCGACCACGGCGTTCGCGCGCGACTTCCACATGGAGACGGAGATCGCCGCCACCAAGGACGGGCGAGTGACGGCGCTGCGCTGCTACACCGTCGCCGACCACGGCGCGTTCGACGCCTGCGCCAATGCGAGCAAATGGCCGGCCGGCCTGTTCAGCATCATCACCGGCTCCTACGATTTCCCGACCGCGCATGTGCTGGTCGACGGCGTCTACACCAACAAGGCGCCGGGGGGCGTCGCCTATCGCTGCTCGTTCCGCGTCACCGAAGCCGCCTATTGCATCGAGCGCGCCATGGACATCCTGGCGCAGAAGCTCGGCATGGACCCGGCCGAGTTGCGCATGAAGAACCTGATCCGGCGCGAACAGTTCCCCTATACTTCGGCGCTCGGCTGGCAATACGATTCGGGCGACTATCACACCGCGCTCACCAAGGCGATGGACAAGGTCGACTACAAGAGGCTGCGCGAGGAGCAGAAGGCGAAGCAGGCGGCGTTCAAGCGCGGCGAGACGCGCGACGTGATGGGCATCGGCCTCGCCTTCTTCACCGAGATCGTCGGCGCCGGGCCGTCGCGCAACTGCGACATCCTCGGCATCGCCATGTTCGACTCCGCCGAGATCCGCATCCACCCGACCGGCACCGGCATCTGCCGGCTTGGCACCAAGTCGCAGGGCCAGGGCCACGAGACGACCTACGCGCAGATCATCGCGACCGAGCTGGGGCTGCCCGCCGACAACATCGCGGTCGAGGAAGGCAACACCGACACCGCGCCCTACGGGCTCGGCACCTACGGCTCGCGCTCGACGCCGGTGTCGGGCGCCGCGACCGCCATGGCGTGCCGCAAGATCAAGGCCAAGGCGCAGATGATCGCCGCTTACATGCTCGAAGTGCATGACGACGATCTCGAATGGGACGTCGACCGCTTCAGCGTGAAGGGGAACCCCGAGCGCTTCAAGACCATGACCGAGCTCGCCTGGGCGGCCTACCACGAAGTGCCGCCGGGCATGGAGCCCGGGTTGGAGGCCGTCAACTACTACGACCCGCCCAATTTCACCTTTCCGTTCGGCGCCTATATCTGCGTCGTCGATGTCGACGTCGACACCGGCGTCACCAAGGTGCGGCGCTTCTACGCGCTCGACGATTGCGGCACGCGCATCAACCCGATGATCATCGAGGGCCAGGTGCATGGCGGCTTGACCGAAGCCTTCGGCATCGCCATGGGCCAGGAGATCCGCTACGACGACGACGGCAACGTGATGACGGCGTCGCTCCTGGATTACTTCCTGCCGACGGCGGTCGAGACGCCGAGCTGGGAGACCGACTATACGGTGACGCCGTCGCCGCACCACCCGATCGGCGCCAAGGGCGTCGGCGAGAGCCCGAATGTCGGCGGCGTGCCGTGCTTCGCCAACGCCGTCAACGACGCCTTCAAGTTCCTGGGCTCGACCCACATCGCCATGCCGCACGACCATTGGCGCACCTGGACCGTCGCCGAAAAGCTTGGCCTCCATGGATGACCCCGGACCGTGACCGCATCGCCGAGCGCCTGGCTGCCGTCGGCTACGTCGCCGACCGCGACCTGGCGACGGCGCTGTGGCTCATGGATTTCCTCAAGCGCCCGCTGCTGCTCGAAGGCGAGGCCGGCGTCGGCAAGACCGAGGTGGCCAAGGCGCTGGCGGCGGTGCATCAGGCCGAATTGATCCGCCTGCAATGCTACGAAGGGCTCGATCAGAACGCCGCCCTCTATGAGTGGAACTACCAGCGCCAGCTGCTCGCCATCAAGGCGCATGAGGGCGCCGGCGCCAGCGCCGACGCCATCGAGGAGCACATCTTCTCCGAGAAGTACCTGCTCGAGCGTCCGCTGCTGGCCGCCATCCGCCGCGATCAGCCGCCGGTGCTGCTGGTCGACGAGGTCGATCGCGCCGACGAGGAGTTCGAGGCGTTCCTCCTGGAGCTGCTGTCGGATTTCCAGGTCAGCATCCCCGAGCTCGGCACCGTGACCGCGCGCTCGATCCCGCGCGTCGTCCTCACCTCCAACGGCACGCGCGAGCTGTCGGACGCGCTGCGCCGACGCTGCCTCTATCACTATGTCGATTTCCCCGATGTCGAGCGCGAGGCGCGCATCGTCACCACGCGCCTGCCGCATATCGACGAAGCCTTGGCCCAGCAGGTGGCGCGAATGGTGGCGGCGCTGCGCAAGGAGGATCTGCGCAAGGTGCCCGGCGTCGCCGAGACGCTCGACTGGGCGGCGACCTTGGCCGGCCTCGAAGTCCACGATCTCCGGCAGGCGCCGGAAGCGGTGCACGAGACGCTGATCTGCCTGCTCAAGACCCATGAGGACCGCGCGCGCCTCAGCCGCGAGGTGACCGACCGCCTGCTCGGCAAGGTCGCTTGATGTCGCCCGCGGCGATGTCCGAGCCCGTGGCGACGATCGGCGCGAACCTGCGTCGGCGGCTCGCCGGCTTCACGCGCACGCTGCGCGACAACGGCTTCGCCGTCGGCCTCGCCGAGACGCGCGACGCGCTCGCCATCCTTGCCTCGCCGGCGGGCGCGCGGCCGGCGCTGCTGATGCCGGCGCTGCGCACGTTGTTCTGCGCCGACCACTCGGATTGGCAGCGCTTCGCGGAGATCTTCGCCGCCTTCTGGCGAGGCCGCGGCGTGCGCCGGATGCAACCGGCGGCGAGCATGCCGAGCCGACGCCGGCCGTCGCTCCAACATCTGACCGAGGCGGCGACGGCGCCCAGCGCGGCGGCGCCGGATCAAATCGAATCGAGTGACGACGCGGGCGGCGACGAGACGGAAGACCGGCGCGAGCACGCCACCGCGGCCTCCACCGCCGAGCGGCTGGCGGCCGCCGATCTGCGTCATATCGTCGATGTCCGGGAGATCGCGCAGACTCATGCCCTCGCCGAACGCCTCGCCCATCGCATGCGCGCGCGGCTGGTACGGCGCGAGCAGGCGCGCCGGCGCGGCCGGCGCATCGACCTCAGGCGCACCATCCACCGCAGCGTCTCCCATGGCGGCACGCCGATCGACCTCGCCTGGCGCCGGCGCAAGGTGAAGCCGCTCAGGCTCGTGGTGCTGCTCGACGGCTCGGGCTCGATGGAGCTCTACACCGCGTTCTTCGTCCGCTTCCTGCACGGCGTCGTCGATGCCTTCCGCGAATCCGAGGCCTTCGTCTTCCACACCCGCCTCGCCCATGTCTCGGCGTCGCTGCGCGACCGCGATGTCGCGCGCGCGGTCGACCGGCTGTCCTTGATGGCGCAGGGCATGGGCGGCGGCACGCGCATCGGCGAGTGCCTGGCGACGTTCAATCGCTGGCACGCCAAGCGCGTGATCACGTCGCGCACCGCGGTGATGATCGTCTCCGACGGCTACGACACCGGCGCGCCGGAGCGGCTGGCCGACGAGATGCGCCAGCTGCGCCGCCGCTGCCGCCGCATCATCTGGCTCAACCCGCTGATCGGCTGGCGCGACTACGCCCCGGAGGCGCGCGGCATGCAGGCGGCGCTGCCCTATGTCGATCTGTTCGCGCCGGCGCACAATCTCGCGAGCCTCGCCGCGCTCGAGCCCTATCTGGCGAGGATCTGACGGCCATGAATGAAGCCGGCGACGTCATCGATTCGGTTTCGCAGATGAAGGCGAAGGGCGAACCCTTCGCGCTGGCGACGGTGGTGCGGACGGTGGCGGCGACCGCGGTCAAGGCCGGCGCCAAGGCGGTGATCCGCTCCG
>WNFC01021201.1_pt1 | contig 10689 bp, 12 predicted proteins | sample 5400541 | NCBI WGS metagenome assembly WNFC01 (sample SAMN13153342, study PRJNA577476) | soil metagenome | isolation source: 120 cm saprolite under Douglas fir tree site 2 hole 2 replicate 1 | place: USA:California | collected 2015-04-18
CACCGCCACGTTGGTCGCGCCCATGCCGCGGTCGATGGCGTCGACCGTGACGCCCTCCGCCTTGAAGTACCCCTTCTCCTGCGCGATCAGGTACGGCGTGTGCGTGCCCTGGATGATCCAGTCCATCATGATCTTGACGGTCTTCACCTCGGCGCGCGCCGGCGCGGCGAGGAAGAGAAGCGCCAGCGCGACGAGCGCGGCGTTGACCAGACGGTCAAGACGCAGGGACTGGCGGAAATTGCGGGGGAATCGACGGACAGACATCGGTTGTCTCCAAGCTGCGCGCCCGACTTTCGCGGATTGCAAGCGATGAGCATATTCCCGCTTGGCAGGAAGGGTCAAACGGTGTTGCATCTCTCTGCCTAAGTCAGGAGGGGATTGATGCTGAAGCTTCCCGGCCATAACCGTTACGACTATTCGCCCATCGTCAAGCGCAGGGACTACAGCTGGCCGGGCGGCAAGCGGCTCGCCTTCTACGTCGCGCTCAATATCGAGCACTTCGCGTTCAACGCCGGCCTGGGAATGGATCCGGCCAACCGCAGCGGCCAGCAGAACACGCGCAACTTCGCCTGGCGCGATTACGGCAACCGCTACGGCAACTGGCGGCTGTTCGAGATGCTCGACGAGCTCAAGCTCCCGGCCACCATCCTGCTCAACAGCGCGGTCTGTTACACCTATCCGGATCTCGTCGAGAAGATCAAAGCGCGCGGCGACGACGTGTGCGGCCACGGCCGCACCAATGCGGAGCTGCTGCGCCCGATGTGGGAGGACGACGAGCGCGCCGCAATCAAGGAATGCACCGAGGTCATCGAGAAATACATCGGCGTGCGGCCGACCGGCTGGATGGGGCCGGGTGCGCTCGAATCGAACGTCACGCCGGATCTCCTGAAGGAGGCCGGCTACACCCACCTGCTCGACTGGCCGTTCGACGACCAGCCGGTGTGGATGCGCACGCGCGCCGGCCCGCTCCTCTCGGTGCCGTACCCGATGGAGCTCAACGACGCCGGCGCGCTGGCGCATCGCGACCACACCGGGCGCCAGTTCGCCGACATGGTGGTCGACCAGTTCGAGGAGATGCTGGAGCAGTCGGAGAAGACGCCGCTCGTGTTCGCGCTCGCGCTGCACGGCTTCATCGTCGGCCAGCCGTTCCGCCTGCGCCCGCTGCGCAAGGCGATCCGGCACTGCGCCGAGAAGGGCAAGGACAAGGTCTGGTTCACGCGCGCCGGCGAGATCGCGAAGTATTGCGTCACGCTGCCGGCCGGGACCGTTCAGGGGTCGTGAGCGCGTGACGCTTGTAGCCCGGATGGAGCGAAGCGTAATCCGGGGCCAGCGCCCGACGGATAGCATTACCCCGCATTCCGCTTCGCTCCATGCGGGCTACAGGGGGAGTTGGTTGAGTCCATGAGCTTCGTGTCGCTCGATCGCGTGTCGCTGCGCTACGGCGAGGATGCGGACGGCACGCTCGCGCTCAGCGGCACGACGCTCGCGGTGGAGACCGGCGAGTTCGTCGCGGTGGTCGGCCCCTCCGGCTGCGGCAAGTCGACGCTCATGAAAGTGGTGACCGGCCTGTGGCCGGCGAGCGCCGGCGCCGTGATCGTCAACGGCCGCGAGGTCGCCGGCCCGTTGAGCATCGTCGGCATGGCGTTCCAGAACGCGACGCTGCTGCCGTGGCGCACCACGCTCGACAACGTCATGCTGCCGCTCGAGATCGTGCCGCCGCACGCCGCGCGCCTCAAGCGCGAGCGCGCGGCCTACGAGGCCAAGGTGCGCGACCTCCTCGGCCTCGTCGGCCTCAAAGGCTTCGAGCACCGCTTTCCGTGGCAGCTCTCCGGCGGCATGCAGCAGCGCGCCTCGCTCTGCCGCGCCCTCATCCACGATCCCTCGCTCCTCATGCTCGACGAGCCCTTCGCCTCGCTCGACATGTTCACGCGCGAGGAGCTGTGGCTCGCGCTGCAGGACCTGTGGCTGGCGCGCCAGCCGACCGTGATCCTGGTGACGCACGACCTGCGCGAGGCGGTGTTTCTCGCCGACCGCGTGCTGGTGATGAGCGCGCGGCCGGGCCGCATCGTCGCCGAGCGCGCCGTGACGGCGCCGCGTCCGCGCAAGCTCGAGATCACCTACGAGCCCGAGTCGGTCGCGCTGGTGCACGAATTGCGCGAGCACATCAGCGCCGCGCGCGTCGCCGCCACGGGAGCGGCACCGTGACGGACGCGGCGGCCGATATCACGCCGGCGCGCAGGCGCCGACGCTGGCGGCGCAAGACGCTGCGCCGCCTGCTGCCCTGGATCGTCATCGTCGCGATCTTCGTGCTGTGGGAATTGGCGGTGCAGGCGTTGCGCATCGAGCCGTTCATCCTGCCGGCGCCGAGCGCGATCTTCGCCTCCGGCTGGCAGTGGCGCTGGCCGATCCTCGACAATGCCTGGCAGACCTTGATGACCACCGCGGTCGGGTTCGCGATCGCGGTGGTGATCGGGCTCCTCGCCGGCATCGCGCTCGGCTCCTCCTCGCTCGTCTACGACGGCTTCTATCCGGCGCTCATCGGCTTCAACTCGATCCCGAAGGCCGCGGTGGTGCCGATCCTGGTGATCTGGTTCGGCGTCGGCACGGTGCCGGCGATCATCACCGCGTTCCTGATCTCGTTCTTCCCGATCCTGGTGAACGTCGCGGCCGGCATCGCGACCGTCGAGCCGGAGCTGCAGGACGTGCTGCGCGCGCTCGGCGCGTCGCGCTGGCAGATCATCAAGAAGGTCGGGCTGCCGCGCTCGATGCCGTACTTCTTCGCCTCGCTCAAGGTGGCGATCACGTTCGCGTTCGTCGGCACCATCGTGGCCGAGACAGTCGCGGCCAACAAAGGCATCGGCAACCTGATGCTGGTCGCCTCCTCGCGCTTCGAGGTGCCGCTCGCCTTCGCGGGGCTGCTGGTGACCAGCGTGATGGGCATCGGCATGTATCTGGTGTGCGCCTATCTCGAGCGGCGCATGACCGGCTGGGCGATGCGCGGAATAGATGCGACCAGGCCGGCGATGGGGTGATGCCGAAGTTCGTAGGTTGGGTCGAGCGCAGCGAGACCCAACATCGCGAGCACGGAGCCCTTGGTTGTTGGGTCTCGCTGCGCTCGACCCAACCTACGGGCTACGGGCTCACGTCGCCGGGACGAAATCGTACTCGCCGATTCCCTGCAGCACGAGAAACAGCGCCGAGCCTGCGCCCGCGTTGGTGACCTGGTGCGGACGACCGGCGGCAACCGAATAGGTCTGGCCGGGGGTGAGGCAGACTTCGCCGTCGGGATCGCGCGTCCTGATCCGGATCGTCCCGCTCACGACGTAGAACGTGTCCTGCACCGCGTTGTGATAATGCCACGGCACCTGCTGCGTCGGGCTGATCTGCAGCTCGGCGATGCGCAGCCCCGGGCAGATCGGGTGGTAGCGCCGACGTTCGACCTCGTAGAGGCGGCTGCTGTCTTTCACGCCCTGCATGGCATCTGTGTCCGGTGGGTCGGGTGTAGGGCGCAATAGCGTAGCGTATTGCGCCGCCCGGAGCACGACACATGCGACCCGCGGGAATGGCGGATTACGCTGCGCTAATCCGCCCTACGAATCCGTCACCCGCTCGCCTTCGGCTTGCTGGCGGCGGCCACCGGCAGCGCGCTCGCGATGCCGACCGCGAGCCCCGACTCGCGCGCCACCGATTCGAGACGCGCGAGCGCGCGGTCGATCTCGCCCGGCGTCGGCACGACGTCGAGCACGACGGTCGCCTTGACGAAGGGCAGGTTGTTGGCGCCCGCGATCTGGCCGGCGAGGCTGCGCGGCGAGGCGCCGTCGTCGAGATACATCAAGCCGCGCTTCGCCACCTCGCGCAGCATCGGCGCGAGCGACGCCTCGCTCGCGCTGAAGCGGCCGCCCATGAAGTTGGCGACGCCGACGTAGCCCTGGAAGCGGCTCATCAGCCAGTGCATGCGGTCGATGTTCTGCTCCGGCGCGAGCGAGGTCAGCAGCGTCTGCGGCCCGGGATCGTTGTCGGGAAAGTCGAACGGCTCCATCGGCACCTGCAGCAGGACCTCGTGGCCCTCGCCGCGCGCGCGCCCGACCAGGCGGCCGACGTCGGTCGCGTAGGGCATGAACGCGAAGGTGACCGGGCCGGGCAGCTTGGCGAGCGCCTCCGCGGTGTTGCTCGATCCGACGCCGAGCCCGCTGATCACGAGCGCGATGCGCGGCAGGTTGGCCTTGGAGTCGGCGGGCCGCGCATAAGCGGTGAGCGGACGCGCGCCGTCGAGCGAGACGCGCGGCACCATGCCGTGGCGCGTGTTCTCCAGGAGCTTCTGGTCGGCGAGCGCGATGCGTTGCGGGCCCGGCGCGGCCGTGGGCCCTTGCGCCGGCACCAGCACCTCCTGCCGGCTGCCGCTCGAGCCGTCGATGATGGTGACGGTCTGCATGCCGGCCGGCGGTCCCTTGGGTGCGGCTGCGGCGGGCGTTGCGGGTTGCGCCGGTTCGGCCGGAGGCGCCTTCGGTTCGGCCTTTTGCGCGGCGGCCGCCTCGTCCGGCTTTTTTGCCGGCGACCCGCGCGTCTCGATCGACGCCACCGCCACCGGCTCGCCGCCGAACGGGTCCGTCATCACGGCGGCCCACACCACGAACACGACCAGGCTGAACGCAAGCCCGCCCGCGAGCGCCAGCGGCAGGGCAGCCGGCAGCGTTCCAGATTTGCGTTTCGTGTGCTGGCCGAGCGGAGCGCTCAGGTCATCCGCCACGGCCCGAACCCTCGCGAATCATGTCGCCGAGTCTAGCATGGCGGGAGTCCGCGATGGCCATTTCAGCCGCACCCGGCATTTCCGGGCGTGCGGCGCGCCGTGGCAACGCTGCTTGTCTCATCGCCCGCTCATTTGCGGGGTAACAAAACCGGACAACTTGTGTGCTACCTGACCCGGACAACTCGTGTGCTTACGACACGAATGACGATTATGACGATTATTGTTGTCCGCGCGCGCCAAATCGGCTATACGGCGAAATGAGACTGTGAGAATTGCGCACGCAAGCCGGCGTTACCGGGCTTGCGTTTTTTGTTGCCGGTCTCGGACAAACCCGATTGGTTCTCGGCGTGTACGCGCGCGCCACGCGCCGGACGAAATCCAAGAGCGATTGCATATCGTCAGAAATGCACGCATCCCTGCAGATTCCCTGATATTTACAGGGACCCCGCGTCCCGCGAGCATTTTGGCAGAACAAAGCTAACCGGGCCGGCGGCCGAGCGCGGCGAAGCGCGGCTTGATCTTTTCCTGATCTGATCAAGCGCGTGGCCGGATGATGGGGGTCACCCTCAATTGGGCAGCCCTTGACCGGCCCTGGCCGTCCGGGTCGTTCCGGGGCATATTCCGGGCATGACCAAATCCCCGCGCGTGACCTTCAAGATGCAACGGATCGAGGAAGGCGACTGGCAGATTCAGGCGCATTACCCCGGGGCCGAAATCCGTTACATCAAGGGCTTCAAGAGCAAGGCCGAGGTCGACGAGTGGCTGGCGGGAACCCGCCGCATCGATTGGCTGAAGTCGCAGGGCTACGCGAAGGGCTATGCGAAATAACCAAGCATCCGGAGCGCCCGGCGGTCCCGGCCCGTTTTGCCGTTCCTGCGCGTAATGGAGACGTCGGATGAGAACGACGTCGGCTTATGCGCAAGGCATGCGCCGCTCGAAGCGCCATGGCCAAGGCCAGCGGACCGAGCAGCCGAAGCCGAAGGCCGACGATAAGGGCTACAACGCCGCGCTGTCCCGCATACCGGTGCCGGAAAAGAAATACGACCCCTGGCAAAGCAAGCGGTAGTCCCGCGCCCGTTGCCGCGCGCGCGTTTTGGCAGAACGAAACATTCACTGGCGCGCTCGCCTGGGGCGTCCCCCTCCCCGCCCTCCCCCGCAAGCGGGGGAGGGAGAAGAGAAGAAGAAACGCAACGGGGCGGCCCGAAGGCCGCCCCGCGCTACGCGCATCGCCAGAGTAAACGTCAGTTCGCCGAGGTCTTCGAGCTGGGCGGGAAGGCCGCGTTGAGCTTGGTGCCGCGCAGGAGCTCGAGCGCCGTCTGCAGCGCCTTGTCGTCCTTCGCCTCGGGCGGCACATAGGACTGCGAGCCGCCGGCCTCTTCGCCTTCGGCCTTGAGATGGCCACGCAGCGAGGATTCGCCCTTGGCCTCCGCGGCGCGGGTCTTCACCTCGTCGGGCACGTCCTGCAGCACCTCGATGTCGGGCGTGATGCCCTTGGCCTGGATCGACTTGCCGGACGGCGTGAAGTAGCGCGCCGTGGTGAGCCGCAGCGCGCCGTTGCCCGAGCCGAGCGGGATGATGGTCTGCACCGAGCCCTTGCCGAACGTGCGCGTGCCGAGCAGCGTCGCGCGCTTGTGGTCCTGCAGCGCGCCGGCGACGATCTCGGACGCCGAGGCGGAGCCGCCATTGATCAGCACGATGAGCGGCTTGTTCTTGGTGAGGTCGCCCGCGCGCGCGTTGAAGCGCTGCGTCTCCTCGGGATCGCGGCCGCGCGTCGAGACGATCTCGCCCCGCTCGAGGAACGTGTCGGAGACCGAGATCGCCTGGTCGAGCAGGCCGCCCGGATTGTTGCGCAGATCGATCACGTAGCCCTTGAGCTTCTCGTTCGGGATCTGGTTGGCGATGTCGCTGATCGCCTTCTTGAGGCCGTCGGTGGTCTGCTCGTTGAACTGGGTGATGCGGATGACGCCGACGTCGTCGCCCTCGACGCGCGAGCGCACCGAGCGCACGCGGATGACGTCGCGCATGATCGTCACTTCGATCGGCTTCTCGACGCCCTTGCGCGTGATCTTGAGGCGGATCTTGGTGTTGACTTGGCCGCGCATCTTCTCGACCGCCTGATTGAGCGTGAGGCCCTGCACCGCCTCGTCGTCGAGATGCGTGATGATGTCGCCCGCGCGCACGCCCGCCTTGGCGGCCGGCGTGTCGTCGATCGGGGCGACGACCTTCACCAGGCCTTCCTCCATGGTGACCTCGATGCCGAGGCCGCCGAACTCGCCGCGCGTCTGCACCTGCATGTCGCGGAAGCTCTTCGGGTCCATGTAGCTCGAATGCGGGTCGAGCCCGTTGAGCATCCCGTTGATCGCCGACTCGACCAGCTTGCTGTCGTCCGGCTTCTCGACATAGTGCGAGCGCACGCGCTCGAAGATGTCGCCGAACAGATTGAGCTGGCGATAGGTGTCGACGGCGGCCGCGGCGCGCGCGCTCGACCCGACGGCAATCATTGGAGACTGGGTGACAAAGACGGTCAGCGCGGCCCCCGCCGCCGCACCGAGAACAATCAGGGAAGTCTTGCGCATCATCCGCGAACCTTTTCGCTGTCTGTTATCGCCCACCATGGGTTTGGATCGACGGGAGACCCGTCTTTACGGAACTCGACATAGAGGACCGGTTGGCTCGAGCCGGCCACGCCGGCCGTCAGAGCGGAAGCAACATTCGGGCCGTTTCCCATGACCCCTACGGGTTCCCCGGTCAGAACGAATTGCCCAACATCCACCGAGATTCGTTCCATCCCAGCCAACACCACATGATATCCGCCACCGGCGTTGATGATCAAGAGTTGGCCGTAAGATCTGTATGGCGCGGAGTAAACGACCCAGCCGTCGCAGGGGGCGGTGGCCTGCGCCCCGGGCCGGGTCGCTATCGAAATACCCCTCTCGTTACCTCCCCGGCCGTCCGTCGCCCCGAAGTCGCGTGTTTTGACCCCGTTCACCGGCAGCTGGAGCTGGCCCTTGGTCGAGGCGAACGCCGTGGCGGGCCCAAGCCGCCCGGGATCGCGCAATGCGGCGAGGCGCGTGTCGGTCGTGCGGCCCTCGTCACCGGTCCGCGCGGCGGCGCGGGCGGCGCGCGTCGCGCTGTCGAGACTCTGCTCGAGCTTCGCGATCAGGTCCCTGAGGTTGTCGGCCTGGCGCGCGAGCGCCGTGGCGCGCGTGCGCTCGGCCTCGATCGCCCGCTCGACCTCGCCCTGGCGGCGCTGGCGCGCATCGATCAACAGGGCCATGCGGTTCTTCTCGTCCGAGAGCGAGGCCAGGTCGCGCGCGACCCCATCGCGCTCGCCCGCCGCCTCGGCGCGAATGCGCACGAGGTCGCCAAGCTCGGCCGCGAGCGCCTCCGCCTCGACGCGCATGTCGGGCAGCACCGCGCCCAACAGCATCGCGGCGCGCACCGCCTCGAGCGCATCCTCGGGCCGCACCAGCACGGCGGGCGGCGGGCGGCGGCCGATGCGCTGGAGCGCGGCGAGCACCTCGGCGATCACGGCGCGGCGGCCGTCGAGCGATTTGTGGATGCCGGCCTCGCTGTCGATCAGCTGCTGCAGCCGGATCTCGGCGGCCGCGACGCGGCTCTCGGCGGCGCGAATGCGGCTGGCGGTGTCGATCAGCGCCTGGTTGAGCTTGCGGCGGTCTTCGCCGATGGCGTCGATCTCGGCGCGCAGCTGCTTCTCGGCTTCGGCCGCCTTCTTCTGCTCGCCGCGCACCGCGTCGAGTTCCTGGTCGCGCTGGCGCACGTCGTCGAGGGTCGCCTTCTGGGCGAGCGCCGCGCCGGCCGGCCATGCGAGCGCCGCCGTCAGCGCCGCCGCCAGAAGCGGGCGCGAAGGAGGCATGCGACAGGCAAAAGCGGTCATGCGGTCAGGCAACGCGGCGACCTGTTTCGTACAGAGACAAATATATGTCTTCCGAGAAGCGGCCCCATGTACCGGCGGATTGGGGCGGTTTCGCGTCGGCTGGGACGGCGAAATAGCGAGTAGCGAGTAGCGCGAAACGACGAGAACCATTCGCTATTCGCCCATTCGCCATTCGCCCTACTCCCGATGATACGGATGCCCGGCCAAGATCGTCATGGCGCGGTAGAGCTGCTCCATCAGCATGATGCGCACGAGCTGATGCGGCCAGGTCGCGGTGCCGAAGGCGAGCCGCACATCGGCGCGCCGCCGCAGGTCTGGGCTCAGTCCGTCGGCGCCGCCGATGACGAATACCGCGGCGGGGCGGCCGGCATCGCGCCAGCTCTTGATGAGGCCGCTGAAAGAGTTGCTGGGCAGATTGTCGCCGCGCTCATCGAGCGCCACGATCACGGCACGCTCCGGAATGATGTTGGCGAGCGCGATCGATTCTTCGAGCACGCGCCGGCTCGTCTCCTGCGCGCGGCTCTCGCGGATTTCGATGATCTCGATGTCGCGAAGCCCGACGGCGCGGCCCGCTTTGGCGACGCGCGCGCGGTAGCGCTCGGCAAGCTCGCGCTCCGGCCCGGCCTTGAGCCGGCCGATCGCGGCAACGATCAGCCGCATTAAGCCCTCATGGAGCATTTTCCGGCGGAGGCATAACGGTTCGCCGCGGAAAATGCGACCAACTCATAAACGCCGCGCTTAGCTCGCGCGTCGGTTCCCTGCGCCCGCCCACATCTTTTCGAGATTGTAGAAGGCGCGGACTTCGGGCCGGAAGACGTGGACGATGACGTCGCCCGCGTCGATCAGCACCCAGTCGCACAGCGGCATGCCCGCGACCCGCACGTCGCCGAGGCCGGCCTTGTGCAAGTCTTCGAGCACGCGATCCGCCACGGACCCGACGTGACGATTCGACCGTCCGGACGTCACGACCATGACGTCGGCGATCGCCGATTTGCCACGTAGATCGATGATGGTGGTGTCCTCGGCCTTCATATCATCGAGGCGCGCGAGGACGATGCGGAGGGTCTCCTCGGTATCGGGTCGCACCTGGGAGACCGGGTTGGGCCTACGACGTACGCCGGCCCGAGAGATTGCATGTGTGGACAGGGGTCCTTCCTTTCTTCAGGGGCCCCCGGGCGCCCTGCCCGGGGCCGACAACTAGGATATGGGCGACGGGTTAACGGAATCAACTCCCGACGGGTTTCCGGACGCTTCGGCATGCCCGGCCGGCACGCGTGTATCGCGACGGGACGGCGCAGTTTCGCCCGGTTCGACGGCACTTTTATGAACGCGCGCGGCACGCAGCGCTGTGGACGAGAGCGGCGACTTGAGACCGTGGAGAAACACCCACGCGGGCGGCTTTCGGTCGGGCAGCGCGCGCGCCGCTGATTCGGGGATGCGGGCATGCGCCAGCGCCTGCCCGGCGACGCCCGAGGTCGAATAGAGGCTGGGACCGAGCCGGTCGACCACCGCCATCGGGACGAGCCGCGCGAGCTCACGCCATTTCTGCCAACGATGGAAGCTGCGCAGGTTGTCGGCGCCCATGATCCAGACGAAGCGCGCGCCGGGGCAGCGTTCGGTCAGATATCGCACCGTGTCGTAACTGTAACGCACGCCGAGATCGGCCTCGAAGCCGGTGACGTCGATGCGCGGATGGTGCGCCAGTTCCCGGGCATGCGCGATGCGCTCCTTGAGCGGCGCGAGGCCGCGCGTGTCCTTGAGCGGATTGCCCGGCGTCACCAGCCACCACACGCGATCGAGGTGGAGCTTCTTCATGGCCAGCAGGCAGGCGGCGAGATGCGCCTGGTGCGGCGGATCGAACGTGCCGCCGAACAGCCCGATCCTCATCCCGGGCGCATGCGGGGGAAGCCGGATCATGCGCGGGGCCACCAGCTCAGAGAGTGCGGCACCGGGATCACGGACGGGTCTGACCGCTGCCGAGGACGCGGTACTTGAAGGTGGTGAGCTGCTCGACGCCGACCGGCCCGCGCGCATGCATGCGGCC
>WNFC01009656.1_pt1 | contig 10688 bp, 9 predicted proteins | sample 5400541 | NCBI WGS metagenome assembly WNFC01 (sample SAMN13153342, study PRJNA577476) | soil metagenome | isolation source: 120 cm saprolite under Douglas fir tree site 2 hole 2 replicate 1 | place: USA:California | collected 2015-04-18
ACACCGAGCCCGAGAAGAGATCGGGGGGCGAGATCGAGCGGATGCGGCCGCCCCAGATCCACTTCACCAGGTCCTCGAAGAGGTAGATGAAGCCGAAGGTGAGCAGGACCTGGTCGAGCGGCGGGCGCCGGTAGAGCGGGCGGAGACAGGTCACCTCCACCACCGCCCCGATGAGGCCCACCGCGAGCGGGGCCAGCAGCAGGGCCAGCCAGAAATTATCGGTGCCCGCGATGAGGCTCAATCCCGCGTAGGCGCCCAGCATGTAGAAGGAGCCATGGGCGAGGTTGACCACGTCGAGCATTCCGAAGATCAGCGTGAGCCCGACGGACAGCAAGAACAGCAGCACCCCGTAGGCCAGCCCGTTCAGTGCCTGCGCGAACAGATCAGCCGGCATGCGGGGTGCCGCGTCCCCCCGACTAGGCCGGGAGCGTGCAGCCGGTGCCGGGATCCGTCACGTTGGCGACCTTGTCGATCGGCACGTTGTTGAGCCCGCCCGCCACTTCCTTCACCTCGCGGACGTAGATGAAGGGCTGGATCACGTTGTGGCTCTTGGGGTCGAAGCGGAAGCGCCCCCGCGGGCTGTCGAACTCGCTCTTCTCGATGACCTCCACCAGCTTCATCTTGTCCTGGGTATTGCCGTTCACCGCCTTGAGCGCGCGCACGATGACTTCCGCGGTGTCGTAGCCCTGGCACGCGAAGCCGTCCGGCATCTTGCCCGCGTACTTCTCGCGGAACTCCTTCACGAAGCGCTGGTTGGTCGGGTTGTCGAGCACCGGCGTGTAGAAGTGGCCGGTGATCACGCCGAGGGCCGACTTGCCCTGGGCGGGCAGCACGTCGGGCTCGGTGAGGAAGCCCGCGCCGGTGAGCTTGATGTTCTGCTTGAGCCCGAACTGATCGAACTGCTTCACGAAGTTCACCGCGTCCGTGCCCGAGAAGAAGGCGAACACCGCCTTGGCGCCGGACTGCCGGATCTTGGTGAGATACGGCGCGTAGTCGGTCTCGCCCAGCTTCGGGTAGTCTTCGTCCACCACCTTGCCGCCGGCCGGGACGAAGGTCTCCTTGAAGGCGTTCATCATGTCCTTGCCGGCCTGGTAGTTGGGCGCGGTCAGGAACACGTCCTTCGAGACGTTCTTCGCGACCCAGCCGCCCATGGGCTGGCAGGGCTGCCAGTTCGAGAACGAGGTGCGGAAGATCCACTTCGAGCAGCGCCCGCGGCTGATGGCGTCCGCGCCCGCGTTGGAGACGATCAGGATGGTCTTGCTGTTGTGCACCTTGTCGCGCATGCCCATCAGGATGCCGCTGTGCACCGGCCCGGTGAGGATGTCCACCTTGTCGGAGTCGATGAGCTTCTCCGTCTTGCGGACGCCCACCGGCGGCTGCATCTCGTCGTCTTCCTTGATCATCTCGATCTTGCGTCCCGCCACCGTCCAGTTCTCGCGGGCGAAGACCAGCTCCATGCCCTGCGTGATGGACTCGCCGAGCACCGCGTAGACGCCCGTGTACGGCAGCACGACGCCGATCTTGATCGGGCCCGACTGCGCGCCGGCGCGCAGCACCCACGGCCCCATCGCGGTGCCGGCCGCCGCGAGCGTTGCTCCGCCGAGGAACTTCCGCCGTGTGACCTTGTCCATTCCTGTCCCCTCCTTGGGAGAGTGCGAGCGGTAGATTACAAACCGGTTGCGGGTGTAAGGAGTTTCAGGCCGCCAGCAGGGAGATCACGTAGTTGCCGCTGCCCGAGGAGGGGCCGTAGGCGTGCACGGTGGGCACGAAGCGGTGCCCCGACTCCATGACCGCCCCCAGCAGCATGGCCAGGTGGCGGCCGCCCATCTCGGTCTCGGTGGTGCGGGTGAACTCGGGGAGCCAGGCCCAGAGCTTCTCGAGCTCGCCGTCGGCCAGGAGCCGGGCGAAGCGGTGGTCGAGCTCCTGGTCGGCCGGCAGGGGCGCCTTCTCGGGCCCCCGCACCAGCTTGTGGGAGACGCTGCCGCTGGCCACGAAGCCCACCCGCTTGCCGCTCTCGCCCGCCGCCCGGGCCACGTGGCGGCCCCACGCGTGGGCCTCGTTCAGATCCGCGGACAGGCAGACCGACACCGGGACGATCGGGGTTTGCTGCGCCCGATCGAGATAACATACCATCGGCATCAGCGTGCCGTAGTCGAGCGGATAGTGGACGTCGTTGGCCAGCACGCACTGCAGCCCCGCCGCCTTGCCGCGGGCGATGAGGCGCGCGGCCAGGTCGTAGTCGCCCGGGTAGTCGTAGGCCACGCCGTGGATGATCTCGGGCGCCTCCTGGGCGGTGAGCACGCCGTGGTGCCGCGGGGTGCCGTCCACCACGGTGGGGAACGTGGTGATCAGGTGGCAGGAGTTGATCACGGTCACGTCGAGCTTCGCCTGCCCGACGACGTCGCCCTGCGCCACGAGGCCGTCACGCACCGGGCGGAAGACTTCGGAGGCCAGCTTGCCCTCGATCGCGGCCTCCAGCGTGCAGTAGCGGGGCGTGTGGACCGTGAGAAATGCTCCGGCTAGTGGGCTCATGTTCGTGGCCTCTGCGGGCAACCGTCTAGTTCTTCATGCTCTTCAGCTGCGGGGGCCCAGAAATGGCCCCCGCACTCCCCCAGTTCGCGGACACTCGTCTCGAACACGAGCTCTGGTTTCACGGTGAAGGCTCTCCCTTGAGGCGAGCGACGACCCGCGGCGGGATGGGCCGGGCCGCCAGCGCGCCGCCGGGGTGCTCGGGCCGCGCCACCCAGGCCCGCACCTCGAAGCCGGTGGCGCAGCGCCGAGGGCCAACGGACACCTCGTGCTCGACCCGGAACGTCTTCTCGCGCACCTCGCTCACCGTGGTCTCGATGCGCACCTCGTCGCCGTAGCGTACCGGAGAGGCGAAGCGCGCGCCGGACTCCACGATGGGCACGCCCACGATCTGCGAAGCCGGGAACATCTCGGCCCACCGCAGTCCGAGCGACTCGAACAGGGCCTCGGTGCCGAGATCGAACCACTCGAAGAAGCGCGGGTAGAACACGATGCCCGCCGGATCGGCCTCGCTCCAGCGCACCTTCACCGTGAGCGCGTTACTCACCATCTACGCGCCTCACGCGTACCCGCCTCACGCGCTCGCTCGGGCCAGGTCGCGCAGCCGGAAGCGCTGGAGCTTGCCGGTCGCGGTGCGCGGCAGCTCGCTCACGATCCTGATCTCCCGCGGCCGCTGGTGGGGCGGGAGCGCGCCCTCCAGGAACCGCCGCACGTCCGCCCGCAGCGCCTCCGGCTCCGCGGCCGGATCGCGGGGCACGACGAACACGAAGGGCTTGATGAGCCCGCCGGCCTCCTCGGCCCCGACGACCCCGCTGTCGAGGACGCCCGGGTGCCGCAGCAGGACCGATTCTATCTCGGCCGGGGCCACCCACTGCCCAGCCACCTTGAAGAAGTCGTCCTCGCGGCCGCAGTGGATGTGGCCGCCGTCCGCCTCCCGCCGGTAGACGTCACCGGTCCGGAACCAGTCCCCCACGAAGGTCCGGCGCGAGTGGGCGAGCCGCTGCCAGTAGCCCGCGGCCTGCGAGGGCGTACGGACCCAGAGCACGCCTTCCTGGCCATCGGGCACCGGCCGGCCCTCCGCGTCCAGGATCCTGGCCTCCGTGCCCGGCACCGGCCCGCCCGACGACCCGGGACGGCTCTGGCCGGGCCGGTTGGAGAGCACCATGAAGATGGTCTCGGTGGCGCCGATGCCGTCGAGGATCTCGACGCCGAACCGCTGCCGCCAGGCGGTGTAGAGGGAGGCGGGCAGCCGTTCGCCGGCCGAGACGCAGAGGCGCGCCGAGCTGAAGGTCTCGGCGGGCAGGTCGGCGTGGAGCAGCCGGGCGTAGACCGTCGGCACCGAGAAGAAGAGCGTGGGCCGAATCTCGCGCATCACGGCGGCGACCGCGGCGGGATCCGGCCAGCCCGGGTGCAGGTACGTCGGCGCGCGGGCGTGGAGGGGGATCAGGAGCGCGTTGCCGAGGGCATAGGCGAAGAAGAGCTTCGAGGTGGCGAAGATCCGGTCGGCGGCGGTCACGCCCAGGACCTCCAGGTAATGGCGGCAGGCGGGCAGCGTTCGGTGGCAGTGCACGGCCGCCTTCGGGGAGCCGGTCGTGCCGGACGTGTAGAGCCAGAAGGCCATCGCGTCGCCACTCACCGGCTCGGGCGGCAGCGCCGCGGCGGGCGCGCCGGCCACGAGCGCGTCGAAATCCAGCACGCGGGGGCCGAGCGTCTCCGCATCGACGCCCGCCGCAGCTAGCAGCGCGCGATCGGCCACCAGCGCCTTCGGCCGGCAGTCGGCCAGCACGGTCCGGAGGTCGGCGGCGCCGAGTCGCGTGTTCAACGGTACCGCCACCGCGCCCAGCTTCAGCGCGGCGAAGAAGGTCGCAGCCCAGGCGGGGCCGTCGGGCAGGAGCATGGCCACCCGCTGCTCGGGCTCGACGTCCCGCGCGCGCAGCCCGTGGGCGGCCCGATCGGTCACGCCCTGGAGCTGGGCGTAGGTGACGGGACCGGACGGGGTGAGGAGCGCCGCGCGCGCGCCGTGGCCTTCCTCGACGGGCGCGTCAACGAAGAGGGCCGCCGCATTGTCCATCGCGCGCCGGCCCTCAGCTCGGGCCGATCCGCTTGCTTCGGGGAATGGTGAAGCCAGCCGCTTCGATGCGGTCGAGGATGCCGTGGAACTTGTGGCGCCCGTCGGTGTGCGCGGCCCACACGTCGTCCAGCGTATCGAAGCCGGCGATGTACCCGAGCCCGCAGTCGGCCGGCTCGGCCATCGGCATCAGGCCCGCGAGGAAGCGGCGGTGGCCCTCGGCGGGATCGATCCAGAAGCCCTCGGACGCCTCCCCGCCGAGCAGGCGCGGCTCCTGCCCGGCGGGCACGGGGGCCAGGAAGAAGCGCGCGGTGAAGCGGATCGGGTTCGAGGGTGGTGTGATGAAGTGCGAGAGGTAGCGGAAGGGCGCGAGGTCGAGGTGCCAGCCCTCGCGGGCGAGCAGCACGTGGAAGGGCGCCTCCTCACCGACGAGCGCGTGGCGGAGCCGCTCCACGCGGTGGCGCACCGCGGGATCCCGCGTGTTCACCGCCCGGCCGTCGGCGTCGCAGCTCACGAGCAGCCCCGTCTCCTCCACCAGCTCGCGCGCGGCGGTGACCCAGAAGGCGAGCGGCGGGATCCCGTCCGCGGCCGGGAAGGCGGCGAGCGCGGCGGCCGAGGAGATGCCGCGGCAGCGGGCGAGCGCCTCCGCGGAGCCGTCGGTGGGCTCGACCTTGCCGCCGGGGAAGGCGTAGAAGCCGCCCAGGAAGCGCATGCTCTTCTCCCGCCGGATCATGTAGACCTCGACCGGGCAGGCCGTGCCCGGGCGCACGAGCAGCACGGAGGCGGCGGGACGGGGGGCGACGGGGGAAGCCGGAGGGGCCGTCACGCGGGCGGGACGCGGGACCGCGTGAGACCGGCGAGCTGACCGAGCAGGGCCTCCGCGGACACCGGCTTGGCGATGACGCGGTCCACGAACTGCATGGACTCGTGCGCCGAGACCCCCTCGCCCCAGCCGGTGAGGATGAAGACCGCGGTCGCGGGCGAGCGCGTCTTGATGCGCTCGGCCACTTCCCAGCCGTTCATCCTGGGCATGCCGAGGTCGGTGATGACCACGTCGTGCGCGCCCGGATCGAACACGGCCAGCGCCTCGTCGCCGTTGGCGGCGGTGGTGATGGCGTGGCCCTCGCTGCGCAGCACGTCGGAGAGCACGGTGAGCAGCCGCGGGTCGTCGTCCACCAGGAGCACACGCGCGGCGTGCTCCGGCAGGACCTGCCGCTCGGCCAACCCTTCGGAGGCGGGGATGATCTGGAAGCGGCTGGCGTGCAGCCGCAGCCGCACCGTGGTGCCCTTGCCGATCGCGCTGTCGATCGTCACGCTGCCGCCGTGCCGCTCGACGATGTCGTACACCTCGGCCAGCCCCTGCCCCGGCCCCTGGCCCGGGTGGAGGCTCCGCGCGTGCTCGGCCAGGCGCCGGCGCTGCTCCACCGACATGCCCACGCCGGTGTCCTTCACCTCCACGACCACCCAGCCCGAGGCCTCCGCGGCCGCCCGGATGGCCAGGGACCCGCCCCGGGGCATGGCGTCCACCGCGTTGTGGATCAGGCGCACGAGGGCGTCGCGCAGCTCGAAGGCATTGCCCTCGACGGGCGGCAGGGCCTCCATGTCCTGGGTCACCGCGATGACGGTGCCCTTGCGGTCCGCCTCGTCGCGCCAGCGCGGCGTGGTCAGCTCGAGGGCCTCCGCGATGACCGCGGGCAGGCCCACCGGCCCGTAGGCGGTCTGGGGCTGGCGCGAGACAAACTCCTGCAGTTTACGGACCGTCGCGGACGCCTCGAGCGCCACGTCACGGATCACCACGAGCCGCCGGCGCGCCGCCTCCGACTCGCTCTCACGCAGCATCAGCTCGGTGTAGGCCAGGATGGCGGCCAGCGAGTTGTTGAAGTTGTGCGCGAGGCCGCCCACCGTCTCCCCGAGCGCGCGCAGGTCCTCGTTGCGGGAGAGCCCGCGGGGAGCCTCCGCGAGACGCCGGCCGAGGTCGCGCGCCCAGCTCCGCATGGAGAGCACCGAGCGGTCCATCTCCACCTTGGTGCGGCGGATCTGGCGCGCGATGTCCTGGATCTCTTCGTGGTCGGCGAAGAGCAGCGCGTCGGCCACCGCCTCGCGCGGATCGCGCCGCATCCACCGGCCCACGTGCTGCCGGACCCGCTTGATCATGGGCGTCAGGCCGCTGAAAAAGGCCCGGCTGCTTCGTTGGCGCCCTCGGCCGCCCGGTCAACGTACAGAGAGTACGCCTCGCGGGCGGCTCTCGGGCGCCGCCTCGCATCTGGACCTTTTTGAGCGGCCTGCAGGGGTTTCGGCATCGGCTAGAGATTCACGAGCTGCGCCACCCGCTCGCGATGATGGGTGGCGTCGCCGAAGGTGAACTCCGAGCCCTTCGCGCGCTTGAAGTAGAGGTGCAGATCGTGCTCCCAGGTGAAGCCGATGCCGCCGTGGAGCTGGATGCCCCCCGCCGCGACGCGGCGGTAGGCGTCGGAGACGTAGGCCTTGGCCATGCTCACCGCCAGCGGCGCCTCCGGCGAGTTCTCGTCGAGCGCCCACGCCGCGTAATAGGTGATGGACTTGCTGTTCTCGACGTCCACCAGCATGTCGGCGGCGCGGTGCTTGACGCCCTGGTAGGAACCGATCGGCCGGCCGAAGGCCTGGCGGATCTTCGCGTACTCGACCGTCATGTCGAGCACCTTCTGGGCCCCCCCGCACATCTCCGCGCAGAGGGCCACGGTGGCGCGGTCGAGCACGCGGGAGAGCGGCGCCCAGCCCGCCTCGGCCGCGCCGAGCAGCGCGTCGGCGCCCACCGTGACGTCGGAGCACGCGACCTCGCAGAGCTTGCGGGTCTGGTCCATGGTGGGCAGCAAGGTCACCTCGAGCCCCTTGGTGCCCTTCGGCAGGAGGAAGAGCGAGACGCCGTCGGCGCCCGCCCCCGGCCGCGTCCGCGCGGCCACCACGAGGGCGTCCGCGGTGTGGGCGTCGTGCACGAAGAGCTTGGTGCCCGAGAGGGTGAATGTTTCACCGCGCTTCACCGCGGTCAGCGTCACCCCGGCGGGGCCGAGCTGCGCGCTCGGCTCCATCCAGGCGAGCGCGACGCGCTTGTCGCCCGCCGCGATCCTCGGCAGCCACTCCTTCTTCTGGGCGTCGCCGCCCGCCTCGAGGATGGCGAGCCCGCCCAGGAGCACGGTGGAGAAGTACGGGCCCGGCGCCACCGCGCGGCCCATCTCCTCCATGAGCACGACCAGGTCCACCAGCCCGAGCCCGGTGCCGTCGTACTGCTCGGGATAGATCAGGCCGAGCCAGCCCTGCTCGGCGAGCTTCTTCCAGAGCTCGGCGCTGATGCCCTCCGGCGTCTCCATCAGGCGCCGCACCGTCTCGGAGCCGCACTCGTTCTCGAAGAACTTCCGCGCGGTGCTCCGCAGCAGCTCCTGCTCCTCGTTGAAGCCGAAGTTCATGGCTTAGCCTTTCGGGAGGCCGAGCACGCGCTCGCCGATGATATTGCGCTGGATCTCGGTGGTGCCGCCTTCGATGGAGTTGGCCCGCGAGCGCAGGAAGGTGTGCTGCCAGAGGCCGTTCGCCACCGCCCACTCGCTGCCGTCGGTGAGCTGGCCGAACGGGCCCTGGATCTCCATGGCCAGCTCCTGCACGCGCTGGTGGCCTTCCACCCACATCATCTTGCCCGCGGAGGCCTCGGGGCCGGGTATCTCGCCCTTCAGGAGCTTGGTGATCGCGCGCGCCCCGGTGTACTTGAACACCTCGGTGTCGATCCACATCTGGGCCAGCTTTTGGCGCATCACCGGGTCCTGGGTCACCGGCACCCCGTTCTTCTTGGTGCTGCGCGCGAGGTCGACGAGGCTGTCGAGCGCGATGCGCAGACGCACCTGCAGGCCGAAGCCGAGGGCGAGGCGCTCGTACATCAGGGTGGTGAGCCCGACCGCCCAGCCGTTATTGAGCCCGCCCAGGATCTGCGACTCGTGGACGCGGACGTTGTCGAAGTAGACCTCGTTGAACTCCGCGTCGCCCGTCAGCTGCTTGAGCGGCTTCACGGTGACGCCGGGGCTCTTCATGTCGAGGAGGAAGTAGGTGATGCCCTTGTGCTTGGGCGCGCTCGGATCGGTGCGGGCCAGCAGCATCATCCAGTCCGCGATGTGGGCGAGCGACGTCCACACCTTCTGGCCGTTGATGACGTAGTGGTCGCCGTCCTTCTCCGCGCGGGTCTGCAGCGACGCCAGGTCGGAGCCCGCGTTGGGCTCGGAATAGCCCTGGCACCAGATCTCCTCGCACGAGAGCATCTTGGGCGGGTAGCGCTTCTTCTGCTCGTCGGTGCCGTAGGCGATGATGGTGGGCCCGGCCATGCCGACGGCCAGGATGTTGAGCACCGGCGGGGCCTTGGAGAGCGCCATCTCCTGCTGGAGGATCATCTCCTCCATGAACGTGAGGCCGCGGCCGCCCGCTTCCTTGGGCCAGGTGAGGCCGACGAAGCCGGCCTCGTACATCTGCCGCTGCCACCGCCGGAGCATCTCGTAGGCTTCGGGACGCGGGATGTCCGAGCCCTGGCTGAGGCGCGCCACCCAGTCCTTTTGCATGTTCTTCGACAGCCACCCGCGCACTTCGTCGCGGAAGGAGGTTTGTTCAGGAGTCAGCGTGAAGTCCATACACCCTCCCACATTCGTGGGTCGCTAGTTAGGTTAACCGGGGTGAGGCTGAACGAAGGTTCAGTAGCGACTGCGAACAGCCTAGCATATCGCGGGGTTCCCTGGCACGCAGATGTTAAGCAGACGGTGTTACTGAATCACGCGACTGAATCCTCGCCGAGCCCAGCACAGCCCGGGCAAGGGCCACATCCGCGACCTGGGTGTACCGGAGCGTCGTGGCGATGTTCGCGTGCCCCATCAGCTTCTGGATGAGCGGAAGCTCGACCCCATCCCGGAGCTTGGCGGTCGCATAGGTATGCCGGAAGCGGTGCGGGATGCAGTTAAGCACGCCGACCGCCGCGCCCCATTCCTTCGCCCAGCGCTCCAGCGTGGCGCGGGAGTAGCAGCCGCCACGCGGACTCGCCAGCAGGTGGTCATAGGGCTTCCCGGGATGCTCGCGAATCCAGTCGGCCAGGATCTCGGCCAACTCCGGGGTCATCATCACGAGCATGCGCTTGGCGCCCTTGTTGGTGGTGTGGATCGCGCCAGGAATCACCACCTCACCCGTGGGAGTCTGGAATCGTAGCGGGCTGAACGACACATCCCCCAGCTTGATCTGGGCCAGGGGCGAGATGCGCCCACCCGTATGGAACAGGAGGGCCCGCAGCACATTGTGCGCCCCGGTCAGCGGGAGCGCCATGATCCGAGAGATCTCGTCCTCGGTGAAGGGGCGCGGCAGGCCCTCGGGGCGCTTGAGCGCGGGCATGTCGGCCATGAAGTCCCGGGCCCATAGATCCTTTCGGACGCCCCACTTGCTGAACTGGCGCAGGGCCGCCGCCTTCCGGCACATGGACGCCTGAGCGGAGCCGCTCGCCTTGGCTGCGGCCATGTACTCGCTCAGCAGCTTGTCGTTGAAGCGCCCCACGCTGTCCGGCCTGGCGAAGGACGGGAGTGTCCGGAGATCGCCGTGATAGGTGGCGGCGGTGTTCTTGGCGCGCGTGGTGCGCACCTCGGCTATGAATGCCTCGACGGCCGTGGACAACTTCATGCGCCACCCCCGCGCTCGTGGTGGCGCGATAGTAGGGATTGGTGCGCGCGCTGTCAACGGGTCGAGTGCTAGTGCGCTCCGAAGCGATGCCATTCCTGGACCCCCGGTGCTGCCGAAGGTTGCCCTTGCGGGCGGTGGCATCTCTACGGCCACCGGGTTAGTCCTCCCGGAGCACCCATGCCGCTGATCGTGACGCCGGACGGCTCGGCGACGTTGCGCTGGATGTGCCCCACATGGGAGCGCGCACCATGGCCCGGCGGTGGTGGTGAGGGGCTCTGCACTCTCTAGTTTCTACGACCCCGGCCCTCAAGAGGAAACGTCGCATGACGCAGTGCGGCGGGCGCGAGAGGACGGCGGGGGAAGGGGCGCCCCTTCGCGAATCGGCTGCTACGGTGTCAGAGCTTGCCTTCCTCTACCTTGAACT